>Ga0307478_10002187_pt1 | contig 15767 bp, 16 predicted proteins | sample atmos_gasesECM4C_2_FD_203713 | JGI IMG/M metagenome (GOLD analysis project Ga0307478, IMG submission 203713) | Hardwood forest soil microbial communities from Morgan-Monroe State Forest, Indiana, United States - atmos_gasesECM4C_05 | ecosystem: Environmental > Terrestrial > Soil > Temperate...
CGGGCCCTTCGCCCGCCAAAGATGAACGCGGAAATCGGCACTCCCTCTGGAGCTTCCCATTTTGGCGAAATGCTAGGCGATTGCCGCGCCGGCACAGTGTATCGCGCATTCGGGTGCGCGCCTGGTCCTTGGGATGGATCCCACGTTTCGCCCTTCCAGTTGAGCAATCCCGGAGGCGCTGGGGTGCCAATACCTTCCCACCATGGCTCGCGATCCAAGGTCATCGCGACGTTCGTAAACAGTGTGTTCTTATGCAGCGCCTCCATCACGTTCTGATTGGTTGTCATTCCCGTGCCAGGGGCCACGCCAAAGAAACCCGCTTCCGGATTGATGGCGTGCAAATAGCCGTCTTCTGCGATCTTCATCCAGGAAATGTCGTCCCCCACGGTCCAAACGCGGTAGCCTTGGCTCTCCAGCGCGGACACCATCATCGCCAAATTGGTCTTCCCACAAGCGCTTGGAAACGCCGCGCCCATGTACGTCACTTTGCCGTCTGGCGACTCCAGCCCCAGGATGAGCATGTGCTCGGCCATCCAGCCCTGCTCGCGTGCCATCACGCTCGCAATCCGTAGCGCAAAACATTTCTTGCCCAGCAACGCGTTTCCGCCGTAGCCCGACCCCACGCTCCAGATCAATTTCTCTTGCGGGAAGTGCATGATGTAACGCCGCGAAGGGTCCAAGTCGCCCAAGGAATGCAGCCCAGGAACAAACTCCTTCGATGCCCCCAGCCTTTCCATCGCCACCTTGCCCATCCGCGACATAATCCGCATGCTGGCTACCACGTAGGGGCTGTCAGTTACTTCCACGCCTACTTTGCTGATCGGCGAGCTGACCGGCCCCATCACGTAAGGCACCACGTACATCGTCCGTCCACGCATCGCTCCATCCAGTAGTGCGCCAACTTTATGCTTGGCCGAGACAGGATCCATCCAATTGTTCGTGGGTCCAGCTTCTTCTTTTTCGGGAGAGCAGATATAGGTCAGATGCTCGGTGCGAGCTACGTCATTGGGACTGCTTCGGTGTAGGTAGCAATTCGGGAAAGTCTTCTCGTTCAGGGTGTAGGAGCCTCCGGCGCGTAGCATCTCCGCGGTCATCCGCTGGTATTCGGCTTCGGATCCGTCGCAGTACACCACCAGGTCCGGCTTCGTCAGCTTCGCTGCTTCCGCGACCCAGGTTTCCAGTGGAGTTGGCACCCTGATCCCCCTGCCAGTCCAAGATCCCTCCGCCAGCGCCCAGAGTGAAACTCTCCGGCCACCCATGGTTGCCGGTAATACTCTGGAGGATGACGCAGACCCGGTCGGGGTCTTGGAGCGATTTGAACTCGGCCATGCCAACTGGCCCATTTAAAGGCGGGAACTTCCGGCCAGGCTGGCAGGCGGTTGCTTCTACCCGCCCACAGTCTATGTTACCGCTCGCAACCCACGCAAGTTGGCTGCCAGTTGGTTGTTCCCTGCGGTAAACTCGTCTTCCTTGTCAGCTACTACCGAATCCGACCACCTGCGGGTCGTGCTCGTTGCACCGCGCAATCCGCTCAACATTGGCGCAGCGGCCCGCGCCTTGAGCAACTTTGGCTTCTTCCATCTGCGCGTCGTGAATCCCTATGAGCTGGCTTTTCGCGAGGCGCGTTCCGCTGTTGGCGCTGAGCCGTTGCTTAGGCAAGCCACGGAATTCAAGACCGTCGCCGAAGCCGTCGAGGATTGCACGCTCGTTGTCGGAACCACCGCCGTTGGCCCTCGACGTTTGCAGCACGCGGTTCGCCGCCTCGATCAAGCCGCCCGACTTCTCCGCAAGCATCTCGCCTCCAGCCATGTCGCCCTTCTGTTCGGTTCGGAAAAGCGCGGCCTCTCCAATGAAGATTTGAGCCATTGCCATTGGCTCGTGCGCATCCCGACCCGCGAAGAGCATCGTTCCATGAACCTGGGCCAGGCCGTAGCCGTCTGTCTCTATGAACTCGCGCGCCATCCCCAAGCCGTTCCTAAACCGGGGAAGCCTGTCCCCGCCACCGCTGCCGATCGCGAACGTCTCACCGCGCTCTTGCTTGACGGTCTCTGTTCCAGCGGCTACTTGAAATCCCGTCCCAGCGGTTCGCACCAACGCCGCTCCGCTGCACCCACCGACGAAAAAATCCGCCGCCTCATTCATCGTCTTCACCTCTCCGCCACTGACGCCGAACTCACGCTCGGCATCCTGCGCCAAATCCTCTGGAAATCCAGCCAGGACAATAGACTCCGTGAATAGGCTCTTCGTGCTCTAAGTAGTGGCGGCCAGACAATCGGCCGAATACCAAGCACAAGGAATTTGATTATTGCTATGGCGCTCGCTTTCTCGCCGGCATTTTCCCTTTCTTGGGTTTGATCCCCTGAAAGATCTGTGGCGCACCCCACCGGCTTTTGCTGTTCACTTTTTGTGTGCACTTTTGTACAGTTTTCCTCCACACGACCTCGGAAGATGGTACTGTGTTAGCTGCCTAGCACGTTCTGCGCACCAGGCATTCGCACATTCAATAAGCAGATCGCCGGAGAGATTATGGAATTGACCGTAACGCAACAAGAGCGCCCCTGGGACCGGCCCTTCTGGAAACCCGTCCATGGCAAGGAGGGGGTCTTCGCTTTTATCGTACTGATTCATGTTCTTGCCGTGGTCGGCCTCGTCCTTTTCCCCGTTCCCAGCCTTAAAGTCGTTGGCATGACTTTGCTTAGCATCGCCCTTGGCGGGCTCGGCACCACGGTCTGTTATCACCGCATGCTCTCCCACAAGACTCTCAAGACCAATCGCTTCGTCGAGCAATTCTTGATTTTCTGGGCGGTCTTCAACGGTTCAGGTCATCCGGCTAGCTGGGTTGCGTATCATCGCTTACACCACGCTGTCACGGACACTCCCGAAGACATCTCCAGTCCGAAACAAGGTGGCTTCTGGTGGGCGCATCTGCGCTGGCTCTATCAAACCCAGCCGGCCGATAAGAAGCGTTGGGCTCCCGAGCTCATCGGCGGCATCTACAAAATCTGGGGCTGGGCGGAAACGCCCGTCATTGTTTTCTCGATCTGCATCGGCCTGATTCTCGGTTTTGGCTGGATGGGTTTCTTCTGGATGGGCGCGATTCGCCTCGTCTACTCCCTCCATATGCAATGTCTGGTGAACAGCCTCACGCACTTGAAGAAAGTTGAGGAAGGCGATTCCAGTATGAACGTCTGGTGGCTTGGCCCGTTCCAATTGACCGCCTGGGGCGAGAACTGGCACGAGAATCATCACACGCACGCCGGGTCCGCGCGCCTTGGCCTCCGCTGGTATCAGACTGACATCGGCTGGTATTTCATCTGGATGCTCGAAGCCGTGGGCCTAGCCCATTCGGTCAAACGCCCCCGCGCTTCGTAACCCACAAGGTGCCACGCGGTTCACTTTGTCCTAAAATATAGGGGTGGAGCTTGTTTACCCGGGAGGGGCCCGACGCGTGCTGCATCATGTATGCTCAAAAATTTAAAGTCGACTTGGTAATTCGCGGTGAAGCGCGCGCTTGCCCGCTCGATTGGCTCGATCAATTCTGCATGCGCAATTTCACGAACTCCGCCGACTTTGACGACACGCTTCCCGTCGCGGATGGTCAGGTGGAAGCCAGTTTCCGGCTCACTCCCGAACGCTTCGCCGAAGGGCTCTCCGCTTGGTTAACCAAGCGCGGCAAAGGCGAAGGCCAGCCCGTCACGGTAAACGTCACTCGCGACACATCTTCCGCAAATCTGTAGGGACGCAGCACGCTGCGCCCCAGCTTGGCAGCCAAATCAAATCTCAAAGAGTTTTTCGATGGACTTTGAGAGACTTGGCGCTAAGCTGCTGGCTCCCGCTTCTCCCCGCGGAGGGCGGCGCGGATCTCCGGCAGGGCCGCTAGCGCCGCAGTCTTGCCTGCCGCCACCATCTCCGGAGTCTTGGTGAAATCGTCCCACACAAATGGCTTTACGTCTGGTTCGATAACTATGTCCGCTTGCGTGCGCCAGTTCAGGTCCGTGTGGCGTTGCAGAATGTTGAAAGAGCGGCTAAGGATGTCCGTGAACGTGCGCGGCTCCTCGACGTTGCCTGCCTCGAGATACACGGCGATGATAATGTCGGCGCCGAGTAGCAGCGCGCCTTCCACTGGAACTGGAGCCGTCAGGAATCCATCGACGAGCGTCCGTCCTTCGTGTTGAATGGGCACGAATAATCCAGGGTAGGCGCACGAAGCGCGAATCACGGGAGCAAGCGGGCCATGGGAGTAATACACGGAGACGCCCGCGTTGATGTCCGTCGTGGCGATAGCCAGCGGCGTAAGCAGTTCTTCGAAAGTCTTTACCGGAGTAAAGCGTGCAAAATATTTTTCCATACGCTGATTGGTAGCCAGGCCAAGCCAGGAAGGCGTCCAGCGGCCGAAATCGGCAAAGCTCGTTACCGAGCCAATTTTTTCCATCTCTTCGAGCGCAGCCCCAGCGCAGTAGCTTGCTCCGATGAGTGCGCCTACGCTTGTGCCTGCCACGCAATCGATGGGGATACCGGCTTCGCGCAACACGCGCAGCACTCCCAGGTGCGCGATGCCGCGCGCAAAGCCGCCCGCAAGGGCCAAGCCTACGCGCGGGCGCTCCTTCACTTGACCTTCCTCACCGTACGCGAAAGCGCGAAACTTGTCCTTGGCGCTCCGAAGCCAGCCAAGCGGTCCGGCGGCTTTGTTTTCTTCTGTCATTTCTCTATCTTAATCCTATCGCTGCGGACTAGCCTGTCGTTTGACCCGCGCATGACGGTTTTGTAACCTGTCCCTGCGAACCTTGCGGGCTCTGTAAATTCAGTAAAAAGGCGTGCCATGAATCAGCGCATCGAAAAGGCCGTGGTGCTTGGAGCGGGAACCATGGGCTCGCGGATTGCCGCGCATTTCGCGAACGCCGGGCTGCCGTGCATTTTGCTGGACATGGTTCCGCCGAATTGGCCCGCGAATGCGCCCGCTGGAGAGCGCAACAAAATCGTGCGCGCCGGATTGGACGCGGCGAAGAAGTCCAAGCCTGCAGCATTTTTCACGGCTGCGCTGGCTGAAAAAATCGCCATTGGAAACTTCGATGACAATTTGGCGCGCTGCGCCGAGGCCGACTGGATCATCGAAGTCGTCGCGGAGAACCTGGAAATCAAGCGAAAATTGCTGGCGCGCGTGGCCCAGTTTCGCAAGCCTGGAGCCATCGTAACTACCAACACATCCGGTTTGCCGGTGCATTTAATCGCCGAAGGCATGAGCGAAGAGTTTCAGCAGCACTGGGCAGGCACGCATTTCTTTAATCCGCCCCGCTATCTAAAGCTCGTGGAAGTGATTCCCGGACCGAAGACATCAAGCGAAGTCGTTGAGTCGCTGAGCGAATTCTGCGACCGGCGGCTGGGCAAAGGCGTAGTTGTGGCCAAGGATACGCCGAACTTCATCGCCAATCGCATTGGAACATTTTCCATGCTCAGTGTGCTGCGCCTGATGGGCACGCTGGGCATGACGGTCGAGGAAGTGGACGCTTGCACCGGGCCGGCGGTGGGCTGGCCGAAGTCGGCCACCTTTCGCACGGCGGACATTGTCGGTCTCGATGTGCTAGTCCATGTCGTGAAAAACATTTACGAGACAGCGTCCAACGACGAGTCGCGTGAAAGCTACAAGATCCCGGCGCTCATCGAGGAGATGGTCAAACGCGGCTGGCTCGGCGACAAGACCGGGCAGGGTTTTTACAAGAAAGTGAAGGGCGAAGGCGAAAAAGAGATTTGGACACTCGATGTGAACACCATGGAGTATCGCCCGCGGCAGAAAGCGAGATTTGCTTCCCTGGAGATGGGCAGAGCGATTGAGGATACGCGGGAACGGTTGCGCGCTTTGGTTGGGCCTGTGCTCGAAGGGCAAAAAGGCGACAAAGCCCAGCAGTTTTTGTGGGGCTCGCTTTCCGAAATGTGTTGCTATGCTGCGCTTCGCGTACCGGAAATTTCCGACCACCTCGTGGATGTGGATCGCGCGCTTCGCTGGGGCTTTGCGTGGGAACTAGGGCCGTTTGAGATCCTGGATGCGATCGGCGTGAAAGCGTTTGCTTCACAAGTAGAAAAGGAAGGGCGTGCCCTGCCCCCGGTCATTGCCAGGGTATTGGCCAGCGGGCGCAAGGGATTTTACGAATCGGAGAAAGGCACGACGACCGTTTTCGATATTCGCAGCGGCGCATCGAAAAGAGTCGAAGAGCCGAAAGGCGTCATCATTCTTAAATCCCTCAAGGATGCCGGCCGCGAAGTCGAGCGCAATTCCGGCGCCAGCTTGGTCGATCTGGGCGACGGTGTGGTGTGCTGTGAATTTCATGCCAAGATGAACGCCATCGGTGCGGACCTGATCGCCATGCTGCACAAAGGCTTGAAGCGCCTCGAAACGGATTTCGACGCCATGGTGATCGCTAACCAAGCGGTGAATTTCTCCGTCGGGGCAAACTTGATGCTGGTTCTGGTGGGCGCCCAAGAACAGGAGTGGGACGAATTGCACATGGCAGTAAGGCAATTCCAGAACGTCAACCTGGCCATCAAGTACTCGCCCAAGCCGGTAGTCGCAGCGCCCCAAGGCCTGGCGCTGGGCGGCGGCTGCGAAGTGAGCCTGCATGCGGCAAAGATTCAGGCGGCCGCCGAAGCCTATATCGGCCTGGTGGAAACCGGAGTCGGCTTGATTCCGGGTGGGGGCGGCAGCAAAGAAATGCTGATTCGCGCGAACGAACATGCCGCGGGCGGCGAGGATTTAGATTTGTTCCACGCCCTTAAGCCCGTCTTTGAAGCGATGGCTATGGCCAAAGTCGGCACAAGCGCCGAGGAATGCCGCGACCTCGGATATTTGCGCCGCGAAGATGGCGTCTCCATGAACCGCGACCGCTTGGTGGCCGATGCGAAAGAAAGCGCACTGGCCCTGGTACGCGGCGGCTACAAACCTCTCGCGGCAACCTGGCAAGAAGGCGCTCAGACCACCCAGATTAAAGTGCTCGGCGAACAATTTCTTGCCGGTGCGAAGCTGGCCATCCACATGATGCTCCGCGGCGGATACGCCTCCGAGCACGACGCGCGCGTGGGCCGCCAGCTCGCCTACATCCTGGCGGGCGGTGCGCTGACGTCGCCACAAATGGTCAGCGAACAATACGTTCTCGATCTCGAGCGCGAAGCCTTCGTCTCCCTGTGCGGCGAAAAAAAGACCCAGGAACGCATCGCCCACACCCTGAAAACGGGCAAACCGCTGCGCAATTAGCAAAGCATCCAGTACACTTTTCTATCCGACATTTAGCGGCGGGGAACTGCCCCTTCTCTTTGAAATCATATAAAAACGTATTGATATGCCGGTCACAAATGCAATATTCTGTCAGTTGCCGGAGGGGCTGTGCAAAAGCTTTTGGCGCCGCGGGAAGTCGCGAACATTTTGGGCATTAGTTATCCCACTCTGAAACAGTGGATCTACCACGGAAAGATTAAGTCGGTGAAGACACCCGGCGGGCACCACCGCGTGCCGGAAAGCGAAATCGATCGCTTGTTTCCAAAGAAGCTGACCTACGGAGACATCCAAACGCGACGTGGAAATTTTCGCAAGATCAGCGGCCGAAACCAGTTGATTGGGCGCGTCCTGGAAATCAAATATAGCGGCCTGCTGGCGCAAGTGCGGCTGGCGATCGGGGAGCAGCACATCACGGCCATCATCACCGCGGATGCCGCCAAGGAGATGCGGCTCAAGCCAGGAGAGCGCGCGGCCGCGCTGATCAAATCAACCGAAGTCATGATTTTGCGAGTCTGATCCGTGACGCGCGGAAAAACATCCCGGCGCAGCTGGTTTCGCTTATTCCCGCTCGTCATTTCTGTTCTTCTTGCCCGGCGTAACGTGCGCGCTCAGGGGCAGGAACTCCGCATCGCGGCCGCGGCCGATTTGAAGTTTGCTATGGAAGAGTTATCGGAGAAGTTTGAGAAGCACATGGGGACGAAAGTGAGCGTGACTTACGGATCGAGCGGCAACTTCTTCTCGCAATTGCAGAACGGCGCGCCCTTTGATCTGTTCTTTTCGGCTGACCTGGAATACCCAAGAAAGCTGGAAGCCGCGGGCCTGACGGAGCCGGAGACCCTGTACCTATACGCCGTTGGTCGAATCGTGATCTGGATGCCGGTGGACGCGCCGGTGGACGTTAGAAAACTAGGTTGGAAAGCCCTGTTGGACTCCCGTGTCGGAAAAATTGCGATCGCGAATCCGGACCATGCGCCTTACGGTCGTGCTGCGGTAGCGGCAATGCAAAAGTCGGGAATCTACGAGTCCGTCAAAACCAAGTTGGTGTACGGAGAAAATATTTCGCAAGCGGGGCAGTTTGTGCAGTCGGGAAATGCCCAAGCGGGGATTGTGGCGATGTCACTGGCGGTTTCCCCGGCGATGCGCGAAGGAAAACGGTGGGACATTCCCGAAAATATGCATCCGGCCATCGAGCAGGCAGCAATCGTATTGAAGGACGCAAAGAACAAAGATGCCGCGCGAGCCTTTCTGGATTTTGTGAAAGGTTCCCTGGGTCGCGCCACTCTCGCTAAATACGGTTTTGTAATTCCGGAGAAGATGAAGGCAGAAGAGAACAAGTAACACTGAAGCACCGCGAGCGCAGCAGAAACTCGAAAAACAGCAAAACTAAGGACTGCAAATGGAAGCTTTGTGGTTATCAATAAAATTGGCTAGCTGCGTAGCCGGCATCCTACTGATCATCGGGATGCCGCTCGCGTATTGGCTGGCTTATGCAAGGTGGCGCGGAAAATTCCTGGTCGAATCTCTTGTGGCGTTGCCGTTGGTGTTGCCGCCGACCGTACTTGGATTTTACGCGCTCGTAGCCATGGGACCGCGCGGGCCGCTGGGAAAACTGTGGATCGCATTTTTCGGGCACGGCCTCGCGTTCACGTTCGGCGGGCTGATTTTCGCCTCAGTGCTTTACAGCTTCCCATTTGCGGTACAGCCGCTGATCGTTTCTTTTGAGGCTGTCGACCGAAGATTGCTGGACGCCTCGGCAGTGCTGGGCGCTGGCGGTCTGCGGACATTCTGGCGAGTCATCCTGCCGTTGTCGCTGCCCGGAATCGTAACGGCGGCGGTGCTCAGTTTCGCTCACACCTTGGGAGAATTCGGCGTGGTCCTGATGGTTGGCGGAAATCTGGCGGGCGTGACGCGGACGGTTTCGATCGACATCTACGATCACGTGCAGTCCCTCGAATACGCCGAAGCCAACCGCATGGCGCTGCTGCTTCTCGTCTTCTCTTTCGTTGTGTTGTCCCTAGTTTATGCCGTGAATCGCCGCGTGTGGACACCGTGGGAGGCCAAGTAAGCTCCAACATGCTCATCGCGCGAATCCGCAAAGAGCGGCCTGGCGCGCGACGATCCTCCTTTGTCCTCGACGTTTCCATCGACGTTTTTCCCGGCATCACCATCTTATTTGGAGCTTCTGGCGCCGGCAAATCCACGCTGCTGGATTGCCTGGCCGGACTCTTGCGGCCCGACGATGGCCGAATCGCTGTCGGCGGCGATGTTCTGTTTGACTCCGAGCGTGGAATTTATGTCCCGGCTCCAAAGAGGCGGATCGCCTACGTTTTTCAGTCTCTGGCATTGTTTCCGCACTTGAGTGCCGAGGAAAACATTGCTTACGGATTGCAGAAGTTGCCAGGGGAACTAGCGCGGGAGCGAGTGGAAGCAATTCTGCAAGCCTTTCGCGTCGAGAAATTGCGGAAACAAAAGCCAGGCGAGATTTCCGGAGGCGAAAAACAGAGAATCGCGCTCGCGAGGTCGCTGGTCACTGAGCCGCGCGTGCTTTTGCTGGATGAGCCGTTGACGGGTTTGGACGCCGAATTGAAAGCCGCCATTGTGGACGATTTGCGCGCGTGGAACGCCGCAAAAGGAATCCCGATTTTGTACGTGACCCACAGCCGCGAGGAAGTGGACGCCCTGGGCGACCGCGTTATCACGCTCGACAATGGAGGCGTCGAAAGCTCCGGCGCGCCGATGGAGGTACTGAGTGCACCCCGCCGCAAAAAGCTGGCGCAAGCGGCGGGATTTGAAAATTTCCTCAGCGCCACGGTGCTCGATCTCCGCGAAACCGATGGCGTCATGCGCGTTCGCCTCGGCGAGAGCGCCTGCCAGATCGAAGTACCGCTCGGTTACGCCACCGCCGGGAGTCGTGTGCAGTTAGCGATTCGCGCCGGAGACATTCTGCTGGCGACGGAAAAGCCGCGCGGGTTGAGCGCGCGGAACGTCCTAGACGGCCGCGTCGTTTCCCTCGAGCAGCGCGGCACCATGGCTATCGCGCACGTGGATTGCGGGATCACCTTCGTCGTTCACATGACGCCTGGCGCCGTTCGCTCACTGAAACTAGCCGTCGGAGGCAAAGTGTGGCTTGTCCTAAAAACCCACTCTTGTCATCTCGTGGATTAGAACAAAACTCTTGGCACGCAACTCTTCAAGATTTTGGCTTCGCCGGAGCGGCCCCCGCCGGCTTTGTCGCGCCCGGTGTGGAGAATTTGACTTCGTCAGCTTCCAGGGTGTTGTCCTTCGGCGTAGCGTGAATCACCACTAGGTCGCCGACGGCGACGTCTGCCAGCTTGGCAGGTTTATCTTCAGGAGGATCGCCGGGCTTGGCGGTTTTGTCCGCGGCATGAGAGAGGTAGATCGTCGACGCCACGAGTTTCACTTCCACGGACTTCCCGTCCCGCATCTTTACCAGCACGGAATCCGCGCTGATTTTTTCGATCGTCCCAATCACGTGTACTTTATTGCCGTGAGCGAAAGCCGTGTCCATAACCAACGCCAACAATAAAGCCAGAAGAAATACGCGAACTTTCATAAGAATCTCCATTCCAAAAAGCGTTCGTGTGCTTCGTATCATTTCTGATGATGTTCTTGTGATTCCGTTTTCTGCTGCGGCGTTGCTCCATTCAAGAAATCGTTCTCCTGCTGTTCTTCCGCGCGGTCGTCCGGCCCTTGGGGATTATAGCGCTCCATTTCGATGCGTTCCGCGTCCGTTAAATGGGGAAGGTGCCGGATAAAGTGCACCAGCTTCCAGCTGTCCTGCGCCCCTCCGTGCTCGCCGCCACTCGAGAAGGCTGGCATGCCCGTGAACCGCACGCCATTCTCGATGATCCAGAAGAGTTCGCCGTCGGTAAGATTTTGCGTTGCCGGCATCCGGAGATCCGGCGGCTTGGGGTAGAGGCCATCGCCTATCATTGTTTTTCCACCGCCATCGTTGGCGTGGCATATCGCGCAATGATCCGCGAAATGAAGCCGGGCATCGCGCAAATCTTCCGCCGAGGCCAGCACCGGATTCTGCGTGGCCTGCGCGCTAGAAGGTATCGCCAAGTGACGCACGGCGCGTGCCACCTTGGTTTCGAATCGAGTCGGCGTAGCGCGAGCGCTTAAGCCATCATGAAGCAGTGAAAGCGCGATCGTGGCAGCCGCGCCGAACAGTGCCACCGCGATGACGATGATCATCAGAGTTTTGCGTCTCATGGTCCTGCGGCGTATGTTAATGGATGCGGGCCGTAGCGGCCAGCGGCGACTCCGAGTGCACAAAGTGAAACGCACTCGTTTCACCCCGTGCGCTTGGCCCCCGCAAGCCGATACCTCTGGTAGGATACTCAGGAAATGACGACCCTCGCAATAAACGGGAGCACTTTGGCCATGTTGCAAAACGGTCCGGCGGAAGTTCGTGAAATTCTTCACGCGGCGGCTTCCGGTGGGGAGTTGACGTTCGAACAGGGCCTAGTCCTGGCGACTGCCGAAGGCCCCGCGCTCCAAGCTCTTGTGGCTGTCGCGGACCAGTTGCGCCGGGAAGTGGTGGGCGATGCCATCACTTACGTCGTGAATCGCAACATCAATTTCACCAATGTGTGTTTCGTGGGTTGCAGTTTTTGCGGTTTTGGGCGCGGCCCGGGAGCCGCCGACGCTTACTCGCTCTCGGTTGACGAAGTGGTGCGCCGCGCGCGCGAGGCTTGGGAACGCGGCGCCACCGAAGTCTGCGTCCAGGGCGGCTTGCCGCGCGACCTCGACGGATTTTTCTACCGCGATCTGCTGCGCGCTATCAAGCATGCCATTCCCGAGATGCACGTCCACGCGTTCTCTCCGATGGAAATTGACTACGGCGTGGCGAAAACAGGAATGCCCCTGCGCGCTTACTTGCAAATGATGAAGGACGAGGGGCTGGGTAGCATTCCCGGCACTGCGGCGGAAATCCTAGACGATCGCGTGCGCCAGGAACTCAGCCCCAACAAATTGCCAGTCGCGCGCTGGGTGCAGATCATCACTACCGCGCACGATTTGGGCATCCCCAGCACTTCCACAATGATGTACGGGCATGTGGAAGAGCCTGCAGATTGGGTCCGGCACATACTCCTTTTACGCTCCATTCAAAAACGTACCGGCGGATTTACGGAATTTGTCCCTTTAGGATTCATCCACGAGAACACCCGCCTCTACCGTCACGGCGGAGCAAGGCCGGGAGCAAAACGTGCAGAGCACCTGCAAGTTCACGCTCTCGCACGGGTTCTCCTCCACGGAGCAATCAAAAACTTGCAGGTCTCCTGGGTAAAGCTGGGCTTCGAGACCTCGCTCGCCTGCTTAGAGGCCGGCGCAAACGATTTCAGCGGCACGCTCATGGAAGAAAGCATTTCCAAAGCCGCCGGCGCGACCTTCGGCGAATACGTCGCACCGGAAGAATTTCGCACCCGGATTCGATCGATAGCCCGTATCCCGGTTGAACGAACCACCACCTACAAAATTCGCCGCACTTTCGATAACCCGGAGCAAGATCCGCGCACACCGGCGGCGCAGCTCCCGATGATGCGGACCGCGACGCACATCACGTACACCGAAGGCGCCTACTGAGCGATTTCCATGCGAGCACTCCTCATACCGGTCAAGGATCTGCGCAACTCGAAGAAGCGGTTGATGGGCGTGCTTTCGCACGAGGAAAGATTTGCTCTGGCCGAGGCCATGCTTGCCGACACCTTTCGCGTCGTCCAAGGTATTCGTTGCGCGGAAAAGATTTTTGTCGTGACGAATTACAAGCCGGCTATGCAGTTGGCCGAGGAAAATCGCTGGGAAATTCTACGCGAAGAACAGCAGATTTCCGAAAGCCATTCCGTGGATGCCGCTTCGCTAATCTGCGAAAAAAGAGGTGTCACTGAATTGCTGCGCCTCCCGCTAGACCTCCCGCTCATCCAATCGAGTGACATCGATGAACTCCTCACCTTCGATGGTCAGCCGCCCGCTTTGGTCATTGTTCCCTCGCGCGACGGCACCGGCACCAACGCCATGCTGCGCACCCACCCAACTTTGTTTCCTTCTCATTTTGGCAAAGGCAGTTTCACAAAACATCTCGCCGAAGCCGAAAGCGCGCATGCCCGAATTGTGATTCGCCACAATCCCCGGCTCGAGATGGATGTGGACGACGAATCGGATTTGCGTGCTCTGCTCGAGCATGACTTGAGTGCCACGGCCACCGGGCGCTGGCTGCGCGCGAGCGGTATCGAAGCGAGGTTCTCCCCGAAACTTCGAACGGGAGCGATGAGCGCGCGATGAAACAGAAACTCTTCGCCAGTCTCGACCAGGTCGTCGCGGATATTCCCGATGGTGCGCAAATCATGTTCGGCGGATTCGGCGGCGCTGGCTTTCCCAACAATTTGATTCAAGCCTTGTCCCGCAAAGGCGTGAAAAACATCACCGCCATCAGCAACAATTGCGGGACGCGCGAAGGCGAACTCGGCTTGATGTTCAAGAACAATCAGATCAAGCATGTGATTGCTTCTTTTCCCGGTCCTCACTCCAACTATTTCCAGGAACGCTTTGCCGCCAAGCAAGTGACTCTGGAGCTCGTGCCCCAGGGCATTTTGTGCGAACGCATGCGTGCTGCCGGGGCTGGCCTGCAAGGTTTCTATACCACCGTGGGCGTGGGCACCGAAGTTGCCGAAGGAAAGGAACAACGCCTCCTCGAAGGCCAGCGATGCATCCTGGAACTACCCATTCGCGCCGACTATGCATTGATCAAAGCGCATCAAGCCGATGAGCTGGGCAATCTCACTTATCGGCGGGCCGCTCGAAATTTCAATCCCATCATGGCCATGGCCGCGAAGACCACCATTGCCGAAGTCGAAGAAATCGTTCCCGTGGGTTCCATCGATCCCGAGCATGTGATGACGCCCGCGATCTTTGTTCATCGCCTCGTGCAAGCGAAAGGTCTCCGTTATGCCGGGTAACGGCATCCAGAAAAAGGATATACCGGGTAACGGCATTCAGAAAATGGATAAGCCCGGTAAGAGCCCTCAGGAAACGGCTATGCTCGCAAAGCCGCGATTGACACGCGAACAGATCGCCCAGCGCGCCGCCCTCGAGTTGCCCGATGGCGCTTATGTGAATCTTGGCTGGGGAATTCCCAATCTCATCGCCGACTATCTTCCGAAAGAGATCACTGTCTTTTTCCATAGTGAAAATGGAATTCTCGGAATGGGAAGCCGTGCCAGACCTGGCGAAGAAGATTTCGATCAAGTGGACGCCATGAAAGTACCCGTCACTCTGATTCCGGGAGCTTCTTTCTTTCATCAAGCCGATGCTCATTTGATGTCGCGCGGCGGCCATTTGGACGTCGCCGTTCTCGGCGGTTTTCAAGTGTCCGAGAAAGGCGACCTGGCCAACTGGAAAATCCCCGGTACGAAAGGCTCGGGCGGGATCGGCGGCGCGATGGACATCGTTGCAGGAGCCAAGACGTTAGTCGTCTGCATGGAGCACACCACCAAAGAGGGCGCGCCGAAGATCGTGAAGCGTTGCACCTATCCGCTGACGGGCTTAGCCTGCGTGGATATTATTGTCACCGATCTGGCCGTCATCGACGTAAAGCCTGAAGGCTTGCTCCTCCGCGAAGTCGCCCGCGGTTGGACGCCCGAAGAAGTGCAGAGCTTGACCGACGCGCCATTGATCGCGCGTCATCGCGTTCCGATGATGAGTTTCGCTTGATTTTATTTTTATGAGGAGGACCATATGAGCCAAATGATCCCAGAAAGCCACGCCGATTTGCTCGAGAAGCAGGCTTTCGGAAGTCTCGGAACGCTGATGAAGGATGGAAGCCCGCAAGTTACGCCCGTCTGGGTGGATTACGACGGAAAATTCGTGCGTTTCAATTCCGCCAAAGGCCGCGTCAAGGACAAGAACGTCCGCCGCGATCCGCGCGTCTCTATTTCCCTTCAGGACCCCGCGAATCCCTACCGCTACCTCGAGATCCGCGGCAAGGTCGTGGAAATCACGGAGAACGGCGCCGACGACCACATCAACAAACTCTCGAAAAAATATCTCGGCAATCCCGTCTACCCCTTTCGCAAACCCGGCGAAGTCCGCGTAACCTACAAAATCGAACCCCAAAAAGTCAGCTCCATGGGCTGACGCAATCCTCCGGAGCCACTTCCGGAGTGGGGCGGCTGACTGCCGCTTTTCTTCCATCTTCGGGGACGATAAAATCGGGCGCCGGAAAATGGAAATTAGAAATTGGAAGCCGTTAAAACTAGCGGTCCATTTTTTATTCGCAATTTCCATTTTCTATTTTCCGCTTCTTCACAGTCGCGCCGCCACTCGCGCCGCCCTCCGTCCCTCCGGCGTGCGGACAATCAATACCAAGCGATCCGTCAGCGGCACGCCGGCGCTGGGAACCGTGAACTCCAGAAACCACCGGTAGTGCTTTGGCAATTCCTCCTTGCTCTCTGTGTTGTAGGGCTCGACCGGCGCGGCTGTC
>Ga0307478_10002188_pt1 | contig 15766 bp, 11 predicted proteins | sample atmos_gasesECM4C_2_FD_203713 | JGI IMG/M metagenome (GOLD analysis project Ga0307478, IMG submission 203713) | Hardwood forest soil microbial communities from Morgan-Monroe State Forest, Indiana, United States - atmos_gasesECM4C_05 | ecosystem: Environmental > Terrestrial > Soil > Temperate...
GACGCGGTCGGCGGCCGACCGGACTGCCGGCGCCGCGACCTGATCTTTGTCCAAGGTGGAATTCTCGAATGTCAAATTCCGCGCCATGAACGCAGTGGCCGTATCTTGAATCTCGACGACCTGCCCCCAGGTGAACGGATCGCCCGTCGCAATCGTCCGGGAGAAAGTAATCTTCGTTGCCTCCGCCGAATCGCCCGTGCCGATGAAGCTGATGTAGGGCTTGTAGACTGTGACAAGCTCGTGATACGTCCCGGGCGCGATGAAAATATTCGCGCGGTCCAATTCACTCTGGCCGGTCACCGCATCAACGGCATCCTGGACCGACGCAAACGCATTCTCATCGCTCGGATCGACGTTGTAATCGGTCGCGCTGGCCGAGCTTAAAGCGGCGAGCAGCGCGGCCACTTGGAATAACCGCACTCCGGCGACCTTCGTGGGGGATCGGCGACGCATCGATGGTTCAACCCTCTCTGCGGCCACAAGTTTCGGAGTTTCCGGCGCGAACACAAACTAAAAACGGCAGCCTGAATTTTCCCCCGAAACATCGGAAAACAACAAGGCGCCGACACTCGCCCGCGCCGCGCGCTTCGAATCTATTACAGGGACTCGAATCAGCGCGCTTCCGATATGGAACATAAGATTTTTCTCGGCAAATACCGCATCGCCGCGGATGAAATGGCACTGGCCGCGGCCGATCCTGTAAATGCAGATCTCCCAGCAGAACCAATGCCAACAGCCTGGATCTATCGCGGCGAAGAAATCGATTCCGGCCGGGACGTGTCTGTGGAAGTCATCTCGGCGGCAGCGTTCAAAAATGCCGTGCGAGAAGAACTCGAAGCCGAGGCGCTCGTCGCAAAAAAGATTAATCACATCAACATTCCCGCGCTCTACGATTTCGGGATCGAGGACGACCAGCTCATTTACGTCACCGAATACTTCGACGGCACCAGCGCCGAGGAATGGGTGAACGAACACGGCCCGATGCCGACCGGCGCGGTCTTGCGCATCGCGCTCCAAGTCATCGGCGCGATGGGCGCGTCGTCGTTCCACAAGATTTCGCATCACGCCTTTAATCCAGGCAACCTGATGCTGGTCCCCGGCCAGACGCCGGAGGGCGATTGGCCGCTGGTGAAAGTGCTGCATTTCGTCGGCCTCGCTCCCACCTTCGCCACCGCGGACACATCGGTTGCGTCGTTCGATAAGACGTCGCATTACGCGAGCCCCGAACAATTGCAGCACGGCACGGTCGATTTCCGCTCGGAGATTTATTCGCTCGGCGCGACGATGTGGTTTCTGCTTACGGGCGCGCCGCCCCTGATGGCGCCCAAAGGTCCGCTCGCGATGCAGCCGACGACGATCGGTCTCGCCGTCGATAAACTGAGCGGGATGCCGAAAAAAGTGCGGCGCCTGCTGGCGCAAATGCTCTCGGTTAATCCTGCGGCGCGTCCCCAGGATCCGCTTGCGTTTTACCGGCAGATCCAGGATTGCATCGCGCAGGTGGACCGGCGCGAATCGATGGCGCGTCGGTTCGGCGTTCCATTGTTATCGCGCTCGAACGTCGTCGCGCTGCCGAGCCGGCGGCGTTTCCCAATGAAAGCGCTCGCGCTAGTGGCGGTGCTGCTGGCGATAGGAACCGTGACGGCCGTGATGCTCCCGCAATATTTCCGGCATCAGCGCATTCGCCAGGCCGAGGAACCAATCGGTGTGCCCATCGGCGTTTCGGATACAACAACGCAGGCTCCGGCGGTTGCGCCGGCGCCAGTGCAACCGCACCCGACCGCGCCGATAACTATCGCGCAGGAAAATCCGGCGCCGTCCGTTCCGCCGGAATCGGCGCCTGTTGTCGCATCGGCTCCGGTTCAATCCGAAGCCCCGCCCCCGGCGCCAAAAATTGAGAAGCAACCTACAGTTGCTTCGAACGACACAAAGAATCAGCAAGCGATAACCGACGATCCGCGACCAACTGAATCTGTCCACGCCGAAGCCAGCGAGCTAAACCCGAATCACGATACGGAGGTCGCCGCTATCCCGACCGCGCGTCCGGTTTCGCCCGAAGTAAGACGGGCCGAGCCCGCGCCGGCGGCGGAGGGACCGGAAGAAGTAGCGCCGGCGACCGCAAAGAAGACCGCGCCCAGCACGAAAGCGAAGAAAGAGCGCGTGGCGAATGACAATGACGAAACGGACGCGGCTCTGCCTCAGTTGCCACGAGGACGCACGCGCGCGCGTTTCATCGGCGTGACCGCCGATGGCAACTGGATGTTTTCGCTGCCCTCGAAAAAGATCGTGATCGTCCCCCCGCCCCCGGGCGGATAGCGGCATAGCTAAGATTCCTTGCCGCTACTCAGTCTCGCTCGCGAACGTCCTGGGCCGCGTTCCCACCGCCTAACGACTGGTCGTTCACAGCCACCTTCGCCGGCGGCACGGGAATCGGTTCCTTGCCTTTCGCTTTTAACGCGTCGTTCAGCGTCGGCAAATCTTTCGCGACCAATTGCTCAAAATCGCGCGTCACATCACCCAACTCTTTTCGCAACGCCTCGATCCGCGCGATCTGGTAATCGCCGGGCTTGCCCTCGTACGCCAGGATCGCGCCGTAGAGGTGATCGGTGTGCTCGCGCAACCGTTCCTCGCCGGTGATCGCACCGCCTTCCGTCGTCGCCACGATCTGCTTCCGCACCGCATCCACTTTCCCGTCGAAATCGCTCACGGCCTTGCGCATCTCGTCGCCTTCGGGCAGCGCGCTCTTGCTCTTCGTTAGCGCCCCGCGCAAAAACAGGATCCGATCCATGAGCGCGCTCTCGTCACCGAAAAGCGCGTGCACTTTCATCGCGGCATCGAACTGCGCCTTGCGGTCCGCGGCAGTGAATTTCACCCGGCGATCGAGGCCTACCGTAATCTTCGTTTCGGAAACTTTGCCGGCTTTCGTCATCCGCACTGTGTACGTCCCAGGCAGATAACGCGGCCCCTGCGTTCCCGCGCCCGCGATCTGCACGGCGGGCGGCACCCGCGGCGGCTTCTCGTGCATGCTCCAGACGACGCGGTTCAATCCCGGCCGTTTGCTGGCCGGCAATGTGTCGATGACGCGCCCGGTCGAATCGAGCACTTCCAGTTTCAGTTTGCCGAAGAGATGGCGCGTCTTCTGGTAATAAGTGATCACCGCGGCGTCCGGCGGATTATCGCCTATGAAAGTCGCCGCGCCGCTGGCCCCGCCGCCATTCGCATCGATCCGCTGCTGCACGGGGCGCGCGGAAACAAATGCCGCCTCCTGGTTCAACAACTCCGGCGTCAGCGCCCGCCATGGCGTGATGTCGTCGATGACCCAGATGCCGCGCCCATGGGTCGCGAGCACTAGATCGTGATCGCGCGGATGAACGGCGAGATCGCGCACGGCTACCGACGGGAACCGGCTGCCTTTGAATTGTGCCCAGCTGATTCCGCCATCGATCGAGACGAAGAGGCCAAATTCCGTGCCGACGAAAAGCAGGTTCTTCTGCACGAGATCGTCCTTCACCACGTGCGCGTAGCCGCGGACGCCTTTCGAATCCTGCGACGTTATCAGCGGCGTCCAGGTCTTGCCGAAATCGGTGGTGCGATAAACGTAGGGCGCCATGTCCCCAAACGTGTGGCGATCGAACGCGGCGAAGGCCGTTCCTGCATCGAAGTTGCTCGCTTGCACCCAGCTCACCCATGAATTCTTCGGCAGGTTCGGCACGTTGCCGGCGGCGTTGGTCCATGTCTTCGCGCCGTCTTTCGTGACCTGCACGTTCCCGTCATCGGTCCCCACCCAGATCACGTTCTTGTCCTTCGGCGATTCGCTGATGGAATAAATCGTCGTATGCATTTCGGCCGCGGAATTGTCCACGGTCACGCCACCCGATTGTTCCTGCTTTTGTTTCTCGGGATCGTTCGTGCTCAGGTCCGGCGAGATCCGGTCCCAGGTCTGCCCTTGATTGCGCGAACGGAAAAGAAATTGCGCGCCGATGTAGATCGTCCCTTTCTCGTTAGGCGAAAGTGCGATCGGCGTGTTCCAATTCCACCGGAGCTTTTCCTTGTAGTTCGCCTTCGGCTGAATGTCGCGCCGCTGATGCGTGTAACGATTCACCCGGCCGACGAAACCGCCCTGCGCCTCGGCGTAAAGATAATCCGGATCGCTCGGATCGGGGAACATCCAGAATCCGTCGCCGCCGTACATGTTTTCCCATTGTGCATTCGCGACGCCTCCCGGGTATTGCGATTGGCCCACCCACGAGCTGTTGTCCTGCAACCCGCCGTAAACCCGGAACGGATCGGCGTCATCAAGACTCACGTGATAGAACTGCGAAATCGGCAGGTTCTCCGCCTTCCACCACTTGCTGCCGCTGTTGTAGGAATAATAAACTCCGCCGTCGTCGCCCGAGATCACCGTCTGCGGATTGGTCGGATCGATCCAGACCGCGTGCAGATCGCCGTGCGCCCCTTGGAATCCGCCCACGACAGCGAAGCTCTTGCCCGCGTCCTCGCTCAGGATCAGCGGACCGTCCGTCTTGAAAAGGCGGTCGGGATTTTTCGGGTCCACGGTCAGGTTCGCAAAATAAAACGGGCGCCAGACCATCCAGTTGCTCTTATCGCGTTTGTCCCAGGTCACGCCGCCGTCATCGGAAACGAAGAGCGCGCTGTCGGTCGATTCGACGAAACAATAAACCCGCTTCGAGTTCGACGGCGCGATCGCCACCGCGAGCCGGCCATACGGTTTCTTCGGGAAACCTTTGTTGGCTTCCGGAGTGATTTCCGTCCAGGTCGCGCCGCCGTCCGCCGAACGGAAGAGTCCGCTCGCCGAAGGTTTGTCCGGGCCGTCGCCGCCGGAACGGAACGTCCAGCCTTTCCGCCGGAAATCCCACATGCTCGCGTAGATCACGTTCGGATCGTTCGGGTCCATCGCGATCGCGGAGGCGCCGGTCGAAAGATTTGCGCCTTTCAGAACGAGATTCCAATTCTGGCCGCCATCCGTGGTTTTGTAGAGGCCGCGATCGGGCGAATCGCTCCAGAGCGCGCCCGGCACCGCCGCGTAAACCGTGTCGCTGTTCGCCGGGCTCACGATGATTTTCGCCACGCGCTCGGAATTCGGAAGGCCGGCATAATTCCAGGTCTCGCCGCCATCGGCCGATTTATAAATACCGTTGCCGATCGAAACGCTGTTGCGCGTCCAGCTTTCGCCAGTGCCCACCCAGACGTTCTTCGAGTTTTTCGGATCGAGCGCGACCGCGCCGATCGATTGCACCGGCTGCTCGTCGAACACCGGTTTGTAACGCGTCCCGCCATCCTCCGATTTCCAGACGCCGCCACTGGCCGCACCGATGAAGATCGTGAGCTTGCCATTCGGCTCGCGGACGGCATCGATCGCGGAGACGCGGCCGCTCATGGCGGCAGAGCCGATGTTGCGCGCGCCGAGCCCGGAGATCGTGGACGAACTAAAGGGAGTCTGGTCCGCGGCGAAGGCCGCGCCGGCGAGAGAGAGTGCGAAAAAGTATTTCAGAAAGCGCATGTGATTCATTTGGAAGGAGTCGTTGGAAATTTGAAGATTGTGTCGTCCACCGGCGTATTTGCCTCAGCTTTTTCAAAGATGATTTTCTGCTTGTCGGTCGATCCCTTCGGCCCGCCCTCGAGCGAGAACGGGAAAAAGACGCCGTTGATTTTTTCGTAGTCGCCCAGGTCGGTTTCGGTTTCGACCCGCGCGCCATTCTCCATTCGTTGGGTAATGATCCGGATCTCCAGGAAATGGTCCGGATCGAGATAAACGTAATTCACGTCGCCATTTTTCCGGGTCACCCGCAGCTTGTGCGCAGGCGTTCCCTCCACGTCCTCCGTGCCGAGATATTCCACGGTGCTTTCTTTCGCTTTCCAGTCGATGAGCGGCCCGTCGATCTCGGCGTCTTCGATGAGCTCCTTCGCTTCGTCCGTCGAAACTTTTTCAGGATCTTTGCGTCCGCCGAAGGGCGTGATCTTCCAGCCTTGAGTGCCGTCGTACGCGTCCACGCGGGTCATGCCTTGCAGAGTCGCTTCTTCGCGCACCGCGTTCGGCCGCTTCTTGACGATCATGTAGCCCAGCTCGCGCCGGCCGTTGCCCACCACCATTTTTCCCTGGAGCCGCAACGATTGCACCGCGGCCAGCGCCTGCGCGCCACCTTTGGCTTCCGTGTTTTTCGCGACCAGGCTGTCCACCGTCTCTTTCAACGGGATCGGCTTGAGTTCCTGCGCATAAAGCCCGGCCGCGATAAACGAGCCGGCGACGAGAACGACAATTCTTTTCATAGGCATGGATTCCAAAATCGCGGCAAACCTCTTGCCGCGAAACGCGACACCACGGCGGAGCGACCGCGATATCTCGCTTCCTTCTTTTAGAAGCTTGAAGGTCACCGCGCAACCTACTAATTCTCCCTTCCGATGAATGGTCAGCCACCTCCTCCGCCACCGCCCCCGTCCGTCCCACCGCCATCGGTTCCTCCGATCCAACCCGCTCCCTATTATCCACCGCCACGTTCAGGCATGGGATGTTTTGCCAAAGGATGCCTCACGGTTCTCATCCTTGGATTTCTTTTCATCGCCGTGATCGGTGGCGGCTGCTGGTATTTTTATAAGAGGACCTTCAACAATCTCACCTCGACCGGTCCCGCCGACGTTCGCGCCGAAACGCCCACGACCGCCCAGACAAGATCCGCGGAGAGTTCGCTCGCGCAGCTCAACGAAGCGATGTCACGCAACCAGGGAACCACTGTCGAATTCACCGGCCCGGAATTGAACCATCTCCTCGCGCGCGATTCCGATTTGAGCTGGCTCCGCGGCCGCAGCCGGATCGACATCGCCGATTCCACCATGACCGTCGCGCTCAGCGCGCCGCTCGACAAGCTGTCGTGGCCGGGCCTGAAAGGCCGCTGGTTCAACGGCACGGTTCGTTTCAGCATGACCTACGGTTCTGGAACATTTCAACTCGAGATCATTTCCGCCGAAGCCAACGGAAACGAATTCCCGACCGCGTTTCTCTCCGCCTTCAATTCCTCGTTCAACGAAGCCATGAACCAATCTTTCCAGGAAGAGCTGGCCCGGAACGAGCAAGGCAACGAGTTCTGGAGCCACGTGAAGAGCATCTCCCTCCAGGGTGACAAGCTCGTGATCACGACAAAGGCGGAATAGACAGACTTCCGTTCATCCCTTCGTTGAAAGCGGTTGCGTCACGCGTGACCTGATGCGCTGCTAATCGATGCCAGAGCAGCGAAGAAAATTGGCGGTGATCGCCGCGTTCGTGGCGCTCTGCATAATCTGGAGCTCGACCTGGCTCGCGATCAAATTCGGCCTGCGCGATCTGCCGCCGATCTCGTTCGTGGCGATCCGGTTCGTCATCGCGGTCGCGGTTCTCCTGGCGATTTCGGTCGGTCGCGTCCGATTGCTCCCGCCGAACCGCGGCGATTTCAGACTCCTCGCTTCCACCGGCGTGCTCATGTTTGCGATCAACTACGCGCTCCTCTTCTGGGCCGAGCTTTACGTTTCGTCAGGACTTTCGGCCGTACTCCAGGCCACGATTCCAATTTTCGGAATGGTGTTCGCGCATTTCATCATCCCGAGCGAACCGCTCCGCAGCGCACGGATCGCGGGCGCGATCCTGGCGATCGGCGGTGTGGCCGTGATCTGCTCGCGGCTGCTCGATTTCGGCGGGCTCCTCGCGTTCTGGGGTGGCGTGGCGATTGTGTTCGGCGCGGCCGGAGCGGCGTTCTCGAATGTGCTCCTGAAAGCGCGCGCGATCCGTCTCGCGCCGGCGATGGTCGCCGCCTGGCAAATGATTTTCGGCCTGGTGCCGCTGCTCGTAACCGGATTCCTGGTCGAGGGAAACCCGCTTCATTTTCATTGGACGTCGCGAGCGGTCTTCTGCCTTTTCTATCTGGCCATACCCGGATCGGCGCTCGCCTTTTTGCTGCTTTACTGGCTGATGCCGCGAATGTCGGTGACGAACCTGCAAACCATCTCGTTCATCACGCCGCCCGGCGCGGTCCTGTTCGGCTGGCTCCTGGGCGGCGAAACTTTCAGTCTTTGGTCGCTCGTCGGTGGCGCGCTGGTCCTCGCCGGCATCTGGATGATTTTCCGGAAAGCGAAACCGGCTGAGCTCGAGGAATGCGAGACGGCGCTCCCACAAGGTTAGGTCCTCCTGCTCCTAATCATGATCATGCGCCTGATCGTTCGTAACGGCAGCGTTGAATGGAAAGATCAGGAGTAAGATCAAGATCATGAGCAGGAACGAAAAGGCTCATCGCGAGATCGAGCGGAAATTTCTGGTCCGTGAATTGCCGGGCGGCCTAACGAGTTATCCTCACACATCGATTTCGCAGGGTTATCTCGTGAGCCTGGGCGACGGGCTCCAGGTTCGACTGCGAAAGAGCGGGGACAAATACTCGCTCACCTACAAGCGCGGGGTCGGTAATGTGCGCGAGGAACGCGAGGTGGAACTAACCTCGGAGCAGTTCGACGCGCTCTGGCCGGCGACGGAAGGCAAGCGCCTCGTCAAGACGCGCTACGAAATCCCGCTCGGCGATCGCATTGTCGAAATCGATGTTTACCACGAGAAGCACGAGGGTTTGGTCGTGGCTGAAGTGGAATTCGACGAAGAAGAGACCGCGCAGAATTTCCAGCCGCCCGCCTGGCTCGGTGACGATGTCACCGGCGATCCGCGCTACAGCAATCAACTGCTCGCATCGTAGCTCCTTCGCGTTTATCTAGGATCAGCGATGCGGCAGTATCACGATCTTCTTCGTCTGGTGCTGGAGAAAGGCGCGCCGCGAGAAGATCGCACCGGGACCGGAACGCTCTCGGTCTTCGGCGCGCAAGCGCGCTTCGATTTGCGGGAAAGATTCCCGCTGCTGACGACAAAGAAGCTCCACCTTAAATCGATCATCCACGAGCTGCTCTGGTTCCTCCGCGGCGACACCAACGTGCGTTCGCTCAACGAAAGCGGAGTGACGATCTGGGATGAATGGGCGGACGAAAAGGGCGAGCTCGGCCCCGTCTACGGCGCCCAGTGGGTTCGCTGGCACGGAACGGATGGCGCGGTCATCAACCAAATCGACAACGTCATCGCCGAGATAAAACGGAATCCGCAGAGCCGGCGCTTAATCGTGAGCGCCTGGAACGTCGCCGAGATCGACCAGATGGCGCTGCCGGCCTGCCACGTTCTCTTCCAATTTTACGTGCGCGACGGCGAGCTGAGCTGCCAGCTTTATCAACGCAGCGCCGACTTGTTCCTCGGCGTGCCGTTCAACATCGCCTCGTACTCATTGCTCACGATGATGATGGCCCAGGTGTGCGACCTGCGGCCGGGCGAATTCATCCATACCTTCGGCGATCTGCACCTTTACCGGAACCATCTCGAGCAGGCCCGCGAGCAATTGTCTCGCGACTTCCGGCCGCTGCCGCGGATGCAATTGAACTCCGCGGTAAAAAATATCTACGCCTTCCGCTTCGAGGATTTTGTCCTCAGCGAATACGACCCGCATCCGGCGATCAAAGCGCCGATCGCCGTTTGAGAAGGAATCTCAGTTCGCCGCTGGCGTCGTGGTCGTGCTCGCGGTCGTGGGGCCGCGATTCAAATCGACGAGGTCTTTGAGGATATTGAGGGTCTCGTCGCGCTCGGGATCGATCAGCGGTTCCTTCGTTCCGTCATCGCTGCCTAACGAATCGGAATCGGCATCGCTGGCGGCCTCTGGCGCCACCTTGTTACTTCCGTTCTTCTTATTCGCGGCGAGGTTCCCGGGGAAGAGGATCGGCTGAAGATTCGGTTTATCGACGTTATCGAGTGTGAGCCGGATCATCTGCATCTGTTCGTCGTGGCGCGCGAGGCGTTCTTTCGCGCGAGTTTCCTTGCGAATCTTGTCGTCGTTCAATTCGACGCGGCGCGTGTCCTCATTGAGCGAGATGCGGTTTTCATCGAGGCGCTTCCGGAGCCGGTCCATGTCTTCCATCACATACTTGAATTCGGGGTTTCCCTGAACCCGCGCTTCCGACCGGCGCTTCAGCTCATCGATAAACAAGCCGCGGCCATCGGACCATTTCGTGAATCGCGCCTTCGGCACTTCATCGTAGGGCAGACAATTTTTCAGCGCGCCCTCGCCGAATTCCGGAAGATCGCTCAACGTCGGCAGAACGATATCCGAAGCGACGCCGTGGAGCTGCGTCGAGCCGCCCGCAACCCGATAGAATTTTTGGATCGTTAATTTCAGCGCGCCATCTTCCTGCGAACGGCTGCCGAGGAGCGATGTGAAGCGCCCGATTTCCAGGATCGTTTGCACGGTGCCTTTTCCGAACGTGTTCTTGTCGCCGACGATCAGCGCGCGCCCGTAATCCTGGAGCGCCGCCGCAAAGATTTCGCTGGCCGAGGCGCTCTGCCGGCTGGTCAGCACGATCATCGGTCCGCTGTAAGCGATTCCCGGATCGGGATCGCTCGAGACGACGATGTTACCGTTCGAGCCTTTGGTTTGCACGATCGGGCCCGACTTCAAAAAGAGCCCGGTGAGCGCGATCGCTTCTTCGAGCGAGCCGCCGCCGTTGCGGCGCAGATCGACGATCAGGCCGGCGATGTTTTCCTTCTTCAACCGCTTGAGCAGCGCGAGCACGTCCCTGGTCGTGCTCTTCTGGTGCCGGTCCATATCGGCATAAAACGACGGCAGCGTGATCCAGCCGAGCTTCACCGGTTCGCCGTTTTCGTTCTTCTTAATAATGATGTCGGCGCGCGCTTCCTGGTCTTTCAATTTAATTTCGTCGCGGACGAGCTCAATCGTCTTGCGCTTGGAGGGATCGGGGGAATCGGCCGGAATCACGAGAAGCCGAACTTTGGTTCCCTTCTTTCCGCGGATTTGGTCGACCACCTTGTCGAGGCGCATATCGCGCACGTCGTTAAACTCACTGTTCCCCTGCGCCACGGCCGTGATCCGATCGCCGACTTTCAACCGCCCGTCGGTCTGCGCCGGACCGCCCGGCACCAGGCTCTCAATTTTTGCGTAACCGTCTTCCGTCCGGAGCATCGCGCCGATGCCCACGAGCGAGAGCCCCATGTTGATGCTGAAATTTTTCAGGTCGGCTTTGCTCAGGTATTCCGAATGCGGGTCGTAAGACTGGGCCAACGCGTCGAGGAAAAGTTTCACCTGCTCGTCCTTGTCCTGCTCGTGAACGTTGCGGGCGAGACGTTCGTAACGGCGCGCGATCAGTTTCGGACCCGGCTCGATCGGATGTTCGCTGAGATGTTCCTGGAGCAACTCGCTGACGATCCGGCCGTGCCAAACTGCGTCGGCCTCGGCGTCGTCCTTCGGCCAGGAAGATTTTTGCCGGCTGAGCTCGATCGACTCATTGCTTTTGAAATCGACTTCCTGTTTGAGCTGCTCCTTGATCTTGGCGACGCGATCGTCCACCCGCTTGGTGTAGAGATCGTAGATTTCGTAGGCCGGCTTCAAATCTTTCAGCAGGACAGCGTCATCCAACCAGATGCCGTACTTGGCGGTGAGGTTATCTACGTCTTGCTGAGTGAAGAAAAGATGGCTGAAATCGAGCAGCTCGAGATAGGTCTTCAGGAACTTTTTCGAGACCTCGTCGTTGAGCGCCTGGTGGGTGTAATGGCCCTCCTCGAGCAGTCGCCCGACAGATTGCTCGACATCCTCCATGCCCGACTTGGCCTGGGTCGGCCCGGCCACCAGGGCAAGGGCGCAGAAAATTGAGGGAAGTGTGATTAGCGAGCGAAAAGATGGCTTCATTCGGGAAAAGAGGTTTCGGAAAGTCGCAGAATACCTGCAGAAGGCAAGAAAGCCGCGAGTCGTAGGTTCATTCGTAGGTACTGAGACAATCGGCTGGGCGGAACATTCAAAGAACGAGCCGGTGCCGCGCCCTTGCATGCAGCTTTCATTCCCTTGCAGCCGGGATCGGTGATCGTTGGAGCCGGGATCGGTGATCCCGGCGGGGAAACTGGAGATTGGCATCCTCTGGCCGGGGTTACCGACCCCGGCTACAGTTTGAGCGATGCGATATCGTACTTTTTGCGGCGGGATTTTCGAGACGAACTGCTATCTGATCGAGGCGCCGCAGGGACGGATTCTGTTCGACGCGCCGGATGGCTCCTGTGATTGGCTCATTGCTGAGGGCCTTACGCCGAAGCTGCTCCTGTTAACCCACGGCCATTTCGATCACGTGCCGGACGTTGCAAGAATCAAAAGCCGTTTCGGCTGCCAGCTCGGCTGCCATGCGGAAACCGCGCCGATGATTTCCGATCCGGAATTTTTTCGCAGCTTCGGGTTCGAACTTGAGATCGAGCCGGTCGAGCCGGATTTTCTGATCGCGGCCACTCCGGCCCGCGAGTTTCTTGGGCTCGAGATGGAAGTCCTGGAAGTGCCGGGGCATTGCCCGGGCAGCCTTTGTTTCTATGCGCAAAAAGATAAGCTGCTGATCGGCGGCGATGTCTTGTTCGCTGGCGGAGTTGGCCGCTGGGATTTGCCGGGCGGCGACGGCGATCTGTTGTTTCGCGGCATCAAAGAGAAGCTTTATCCGCTGGGCGATGAGGTCACGGTTCTGCCAGGCCACGGACCGCCCACGACCATCGGCACCGAGCGGCGGACGAATCCATTTGTGGGCTGATCGCCGCGCTATCTTAGCGCCACTGGTAGTATTGCGGGACAGGGACGTGGAGCTCTTCTTCGATGTGATGAAGTTCCGCGTGCATGCGTTCGATTTCTTTGCCCCGACGAAACCGGTTGATGGCTTTACTGCGTAATTGAAGATTTACGACGGCGGCTTCGTTCCGCACATATTCGTACTTCTGCCGGATAGGCGGTGGGGCGCGGTAAGTACGGAGCACGCGCGCTCCACATGAGTCATCATGCGATTGAGGTGGTTCACCTCTCCCATGAGTCGATCAACGGGGATGGGGTGATAGAACTGTTCATGACCATTGATCATCTTGCTTTCATCGTCCTGACCTGACGCGGCGATGCCAAACCCGGCCAGGCCAATAACCAAGAGGGCCGAGGGTACGGTAGATTTTTTCATACGCAGGTTCGCGTCACATTCCCGCGCCCACGGCGAGAAACGTGAAAATGACGATGTCCTGGACCATGTGAATAAGAAACGCCCAGACACCGCCGCGCGTCTCGATCATGCTGCGCGCCCAAATCCAGCCGGCGAATCCCGCCATCAACACGCCCAGGGGCCCGGAGGGCTGGCCGTAATAATGGCCGAGCCCGAAGAAGACCGCGGTGAGCAAAATCATTTCGGCGGGGCGAAATACGCCACGGAGGTGCGCGAGAAGCACGCTCCGATATTGAAATTCCTCGCTCGCCGCGTTGAGCGTGGCGACCGCGAGACTCCACGGAAAAGTCCGCACGATACGATCGCTGACGCGGAAGTTCGGATGAACCGTCAGGTAGAGGTAAGGCGATAGGACCAGAGCGAATACGAGGATGAACACCGGGCCGAGCCACGTCCACGGCACCGGCTTTCGCAGACCGAGAAACGGGATCGGTTGCGCGGGCGCCGCCGGATTTCCCCAGCACAAAAATAAATCGCGGCGCGTGAGGCCGCTCCCAATCAAGGTGAAACAAACGAGGATGGCGCCGGAAAGCGTGAAGGTCCGGTCTAGGAACAACCGTGCACCCCAGCTCGCATTGTCGGTTACGGCGCGCACGGCCGCCAGATCCGTGAGTGCCGGCCTGATGTAGTCCCAGGCAAAATTCAACAGCGACACCGCGACCAGAAACCTGGCCACTTTGCGCAACGACGGAACCCAAACGGCTGCGAGTGCGGCCGCGAGGATAAGCAGCGATTCGATCGCCGTGAACCAAACCGAAATGTGGTGCCCCGACTCCTGCCAGATGATTTCGGGCAACGTGCTGCCGACGACCGCGGCCCACGCGACGAGGCGCGGCCATGGATCGGACGATGCTGGGGTGACGGGGTTCATCTGCCTCGCGGACATTGCCGCCGAGCTTATGTCCCGCGTCCCAGCGCGACGCTTAATTTTTCGAGATCGGAAATTTCGCCCACCAGCCCGCGCAAGGAATCCATCGCGCCGGGAATATAATCGAGGAATGTCTTGTTGCCTTTGACGAGGCCGAGGAATCCGTAGGCTCCGAGCGCCTGCATGAGCCGCTGAATGCCGCACAACCGGAAGATCGAGCGTGAATCCGGCGCGACCGGCTGGCGGGCGGCGGCGCGCTTCGCTTCGTAATCGGCAAGCAGCTCCTCGCACTCGGCGCGGGAGAAGGTCACGTAGGGATCGAAGAGCAGGGAGGCGAGATCGTATTCGGCGAGCCCGGGCCGCATACCCTGGAAGTCGATCAGGTGCGCCTGGCCGTTGCGAATGATGAGGTTCTGGGATTGAAAATCGCGATGGACGAGAACCCGCGGCCGTTGGGCCAGCTCTTCCGCGATCCGGCCTAACGAGGGCAACGCGGCGAGCGCGGAAAGTTCTCCCGGTTCAAAGCCAAAAAAACGGCCGAGGCAATTCTCGAAAAAATAATTCTGCTCCCAGCGATAGAGCGCGGCGTCGAATTCCACGGGCAGATTTTTTTGGATCGCGCTTCTCGTTTCTTCCGGCAGGCAATGGAGCTTGACGATTTCGCCCAGCGCCGATTCGTAGAAAGCGCGGCGCACCATCCAGCTTTCGCCGCGATGACTCCAGAGATCGGCCGTTCCCAAATCTTCAATCCAGATCAGGCCCTCGGCCGGATCGTGAAAATAAATCTTCGGCGCCCGAATTTTGTGCGCGGCCAGGAATTCCGCGATCTCGACGTAATGCCGGTTCTCTTCCCGCTCGAGATTATACTTAACGAGAATGATCGTCTGGTCCGGCCCGCAGCGGACGCGATAAAATTTCCGGTCCGAGCCGCCCTTCTCGATCGGGGTGATCTTGACCTTCGCTTCTTCGAGTCGGGGAAAATGAATCCGCGTCTGCCGGAGAAGCAGCTCGGTCTTTGCGGTCCTAGATGTCGGTGTCACTGAGTTCGCCTTGGGCTTTACGTTGGGAGCGGACAATACAGTTTCGCAGGTGAGCTCGGGAAGCGATTTGTGCGCCCGGCCAAAGAATTGTGTTCTCCAAAATTGCGCCGGCGCCGACCCGGCAACCGGACCCAATGGAATAAAACCCCGCGAGCGTGGCGCTTGGATCGATCTGGGCATCGCCGGCCACGCGGACCGGCCAATCGCGCGATTCGAGGTAATCGGGCTTCCAATGTTCTTCCAAAATGACGCGATGGGCGGCGAGGTATTCCCTGCGCGAGCCAATGTTAAACCATTTCCGCTCGTTCAAGACGACTCCGCCGATTCTGCCGCCCTGGCCGATCCAATCCGCCAAAACCGAAATGTAGGAAAGCCTTCGGCCGGCCGGAAGCCGCTCGAAGATCGCCCGCGTCCAGACGCAAATGCCGGCGAAATCATACCGGCCCGCGTGGCCGTACCGATTTGTGATGTCGATAACGCGCCCATCCTGGAGCGCGACATCACGGCCATGTTCCGTTTCGCGCAAGGCAAGCGTGACATCATTTCCGGCTCGGAAATGTTCTTCCAGCACGGGCGCCAGCTCGATGTCCGTGAGGAGATCGCCGCTATAAGAAATGAAATGCTTCTCGCGCAATAACGATTCGACATTCTTGATCCCTCCGCCGGTCCCCAGAATCTCCGGCTCATGGACCAACTGCACGGGATGGCCGCGATAATTTCCCTCACCGAAAATTTCCGGAAAGGCCGCTGGCAGATGATGAGTGTTGATGACGAA
>Ga0307478_10002189_pt1 | contig 15757 bp, 13 predicted proteins | sample atmos_gasesECM4C_2_FD_203713 | JGI IMG/M metagenome (GOLD analysis project Ga0307478, IMG submission 203713) | Hardwood forest soil microbial communities from Morgan-Monroe State Forest, Indiana, United States - atmos_gasesECM4C_05 | ecosystem: Environmental > Terrestrial > Soil > Temperate...
CGCGCAAGCCGCCGGCTCCTAAATTGGGGGATGGAATCTTTCGCGCTCATTCATAGCGTAAAGCGCTCAGCGCCACTTCTCGCCGCAAATGCTTGCCGTTCAACGGCTTGGGCGGAACGCAAGCAAGACAAAAAAACGCAAAACCAAATGGGGCAGTAGATCGTCTATAGGGTAGGATATAGGCTGCCTATAGCCTGATCGCCGGAGGGGGAATGAGCGAGCGGTACCGAAACCGGATCGAGCTGTTGCAGGGCACGCTCGATCTCCTTATTTTGCAAACCCTGCTCTGGGGCCCGCAGCACGGCTACGGAGTCAGCCGGGCGATTCGCGCCAATTCCGGCGACTTGCTCCAGGTGGATGCCGGGTCCTTGTATCCGGCGCTGCACCGCCTCGAAAAGAAAAAGTGGATCGGCTCCGATTGGAAGATTTCCGAGAACAAACAGGAAGTGAAAGTGTACCGGCTGACAGCGGCGGGAAGAAAGCAGCTCATGAAGGAACGCTCGCGCTGGGAACAGATTTCAGATGCGATCGGCGGCATTCTGAACCCCGCGAAGTAAGAAAGTGCGTCATGAAATTCTGGTGGCTGTGGAGAAAGCGCGAAAAGGAGCTGGAAAAAGAGATCCAGCACCATTTGCAAATGGCCGCGACTGAGCGCAAGGAGCGGGGCGCAACCTTCCGTGAAGCGCAAGCTGGAGCGCGGCGCGAATTCGGAAACGTGGGCCTGGTGAAAGATGTAACACGGGATGCATGGGGTTGGCGCTGGCTGGAAGATCTGCACGACGATGCGCGGTTCGGCGCGAGGATGCTCCTGAAAAATCCGGGTTTTACGGTTGTCGTAATTTTGTCGCTCGCGCTCGGCATCGGCGCAACAACCGCGGTGTTCAGCGTGATTTACGGCGTCCTGGTGAATCCGTATCCGTATGCCAATACGGACCGCATGGTGCATTTGACGGTTCACGAAACTAGGGGCAACCCCCTCTTTATCAACCTCAACGGACCACAGTTGCAACAGCTTCGGCAGGCCGGATCGGTGGAGAGCGTTGCAGCCATGGGAGGGTGGAACCTCACCACGACCGAAGGAGATCTTCCCGAAGACGTCCGGGCTGTATACCTCACGTCGAATGCTTTCATCTATCTTGGCGTGCCGACGCTGCTTGGCCGCGGACTGCTGCCGTCGGATGCGCCCGAGGGTCAGGATCCCGAGAATGTTGCCGTACTCGGTTATCAGTTCTGGCAGAGGCACTACAACGGCGATCCCGGCATTGTTGGCAAGAAAATTCAGTTGGTCCATAAGAGCTACGAGATCGTAGGAGTGGTCCGACCGCGCTTTACCTGGGGCGACGGCGAAGTCTATCTGCCGCTTAAGCTCACAGCCGATCCGGCGCGCACATATTTTCCCATGACTCGGCTCAAGCCCGGCGTAACCCGTCGGGCGGCAAACGCAGAGCTCCAGTCGCTGCTCGAACAATTCGCAAAGCAAACTCCTAGCCACTTCCCAGAACATTTCCATGTGACGCTAGCTGGATTGAACGACCACTTCGTAGAGCGGATCGGAGGGACACTGTACCTCCTGCTGGCTGCCGTGGCTTTGTTGCTTTTAATCGGGTGCGGAAACGTCTCGATTTTGCTGTTGGCCCGGGGAACGGCGCGTGAGCACGAGATGGCGGTCCGCTCGGCGATCGGTGCCGGTCGCTCTCGCATCCTGAGACAGTTGCTCACGGAAGCGCTGATGCTGTCGCTCGCCGGAGCGGCGATTGGCGTGGCACTGGCGAATGGCCTGCTGAAACTCATCGTAAACTGGCTTCCGGAATTTTCATTCCCACATGAAGCCGCTATCGGCATCAACTTGCCGGTGCTGCTCTTTTGCGTTGGTCTCGCGCTGCTGACCGGCATCGTGTTCGGCATCTCGCCCGCTCTTCGATCCGCACGTCCAGATGTAGCTCAGGTGATGCAGTCGAGCACACGCAAAATGACGGCTGGAGTTCATAGCCGCCGGACTCACAGCGTCCTGATCGCGGGCCAGATTGCCTTGACGCTCCTATTGCTGGCAGCGGCCGGCGTTGCCATGCGAGCCTTCGTAAGCGTGGTGAAGGTCAACCTCGGCTACGATCCGCACAACGTCATGCCGGTTGGCATCCCGGTCCACGACCACACCTACACAACTTGGGAAGCCAGAGGAACTTACTTCCACCAGCTGCTGAAGAAGGTCAGCGAGATACCGCACGTTGTTTCCGCCGGGCTTTCTACAAATGCCACGCCGCCAAACAACGGATGGGAACTGCGCTTCGAGATATCAGGCAAGCCGGCAGAAGAAGAACAGCGAGCGCGTATCAACTTCGTCAGCCCGGAGTATTTCCAAGCGCTGCATATTCCGCTGCTGCAAGGACGAATCTGGAATGAAGATGAGACGATGCACGGCGCAAAGCTCGCACTAATCAATCAAACTCTGGCTCGCCAATATTTTCCGGATGGCGATGCTCTTGGCAGCGCTATTCGCGTGCCCGAACTGAAAGGCGAGCCGCCGCTTGCACTGGCGGTCGCCGGAAGCGACGGTTGGTTTCAGGTGGTTGGGATTGTCAGCGACGCCCGCAATGACGGGCTGCGCAATCCCATTATGCCCGCTGTGTATGCGCCGTACACCGTCATGATGCCGGTTTGGACCCAGATCCTCGTGCGAACAAGGATCCCACCGCTCGGGGTACTCCATGCCGTCCGTGAACAGATTCACACTGTCGATCCTGACCAGCAGACTGACCGGGATGTTCTCGATCTCGATGGCCGGATCAAACATGAGCCGGAATGGGAACAGGGACATCTGATAGCGACGCTGTTTGCGGGATTTGCAATCCTGGCGCTGGCCCTCGCCGCCACTGGACTATACAGCGTGATTTCCTACGCCGTCAGCCGGCGAACAGGCGAATTTGGAATACGCATGGCCCTGGGAGCAAGTCCCAAAGATGTCCTGCTGATTGTGTTTCGTTCAGCGGTGATGAGCGTGGCAGGCGGAGTTCTAGCGGGAGTACTCCTGACAATTACGCTGAACCGCGTGCTTGCACGCTGGATTCAGGGCAGTTCGCTCGATGCGCTGATTCTTGCGGGTGTGGTCCTGCTCCTGGTCGCCACTGCTGGTTTGTCGTGCTTCATACCAGCGCGAAGGGCATCGTCGGTAGATCCGACCGTGGCGCTGAGATGTGAGTGAAGGTAAGTAACGCAGTTAAAGACGCAAGGCATAAGATTCAGCATTGCAACGGTGACGAAGCGGTATCCCGGTTCGCGTGATCGCACTAAGCCATCCAAGAAAACAAACTATTTGAAAGCTACCTCGACAACGCGCCCCGGAGTGCGATGATATTGCAGGACTTACGGATGGCTTTTGGCGTGTGCCGTCTTGGCAGGCGCTGCATCTCGACCCCAAGCTGACCTAACCGCAAGCCCCTTTTCCTGTCTAATGATTCGGATGAGCGAAAGCGCCGGCAGCACCCAAGCCCGCGAGGCACTCCAGAGCGCGGCCCGAGAAAGCGATGCCATCGCGGTGGAGCGCACTCTCGCGGGCGAGCGCGATGCTTTCCGCGTGCTGGTCGAGCGCCACAGCCAGCAGCTCTTTCGCCTGGCGTACCGCATGACGGGCAATGAGCACGACGCCGAGGAAGTGGTTCAGGAAGCTTTTTTGCGCGCCTACCGGAACCTCGGGCAATTCGGATCGCGCGCTAATTTTGGTACATGGGCTTACCGCATCGCCGCGAATTATGCGATTGACCGCATGCGCCAAAAACGCACCGAGGACGCGCGACGCCAAACGCCGAGCGCCTTGGCCGAAGAGCAAGAGCAGGATCCGCTGGACTTGGTTCCTGATGAGAGGCCCACTCCAGACCGTCTCGCGGGCAACGTCGAGCTGAGGAAAAAGATGGAACAGGCGCTCAAAGAGTTGAGCTCCTCGGAGCGCACCGCGTTCGTGATGCGCCACTGGGAAGGGTGCGCCATCGAAGAAATCGCCGCCGTGCTGAAATCAACAACGAGCGCGGCCAAGAACACCGTTTTTCGATCGGTCCAGAAATTACGGCGGGCTCTGGAGCCGTACGTGGGAGCGCGAGGCGCGCTGCAAGCGAAAGCGGCAGGAGCGGCGCCGGAACCCAGGGGAACGGAACTATGAAACACCTGACAGAAGAAGAGTTGATTGGCTATCGAGAGGGGGAGACTACGCAACGTGAAGGTATTGCCGAGCATTTGACGAGCTGCACGGCCTGCCGCACAGAACTCGATCGCCTCGAGGCGGTGCTCAGTGCGCTCGACAATTTGCCGCTACCCGAGCGAGGCCCCGAGTACGGTCGCGCCGTGTGGCAAAAGATTGCACCGCAGTTGCCTGAAAAAGCTGGACGCGGGTGGCGCGCGTGGTTCGAACCGCGCCGCTGGGTAGCCATTGGTGCGATGGCGGCCATCGTGATCGCGGCATTCGTTGCGGGGCGCTGGTCAAAACCAAGAGATTCGGGAGCACCAGCCGCCAGCGTGGCGCAAGTACGGGAACGCGTGCTCGTCGTGGCCGTTGGCGAGCACTTGGGAAAGTCAGAAATGGTCTTGATGGAGCTGGCGAACGCAACGCCGCCCGCGCCAGGACAAAAGCAAATCAATATAGCCGCGGAGCAGCAGCGCGCGGAGGATTTGCTGGACGCCAACCGTTTGTATCGCGAAACGGCACAGCAGAGCGGCGACGCCGCGCTGGCCGATGTTCTGGATGATCTGGAACGCGTGCTGCTGGACGTCGCGCACAGTCCGCAAGAACTCACGCCGGCGAAATTGGAATCGCTGCAGAAGCGCATCGAAGCGCACGGCATTTTGTTCAAGGTTCGAGTGGTCGGCAAGGAATTACAAGAAAAGCAGAAGACACCGAATTCCGCGCCCGCACCTACGGAATCGAAAGCAGGAGGGAGGAACAAGGCATGAGCATCGGAGAACGAACAAGCAGAGCAGTGAAGATTTGGATGATCGCGGCGGCGCTTCTGATAGCGCCACGGCTGGCGAGGCCGGCAGCGGCCCACGACAATGCGGGGACGTCCACGGATTCCTGGCAAGACCAGGACGCACAGGATCGTGAGCAGGAGAAACGCGATCGGGAGCAAGAGAAACGCGACCGTGAACAAGAAAAGCTCGACAGGGAACAAGAAAAACGCGATCGCGAACAGGAGCGCCTCGAACACCTCGATGAACTCTACAGCGACGGGCGCGAAGCGCTGGATGAAGACCGCTACGACCAAGCCGCCGGGAAATTCAGCGAGCTTGCCGACATGAACGGGCCGCAGACGGACGCGGCGCTTTATTGGAAGGCTTACGCTGAAAACAAACTTGGAAAACGAGACTCCGCGCTGACCACAATCGCGGACCTGGAGAAGCGATTTGCGCAAAGCCGCTGGATAAAAGATGCGAAAGCCCTTGAGATCGAAGTGCGGCAATCGACGGGGCACCCGCCAAATCCCGATAACCAGAGCGATGATGATCTGAAGTTACTGGCGCTTCGAGGAATCATGACTAGCAACCCCGAGAAGGGCGTGCCAATGGCGGAAGCAGTTCTCAATGGTTCGGGCAACCCTAAACTTAAATCCCAGGCACTTTTCCTGCTGGGGCAAACCGGTTCATCGCAGGCGCGCGACGTGCTGGCAAAGATCGCAAAGGGCCAAAGCAATCCGGACCTGCAACGCAAAGCCGTCGAATATCTGGGACTGTTTGGAGGGCAGCAAGCGCGGCAAGTGCTTGCAGAAATCTACGCCTCGACGAGCGACGCGTCCGTCAAACGGGCGATTCTCAGGAGCTACATGATCGGCGGCGACAAAGAGCACCTGCTCGCAGCAGCGAAGGGCGAGAAGGATGCATCGCTGCGTGCCGAAGCCATTCGGCAGCTCGGAATCGTTCATGCACCGAATGAATTGCGTGAACTCTACAAAACGGAGACTGCGCCTGAAGTGAAAAAAGACATCCTGCAGGCTTTCTTCCTCTCCGGCGACGCAAAATTCCTCGCGGAAGCCGCGCAAGGAGAGAAGGACGCGGAAGTTCGCCGCTCAGCCATCCGCAATCTGGGTTTGGTCGGTTCGCCCGATGCCAAGGAAGCGCTACTGGCGATTTACTCGAAAGAAGCCGACCGCGAGAACAAAGAAGCAGTGCTCAACGCGCTCTTCATTCAAGGAAATGCGCACGCTCTGGTGACCATTGCACGAAGCGAAAAAGATCCAGAACTGAAGAAGACCGCGGTATCCAAACTCGCGCTGATGAATTCGAAAGAAGGAAACGACTTTCTGATGGAGATTCTGCAGAAATGAGTTGGGAAGTGAATGGTGATTGTTGACTTGTGATTCTTGGTTGGTCCCGTACAGCGGGTCTCGAAAATGGAAGTAGTCGTGAGGTGGATATGAAAACGTTGCGCGCTTTCTTAATCGGGCAGGCAGTTCTGGCAGCGGCGCTTTTCGCAGCCGGGGCTTTGCAAGCAGGTCAGTCGGGCGATACGCCGCAGGTGATCAACGCGAAAATCGAGACGCGCGTGGTGAGCGGCGCTTTTGCCGACACTCTGCGCGGCATCGAAGCGCAAGCCGACAAACCAGAATGGGTGGCGTATAGCGTCGCGGAAATCGCCGGCGACCGCAGCGTCTGCTGCGGAAACTTCAACGATGGCTACGGTGGCTGCGGCACGTGCCGCCTCGAAAAAGAAAGTGGCGTCACCAGTACGACCACGCAAAAAGACTCAACCGGTGGAACGGTGCAACTGGAAGGCTCGCGGCAGCTTGTCGTGCTCATACGCCTCGAAGGCAAACAGGTCACGCGCATTCGAGAAGCTTCGGAAAATTGCACGCTCGACGCCGGCGGGCTGCCGTTCATCTGGCTGACAGGCGTGAAGCCAGCCGAAAGCGTCGCGCTCCTCGCCGATTTCGTTCACAAAGCAACGTTCGAAGGCCACGGTGGACACGAGATCGGCCAGGGCGCGTTATCAGCGATCGCGCTCCATGCCGATCCGTCAGCCGACCGCGCATTCGAATCGTTCGTGGCCGCGGATCAGCCGGAGCAACTTCGCAAGCATGCGTCCTTCTGGCTAGGAGCCACGCGCGGAAAAGCCGGCGAACTGCTGCTCCAACAAATGGCGAAGAGCGATCCCAGCCCCGAAGTCCGCTCGCAAGTAGCGTTCGCGCTCTCCGTAAGCCACGAGCCGGAGGCACTGAATGAAATGATCCGCATGGCCAAAGACGACGAAAGCACGCACGTCCGCGGCCAAGCGCTCTTCTGGCTGGCGCAAAAAGCAGGACAAAAAGCCATGGGCGCAATTACCGGTGCGATTGAAAATGATCCCGACACGGACGTGAAAAAGAAAGCGGTCTTCGCATTAAGCCAAATGCCCAAAGACGAAGGCGTCCCAAAACTCATCGAAGTCGCCAAAACAAACCGCAACCGCGAAGTGCGCAAGCAAGCGATGTTCTGGCTCGGACAATCCAACGATCCCCGCGCGCTCGAGTTTTTTGAGCAAGTCCTGTCGCGCTAGGACCTAGCGCAGCAGATCTTCGAGCTGGATGCGAGAATCGGTTTTAGCGTCGCGGTATTTGACAATGACGGCGCATTGCAAGCTCAGACCGTGCTTCCGACCGACAGGGTGCGTGACGGCGCGCGAGCCGGGAACGACGATAGCTTCGGCGGGAATAATGAGCGGCGACGTTTCGCTCGCGGTGTACACCGCGTCCCGCACGAGATCGTAAACAGGAATCGAGCGATTCAGAATGGTTCCGGTGCCAAGCACCGCGCGATGCTTCACGACCGTTCCTTCATACACGCCGGAATTCCCTCCTATCAGCACCTCGTCTTCAATGATCACCGGCATTGCACCTACCGGTTCGAGCACTCCGCCGATCTGCGAGCCCGCGGAAATATGGCAGTTGCGCCCGATCTGCGCGCAACTCCCGACCAGTGCGTGCGAATCGATCATCGTGCCGTCGCCGACGTACGCGCCCACGTTGATAAACATCGGCGGCATGCAAACGACCCCGCGCCCGATAAACGAGCCATCGCGAATGCTCGAGCCGCCCGGCACGATGCGGATGCCGTCAGCCGTCGTGATCGGGCGAACGGGATACGTGGATTTATCAATGAAAGGCTGGCGCGCGGAGTCGACGGACATGTCGACGATGGAGCCCATTCGGAAGCCAAGCAAAATTCCCTTTTTCACCCAGGCATTGACGCGCCAGCCCGTCGGCGACGCAGCATCCGGCTCTGCCGCGCGTACTTCCCCGCGATTTACGGCGTCCTTGAATTCGCGGAAGAGCCGGAAATGTTCTTCGTTGTATTGAGCCGGAGGCTCGTCAAACAATCGTTCAACTTGCTGCGGCAGCATGCACTCTCTCATGCGGCAGCATGGGCCGTCGCATACGGTAGCTTGCCGGTATTGACAAGCTCCAGCGACTCCAGCACGGCGCGAATGCGCGCTTCGTTCTCCGCCTTCGGCGCAACGAGCGGCAAACGCCAGACCGCTTCCAGCAAACCCATTTGCGCCATAGCCGCCTTCACGGGGATGGGATTCGACTCGACAAAATTTACTTCCATCAGCGGATGCACGCGCCGGTGAATTTGCCGCGCGGCCTGAAAATCGCCGTCGAGCGCGAGCCGCGTCAGCCGCGCCATGTCTGCCGGAATTTCGTTGGACACGACGGAAATGACGCCGCGTCCGCCAAGCGCGATGAGCGGCAGCGTGAGAGCGTCGTCGCCGCTAAGCACGATGAAATCGTCGGGAACCGCATTTAGAATCGCGGCCATCTGCGAGACATTCCCCGAAGCTTCCTTGATGCCGATGATGTTTTCAATCGCAGCGAGACGTCGCACCGTGGCCGGTTCCACGTTCACGCCGGTTCGTCCTTGCACGCTATAGACAACGATCGGAAGCGCAACCGCCTCGGCGATCGCACGGTAGTGTTGAAAGAGCCCTTCCTGTGTCGGCTTGTTGTAATAAGGTGTGACGGAAAGAATTCCATCCGCGCCGATTTCAGCTAGCTCGCGTGCAAGCGCGATGACTTCGGCGGTGTTGCAGCCGCCTGCGCCTGCGAGAACCGGCACGCGCCCCTCCGCCAGTTCCACGGCGATCTCCACGACGCGCAGATGCTCCCCGTGCGTAAGCGTGGGGCTCTCGCCGGTCGTGCCGCACGGCACCAGAAAATCAATGCCCGCATCGATCTGTCGCTTGATCAGCGCACGTAGCGTTGGTTCATCTAGTGAACCGTCGCGGCGAAATGGAGTGACGAGCGCAGTGCCTGTTCCGGTAAACATGGTGTTTCTCCTTCTTTGTCTAAACGTCGTGCTGCCGAAAATCGCGGTCCCGTAGCGCCGGCCTCTAGGCCGGCCTCTTCGGGTTTCGTAGGGGCGTCCCTTGGGACGCCAACGAGCGGCCTAATGGCCGCAGCTATGAAGATCCTTCAAGTCAATTCGCCGAGGATCTCCTTGAACTCGTAGAACCCTTTTTTCCCCGCGACCCACCGCGCCGCTTGCAACGCGCCGCGGGCAAATCCTTCGCGGCTGTGCGCCGTGTGGCGAAACGTAATGGTGTCCGCGACGGAGTCGAAACCGATTTCGTGCGTGCCGGGAATCGCGCCCGCGCGATTTGAACTGAGACTGACGGGTCGCGTGTATCCCGCCCTGTTCATCTCCTCCGCAAGTTTTTTCAGTGTGCCCGAAGGCGCGTCTTTTTTTGCCGAATGATGAATCTCCCAGCCCCACGCTTCGTATTCCGGATGTTTAGCGAAGAGTGCGGCGGCGTGCGCGACGATCTGCAGAAAAACGTTCACGCCCACGGAGAAATTCGCCGCCCAAACGAGGCCGGTCTTGGCGTGCTCGACAGCTTCGCGCGCATCCGGAAGCTGCTCGATCCAGCCAGTCGTTCCTACGACACAATTCACTCCAACCACAGCGAGGCGACGGATATTTACTGACGCTGCCACGGGTGTGGTGAATTCCACGGCGACATCAACGCCGCGCAGCGTTTCGTGCGACAGTCCTGTTCCGCCGGGGTTGTCGCCGCCCGAAAATTTTGCGCGCACCTCAAAGCCATACTCCGGCGCAAGGTGCTCGATGAGCTTGCCCATTTTTCCGTAGCCGACAATGGCGAGGCCCTGGCTCATGCTGGCGCGGCTCCCGTAGCGAGAAGCTGCCTCGCCATGCGCGCGTAAATCTCAACCGCTTCGGACAATTGTTTTTTCGGGATGCGCTCTTCGGCCGTATGCGCCAGATGGATGCTGCCTGGCCCGATAAGAAAAGGCTGTCCCCACGCGCCGTCAAATGTCGGGATGTCCGTGGCAAAAGCCACAACAGTGGTGGGAAGTCCGTCGAACGCCGAAAGCCGCATCGCGGGCGTGTGCAAAACTTCGCGGGCTTCCGCGCGGCCCGCAGTGGCGGCCAGCACGGCCTCTCGAATTTCCACTGGGTCGCCCACGGTGCGAAACATGATTTCCGCTTGCGCGTGGTCGGCGACGACATTAGGTGCGCGGCCGCCGGCGATGGTGCCGATATTAAGTGTGCTACGGCCGAGCAATGGATCTTCCGGCAACGGAATTAGACGGATGGCGCGCAAAACATCGAGCAGCGAGTGGATTGCAGAATGACCTAGCTCTGGGTAAGCGGAGTGCGCAAGCTTTCCATGCGCGGTAACCTCGAAGCGGAGTGCTCCCTTTGAGCCGAGCGCGAGATGATTTTCGGTAGGCTCGCCATTAATCAGAAAGCGCGCGCCACGCGGATTCGCAGCCGCGGCTTTTGCGCCTGCGCTGTTGCGCTCTTCACCGACGACGAAGAGCAGCCCGAGATTTGTTGCTCCGGAGTCGAGAAGTTTTTCCGCCGCAGCAATCATCGCGGCGATGATGCCTTTCGCGTCGCACGAGCCGCGCCCCCAGATGAATTCCGCGTCTTCGAGCGATGGAAAGAACGGCGGCACCGTATCCATGTGCGTCGAAAGCGTGACAATGGGCTTGCCCCAGCTCGCAAAAAGATTGTCGCGGCCCGGCTCAACCGCAATGCGTTCCAGGCGCCCGTTACTTCGCGCCGCAAGCATCGACAGTTGCACGAACAAATAGTCCGCCACATTCTGCTCGCGGTTGGTCGTCGATTCGATATCGACGAGCGCGCGCGTTAGTTCGAAAAGATTCATTCAACCGGTCGATTTCTGGAGGGAGCGAAACGAAAGGAAGGAACCGCGAAGAACCGCTCGAGGCTGCTGCCTCTCGATAGCGCTCCATCCGGCTTTAGTACTGGCCGCAAAGCGGCCATCTAAACGGATGACAGTGGACAGGCCTTAGACCTGTTCCCCAACCGCAGCGGCAACAGCTACCGTTGCGATTTCGGCGGACTATAACATCCTGGCCCCTTTTGCCGCGGCGTCCGAAGCTGATCGGAATTGCTCACCCGGCTACTCATGGCCTCCGCACCTCTACCAAGAACACTCTAAGTTTAGAGGAGCGCCATAAAAAAAGCGAGTCAAATTTCCGATTTGTCGCCCGAACAAATTTGTCGCCCCCAGCGCAATCCAAGCAAGTCTGTCATTCCGAGCGGAGCGAGGAATCTGCTTTTTCCTGCAGTCGTTGCGCTGAGCGCGAGCCGGGAATGACAGGTTTATGGATCGATTTAATCCGTGGGCTAAAGTTCGAGCGGCCTGAGCGGCTTTTCTTGCGAAGCGATCAGCAACTCGCCATGAAAGGCGCATTCGGCGGGGCGGCGATCGAGAGCTTCTTCCGCAGAGAGCCGGGCAAGGTCCGGATTGTTATTCTCCTGCGAAAGATGCGCCAGGACAAGATACCGCGCGCGGGCGTCGAAGCCTTCGGGATCGGAAAGATATTCGCTGACGGCGTGATTCGATAGATGTCCGGTGCGGCTAAGGACCCGCTGCTTGACGACCCACGGATATGGCCCGACCTTCAGCATGTCCAGATCGTGGTTCGATTCCAGCAGCAGACAATCGGCGTCGCGCAGATGAACTTTGACGAGTTCAGGCATGTAGCCAAGATCGGTGACGAGCGCCATCTTCGTGCCATTGGTGCGAAACGTGAAGCCGATTGGATCGGCGGCATCGTGCGGAATTTGAAACGCGTGGACATCAATATCGCCGATGGTGAAATGCTGGCCGGCTTGAATGGTTTCCACGCCACGCAAACGCTTCGCAAGCCGATCGGGCAAGGCGCGGTTCAGCGCGTCCATCGTAGGCTCCGTGACGTAAAGCGGCGCCTTCCACAGGCCCAGCATCTGCGGCAGGCCGTTGCAGTGATCGAAGTGCTCGTGAGTGACGAGGATGCCGTCGACGTGGTCGATACTAAGTTCGACGGCCGCGAGACGCGCTAGAGTTTCGCGTTTGCCGAGGCCGCAGTCCACAAGGAGTCGGGTGCGCTGCGTCTCGAGCAGGGTGATGTTGCCCGAGCTGCCTGACGCCAGTATGGAAACCCGCAAGCCGATCGCTTTGCCCTCAATTGCACTACAAAATATCACACAAACGAATTTTCAGAATCATGGCATTTCGATTCCCGCCCGTCAACGCGAAAAGAGAAAACTCAACAGGACAGGCGGGAGCGGTCGAGGGTGAAGCCGTTTAGGGGGCCGAGGACGGTGACGGCAATTTGGTCGGGGCGGAAGAAATCGTGGGCTAGGGATTGGACTTCGGCGAGAGTGACGGTTTCGATGGAGGCTAGGATTTCGTCGAGGGAATAGAAGCGGCCGAAATAGAGTTCCTGGCGGGCGAGATTCGACATGCGTGACGTAGTGGATTCGAGGGAGAGCATGAGCGAACCCTTGAGATGATTTTTGGCGCGCGTGAGCTCTTCATCGCTGACGGGCGATTCCTTCATGGCGCGAAATTCTTTGATGGTGAGGTCGATGACCTGGCCCACGGTTTCCTTGGCGGTGCCGGCGTAGACGGTGAACATGCCCGCGTCGGAGTAGGGCGTGAGCTCGCTGAAGACCGCGTAGGCCAGACCTTCTTTTTCGCGGATGTTTTGAAAGAGGCGCGAAGACATGCCGCCTCCGAGAAGATTGTTGAGGACCGCGGCGGCGAAACGCGCTTCGTGGCCGAGGGGAAGCGCAGGAACGCCGATGCAGAGATGGACTTGCTCGAGGTCGCGCTTGGTTTCGAGATGAATCGGCGCTTGCGTCGAAGGAGCGGTGTGATCTTCGAGCGTGCGCGCGGGACGAAGATCGCCGAACTCGCGCTGCACCAGGTCCAACACTTTTTCGTGGGTGACGTTTCCTGCGGCGGTGATGACGAGATGATCGGGAGCAAACCAGTCGCGGAAGCGTTCGACGAGATGAGCCCGGTTGAAGCCGCGAACGGTTTCCGGCGTGCCGAGAATGGGGCGGCCGAGTGGATGTTCTGGCCAGAAGCCGCGGGTGAAAATGTCGTGCAGGAGATATTCGGGATTGTCCAGGTCCATCTTGATTTCTTCGAGGACGACCTGGCGCTCTTTCTTCACGTCGTCGGAATCGAACTTGGGACGCAGAACGAGATCGGCGATAACGTCAAAGGCGATGGGCAGATGGTCATCGAGGACTTTGGCGTTGAAGCAGATTTGTTCTTTCGAAGTGAACGCGTCGAGCATGCCGCCTACCGAATCCATTTCGCGGGCGATGGCTTCGGCGGAGCGGCGTTTGGTGCCTTTGAAGACCATGTGCTCGATGAAATGGGCCAGGCCGTTTTCTTCCGGGACTTCGCGGCGAGAGCCGTTGCGGACCCACACGCCCACGGAGACGGAACGGACGTGAGTCATGGTCTCGGTGATGACGACGAGGCCGTTGCCGAGGACGTGCTTTTGGATGTCACGGACTTCCGTGGCGGTTGCCATAACTAATTGTGACACAGGCAGTGTCGAAGTGAGAAGCGGAAGCCGCGATTGGAATAACTTGCTTTTTTCCAGATGATTGCGCTCAAGACGGCAGCCTAGCCTTGGCAGCCACTGCGATAACGAGTTGGAAAAGCACACAGACTGAAGTCGGTACCACAAAAAGTGCTACAAAAGTTTCTCGTCGGGGTGGAGCTTGCCGTATTCGCTGGTGTAGTGAAGGGGGACGTCGCCGTACGTGCCGCGTTCGCGCTGATAGACTTCGCAGCTGTCGAAGGGCTTGGAATAGACGTGGATGCTTACGGCGCGCTGATTGAATTCGGGCAAGTTCAGAACTTGATGGACGGGCTCTAGAGGATTGACGTGGACGGGATGCGCGCCGTCCATTTCGTAGATTTCCGTCGGAACGATTTTGCAGGTGCCGCAGGAGGCGTCTTTTTCTTCGACGCGAAAATTCTGGATTTTCAGGCGGCCGATGGGTGCAGACATCCAGCAATTTTGATCACGATGATTGTGGATGCGGCTGTGCTGGCCGACTTCCCAGCAGATCGTCATGCACTCGAAGAGATCGTTTTTGAAAATGAGATTGCGGGTGTAATTGCCTTTGGAGAAGAAGAGATATTTTTCGAGCGTTTCGGGGCGCACCGCGTGGTGGATGATGTAGTCCTGAACGTTTTCGAGCGAGAAGGCGCGATCGGGGATAGAGGCGAGGCCTTTGACCCAGTCAGCGATGGCGAGTTGCTCGACGGCGAGTTGTTTTGACATGGTAAGAAAATTATACCGCTGAATAGAAGCGGAGAAACACGCAAAGAAGAAATTCGTGAGTGAAACACGATATTCTGTAGGGTGATTTGGGTTGCGCCGAGCGACGAGTGAGTCGCGGGAATATTCATGGAATTGCTTGGAAAATCGAAAGATGAGCTGCGCGAGATTTGCGCGGCGATGGGGGAGCCTGCGTATCGCGGCGGGCAGATATACCATGCGCTGTATGCGGAGAGGAAGTTTGCGCTGGCGGAGATGACGAATTTGCCGGCAGCTTTGCGCGCGCGATTGGCGGCGGAGGCGACGATTAGTTTGCCTTCCGTGAAACAACGTTTTGAGTCTGGCGATGGGTCGGTGCGGTATTTGTTTGAGTTGGGTGCGGCGGAAAAACCAAGAGTTAACACAGAGACCACAGAGAGCACAGAGAACAAAAGACCATTGCGGGCTGCATCCGTCGAGGCGGTGTTTATGCCTAGCGAGGGGAGGCAGACGATTTGTGTTTCGACGCAGGCGGGATGCGCGGTCGATTGCCAGTTTTGTCTGACGGCGCAGCTTGGGTTGATTCGGAATTTGACGGCGGGGGAGATTTTGGGGCAGGTGCTGGTGGCGTTGGAAGAAGATCGGCGCGGGGGAGGGGCGAAGAGTGAAGTGAAGGCCGAAGTGCGGGCCGCAGAGGAAGATGCCGGGCTAAAGCCCGGCGCTACGCAAGCCGTCGCGGGAATCACACAGCGCGATGCCATACAAACCAATGTTGTGTTGATGGGGCAAGGCGAGCCACTTTTGAATTTTGAGGCGGTGATGGCGGCGTTGCGGATTTTGCTGGATCCGGAAGGCGTGGGGATTTCGGCGAAGCACGTGACGCTTTCGACTAGCGGGATTGTGCCGGGGATTGAGCGGCTGGGGCTGGAAAAGGTGAGGCCGAAGCTGGCGATTTCTTTGAATGCGTCGAGTGACGAGCAGCGCGATGCTTTGATGCCAATCAATAAGAAGTATCCGCTGAGCGTTTTGCTGGACGCTTGCAGGAAGTATCCGTTGCGGCCGTGGGAGCATTTGACGTTTGAGTACGTGATGCTGGGCGAGGTGAACGATGCGGCGGAGGATGCGCGGCGGGTGGTACGGTTGCTGGCGCCGCTGAAGAGTGTGAAGGTGAATTTGATTCCGTGGAATCCGGGCGA
>Ga0307478_10002191_pt1 | contig 15744 bp, 10 predicted proteins | sample atmos_gasesECM4C_2_FD_203713 | JGI IMG/M metagenome (GOLD analysis project Ga0307478, IMG submission 203713) | Hardwood forest soil microbial communities from Morgan-Monroe State Forest, Indiana, United States - atmos_gasesECM4C_05 | ecosystem: Environmental > Terrestrial > Soil > Temperate...
ATGGAAGGTATGCAACGGCGATGCCTTCGAACCTGGGGGCAGCATCGGCGTGGGATCCGGAATCCGCTTGTGCTTACGGCGTAGTGATCGGCAGCGAGCTTCGAGCGCAAGGCTTCGATATGACGCTTGGAGGCGGCGTGAACCTGGCCCGTGAGCCTCGGAACGGTCGTACCTTCGAGTATGCCGGCGAAGATCCTTTGCTTGCCGGCACGTTAGACGGAAACATGATGAAGTGCGAACAGGCGCAACACGTCGTCGGCGACATTAAGCACTACGCGCTGAACGACCAGGAGACCGGACGCAACTTTGTCAATTCCGTCATTTCGAAACGGGCGATGCAGGAATCCGACCTGCTCGCTTTTCACATTGCGATCTCCATCGCAAGTCCTGGCGCGGTGATGTGTTCCTACAATCGGATCAATGGAGACTTCGGTTGCGAAAATCCTTACACGTTGCGAGACGTACTCAAGAGGGACTGGGGCTTCCGGGGCTTCGTGATCTCCGACTGGGCTGGAACTCACAGCACGGAGAAGGCATCAACTAACGGTCTCGATCAGGAAGAGCCGATGGCCGACTACTTCGGTCCGAAGCTGAAAGAAGCGGTGGCTGCCGGGAGAGTGCCCTTGTCGGAGATTGACGACCACGCCAGGCGAGTCCTGTATGCAGAGTTTCTCGCAGGGGTGGTTGACGACCCGCCTCGCAAGAGCGTGGTCGACGTCGAGAAGGGTCTCGAAGTTGCGCAGAGAGTGGAAGAGAAAAGTATCGTTCTCTTGAAGAATACTCGTTCCGTACTGCCGATTATCCAATCGATCCACAGCATTGCGATCATCGGGGGACATGCTGATATCGGAATGCTTTCCGGTGGAGGATCTGCTCAAGTGGACCCGCCAAACGGAAATGCCATCATGCCTGCGGGCAAGGGTGACACACACTGGCAAGATCACATCTGGTTTCCGACGTCTCCGCTGAAAGCCCTCCGAGCGAAGCTGCCGAATACGAAAATCGAATACGATTCGGGAACAGACTTGAAGTCCGCAGTAAGTCTCGCCAGGGGTTCTGATCTCGCAATCGTCTTTGCATACCAGTGGATGTCGGAAGATATGGACCTACCGAGTCTGGCGCTTCCTGACAATCAGGATGCTTTGATCGAGCAGATTGCGGCAGCGAATCCTCGCACAATCGTTGTGCTCGAAACCGGTTCGGCCGTCACCATGCCATGGCTCGACAAAGTTGCTGCGGTAGTCGAGGCATGGTATGCAGGTAGTGCCGGACATAACGCTTTGGCCAACGTTCTCGTTGGGAGCGTCAATCCAACAGGCAAACTTCCCATCACTTTCCCGAAGAGTGAAACAGATCTGCCGCATCCGGTTATTCAACCGCTGCCACCTCAGGATCAAGCTCTCACTTATACAGTCCACTACGATGAAGGACCCGAAGTTGGCTACAAGTGGTATGAAGCGAAACACAAGCAGCCACTATTTGCATTCGGTTTCGGTCTGTCCTACACCTCCTACGCATATTCAGGGCTAAGCGTTGATTCCGCCGCCAAGACTGTACGCTTCAGCCTCAAGAACACTGGGAAACAGACAGGCACTGAGATTGCGGAAGTGTACGCAAGATTGCCGAAGAGCGCGGACGAATCCTTCAAACGGCTGGTGGGGTGGAAGCGAGTCAGACTCGCGCCGGGAGAATCCCAAACGGTCACGGTAGCGATCGATCCGCAAGTCTTGCAGACCTTCGACGACACGACGGCCCGCTGGAACTTCGGGCCAGGTGATTACGAAATCCTGGTTGGCGCATCTTCGGGCAATACGCCTCTCACAGGAAGTCTCTCGGTTCATTGAGATACTCACAAATAAGAGAGTACTTCACCGTTGATCGGGCAACTCTCGATGCTTGCATCCCGCAACCGAAGGGAACTTTTGATGGCTTGGACGTTTAACAAGGTGCTCCGCTCCGTCGAGAGGTTTGCTTTTTGTAGCCTGATAGCGATCGCGGTTCCACTTAACGCACAACAGGCTGCGACGACGACTTGGACCGGTGTCGTTCGCACGGCCGCGGGAGCAGCTGTCCCAGGTGCGAAAGTGACAGTATCCACAATGGAGAAAAAGCAGACGGCGGTCACAGGCTCTGATGGGAAGTTTTCGATTGAGAGCGTCGCACAGGAGCCACACACCGTGACTGTGCAGCTGACCGGACACGGTCCAACCACACCGCTGGCGGTAAATATCAGCAGCGCTTCCGTTGCCCTGACGGTATCCGATCAAAACATGCTGTCTATCTCAGTCAATCCGCAAGCTGCTTCTAAAGTCTCGAATGTGCCGAGCGGGACGAGCGATGAGAAACTCTCCAGTCAAAAGGTGAACGAGTTGCCGTTGAACGGGCGTGACTTCAGCACGCTTCTGCTGTTGGCGGCGGGCACGATGACGGACGTGAATGGACAAACAAATTTTACCCAGCAGTTCGCCATCAATGGACAGCGCGGAGTCGAAGCGGTCTTCGCGATGGACGGCGCTGATATTAGTGATCCTGAGATGGGCGGGAGTACGTTCACGAATTTCGACGTGGACGCGATTCAGGAATTGCAGTCCAGCTCGGGCTGGATGCCGGCGGACGTCGGGCGCGGCGCGGCGGGCTTCACCAATATCGTGACACGATCCGGGAAAAACGGTTTTCACGGGTCCTTCTTCGAGTTCTTAAGGAACTCTGCCCTCGATGCGCGGAATTATTTCGATCACCCGTCGATTGCCGACCCAGGTCGGATACCCCCGTTCCGGCGGAACGAGTTCGGATTTACGAACGGTGGACCGATTGTGTTACCGAATGTGTATGACGGGCGGGACCGGACCTTCTATTTTGTGCAGTATCAGGGATTCAGGCAGGTGTTGGGAACGACCCAGGTACTGGCCGTGCCTACAGTGGCAGAGCGAGCGGGCCAGGATGTAGTGACGTATCCGGACGGCAGCACGGACACGCTTCAGATAGGGGGGAGTTTGAATAGCCCGGGAGTAAATCCGGCGATCGCTTCAATACTGGCCCGCTATCCACTCCCCAACAACCCAACCGGCGCGTATGGTGCGCGAACCTATGCTGCGCCTTCAAACGTGAACACGGACACGGATCAGTTTTCTATCCGCATCGATCAGAAAGTTGGCGCAAAAGGACAATTGTTTGGTCGATTCAATTACGACAATCTGGCGGGACCGACAACAAATCCGGATCAGACGCTGCTCGATCCGAGCTTTGGCGTGCGATATGTGGATCGGCAGCGGAACGGGGTCATCACTTACACGCGCACCGCGTCACCGCGCTTTCTCTGGTCGACGTCGTTGAGTTTTACACGGACGACGCCTTCGTTTGTGACCGCGAACCACACCGATCCGGCCCTCAAGTTCAATGATGGTCTGTATGAGGCGTACAACAGCGCGGCGGGCTCGGTGATGTCAGCGTTCGGGAATTTATTCCAGGGACAACTGAATTTTGCCTGGACGAGCCCGCGGCACGCGGTGAAGTGGGGTGCGGAAGCGCGCCTTAACCGGGACACGACATATTTCGGTATAAGTCCCAATGGCGAGTACGACTTTGGCGGCGGAACAGTTTATTCCCCCGTGTTCATTCCTTCCGCGAGTGGACAGCATGATGTGCAGCCGGGTCAGCCTCTGCCGGACACTTTGAGCAGTCTGTTGCTAGGTTTTCCGTACGCATACACGATCGCGGTGGCGCCGCCCCATGCGTCGGATGGCGCGCACATTGGGCCAGCGGCAATCAACCGGAATGATGTGAACGCTTACATCGAGGACACGTGGAAAATCAATCCGCAATGGACGCTCCAATATGGGCTGAGATATGAGGTCTACACGCCGATTTCGGAGCGGGCGCACCGAACGTCGAGTTTTCTGAATTCGTTCCCACCCGCAGGCGTTGGCCAGGAATATTTGATCAATCCTCAGCCTACTTATCAAACCGATTGGAACGGTTGGGGGCCGCGTGTTCAGGTTGACTGGAACGCGCCCCACGCGGTGCATGTGCACATGGGCGGGGCGATCACGGTGATTCCCCCCAATATATGGCAAGACAATCTTCTGACAGGGTCAACGCCTTACGTTGTTTATCCACGTGTCAACGCGGCGCAAAACGGGGAGATTTCCTACGGATTCCAAATCACACCGGACGAGTTGCCACAGGTTTATAACACCGCTGGCGTGAACGTGTTGGCCAGCGGCGATCCGAAAAAAGTGCCGGCGAACACGGTGATGGACGTAAATCGATACCAGCAGGATTTGGCGGCGCTGGCGCCGAGTCATCAGCTTTCGCTGCTGAGTCTGGCCGGCATTGACCGGCGCTTCGGTAATGCTTATTTGCAGACTTGGACGCTGGGGCTGGAGCGCGCCTTCGGCGGCCTAACGGCCGATGTCGCGTACGTTGGAACATCCGCGTTTCGACTTCCCAGAATGTCATACCCAAACGCGTATCCCGGAGCGGATTCGGAATTTGCGCGGTTTACAAACTTCGACACCAGCGGAGCGGTGATGGGCGGATTCGGCTTCGAGTCGGTTATGACGCCAACTTCGCACTCGTCGTACAACGCACTGCAGACGTCATTATCGGGAAATGTTCGACACGGCGGTCCCTCATTGCAAGCCAGCTACACCTGGGGCAAATCGCTGGATGATGTCAGCGGCATTTCCGGAGGAACGGGATCCACCGGCGCCGTGACGCTGTTTAGTCCGCAAGACCCATTCGATACACGAGCGGAAAGAGGGCCGTCGAGCTTTGACGTGACCCACGCCTTCACGTTGAGCGCGGCCCAGGATTTGCATTTTGAGCATTTGGGACTTCAGTCGGATCGAACCCAGCTGTTGACGAAGGGCTGGGAGTTGCTGAGCATCTCGACGATCACTAGTGGTTCGCCGTTTACGGTGTATTCGGGAATCCAGCAGACGGGGGCGGGAACGATCGGCGCGGACCGGCCGGACCAGATTGGGATACCGGACCTATCAAGCGCAGGCAGTTCAACCCGACCACGCGACGACTATTTTGGGCGGGGCGCAAGCAACGGAAGCTTCTTTTCGATTCCCATTGGGATCGCGGGCGGGACTGGACCGAACTCCGGGCGCTTTGGAACGCTCGGCCGTAATACATTTCGCGGACCGGCATATTATGACTTCGATTTTGCGCTCATCAAGACAACTCCGATTGGCCACCGGGAAAGCGGTTTGGAGCGAGCGGACCTGCAATTCCGCGCAGAGTTATTTAACCTGTTCAACATCGTTAACATGGGGCTACCCGCGAACATCATCGAGGGTACAGGGTTGGGCATGATCAGCAAGACCGCGGGAACTTCGCGGCAAGTTCAGTTTTCACTAAAGCTCATCTATTGAGGCCTGTCCTGCGGTGAGTCAGGCTTACGGGAGAACAAAACATGCCTTTTCCAGTTACTCAGTAACAATGAAGCACTTCCTCTGACGGCGTCTCTTAACGCCAGGGCTGTATCTTCTGTGCATCCAGGTCGCGGTAACCCCGTCGCAACCCCAGTAAACGACCTCAATCAACAACATGTGCTGAGAAAAGGTGAGGCTTTGTAAGTTGCCTTTACTCTTCCGGAAAGCGAGAAACGGTAATCGTACTCGGAAGGGACGCACAAGGGCTGCAACCCCTGGAAATCCTGTAGTTGTTGAAACATCGTCATCTCACCAACAACTATCCTTCCGCACCAACTTGAGATGCGCACTCGCCCCTGCTCCTAAAACCACAGCCCCCAGATCCAATCCACGATCGCATGGGTGATCGTCGAAGCGGGAACGCGGTGATGCTTGCGCCAGGCGCGGCCGTAGAAAACTCCTGCGATACTGGCCAGCAGCACGTAGCGCCAATTGAAATGGGCGGACCGTTTGTTGAAGTGTGATAGGCCGAAGAGAATCGACGCGACCAGCAGGGCGGCGCGGCGTCCCACGCGGCGCTCCAGCAGGTTCTGTACCCAGGCGCGGAAGAAAAGTTCTTCGGGCACGGCGGTGAAAAAAAATATCGCGATCCAGCGCAGAAGCGCGCTGCCGATTCCCGGCAGGTTGCGATGGGGATGGATGAAGCCAAGTGCGAGGCCGAGAAGCAGAACGATGGGCGTGAAGAAAAGCAGCTCGCGCAGGCCGATTTTCCAGTCGCTCCATTTCAAGTGGAAATCGAATCCGGTATTTGTGAGTTGACGAATCGCCAGGAAGCCATACAAGCCCGCATCGACGAGAAATAATTCGTTCAAGGCACGCAGGCCCGGGGGCCAGGCGCGGTCGAACCAGCGCAGGTCGACGGCTAGTCCGAGCATTAGCAGAATCAGGGCGTCGCGCCAGTTGCCGCGCTGCTCGGGGTCGGCGGCAGCGGCCCGCCACTCGAGCCATGCGATCGCGATGGGTAACAAGGCGTAGAGCGCGAACCATTCCCAACGAAACATGTGCGCGGAGATGGAAACCATTAAGTATGGAGCGACAAAGAGAGCGGGCAGAGCGAGGCGCACAGGAACCGGGCAGCGGGCCACAACGCGCGCTACCTGCGCTCCCGCCAGGCCGAAAAGGGCTGCGGGAGCCAGTTCCAGCGCGAGCGCCGCGATCGCGACGGGCGTGACATTCTGCATGAGGCCATCTTAAATGGCGAATCGAGGGAGCGCAGTTGTGCGGGCGGCGGTTGGCGACTAGAATTTCTCGCGGGTTCAGGAGACCTTCCATGAGACGGATTCTGGTAATGATTTTTTTCGCAGGTTTCTGTGTCACTTCCGCTTGGTCGCAGACGATGAGTTCGCCTTCATCGGCGGCATCGGCGGCAGCTCCGCAAACGGCGCGGATACAAGATCCGGTTACAGCGGCGCTGCGCGCGTTTTTGCCCAGATCGCGGAACAACATTCTGGGTGCGATCACGGCGATGCCCGCTGACAAGTTCAATTACAAACCAACGCCGGATCAAATGACGTTTGCGCACCTGGTGGTGCACATTATCGGGTCGAATAATTCCGGGTGCGCAAAAGTGGCTGACGTGGCCACACCTAAGGTCGAAGAAGTGAAGGAAACGGACAGCAAAGACAAGTTGCTGGCAGCGGCCACGGCGTCGTTTGATTTTTGTGGCGAGGCTCTGGGCAGGATGGATGATTCGAAATTGGGCGATACCGTGGAGCTTTTCGGCGGACGGCAAGGCCCGCGAGCTGCGGTGGCTTTGGGCTTGGCTAGCGGATGGGCGGATCATTACGGGGCTGCGGCGATGTATTTGAGGTTGAACAATATTGTGCCGCCTTCGGCGCAGCCGAAGAAGTAATTGGGGCTGCGGCGCCGCTGAAAGCCGCGCCCTTTCAAATCAAACCCGCCGGCCCTCCGCTCGACTTATTTAATCTGAACGAGTTCAGGAGCAGAAACGGCTGGAGTCGAGCCTCCCAGATGCTGCGGGGCGCGGAAGTTGTCGAACACCGAAACCTGATGCACGCAAGAGACGGTGCAATTCGGGGCGCAGCCTTTTTCGGTGAGGTATTCGCGGCGCATATCATCGCGCGTATAGGTCGCGAGCGGAACTCCCGGATACCCGCGCTGCTGCGAGCAGTAGTGGACTAATCCATCTTCACAGACGTAGAGATAACGCGCGCCGGCGCGGCAGCGCCAATCGTTCGGCAGGCCTTGCGCGATGTTTTCCTGAAAGGCGTTGATGCGAGTGAAGCTGCGTTTCTCCCACGACTTCATTTCGTTGTAGACGCGGCGCTCTTCGCCGCCGAGCGGCTGAAGCTGACCGCTGCCATCGTGAATAATTCCGACGGTTGAGCTGAAACCCAGTTCGATGGCGCGCTTGCCGATAGTGAGCGCGTCGTGGGGATTGGAAATTCCTCCGCCGACGACGGAGTTGATGTTCACGTGGAAGTCGGCGTGTTCGGCCAGCCACTGCAGTTTCTTGTCGAGAACTTTCAAACTCTTCTTCGATACTTCGTCGGGATTGACGTTGTCGATGGAGATCTGCAGCCATTCGAGGCCGGCGCGGTTCAGGCGCCTGATTCGCTCTGCCACTAGAAAATATCCGTTGGTGATCAGGCCTGCGATCATACCGTTGGAGCGGATGCGGCGGATCACGTCATCGAGATCAGGATGCAGCAGCGGTTCTCCCCCAGAAATTGTGACCACGGCCGTGCCCAGCGCGCCCAGTTTGTCGATGCGGCGAAACATTTCTTCGGTCGGCACAGGCTGCGAGAAATCGTCGAACTCGTTGCAGTAGGTGCAAGCCAGATTGCAGCGGCGCACGGGGATAATGTGTGCGAGCAGTGGATGATCGGTAGAGGCGAGGGCGTGCGCGGCCATGCGCGCTCCGCGAAGATTGCGGTGCAGGGCTTTGGCGCGACGGCGCAGCGATGTGAAGGCTGATGGCATTGGATCGATACTCTTTATTACAGCACGGATGCGGGAGAAATACAGATTCCACGACAGTGTTTGGCGGATTTTGCGGGGCGAACAGCGCAAACGGGCAGTGCATGCGATTGGAGCAATTCGCTTGCAAACCCGCCTCTCGGCGAGCATAATTTTCCGCCGAGGAGGTATAAAGCATGCTGAAAGCTTGGGGTATCTCTCTCGCAGTTACGTTGCTGGCCATGAGCACGACTGACACAACGCATCCTGACTGGGCTCTGAATGCGACCACCATCGAAGCCTGCAGTTGCCCGATGTTTTGCCAGTGCTATTTCAATCCGAAACCTGCCGCCCACCACGAACACGGCACGGCAGCCCACTACTGCAAGTTTAACAATGCGTACAAAGTAAACCACGGACACTATGGCGCGGTGAATCTGGACGGCGCGAAATTCTGGATCACCGGGGACCTAGGCGGCGATTGGTCGCAAGGCAAAACCGACTGGGCGCTGGTTACCTTTGACAAGGCAATGACCAAGGAACAGCAGGAAGCGCTTGGGGCGATGTTGCCGCATGTCTTCCCAGTTCAGTGGAACTCGCTGCAGACCGCAGTGGGAAACATTGACGCGTGGGATTTCAACAAGGATGGGGCCCACGCAACGATTGATGGCGGAAAGACGGCGGAAGTAAAGCTGCACCGTTTTCAGGGAAATACTGACGATCCTGTTGTTATCAAGAACCTGAAATATTGGGGAACACCGCGAAACGATGGTTTTGTGATGATGCCCAGCGATTTCGAGGGCTACAAAACCGGAGCAAAAGCATTCGAGTACACGGGGACCAACGGGTTCATGCTTACGCTGGATATCGCTTCGACGGACGTTAAACAATAAAATAGACCTCGCAAAGAAGATGGGGGCCGGAGGATCGGGAGATTCTCCGGTTTTTTTCTTTTAGACATGTGTTTGGGTTGCGCGAAGTCTTTGGAGGAAATCAATCGAGTTCATTCCTTAATCAGTTCGTGTCCAGCCTCATTCAACAGGTCGAGCGCCCGCGTTGCATGCTCCTGCGGGACGAGGACGTAATCGGTGTCGTAGGTGGACATGGCGAAAATGGGAATGGAGTTGCTGGAGAGCGGCGCGATGAAGGAGAGCAGGACTCCGGTTTGCGAGAACGGGAACGGGCCTTCGAGCTTGAGGCAGATCCAGCGGAGAGCAGGAACGAACTCTGCGGGAATATTTTCCGCCGGACAAGTGATGGAGAGTTCCTCGGCAGTGCGGGTGATCGAGGTGAAGTGGCCTGTCGCGGCCCAGATGGGGACGGGGGCGTTCGGAGACTGGCGCACGATGGCGTAGAGATCCACGAGTTGGCGGAATTTGAGATTCTGCAGCATTGCTAAAACACGAATCGCTAGCCTTCCACCGCTTTGCGCACCGCAGCTTTTGCGAGCACACGCGTGGAATCCAGCGTTGGCAGCGGTGAAGCTTCCGGCATCACCAGCAATGGAATTTCGGTGCAGCCGAGGACGACGGCGTCGCAGCCTTCGTCTTTTAAGGAGCGTATCGCTTCTACATAATAGGCTAGCGAGCGGGGAAGAAACTGGCCATTGACCAGTTCGTCGAAGATGATCTGGTCGAGGCGCTCGCGCTGCTCAGGACCGGGAGTGCGATGCGCGAAGCCGGCCGCTTTCAGCGCATCGCGATAGACCGGGCCTTCCATCAGGTAACGCGTGCCGAGGACGCCTAGACGTTTGAACTGGCGGCGCTGGGCTTCTTTCGCAACCTCTCTTGCAATGTGCAACCAAGGGCGGGGGGAACGGTGCTCGATCAAGTCGAAGGCCTGATGGATGGTGTTGTCGGGGCAGATGAGAAAGTCGGCGCCGGCGCGGGCCAATTTGTCCGCGGAAGAGAGCATGAGTTCGGCCACGCCCGCCCAGTCGTTCGCGTAGACGAAGTTCATGTATTTCGCGAGCGAGTGGGAGTGCAGTGATACTTCAGGATGATCGTGTTTGCCCAGCATCTGCGCGCCTTCGAGCGAGATGGTGCGGTAGCAGAGCGCGGCTCCTTCAGTGCTGCAGGCGACGATGCCGATGTGAAGAGGCATGGGTGGTTCTCAGTTCTCAGTTCTCAGTTCTCAGTTCTCAGTTCTCAGTTCTCAGTTCTCAGTAAGTGCGATGTGCGTTTCTGGGTCTCGAATCGCGATTTTATAACAACATTCTGTGATAGCGCGGGCGGGCTCCGCCCGGCGCGGGGCAGCCGAGGCGGCTATCCCACGTGGCCTCTGGCGCTTGCTGCATTCTTGGTCTATCTGGCGGCGGCGGCGTCGAAGAGGTTCAGAAATTCCAGTTTTTTTTCGGCGGGGAGGAAGGAGGCTTCAAAGGAGTTGCGGGCGAGTTCACGCAGGTGCTCGTCGGTGAATGCGAAAACCTGTTGAGCGATCTGGTATTCGCGGGCGAGCGTGGTTCCGAACATGGCGGGGTCGTCGCTGTTGAGCGTGATCATGACTCCGTGGTCGAAATAACTTTTGGCGGGATGATCGTTGAGATTGGGGCAGAGGCCGGTGCGCAGGTTACTGGTCAAACAGATTTCGACCGGAACCTGGCGCTGGGCAAGCTCTTCGACGAGGTCTGGGTCGTGGAAGGCGGTGAGGCCGTGGCCAATGCGTTCGACGCGAAGGTTGAGCGCGCCCCACACGGATTCGGGCGGCCCGGTCTCGCCGGCGTGAGCAGTGAGGCGCATACCGTGGTCGGCGGACCATGCGTAAGCATCGCGGAAAAGTTCTGGCGGAGCTTTTTGTTCGTCGCCGCCGATACCGATGGCGACAACTTCCCGGTCGTGATAGCGGACGGCAAGTTCGAAAACTTTTTGCGCGGCTTCCGGGCCGAACTGGCGGACGGCGTCGAAGATCCAGACAAGAGAGATGCCAAAGTCACGCGCGCCAAGGGCGCGGCCGCGATCGAGGCCTTCGAAGATGGCGGCAAAATCCTGCTTGCGCCACAGGCAGACACCGACCGAAACGTAGACCTCGGCGTGCAGAACGTTTTCTTGCTTCAGGCGCTGCATGAGGCGGTAGGTGATGAGCTCGTAGTCCTCCGGCGTGCGCAGATGTTCGGTGATGTTTTTGAAGGCGAGAAGGAATCCTGAAAAGTCTTCGTAGCGGTAGAGCGAGTCAACTTCCGACTGCGTGACCCGGTCGCCGTGGCGCTGGCGAAGTTCGAGCAAAGTGTACGGCTCGATTGCGCCTTCGAGGTGGAGATGGAGTTCGGCCTTGGGGAGAAGGCGCAAGAAGCTGCTCGGCGGGCGATCGGCGGAAGACATTGTTTTTTGATTGTAGATTCTTGAGGGAAGATTTGCGAGGCCGGCTCGGGGATATAGCCGGAAACCATAAGGACACGAAGGATCGGCGGCGTGCCTGAGGGCTGAAAGCTATTTTTTTGCGAACTCGCTGCGGTGCCGGCTATAGAAGATGTAAATCAGCAGACCGAGAGCGAGCCAGATCAGGAAGCGGAGCCAGGTGATGACGGTGAGGCCAGTCATCAGGCCGCCGCAGAGGATAATGGAAATCAATGGGAACCACGGAACCAGAGGCACTTTGAAGATGCGCTTGCGGTCGGGTTGGGTGCGGCGCAGGATGATCACTCCGAGCGAGACCAGGACAAAGGCGAAGAGCGTGCCGATGTTTGACAGATCAGCGGCATCGCTGATGGCGAAGATTCCTGCGGGGAAGCCGACGGCGAAGCCTGCGATCCAGGTGGAGTAGTGAGGGGTTTTGAACTTCGCGTGCACTTTGGAGAAGAGCGCTGGGAACAGACGATCGCGCGACATGGCGTACCAGACGCGCGCCTGGCCATACTGGAAGACTAAGAGCGACGAAATCATGCCTGTGAGCGCTCCGATGACGATGATAGAGCGCGACCAGCGGCTGGCTCCCAGTACCTTGAGCGCATAAGCGACCGGAGCCTCGGCGGCTTCGCCGGACACGAAGGTGGTGTACTTCATCATGCCAAGAAGGACGACCGAGACTCCAACATAGAGGATGGTGCAGACAATGAGCGAGGCGATGATGCCGAAGGGCAGGTCACGCTGAGGATTCTTGGCTTCCTCGGCGGCGGTGGAAACGGAATCGAATCCGATGTAAGTGAAGAATACGATGGCGCCTCCGGTCACGACGCCACCGAACCCTGAGGGGGCGAAAGGATGCCAGTTGCTGGGATTGACTAGCGCTCCTCCGACGACGAGGAAAATGAGAATCGCGCCGATCTTAATGGCGACCATGATGTTATTGGCTTCGGCGGATTCGCGGATACCGCGCACCAACAAGACGGTCAGAATAAAAATAATAAGAAACGCGGGGAAGTTGAAGTAAGAACCTGTCCAGTGGCCGGATTCCCACACGGGGGTGGACCATCTGTCGGGTAAGTTTAGACCGAAAGAGGCAAGTTGTGCCTTCGTGTAGGCGCTGAAACCGATGGCTACGACGACGTTGCTGACCACGTATTCGAGGATTAGGTCCCAGCCGATAATCCAGGCGAAAATTTCACCCAGCGTGGCATAGGAGTAAGTGTAGGCGCTGCCAGCGATGGGAATCATCGAGGCCAGTTCGGCGTAGCAGAGACCCGCGAAGCTGCAGGCGAGAGCGACAAGAAAGAATGAAATCGCAATCGACGGGCCGGCAGCCGGACGTCCGTGCATGAGAACAGCGCTCATGCCGCCGCCGCGAAAGAAGTTAACCACGATATCCAGGACCTGCGCATGGAGGATAGAGGGCGCCTGGAAATATTCGCCGGCAGCGGCAGTGCCGGTGAGCACGAAAATTCCGGACCCAATCACAGCGCCGATACCGAGAGCCGTCAGTGACCAGGGGCCAAGGGTTTTTTGCAAGCGCTGGCCGGGCTCTTCGGATTCGGAAATCAGCTTGTCAATCGACTTGCAGCAGAAAAGCTGGTTGTCGGAGGTGCGGACCGTAGCGGCGGGTTCCGTTGGTATTGGTGACAAGTGGTAGTTGTCTCCTGGATCGGTTATCGGATGTCAGCTCTGGCAGTTGGCAGTTACCAATTGGCCGACGGGGCTTCGAGAATTGAAGAACCGCCGGCCAATCGCCGTGTGCTTACGTATTGCCGCCTTAGCGTTTCGACTGTCCGCGAGCTAGTTTCTTTACTTTGCGCTTCTTCGATCCGCGGGCATAGTCGCGGGGCTTTTTGGGCTTTTCCGCTTTGGCCTTCTTGCGCGATGCGCGTTTCGATTTCTTGCGTTCTTCTTTAGTTAACGTTGCTGTATTTGCCATGATTGCTTTCTTGTGTCCGTAAATTGGTAATTCCCTATTTCGTAATTTTGTACTTGTCCGACTACTAAAGCTGCGAAATCGCCCATTACAAAATTATCAGATTGTGTCTAAGCCCGCTCCAACTGGGCATATTTCTCGACCAGCTTCTTCAAGCCGAAGCGAGGAAATTGTACAGTAATCTTGGCTTCTTCGCCTTCTCCTTCGCGCTGGTAGACAGTTCCTTCTCCATATTTGGGATGGCGAACGCGCTGGCCGGGTCGGAATCCGCGCTTGCCGGTAGGCTCTTCGAGAGGACTTTTCGGGACGGTAAATTTTTTGCCGCGGCTGGCGAAAAACTCGGCGATGTTCTCGATGGAGTTGTAGGGCTTGGCGGGCGCAGTGGACTTCTGACGGTTTGCCGGGACGCCGCTGCGCTTCCAGGCTGCACTCTGGTCTTCGTCTTCGTAGGAGTAGTGGACATCGGCATCGTGGGCTGCGGGGCTTCGCCCCGCTGGACGGCCGAGCGCGGCCGTCCCCGCATGGGCTGTAGTAGCGCTGCGGCGTTTGCCTAGCTCTTCTATTAATTGAATGGGCACTTCTTCCAGAAATCTGGAGGGGACGCTGGCTTCCGGGAGGTCGGTGCCGTAGCGGCGGCGGTAGACGGCGCGAGTGAGGATAAGCTGATCCATGGCGCGGGTCATGCCGACGTAGCAGAGGCGGCGTTCTTCTTCGACATCGTCGGGCTGAAGCATGGTGCGCGAGTGCGGGAAAAGACCTTCTTCGAGACCGCTGAGAAAAACCAGTGGGAACTCGAGGCCCTTGGCGGCGTGGAGGCTCATCAGCGTGATTTGCGCGCGGGCGTCGTAGTCATCGGCATCGCTGATGAGGGCAGCGTGGTCGAGGAACTGGTCGAGCGATTCGCCGCGATCGCGCGAGTCCATGGCGGCGTTGACTAATTCGCGCAGGTTCTCGATGCGGGAGAAGGCTTCGGGGGTGTCTTCGGCTTCGAGCAACTTAATGTAGCCGGTGCGGTCGATGAGGAACTTGAGGATGTCGGCGGTGTTGATGGACGGAGCGGGAAATGAATCGGCGGTTGCGGAAGGCCGGGCGCCATTTTCGTGCGATTCGTTTTCAAAAACGGCGGGCGGTTTGTTGGCGGCTGCAGTATGGCTAGATTCTTCTTCGTCAGGCGAGCCGTAAGCTCCGCCGAAATCGAAGGCGGTGTTTTCGAATTCGGTGGGATCGAAGGCGGCGGCATCGTCGGAGTCAGGCTCGACGGCTGGCCGGGTCTGCGACCCTTCCGGCATTTGCACGGGCGAGGGCGCCCGCGCCACAACTTCTTCCGTGCTTTCTTCCAGGTGCTCGACGAAAGTTCCGGAGAGCATGGCCTGGGCGTCGAGGATGAGTTGCTGAAAACTTTTCAGCGCTGACAGCGCGCGCTGGGGCAGGAGTTGGCGGCGGATCGCTTCGTTGAGCGCGCCCCAGAGGGATAAGCCGGTTTCGAGAGCAAGACGTTCGATAGTGTCGATGGTGCCTTTGCCGATGCCGCGCGTAGGAGTGTTGATGACGCGGAGAAGCGAGATAGAGTCGTCCGGATTCTGGATGACTTTCAGGTACGAGATCATGTCTTTGATCTCGGCGCGCTCGTAGAAAGAGAATCCGCCGACGACCTTGTATTTGAGGCCGTAACGGCGCATAGCTTCTTCAAACAGGCGCGACTGGGAATTGGTGCGGTAAAGCACGGCGGCGCGGGGAGTTTCGCCGCGTGAGTTTTCCGCATGCGCGGCCTCGCGCAGATATTTTGCGATGTGATCGGCGGCGAAGAGGGCTTCGTTTTCACCGTCGGGGGCTTCGTAGTAGCCGAGTTTTGTCCCGCCCTGGCGCGACGTCCAGAGATTTTTCCCTTTGCGGCGGAGATTATTCGCAACTACTGACGAGGCGGCCTGCAGAATATTTTGCGTGGAGCGGTAATTCTGTTCGAGACGGATAATTTTGGCTTCGGGAAAATCCTGTTCGAATTCGAGAATGTTGCGAATGTCGGCACCGCGCCAGGAATAAATTGACTGATCTTCATCGCCGACCGCGCAGACGTTGTGCCGCTCACCCGCCAGCATCCGCATGA
>Ga0307478_10002192_pt1 | contig 15744 bp, 11 predicted proteins | sample atmos_gasesECM4C_2_FD_203713 | JGI IMG/M metagenome (GOLD analysis project Ga0307478, IMG submission 203713) | Hardwood forest soil microbial communities from Morgan-Monroe State Forest, Indiana, United States - atmos_gasesECM4C_05 | ecosystem: Environmental > Terrestrial > Soil > Temperate...
AAACGTTTCAATGAAGCCTGGCAGAGTCCGCGAGATGTGATGTAGATCACATGCCCGGTCCGCCCGACGACGCATACGAGGTAGCCGGTTCAGGTCAGGCTAGGAGACGAAGCGGAGGAGACGATATGCTTCAAACCAAATTGACGGTGCCCTTCTACGGCCACGTCCGGCAATATCACAACATCAAGGCAGAAATCGACGCCAAGATGGCGGAAGTGCTTGAGAGTGGCCAGTATGTGCTGGGCCCGATGCTCAAGACGTTCGAGCAGGAGCTGGCCGAGTTCCATGGAACCAAGTATGCGATCGGGGTGGGGAACGGAACCGACGCGCTATGGCTGACGTTCAAGGCGTTGGGAATCGGGCCGGGTGATGAGTGCATCACCACCACAAATACCTTCTTTGCCACCGCGGAAGCCATCTGGGTGACCGGGGCCACTGCGGTATTCGTTGATTCGGACGCGCGCACGAATTGCATCGACCCGTCGAAGATCGAGGCGGCGATCACGCCGCGCACGAAACTGCTGGTGCCGGTGCATCTGTACGGCCAGTGTGCCGACATGAAGGCTATTCGCAAGATTGCGGACAAACACAAACTGAAGGTGATGGAAGACAACGCGCAGGCGATTTGCGGGCGGGGCGACGGTTTCAAGATCGGCGAACTGAGCGACGCTGTCGCCACGAGCTTCATTATCCAGAAAAACCTGGGGACGTTCGGGGACGGAGGGGCCGTAGTCACCAACAATCCGGAGATCGACCGGATCGTGCGTAAGCTGAGGAATCACGGGTCGGAGAAGCGCTCGTGTCACAGCATGGGGTACAACAGCCGGCTCGATGATCTGCACGCGGCGGTGCTGAGCGCGAAACTGAAGCACATCCAGGAATGGAGCGAGCTGAGAAGGAAATGGGCGGCGCGGTACACGAAGGGCTTGGGAGGCGTGAAGAACATCACGCTGCCTTACGAGACATCCGGCTACTACCACGTCTACCATTTGTATGTAATCGAGACAAAACAGGCGAAGCATCGTGACGCGCTGCTGCAATTCCTGAACGAAGCGGCGATCGACGCCAAGTGCCACTATCCGATCGCGATTCACCAGCAGGAAGGATACCCGTGGGGCTGCGGAGCGCGGATTGCCGGGCCAATACCGAATTCGGAGCGTAATGCTGCTTGCTGCGTATCGCTGCCGATGTTCCCTGAACTGACTGCGGAAGAAGTGGACTACACGATCGAGAAAGTCCTGGAGTGGGACAGGAGCGCGCAATGAGCAGCAAATATAAGGTAGTGGTCGTGGGCCTGGGCAAGCGCGGGATGCATCATGCCCAGGCTTTTCAGGCGAACGGGCGGTTTGAAGTGGTGGGCGTGTGCGATGTCAACAGGGCCCGGCTGGACGCGGCCGCGGCCAAGTTTGGGGCCGCCAGGGGCACGGACGCGCTCCGGGTTGCACTGGAAACGAAGCCCGACGTCTTCTGCTTCTGTACCCTTCCGAATCTGCGCAGCGAAATGATTCGCGCGGGCATCAAGAGCAGCGCGCGGCTAATCGCTTTCGAAAAGCCCGTGGCATTGAACACGCGCGAAGGTTTCGCGGTGAGGAAGCTGCTGGCGGAAAGCGGCGTAAAGGCGGTGGTCAGCCACCAGCATCGCTATCGAGAGCACTATCGCAAGGTGAAAGAGATCATCGACAGCGGGGCACTGGGGCATGTCCACACGGTATATGGAGCGGCGCCTGGATGGATGATGCACCTGATCTCTCACCTGATCGAGTACATGCGCTGGTACAACGGAGAGTCACCGGCACAATGGGTGATGGGGCAAGCCGCAGGACGCGGGAAACTCGGAGACCTGCATCCCTCGCCCGACTACATTGGCGGGTTCATCCAGTTCGCTAATGGAGTGCGAGGAGTTGTCGAGTGCGGCGCCGGCGCTCCCGATGTTCCTGAGGTGGATTACTGGTGGAGGAAGTGCCGCATCGGGGCGCAGGGCACGGAGGGATTCGCCGAAGTGCTGACTGGTGGTGGCTGGCGGGCAGTGACCAAGGCGGGAGTTTCCTCGGGCAGCGGTTGCATGAATTACGACCAGGATATGCCGCCGTACATCCAGGAAATGGCCGACTGGCTGGACGATGACCGCAAGATCCATTCCTGCAATTTCGAGAGCGCGTATGCTGGTTTCGAAATTATGACGGCGCTGTGCCGCTCCGCGGTAAATGGAGGGCAGGTGGCGCTGCCGCTTACCGAAGCAGCCGACGAAGTCGAAATGATGAAAGAACATTTGTCGGATAGCAAGGTGCTGCTCTCTTCGCCGGTGAATGCGAAGGAATACGGGCAGTAAGAAGCCTACCCGGTTTTCAAAGGGACCCGGCGCAAATGACAGCTGGCAGTCGAAGTCAGCAGACGCCCTTGACGCCTTTGCTCTGCCTTGCTCCTGATGGAGCCATCGAGTAGAGTAAGGCTTCGGCGTAGGGCCGAAGGTCCGCAAAATAATCTAAATTGAAACGTTTCAATAAGGAGCATCCCGCTGGCAAAGCCTACCACGAAGAATGCCCGTGCGCGGGAGGAGTCCTTCCGCCCCGGCGTGCATACTTTAGCCGAGATTCTTTCCCAACCGCATATCTGGAAAGAAACCGACAAACATCTGAAGGCTTCCGGGACGCTTGAGCACCTGGCGGAGATTTTTTCGCCGCGGAGTCCGTGGCTGTTCGTAGGCTGCGGTTCGAGCTACTACCTCTCGCGACTGATTGCCGCTCTCTGGACGAAGCAGTTTTACATTCCCGCCACGGGCGTTCCGGCGTCGGAGCTGCTGTTTGCACCGGAAGAAACAATACGGCGGATCGGGGCTGAGCAGATCGTGCTGATATCGCGGTCGGGCGAGACCACCGAGGTGCTCCGCGCGGCGGAACTGTTGCAATCGCACAAAACGGTGCAAACGCTGGCGGTCACCTGCCACAGCAAAAGCTTGTTGGAGAAGCTCTCGACGCACATATTCAAGTTGAGCTGGGCGGACGAGAAGAGCACGGTGATGACGCGTTCGTTCACCGCGATTATGCTAGCGTTTCAGCGGCTGGCGTTGCAATTCATCGGCGACGAACTGCTTTCCGCGGCGCTGGATAAATTGCCGAAGAAGGGCCAGGCCTGGCTCGACGGGAATGCACGGAAAATACAGGACTTTGGCAGGAAGCGAAAATTTGCGGATTTTGTGTTCCTGGGGCAGGGAGTGCACTACTGGTTGGCGCAAGAGGCAGCATTGAAAGTGCTGGAGATGTCGTCGTCGTACGCGCAGGCGTACCACTCACTGGAATTCCGGCACGGTCCGCGGTCAATTGCCGGGCCGGAGACGCTGATTACGTTTTATATATCGGATGCGGCGGCGGAAGCGGAAACGGTGCTCGTTCGCGAGTTGAAAGAGCTTGGAGCGGCGACGTGCGTGGTTGTGAACCGCGCGACGCCGGAGTTGAAAAAACACAGCGATCTTCTAGTCGAACTGGAACTGGACGGGCCGGAATTTGCAAGATACGCTGTCGCCGCCATCCCCGCACAGCTATTGGGAACGGCAGTCGGACTGCGCAAAGGGCTCAACCCAGACGCGCCGAAGAATTTGACGCGCGCCGTAGTGCTGCCTTCGCCGCGTAAACGCCACAAGGCGAAAAGGAGGGGTGCTTGAGCACAGGAGCCGGGACCACCTCTAGTGCTAGCGCTGCGGGACCTCGCCTGCGGCGGACGCTTACGTTAACGGACCTGATTCTATACGGCATCATCGTGATCCAGCCCGTGGCGCCCATGTCTGTTTTCGGAGTGCTGAGCGACCGCGGGCGCGGGCACGTAGTCACCGCGATTCTGATCGCCATGGTGGCGATGCTGTTCACGGGGATGAGTTATGGACGCATGGCGCGAGCTTACCCAAGCGCGGGGTCAGCGTTTACGTATGTGGCACAGGAAGTAAATCCCGCCGTGGGTTATATCACCGGCTGGAGCATGGTGATGGACTACATGCTGAATCCGCTGATTTGCACGGTGTGGTGCGCGGGCCAGGCCAACCAATTCGCTCCGGGCGTGCCGACATGGATCTGGAAGATTTTCTTTGCGGTGGTGTTCACGCTGCTGAACATTCGTGGCATCAAGACATCCGCGCGCCTCAATACGGGCATGGCCATTGCCATGGGAGCGGTGGTGGTGGCCATTTTTGTGGCCGGGGCGCGTTACATTTTTGGCGCTCCGCATGATGCGGCGTATTACACAAGGCCATTTTATGACCCGCATACGTTTACAGTTGCGGGCCTGTTTGGATGTACCTCCATTGCCGTGCTGACTTACATCGGGTTCGACGGAATCTCGACGCTTTCCGAAGAAGCGGAAAATCCGCGAAGGAATATTCTGCTGGCGACGGTGTTGACGTGCCTTGTGATCGGAATACTTTCGGCGGTGGAAGCGTATGTGGCGCAACTGATCTGGCCGGCATCGCAGCCATTTCCAGACGTCAATACGGCGTATTCGTATATTGCGGGCCGCGCATGGAAGCCGCTGTTTACGATTGTCGGATTTACGCTGTTGCTGGCAAATTTCGGATCGGGGCTCGGCTCGCAACTCGGCGCAGCGCGCTTGCTGTACGGCATGGGGCGGAGCAATGCACTGCCGAAATCATTTTTTGGCGCAGTGGACAGCAAGCATCACATACCACGGAACAACGTGTTTGTGGTTGGCGTAGTCGCTCTGATTGGGGCGTTTGTGCTGGAGATTGTGGCCGGGTATAGAACGTACTCGCTGGGCAGCAACGCGCTGACGCTCGAGACCGTCAAGAAAGTCCTGAACGGCGGGGAAGCGTATGGGCTTGGCGCGGAAATGCTGAATTTCGGGGCGCTGATCGCGTTTATGGGAGTCAATCTCGCGGCGTTCTTGCGATATTACGTGCGCTCGCAGGAAAAGAAGCTCGGCTTTCTGATTCCGCCGGTGCTGGGATTCGTGATTTGCCTGGCGTTGTGGGTGAACCTGAGCCGGCCGGCGATTATCGTTGGCTCGATCTGGATGGCCGCCGGGATCGCGTTCGGGATTTGGAAGACACGAGGCTTCCGCGAGCCATTGTCGTTCGAGATTCCACCGGAGGAGTAGCCGCGGCGCGCTTTCGGATTGCATTCGAAGGGCAATCCAGCTGAAGATGACCACGCGAGGCGATCCTCATGAAGAAAACAGGCGGCAAGCGAGGGCTCGTCACCATGCGGGACGTGGCCCAAACGACGGGATTTTCTCCCGCGACCGTCTCCATCGTTCTGAATAACGCTCCCCTGGCACGCTATATTGCTCCCAGCACTCGCCAGCGCATCGAAGAAGCGGCCAAGCGTTTGGGCTATCGTCCGAACGCCATGGCTCGTTTTCTGCGCAGCAAGCGCAGCCAGAGCATCGGGGTGATGCTGTTTGACGTGACGGACCCGTTCTGCACGCCGATCCTGCGCGGGATCGAGAACGCGCTGTACCCGCTCGGGTACCTTCCGATCTTTGCCGATGCGCACAACCAGCGCGACCGCTTCGAACGTTACCTGGAGATGCTGCTGGAACGCCACGTGGATGGATTGATCGTGGTGGCGAACTGGCTGTTCGTGGATATTCACGTGCTCGCCGATCTGAATAAAAGAGAAATTCCTGCGGCCACAATTGGTTGGGAAATCCCCGGCGCGCGCGTAAGTTCCGTGATGGTGGATAACGAAGCCGGCGGCCGGCTGGCGCTGGAACACCTGTATCAACAGGGACACCGGCGCATCGCGATTATCCGTGGACCCAAGCGGCTGATCGACAGCGCTCCACGATGGAAGGGGATTCAGAAATTCGCACAATCGGTGAAGCTGGATCTGGATCGCGGACTTGTGCTGCAGCTTCCGGATGTGTTTGATCCCAACTCCAGCTTCGAACACGGCTACCGGTTGACGGAAGAGCTGCTGCAGCACAAGAAGAAGTTCACGGCGCTGCTGGCGTTTGACGACTTGACGGCCCTGGGAGCCATGCGCGCGCTGGCAAAAGCCGGTATCAAGGTTCCGGAAGAGTGTTCGGTGACGGGGTTTGATGATGTGGCGATTTCGGCGCTGTCGGCGCCTTCGCTGACCACAGTGCGGCAACCGCTCGAGACGATGGGGGGCGCAGCGGTGAATATCGTGATGGAAGCGGTTAAGGCAGGCCGCGAGAATCGCGACTGGAGTGTGGTGTCGCAGAAACTGCATCCGGAGCTGGTGATCCGCGACTCCACGCGGAGCGCGTGACGATTTGGACAGGATTCATGTGCCCCTGTTTGTCAGTGTGCTGTGAGCGGCGCGACGTTGAAGGCGTCGACAGCGAGAACCGGTTTTGCGCTGCCGAGGTTGGCCTTGCGGACGCGAACGGTGAGCTCGCGTTTTTCTCCAGGCAACAAGCAGAGGTAGTTGTCGTCCCAGAAGACGGGGAGAATTTCTGCGCCGTCTTTGCCCTTCAGCAGGCGCAAGCGCACGAGGAACGCGAGCGTGGCGCCGGTGTTTTCAACGGCAACGTGTCCGGTGGGCTCTTCGCCGCCTTCGTGGAATTTCAGGGAAGCTTTAACAGTGGCGGGTGGCAGAGTCTGCAGCGCTGTGAAATCGGCGTAGGAAGTAAGCGGTGTGTAGTACCACTCGGTCTTGTCGAAGGCGAGGGTGTCGGGCTTGGTCGAGAGCCAATAGAAGTTGCGGCAAAGTAATTCGCCGGAAGCGCGGTGAAGCTCGAGGTTGAGGAAGTAGGCGGTGTTGGAAGCGGCAGGTTCAGGAATAGCGAAGGATTTGACGACGCCGTCGGCAGGCACATCGGCGGAGGCCTCGCGAGTGAAGAGTTCCTTCATGGAGAGATCGTAAGTTCTTGCAATGATGCGCAAGCCGGGCTGCGATTGCTGGGTGCTGTTCACGATAGCGATGCTGCGGTCATCGTAGGAAAATTGCACGTGAACGAGCTCCAGCGCTTTCTTGGTGCCGAAGTAGCCGCCGGCGGGCCGCAGCGAATAGTCGTAGAGATGCCAGATGAGGCCGGGCCAAGAGTTGTTCAGCATCCATTGAATGACGCCAGTGGATTTGTACTTGTTGCGGCCGTAAGCCTCGAACATGGCGCGCTCGCCTTCGTAGGCCATGGCCTGAGATTTCCACGCGAAGTCGGCGGCGTCTTTGGCTTTTCCGTAGCGAGCCTCAAGCGCGGCAGCGTAGAGCTGAATGTTTTTGAACTTGCCGCCACCCGCATGGAAATCCCAAGTTTCGTTGATGGGCCAGAGCTTGTCTGGCGGAAACATGGCCTGAAGTTCCTCGAGAGGAGGAACAGCGGGACCGGGACTGGTTTCGGTGTTGAAGCCGTAAGCGCCGCCGGCCTTGGTATCGAGCAGCCAGTAATTGGGCGAGACGTAGTCGTAGGGCCCAGTCATCTTCACGCCGCTCGGGCCGCTGGCTTCAGCCTTTTTTGCGGTGGCGGAAGAAATGACCGGCTTTGGCCAGAAGGTGGCTTTTTCGACGTCAAGGTAAGCCTGCTCGCGTTCGCCGGGGGGAGGATTGTCGCTGCCGTTGAGCCAAACGAGCACGCTCGGGTGGCGGCGAAGGCGGAGCAATTGATCGCGGAGAGATTCGACGGAGACACGCTTATTTTCTTCGTTCCATTTGCCCCATTTTTCCCAGGAATCGCAACAACACCAGCCGGCCATGACCAGAATGCCGTCGCGATCGGCGCGTTCGAAGAAGGAATCGTCCTCGAGCTTGCCTTCAAGGCGGATGGTGTTCATGCCCATTTCTTTGACATAGCGGAATTCGGCTTCGCGCCGGGATTGATCGACGCGCAGCATCATGTCTGACGTCCAACCGGCGCCGCGGACGAGCACAGGCCTGCCATTCACCTTGAAGAGGCGATAACCGTCGGGAGTGAGTTCAGAATCTGTCTGAACGATGCCGAAGGGGAAGGATTGCGCGTCCGAGACTTCGCCGTTCTGCGGGACAAATTCGAGCGAGAGGTGATGGAGATAAGGATCTCCCATCTGGTAAGGCCACCAGAGGCGCGGGGTTTCGATATTAAGGGATGGAGCGTTTTCGGGAGTGATGGCGACGTCACGGGTTTCGTTAGCAGCAAGCTCGACTGGCTGCGAGAATTCGATGGGCCTGACCGCGCCGGAGATTTTGCCTTTGAGGACGCCGTTGACGCGGGAAGGCGAAGCGTTTTGGAGTTCGGCGCGAACAGTGAGGTGCGCCGCTGCCGCACCGGGCAAGTCCAGACGGGAATCGACGGAGGAATAGCGCACAGCGACCGGGCCGCGTGCTCTTAAGACCACATCCTGCCAAAGCCCCATCTCCTTGTCGGGAGACATGGGATTCCAATCGACAAAAGTGATTGCAAGTTCGCCAGCTTTGGGAGCGGAGATGGCGAGTGCCACGACATTTTTCTCGCCGGGATGGACGAACGAGGTCACATTGAATTTGAAGCGCCGAAAGGCGCCGACCATTTCGTCCGCACCGGCCACCCTTTTTCCATTGATCCAGAGATCGGCGCGGTAATTCAGGCCGTGAAAACCGATCCAGATGGTCTTGCCTTTGAAACTTTGCGGGAGCTCGAATTCGTTGCGGTACCACCAGGGAACCGCGTAAGGGCTGTTCGCGGGCATGTCGAGATTGGCGAATTGGCCGCCGATGGGGTACTCGACTCCGGGGACGCTGCGGAGATTCATGCCGAAATAGGGATCCTCGTAGACGCCGTTTTCGACGAGGACGGCGAAGACAGTTTCTGGCATAGAGGCTTTGTACCAATCCGAGATGCGGTAGCCGGGAGAAGAGATTTTCTCAGGAGCGTCAGCGACTTTCGCGGAAGACTGGACAGCCCAACCGGCTTCGAAAGAGATTTCCTGCTGGGCGCAGGCTTGAGGAGGGCAGAGAAACAGGCGAGCGAGGCCGCAAATGAGCAGCGCAAAATAACCAAGTTTAAATCGATTCATGCGAGAGCAATCTCCTGGAGGCGCTGGAGAAGAGTTTAGTCCCATGGGGAAGCGGTGACAAGGCCCTACAAAGGAAAAGGCGCCCCCGGGGAAATCAGAGCGCCTTTGGGATTTTCCCTGCGAGAGGAATCAGGCGGCAGGCGGCAGGAAGACGGCGGCGGGCGTGAGGAACTCCACGCCAGGCATCTCGGTTTTCGCTTTGACGCTCACGAATTTTCCTTTCTTGCCGCCGTCACCGGCGAAGGTGAGCAGGTACTGATTGTTGAGATGCTGCGTCATCTCGTCCAGGTAAGGCTTGATGGAAACGGGAGTCTGGGTGCCGAGAAAATAGGATTCGGCGCCGGTGTCTTCCGAGAGCTTGTCCATATTGGTTTGGCCCTGATTAACCAGGAAGAACGAGTGGCCGCGATGGCCAGCGCTGGGATAATAGATGGTCCAGATGTTTGTATTTTGTTTTTCGCCGCGCTGAATCAAGGGTTCCAAATCCGGATAGAACATGCCGAAGCCTCCGCCTCGGAAGTAGTCGATTCCCGAAGTGATCAGAAGAACGGAACGGCGCGGACCGGTGTTGGGCCAGCGCTTGAGGAGATCGATCATGCCGAGGTAAGGGCTGGAGCCGAGAGCGCTGGTACCGAGAGGCAAGCGCAGGGCTTTGGCCGCGAGCTCATGATTGGGCGTGAAGTCCTGGGCAAGCATTGTGGTGTTGTTCCGGATATAGCCGACAGCGATTTGTGTGCTGGCAGGCTGTGTCATGATGAATTCCTTCAGATAATCCCACTGGCCGCCGGCACCCGTATCAATCGAATCATCAATCAGAATGGCCAGGAAAAGGCTATCGCCTTTCTTCCAGTCCAAGATCTGTTTGCGTTCCTTGCCCTGGAAAAGCTGCACGTCGTCTTTTCCGATGGGAGGCGCTTCCTCCTTTTTGCCGACGGCGGTCACGGTGAAAGTGGCGGTGCCCGGGCCCGCCGGCTTGCTCTGAGCTGAAGCCGACCCAGCGTCTAGCAGGAGAAGTGCTGCGAAAAAGAAACCCGCCCGGACGCAGGTGCTGTAATGTCTCATGCAATTCCTCCTCTTAAATGCCTACAGTGGTTGGATGCTACAAGCAGGGAAAACTGCATATATCACGTTCAGAGCGAAAAGTCAGCACGAGATGGCGAGAGATGGCGAGAAGCAGTGGTCCGTTGGCCTTGCATTCGGTTGTGGGACGGAATCGCGTAACTCATTCCGCATGGGCGGTTAGCGCTGCCCGCCGAGCCGCGAGGGAATGCGCTACGCTCGAAAGAAATGTCGATAACGACTGCCATTCCGCCGGGTTCGGGGGCATCCGCTTCCGGAAAAGATGCGTCCGCATCGAGCCCGTGGATTTACAAGCCGTGGATTGACCTCGTGGTGGGCTGCGGCGCGTGGTCGGCGCCACTCCTGCTGGTGACGAGCTATATCGCAGGATCGAAGGCGGCGGGGTGGTCGTTTGCGTTTTACATGCTTGCGCTTTTCTTCAACTATCCGCACTTCATGGCGACGGTATACCGCGCCTACCACTCCTACGACGAGTTTGCGAAGTACAGATTTTTCACCGTGCACCTGGCGGTGCTGCTGGCCTGCGCCGGGCTGATCGCGCATCTCTGGTACCCGCTGCTGCCGTGGATTTTCACGCTGTACATCTGCTGGAGCCCGTGGCACTACACGGGGCAGAATTTCGGGTTGTTGATGATGTTTGCGCGCCGCGCGGGACTTGCTCCGACGCGTCGCGAGAGAGAGGCGCTACATCTTTCCTTCATTGCTTCGTACCTGATGCTGCTCTTCAGCTTCCACACCGGGCCATCGGGGGATGCACTCATTCTTTCCTTGGGGCTGCCAGCAAAATTCACGTTGCCTGCGCGCGCGATGTTGGGGCTATTTTTTGTTGCAGCCACCGGATGGTCGCTGTTTTCGCTGGCTAGGCGCAGCAACTGGAGGGCGCTGTTACCGACGGCGACGCTCGTGACCACGCAGTTCTTGTGGTTTCTTCTGCCCGCGTTGATTGAGCTCATGAGTGGTAAGGAAGTGCCACAGACGAGGTACTCGAGCGGAATCCTTGCGGTATTGCACTCGGCGCAATATCTCTGGATTACGAGCTATTACCAGCAAAAGGAGGCACGAGCCGCGGGGCAGGCTTCGTGGAGCCTTGTGCGATACCTGCTGACACTGGTGGCGGGTGGCATTGCACTATTCGTGCCTGGGCCGTGGATCGTGAGCCGGTTGTTTCACGCAGATTTTGCGGCGAGTTTTCTCACGTTCACCGCGCTCGTGAATCTTCACCATTTTATTCTGGATGGAGCGATCTGGAAATTGCGCGATACCCGCATCGCGTCGTTTTTGCTGGACACGCGGGAACACGGAGAGGCGCAGGACGTGGAAGCGGGAAGCCGTGTTGCGGCGGCGTTCCGTTGGTTGGCGGGAAGGGCTCTTGCTGCGCGCGCCCTGCGAATTGGGGCGGTGGTGGTGCTGCTGGTTTGGGGAGGAATCGACCGGCTGCATTTCTACTGGGCGAATGTACCCGCGAATCTTTCTTCACTGGAACGCGCGGCAGGGTTAAATCCGGATGACAGCGCCGTGCAGACGCGCCTGGCACGCGCGGCCGAAGCGGTGGGAAACACCAACGCGGCGCTTGCGGCCTTCGAACGGGCCGCAGAGGTAAGCCCGGGTAACTTAGCTTTGCAAGAGAGTTATGCGCGGGCTTTGATTGCCGCGGGCCGCAACGAGGATGCTCTTGCGCTGTACCAGAAAGTGCTTGCGCGCAGACCGCAGAACGCCAATGCACTGGTGAATTACGGCCTGCTCGCACAGCGGCTCGACCGTGTGCAGGATGCGATGGAGAGTTGGCAGCGCGCTGTGGCCGCCGATCCCATGCAGAGCAACGCACAACTCTACCTTGCGCAGGCGCTCGAACAGAGGGGCGACATGCAGTCGGCGGCACGGCACTATCGCGCTTATCTGCAGATTGTGTCGAAGCATCCTGCGGATCACCCGAGCGAAGGCCCCACGGTGATTTCCGCGCTTATAAAGGTGGCAGACGCAGACGCTGCCACGCAGAAAAACTACGAAGCGATTCAAGGGTACAAAGCGGCAGCACAATTTGCAGAACGGATCAACAATGCGAGTCTGCAAAGCCTGGCACTGGCGCACGCGGCAACAGCGCAGGAACATTCCGGTGCGTTCGGCGAGGCTGCACAATCGTTCCAGCAGGCGTTGCTGTTGGATGAGACGCAAGGCGAGGAGCGCGCCGCTGCAACGGATTGGTACAACTTCGGGAAGTTCCTGCGGCGCCAGAAGCAGGCGGAACGGCTGGTGTTCGCTTGCTTTTACAGGGCGGAAGATCTGATGAGCACGACTCCTGGAGCCGAACTCAGCGCCATGGTCAGCGCGCGGGAAGAGAGCGAGGCTCGGCTGGGAGCCGAGGCGCGCGGGCTGGGCGCCAAGCTCTCCAAGCTGCTTTCCGAGGCGCTGTCACTTCCACCCTCGACTTTTCCCCATGCCGGCCGTTGAAAGCTCGGTACGCCTCGCGACTTACGATCGCGCAAAACCGTTCAGTCGAGATCCTGGGGCCGCAACGGCGCACCCCTCAGGATGATAATAACGCGTGGATCGCCAATGTGGTGTTTTTCTTTCCGGCATTTGGTCTAGAATGGGGCCGCGGAATCTTCCTTTTGCGCTCGTTCCCCCGCGGAGGCTGAATAGGCCCATGGCGCTCATGCGCTCGCTGTTGCTTGCCGCCTCGCAAAATGTGTGGCTGCGCGAACACGCGGTGAAATATCCCTTCGTTCGTCGGAGCGTTTCGCGTTTCATGCCAGGAGAAACGCTCGATGAGGCGCTGGCCGCGGCGCAGGCCCTGCAGCAGAAAAATATCGGCAGCGTGTTCACACAGTTGGGAGAAAACGTCCGCGACCGCGAGGAGGCCCGCCACGTAGAAGAGCATTATCTCACAGTGCTCGAGCGCATTCATCAGCAGAAATTGCCGACGGAAGTTTCCGTGAAGCTGACGCAACTTGGGCTGGACCTCTCGCCGGACTTTTGTTTCGAGAATCTCGAGCAGATCATCCGGCGCGAGAAGGAGGGCTCCATCGTCTGGGTGGACATGGAGGCGAGCAACTACGTTGACGTGACGTTGGAACTCTACCGCCGCGCGCTGAAGAAGTACCCGAACGTGGGTATTTGCCTGCAGGCATATCTGTACCGTACGAAAAAAGACATGGCGGGCCTTTTGCCGCTGCGCCCTTCGATACGTTTGGTGAAAGGGGCGTACAAGGAGCCTGCGTCGATTGCGTATCCGCGAAAAGCGGACGTGGATGAAAACTACTTCGCACTGGCTCAGGAAATGCTGCGAGCCAAGACCGCGGGACAATGCGTTCGCGCTGCATTTGGCACGCATCATGTAGCGCTCATTCGCCGGCTGGCGGATTTTGTGCGACAGCAGGCCTTGCCGAACGGCGAACTCGAAGTGCAGATGCTTTACGGCATTCAGCGCGCCGAGCAGGAACGTTTGGCACGGCAAGGTTACCGCTCGGTTGTGCTGGTGGCCTACGGCAGTTATTGGTACCCGTGGTTTGTGCGACGCCTTGCGGAGCGCCCGGCGAATTTGTGGTTCATGCTGCGAAACGTTTTCGCTTCTTAGAGTTCCTCAGGGAGGTGTTGGATGAAAAAGTCGAGTGCGCTTCTGGTGCTGGTTGCGGCGTCGTCGTTGATTGCGGCGCGAGCGCCGGAGGCCGAGTGGAAACCACTGTTCAATGGGAAAGACCTGACAGGGTGGAAACATGTTGGCCCGGGAGACATGACGGTGGAGAACGGGCTGATTCAAACGCACGGCGGCATGGGTCTTTTGTACTGGACCGGGGGAAGGGTAGGGCACTGCCGGATCCGCGTGGTATACAAGATGCGCGACTTCAACGACAACTCGGGCGTGTTCATACGCATTCCGATCGAGCCGCGTGAGCCGTGGATGCCGGTGCATTACGGATACGAGGTGCAGATCGACAATCATCCGGAGACTTCGAAAGAGGACGAGTATCACGTGACTGGAACGCTGTATTCGCTGACTAAGCCGCTGGCCTTGCCGGGCAAACCGGGGCCCGAGTGGAACACGATGCTGATCACGATTGATGGGCCACACACGATTGTGGAACTCAACGGAGTGAAGGTCACGGATTACACGGAGGGCCAGCCGGTTCCCGAGCGCAAATTTAATTTCGAACCTCAGCGCGGGCGCCGGCCGGATGAAGGCTACATGGGCCTGCAAAATCACAGCGACAATGACATCGTGTTCTTTAAAGAAGTGGGCATTCAGTCCTTGCCGTAGGACGACAGCGCACGAGATTCAAAAGCCCCGCCTTGGAGAGAGCTATGAGCAAAAATCGAATGACTCGCCGGTCCTTTCTGCACACCAGTGCGGTGACGACAGGCGCGCTGATGACCACGAAGCGTATCCTGCTCGAGCCGGAGCGGATTCCCGCAGCGTGGGAGATGGCGGCGCCGAGCGATACCCTCCGCTTCGGCATCATAGGCGTGGGGATGCAGGGCAACGGATTGCTGGCAACGGCGGTGAGTCTGCCCGGGGTTCAGTGCGTTGCGGCCGCCGATTTGTACGACGGACGCCACACTTTGGCAAAGGAAATTGCCGGGCCGAAGATCACCACCACGCGGCACTACAAGGAACTTCTGGATAACCAGGAGATCGACTGCATCATCGCCGCTGTTCCTGACCACTGGCACAAGCAGATTTTTGTCGATACGGTAAGCGCGGGGAAAGACATCTATCTTGAAAAGCCAATGTCGCATACCGCCGCGGAAGGCATCGGGATGGTGAGCGCGGCGAAGAAAAGCGGGCGGATTACGCAGATCGGTTCGCAGCGCGTCAGTTCGGTGCTGTGTGCCAAAGCTAAAGAGATGCTCGCACAAGGCGTGACCGGCGAACTGAACCTGGTGGAAGGCTCGCTCGGGCGCAACGATCCCAACGGCGCGTGGGTCTATCCAATTCCGCCGGACCTTTCGCCGCAAACGCTCGATTGGGACACGTGGCAAGGCACGGTGCCGAGGCGCGAGTTCGACGGGAAGATTTTTGCGCGGTGGCGCTGCTGGAAGGAATATGGCACCGGTGTGGCGGGCGATCTGCTGGTGCACCTGGTGAGCGGGATGAATTACATGTTGGGATGGAACGAGCCGCCCACGCGCGCGATGGCGATAGGAGGGATTCTGCGGTTTCCTGACGGCCGGAACATGCCGGACGTGCAAGCTACCCTTTTCGAATACGGCAAAATTCCCGTTTATCTGCGGCTCAATCTGGGATGCGAAACGCAGGAGATGTACCGCTTTCAGGGGTCAAAGGGGATTCTGGAGGTTACCGAATTTGCGATTACTTACTATCCGCAGACGGGTGAAGATCCGGCGCCGAGTTACTACGCAACGAGCTTCCCGCATGACATGCGCGAGGCCTACTACAAAAAGTGGCACGAGGAGCACGATCCCGCGCCGGGCAAGGAGCCACTGGCTGAGACGATCAATTACAGGGGTGATGATTGGGATGACCTGCGGCCGCACCTGTGGACCTATTTCCAGGGCGTGCGCAACCGCAAACCGGTAACGGAAGATGTGCTGTTCGGGCACAATGCGGCGCTAGCTTGCCACATGGCGAATGAATCGTACTTCCGACGCGCGATCGTGACCTGGGATGCGGTGGCGGGGCAAATCAAAAATGTCTAGTCGGTAGTCTGCAGCCGGCAGCCTGAGCGATTCTGGACCCACGGGAACAGCTCCGCACCGAAGATGCTAGG
>Ga0307478_10002193_pt1 | contig 15740 bp, 12 predicted proteins | sample atmos_gasesECM4C_2_FD_203713 | JGI IMG/M metagenome (GOLD analysis project Ga0307478, IMG submission 203713) | Hardwood forest soil microbial communities from Morgan-Monroe State Forest, Indiana, United States - atmos_gasesECM4C_05 | ecosystem: Environmental > Terrestrial > Soil > Temperate...
CAAGCCTTTGCACGTGGTGAGCAGGGCAAAAAGCGAGCCGTAGATGCGGCCCGTTTTCCCGCGTATCAGCTCCCAGGCGTCGGGATTCTTCTTCTGCGGCATCAGGCTGCTGCCGGTGGAGAATTCGTCGGGCAGCGCGATGAACGCGAATTCCGGCGAGGCGAAGAGAATCATGTCCTCGGAAAGCCGTGAGAGATGCATCGCCAGCGTCGCCAAAGCGAAAAGAAAATCGAGCGCAAAATCGCGGTCGCCGACGGCGTCCAGGCTGTTTGCCGTGATGCGCGAAAAGCCCAGATCGCGCGCGAGCGCCATGCGGTCCACCGGGAAGGCGCAGCCGGCGAGGGCGCCCGAGCCGAGCGGACAGGCATCGGCGCGCGCGGCGGAGGACGCTATCCGTTCGGCATCGCGCTGGAACGCCTCGCCGTACGCGAGAAGCCAGTGCGAAACGAGCAGCGGCTGCGCATGCTGCATGTGCGTGGTCCCCGCCATGGGGACGCCCAGATTCTGCTTGGCCTGCGTGGCAATGGCGCGCGCCAGCAAGGCAATTGCGGCTCGCATCTCCCGCGCGGCTTCCTTCACGTACATACGGAATTCGGTCGCCACCATTTCGTTGCGGCTCCGGCCCGTGTGCAGCTTGGCGCCCAGCGGACCCAGCTTTTCGACAAGCGCCGTCTCGGCGAAATGGTGGACGTCCTCGGCCTTCGACGCATCGAGCCACGCGGGGTCGGATTCGGCGCGCGACTCGATAGCATCGAGCGCCGCCACAATCCGCTGGCCTTCTTCGTGGGTCAGGATTCCCGCCGCGGCGATGGCGCGCGCCCAGGCGCGGTCGAGCGCCAACTCCTGTGGCAAGAATCGCCTGTCGAACTGCCAGGAGCGCTCGAACTCATAGAATGAGGCGTCGGGGGCGCGCTCAAAGCGGCCGCCCCACATTTTCTGCCCGTCGGCGGTGGTCATGAGGCGTTCGCCTTCTTGGGCGGCTTATGGGGCGCCTCGTGCCGCGGCTCGAGCGGAACGGTGATGGGCAGCGCAAAGAGATTGATAAATCCCTCGGCGTCCTTGGGGTTGAAGCCGGTCATGGTGAAGCTCGCGAGATTCGTTTGATAAAGCGAATAGGGAGACCGGCGCGAAGCCACGCTGACGTTACCTTTGAACAGCGTGAGCCCCACGGAGCCCGTGACGCGGCTCTGCGAGCTGGCATAGAAAGCGTCCAGGGCTTCGCGCAGAGGCGTAAACCACATGCCGTAATAGACCATCTCCGCGTAACGCAGCGAGAGAATTTGCTGGTAATGCGCCGTCTCGCGGTCGAGACAGAGCGATTCGAGCTCGCGATGCGCGCTCACAAGCAGCGTCCCCCCCGGCGTTTCATAGGCGCCCCGCGACTTGATTCCCACCAGGCGGTTTTCCACCAGCTCCATGCGTCCCACGCCGTTCGCGGCCGCGATTTCGTTGAGCTCCTCGAGTAGAGCGAGCGGCGCGAGCTTTTTGCCGTTTACCGAAACCGGGATGCCTGCCTCGAAGCCGATCTCGACGGTCACAGGCTGATCGGGCGCATTCGCCGGCGAAACAATCCACTGCCACATGGACTCCTCGGGCGCATTCGCGGGATCTTCGAGCACGCCACCTTCGTGGCTCAAATGCCAGATATTGCGGTCGCGGCTGTAGATATTTTTAGTGGTCTGCTCCACGGGCACGTTGTGCGCGCGAGCGTAGGCGATAGCCTCTTCCCGCGATGCAATCTTCCATTCGCGCCACGGCGCGATGATGGCCAGTTCCGGCCCCAGGGCTTTGGCGGCAAGCTCGAACCGCACCTGGTCGTTGCCCTTACCCGTGCAGCCGTGGGCCAGTGCGTCCGCGCCAACCTTTTTCGCAAGCTCCACCTGCCTCTTGGCCAGCAGCGGGCGCGCAAACGATGTCCCGAGCAGATATTTATGCTCATAGACCGCGCCGGCGCGTAGCGTCGGCCAGATGTAGCCCGTAATGAATTCCTCGCGCAGGTCCTCGACGTACGCGGCGCTGGCTCCGGTGGCCAGGGCTTTCTTGCGCGCGGCTTCGAGGTCTTCGCGCTGGCCCAGGTCACCGACCATGGCGATCACCTCGCAGCCATACGTCTCCTTCAACCAGGGAATGATGATGGAGGTATCCAGCCCTCCGGAATAGGCGAGGACGACTTTTTTCGGCAATGTATTCTCCTCTAGGTTAGCAGTGTGTACAGGATCGCTTTTTGGACGTGCAAGCGATTTTCCGCCTGATCGTAAACGACGGAGCGCGGCGAATCTATCACCGCGTCGGTGACTTCCAGTCCGCGATGCGCGGGCAAGCAGTGCAGGAAGACGGCGTCCTTGGCGGCCCGCGAAAAAAGAGCTTCATTCACCTGAAAGCCATCGAACGCGGCCCGGCGCGCCGCGGCCTCCTCCTCGTGGCCCATGCTCGTCCACACATCGGTGTAAACCGCCTGCGCCCCGGCGACGGCCTCCTCCGGTGAGTGGAGGAGCTCAATTTTCCCCGAGGTCTGGCGCGCCACGACCTTCGCTTCCGCAACCACGTCCGCGGCGGGTTCGTAGCCTGCGGGCGTGGCCACGCGAATATACGCGCCCACGCGCGCGCCGATGGTCAGAAGCGAGTGGCACATGTTGTTGCCGTCGCCCACGTATGCCAGCTTCAGCCCGCGCAGCCCCGCGAAGCGCTCCTCGAGCGTGAAGAAGTCCGCCAGCGCCTGGCAGGGATGGAAGCGGTCGGAAAGAGCGTTGATGACCGGGATGGAGGTGCTTTCCGCCATCTCTTCGAGAGCCTCTTGCGCGAAGACGCGCGCGACGATTCCCTGCACCCAGCGCTCGAGATTTTTTGCGATGTCGCGGATGGATTCGCGCTCGCCGAGGTGCGTAAGCGTATGGTCGAGGAAAACGGCCGAGCCGCCGAGGCTCGAGATGCCCACTTCGAACGTCACGCGCGTGCGCAGCGACGGCTTTTCGAAAATCAGCGCCAGAAAATGCCCCGCGAGCGCGCTCCGGTAATCCTGTGGGCGCGCCTTGATGTCCGCGGCAAGTTGGAAGAACTTGCGCACCCGCGCGGGATTCCACTCCATGCCAGTGAGCAGGTCGTTTTTCAAGGAAAGCGGCGTGGTGGCGACGGTCATAATTATCTCGCGGCAGCCAAAGCCATCGGCTGCGCACTCGCTTTCTGCGCCGTTGCGGATGGCCCGGCGGCGGATTTCGGCGCCTGAGCCAGCACCGCTTCGAACTTCTTGAGAAATTCCGCCACGTCCCTCCGGCCGATGATGAAAGGCGGCAGCAGCCGTAACACGTGGTCGTGCGTGCAATTGATCACCAGTCCGCGCCGCAGCGCTTCCTCGACGAACGGCGCGCCTTCCACCGCAAGGTCCATGCCAATGATCAATCCTTCGCCGCGCACCTCGCGGATGAAATCAAAACGCTCCGCCAGCCGCTCGATTCCCGCGCGGAGCTCGGCGCCGCGCTCGCGGACATTCTCGAACAAATTCTTCTCTTCGATGACGCGGAGGAATTCAAGCGCCACGGCGGAGATGAGCGGCCCGCCCGCGAACGTCGAACCGTGCATTCCCGGAGTGAGCGCGGATGCGAATGGCTCGCCGGCCAGGATGGCTCCCATCGGCAGTCCGCCCCCCAGCGGTTTTGCCACGGTCGCGATGTCCGGCAGCGATCCGAATTTTTGATAGGCGAACGCCCGGCCGGTGCGCCCCAGGCCGCTCTGAACTTCGTCCGCGATGAGCGCCGCGCCGTGCTGCGTGGCCAGCTCCCGCGCCCGTTGCCAAAAGGCTTGGCTCACCTGGAAAACTCCGCCCTCGCCCTGCACCGGTTCAATCACCAGGGCGCACACATCCTCGCCGAATTTCGCCTCGAGATCGGCCACATCGTTGAAGCGCACGAATTGCACACCGGGAACGAGCGGGGTAAAAGGCTCGCGGTACTTTTGCGTATGCGTGATCGAAAGCGCGCCGAACGTCCGTCCGTGAAAGGAATTTTCAAGCGCCAGGATGCCGGTCTTGGGCGCGCGGCCGTCCGCGGATTTCCCGTGCGCGTAGGCCCGCGCGATTTTCAGCGCGCCATCCACGGCTTCAGCCCCGCTATTGGTGAAAAACACGCGGTCGAGTCCCGACCATTCCGCGAGCTTGCGCGCCAGCGGCCCCTGATAGGGATTGTGAAAAAGATTCGAAATGTGCGTAGCCCGGCCGGCTTCGCGCCGTATCACGCGCACCAGCCGGGGATGTGCGTGCCCCAGCGCGTTCACGCCGATGCCCGCCAACAAATCGAGATATTCGCGGCCCTCGGAATCGTACAGGCGGCAGCCGCGCCCGTGCGTGAACACGACCGGCGGACGCCGATAGGTATTCATCAGGTAGCGCGCTTCCTCGGCGCGAATCTTCACCGGCGAGGAGCCCTTTCCGGACGAGATTTTCTTTTTGGCCATTTTCGTCAACTCGCAGTCTTGTGCGCGGCTCTTGGCGCCGTGCGGACCACGGGCAGGACCCGCGTCCCCGGGCAGCGCCCTCCGCTAGCGGCGGCCAGCAGCGCGCGTGGCTTCATGCCGCCCACGATGCGCACTTCGGAGACGCCCCCGGCGAGCGCCCGCTTGGCGGCTTCGAGCTTGAGTATCATCCCGCCGGAAACCTTGTTCTGGCGGATCAGGTCTTCGATGTCTGTTCCGCGCACGGCGCTCAGCACTTTTTCACCGTCGAGCACCCCCGCCACGTCGGTGACGAAAATCAACCGGTCGGCGCGGATGAATTCCGCCGCGGCCGCGGCCATGTGGTCGGCATTGATGTTGTAAAGCTCGCCGTCGGCGCCCAGGCCCATGCACGAGGCCACCGGAACCACGCCCGCGCGCCACAGCGAGCGCAGAAAATCCACGTTCACTTCCGTCAAGTAGCCGACGAAACCCAGCCCGCCCTCTCGTTCATCGAGCTGCATCGGCTCGGCGAGAAAGCAGGCGGCGTCGCTCGCGCCGATCCCCACGGCCGGCTGCCCGGCGAGCGAAATCGCGCCCGCCAGCTTCTTATTAAGAAGCCCGGCAAACACCATCACGGCCGCGTCGCGCGTTTCGCGGTCGGTGACGCGCAGCCCGCTGACGAACCGGCTCGAGATTCCCATGCGAGCGAGCGTCGCGGTGAAAATCTTGCCGCCGCCATGAATCACCAGAATTTCGTGGCCCGCTCGCGCGAGCTCCGTAATCTGCCGCGCCAGGGCCTGCACGTATTCATCGCGCTCGAGCAGCGCCCCTGCAATCTTGATGACCATTCTCATAGCAATCCCGCCGTTTCCGGATACCCGTGCATCCCGTTGAAATTTTGTACCGCTTGCCCCGCTGCGCCCTTGCCCAGATTGTCGAGACACGCGACGATCACCAGCCGCTCGCCCGAAGCATCGAGCGCGAAGCCGATGTCGCAGAAATTCGTGTGCGCCACGTGCTGCAGCTCCGGCAAACTTCCCGCCGGCAGAATCCGGACCATGGGATGGCCCGTGTAGAACTTTCGATAGAGACTCGCGATTTCGTCCGCCTTGCGCGCGGAATCGAGCCACACGTAAATCGTCGAAAGTATCCCGCGCTCCACTGGAAGTAGATGCGTCGTGAAAACAAAATCCCCGGACGCGAGTCCCAGATGGTCGCTCACCTCCGGCGTGTGCCGGTGCGTAAACAGATTGTAGGCGCGGAAATTTTCATTTACCTCGACGAAATGCGTTTCGCGCTTCGGCTCCTTGCCCGCCCCGCTCACGCCCGACTTACAGTCGAAAATAATTCCGCGCGCGCGGTTGATCCAGCCGGACTCCGTGAGCGGCCGCAGGCCCAAAATCGCGGACGTGGGATAACATCCCGGATTGGCCACCAGCCGCGCCTTCGGCAGCGCGTCTGCATATAGCTCCGGCAGCCCATAAACGGCCATTCCGAGAGTCGCGGCATCCGGCGGCGGAAGCTTGTACCACTGCGCGAACGTCTCCGGGCTGCGAAAGCGGAACGCGCCGCTCAAATCCACGATACGCAGTGCAGGATTCGCCGCGAGCAATTCGGGCACGAGTTCGAGCGAGGCTTCATGCGGCGTCGAGAGGAACACGGTTTCGGCGCCGCTCTTCGCCACCGCCTCGACGGATAGCGGTTTGCACGGCGCTTCGCCCCATCCGCGCAATTGCGGATAAAGCTCCGTCAGGCAGCGGACGTTCCCGTGCCCCTCGCGGAGAAAGAATGTAGTTGTGCCAACGTGTGGGTGCCGCAGAAGGAGCCGGGCCAGTTCGAATCCCGCATAGCCCGTTGCTCCGACGACGGCGACCCTGGACGGGTCGTTCATCGAAGCATTTCCTCCACGCGCTTTTGAATGGCGTTCGACGCGCTGCGCGAAGTCGAAACGATCAGCACCGTATCGTCTCCCGCCAGCGTGCCGGCAACTTCCTTCCAGTGCTCGGCGTCCACGGCCGCGGCCAGCGGCTGCGCGCCTCCGGGAGGCGTCTTCAGCACGAGCATGTTCTGCGCCGGACGCATATCCAGCAGGAATTCCTTGAGCGCGTGCTCGAGCGTCGGCAAAGGGGACGCTTCCTCGGCGCCCGCCGCGGCAAGCGAACGATAGCCTTCCGCCGTTTTCACCAGCCGCAGCTCGCGCAGGTCGCGCGAAAGCGTTGCCTGCGTCACGCGCATGCCCAGATGCCCCAAGCGGCGGCGCAGCTCGTCCTGGCTCGCCACGGGCTGGCCCGTGAGAAGTTTTAAAATCTGTCCTTGCCGGAATCGTTTGTGTGCAGCCATGTTTATCGCGATGCTTGAATATGCACCCTAATGTATAATCATACAGATGAGGACACACGTGTCAAGCATTTATTTTCCCTGGAGATAGCGGCCCGATAGGGTTTGGAACTCGCTTCAAGTGATGCGGAGAAAAGCCGAGAAAGCCTTGGATGGTAGGCCCGTGCGGGCTCGAACCGCAGACCTCGTCCGTGTCAAGGACGCGCTCTAGCCAACTGAGCTACGGGCCTATAACCGCTCTATATTAACATGGGAGCTTGCAGGCTCGGTCCAGGCGCGCAAAAACGGCTTACATGTCAACCGTGGCGGAAATAAGGGCCCGTCACTGCTCCCAGCCGCCTCCCAGCGCTTGATAGAGCTGCACGAGCGCCTGCAATTCATTGAGCTGGGCCTGCGCGAGCGTGAGTTGATCGCTGAAGTAGTTCGTCTCGTTCGTGAGCACTTCCAGATAATCGGTGACTCCCGCTCGAAAGCGTGTCTCCGATAGCTGCGCGGCGTCTTGCGCGGACGCCGTCAGCTGTTCCTCTTGAATCCGGAATTCCCGGTCCTTGCGATAGGCGATGAGCGCGTCGGAAACATCCCGGAACGCGCCCTGGATCGTCTTCTGGTAGGTCAGCAGCAATTCCTGCTTCTGCGCCTCCGCCAGGCGGACGCCGTTCTTCAATCTTCCGCCCTCGAAAATCGGCTGCGTGAGCGTTGAGGAGAGGTCCCATATCCCGGCGGAACCCGTGAACAGATTCTTGAGCGCCGAACTCTGATATCCGCCCTCTCCCGTCAGCGAGATTTGAGGGAAGTAGGCGGCCCGTGCGACGCCGATCTGCGCGTTCGCGGCAATCAGATTTTCTTCTGCTTCGCGGACGTCCGGCCTGCGCTCCAGCAGCGAAGCGGGAAGCCCGGCTGGAACCTCCGGTGAATGCGGCTGGTCCGTCAACGGCAACCCTCGCGGGATCGCCCCCGGGTTATTCCCCAGAAGGATGCTCAGCGAATTTTCCTGCTGCTCGATTTGGCGTTCGAAATCGGGCACCTGCGCGCCGGCTGTGTGGACCAATTCTTCCGCCTGGCGCTGGTCGAGCATGGTATCAAGCCCGTGTTCGGTGAGCTGCCGCGTTAGTTCCAGGGATTGGTTTCGGGATGCAAGAGTATTCTTGGAAATTTCGAGCTCGAGATCGAGTTCCCGCAGCTGAAAATATCCGCTGGCAACATTCGCCACGAGCGTGGCAATCACTTCCTGGCGCGCCCACTCGCTGGAGAGCAGATTCGCCCGTGCTTCCTCGGTGGCCCGCCGATAGCGTCCCCAGAAATCGAGATTCCAGGCCGCGGACACGTTCACCTGCCCCTGGGTGAGTTCGAATGGCGGGATGGGCCCGTCCGCCGCGTCGCGCACGCTTGTGATGTTGCCGCCGCCGCTAAGGGAAGGGAATTGATCGGCGCGCGTAATCCCAAGCTGCGCCCGCGCTTCCAGAACGCGCGCCGCCGCGATGCGCGCATCATAATTCTTTTGTAGCGCCGTGCGGATCAGTTCCTGCAGCTCCTTGTCTTGAAAAACTTCCCACCATTTCTGATCGGCAAGCGATGCGGAATCGGTCTTGGCCGCTTCTTCGGGTGTCAACCCGCGATAAGAGGATGGCGTATCCGTGCTTGGCCGATGATAGTTCGGGCCGACGGCGCATCCGGCGCCTATGCAGACGAGCGCCAGAGGAAGTAGCGCGGCACGAAGTTTTCGGGCGCGGCTGGTCATATGCGTCAATTTCCCACTCCGCCTTCGGGCGCGACCCTTGGCGAGGGCGATTGCGAATGTTCCCTGCGGAAGAAAGAGAAGCGGTCGAGCACCTTCTCCTGGAATTCTTCGAGCGAGAGATAGATGGCCGGAGTAACGTACAGCGTGATGAATTGCGAGACAACCAATCCGCCAATCACCACCAGGCCCAGCGGCCGGCGTGACGAACCGTCCGCGCCATAGCCCAGCGCGATCGGCAGCGCGCCCATCAGCGCCGCCATGGTGGTCATAATGATGGGGCGAAAGCGCTCCATGCTGGCGTCGTGGATGGCTTGGTCGTCCGCGACGCCGTTCTCTACGCGCTGCTGGGCGAAGTCCACGATCATGATTCCATTCTTCTTCACGATTCCCATCAGCATGAACATGCCGATATAGGCGTAAAGCGAAGCTTCCGCGCCGAAGAGCCACAATGTGAAGAGCCCGCCGACGAGCGCCACCGGCAGCGAGGAAAGCACCGTGAGAGGATGGATGTAGCTCTCATAGAGGATGGCCAGCACGACGTACATGACGAACACGGCCAGGCCCATCAGGATCGTGAGGCTCGATACCGTGTCGCGGAACGTGAGCGCTTCTCCCTGTAAGGTGCCGCGTATCGCGGGAGGCAGCACCTGTTTCGCGGCCTTTTCCACGAAGTCGGTGGCCTGCCCGATGGTATATCCGGGCTTCAAGTTGAAAAAGGTCGTCACGCTCGTGAACTGGTTGATGTGATTCACGGACTGCGGACCGATCACCGAATGCCAGGCCACGAGCGCATTGAGCGGAACCATGCGCGTCCCGTCGTCGCTCTTGATGTAGAGCAGGCCCAGATTTTCCGGATCCGACCGCCCGTTATCCTTCACCTCCAGAATCACCTGATACTGGTCGGTGGGCTTCTTAATCAAGTAGATGTAGTTCTGCGAGTAGGCCTCGTGGAGCAGGTTGAGAATCCGCGTCTCCGAAACACCATAGAGCTTGGCCTGGTCGCGCAGAATTTCCACCTGCAGGCTCGGCGTGTGATTGTAGAGATCGGAATTGACGAATAAGAATCCGGGAAACTCGTGCATCTTCTGCATGAATTTTCCGGCGGTGGCGTAGACCTCGTCCGGATTGATTCCCGAGAGGGCGTACGAGAACTGCCCCTGTGTAATGGCCGCGGCGCCCGTGCTGATTTGCAGCACGGGGTTGGGCTGCAGGAAAGTGACTGTGCCGGGGATTTTGGTGTCGAGCGCCCCCATCAACTGCTGCGCAACGGTCTGGATGGGCGCCCGCTTCGATGGATCGCTCAAGAACTCGATGACGAATTCCTGGTTGGCCGGCAGAAACTGGGAATTGCCGCTCATGGTGAAGGTTGTCATCACCGCGGGGTTGGCGTGCACCACGTCTTCGGCTTGCACTTGATACGCGTGCATCTGGTCGGGCGACGATCCCTCCTGCGCGACCAGCACTCCGCGGACAAACGAGCTGTCGCCGACCGGCAGAAATGCCTTCGGAATCATGTAGAAGAAGAGGACGGTTCCGGCCAGGCACGCAACCCACGTCAGAATCGAGATCCAGCGGTTGCGCAGGAAAAACCAGAGCGAGCGGCCGTAGAGATCGAGCACCCGCTTTTCGAGCCTGCCGCTCGCGCGCTCCATCCACGTCCTCTCGGTGTCCGTGCCGCGCCGCTCGAGCAGCCTCGCGCACATCAGCGGCGTAAGCGTCAGCGAGACGATTCCGCTCGCGAAAATCGAGACGATGATGGTGATCGAGAATTCGCGGAAGATGCGCCCCATGAGCCCGCTCATGGCCACGAGCGGAAGGAACACGGCCGCGAGCGATATAGTCATGGCCAGAATCGTGAAGCTGATTTCCCGCGCGGAATGGTACGCGGCCTCGATCGGCCCCTCCCCCTCCTGCTCCATCAGGCGAACCGTGTTTTCGAGGAACACGATGGCGTCGTCCACGAGGAAGCCGATGGCCAGGATCAGCGCCATCAGCGATAGGTTATCAAGGCTATAGCCGAGCGCCGACATCACGATGAACGTAAGAAGAAGCGATAGCGGCAGAGCCACGGTCGGGATCAGGGTGTCGCGCGCGCGGCCCAGGAACAGGAACACCACCGCCACCACGAGCACGAAGGCGATGGCGAGCGTGGTCTGCACGTCGTTCGCGCTGTTCACAATCGTCACCGACCGGTCATAAATCGGCACGATCTCAATCGAGCCGGGAATCTGCGCGCGGATGATGGGAATCTCGGCGCGCACCTCCTTCGACACCTCCACCGCATTCGAACCCGCCTGGCGAAATACGGCGATCACCGCCGTGGCCGAGGGCACATGATGCCCCCGCACCCAGAACCGCATGTCGATGCGCTCGTCCTGCACGCTGTCGGTTGCCGTCGCGATGTCTTTCAAATAGACTGGCGCGCCGTTCGCCTGTCCCACAATGAGCTGGTCATACTGCTCCGCGCTCGCCAGTTGTCCCTGCGGCTGGAGCAGGAAGGTCTTGTGTTCGCCGTCAAACTGGCCGGCGCCCGTGTAGCTGGTACCCCCCTTGATCGCATTCGCCAGGTCGTCAATCGTCAGGTTGCGCGTGGCCATGGCCGATGGATCGGCCTTGATTCGCACAGCCGATTGCGTGCCATATACGGCCACCTGGCTCACGCCCGGCAAAATGCTGATGCGCTCGCCCACTTGCGTGTTGGCGTAGTCGTAGAGCTGCCCGGCGGTGGCCGTATCGCTCGTGAGTCCGACGTACATAATCGGCTGATCATTGGGATTGGTCTTCGTGAACGTGGGAGGGCTCGGCAGGTCCACGGGAAGCTGTCCCGACGCGCGCGTGATGGCGGCTTGGACGTCCGTCGCGGCGGCGTCGAGGCTCTTCGAGAGCGCGAATTGCAGCACGAAGCTGCTGTGTCCCTGGCCGCTGTTGGAGGTCACGAGCTCAAGTCCGGGAATCTGCATGAACTGCCGCTCGAGCGGCGTGGCCACATTGTTGGCCATCGTCGCCGGCGTCGCGCCCGGATAGTTCACCTGCACCTGGATGACGGGGTAGTCCACAGCCGGCAGGTCGTTCACGGGGAGGCTGAGATATGCCAGCACGCCAAAGAGGATGGCCGAGACCGTCAGCACCACGGTCATCACTGGACGGCGTATAAATGGGTCGGAGAGACTCAAGATTTCACGCCTTCCGTTTTGATTGCATTTTCGCTGGAGCTTTGATTGCCTGCCGGAGCGGACGCGCTGGGCACGGCCTGATCAATCCGCACCTTGGCGCCGGGACTCAGCGTCATCTGTCCGGTCACCACCACGCGTTCGCCCGCGGCCACTCCGCCTACCACCACGACGTCATCGCCCTGGCGCTGCCCCAACGTCACCAAGCGCAGCTCCACCGTGTCATCACCCTTCACCACGTAGACGAACGGCCCCTGCTGGCTGACTTGCGTGGCTTGGTTCGGGATCAGGACGGCCTGCTTCTCTGTCGCCAACACGAGCCTCACATCCACGAATTCTCCTGGCCAGAAATGACGGTCTGAATTCGGGATGGTGGCGCGCAAGTTGACCGTGCCGGTGCCGTTTTGCACGGCATTGTCGAGGAATGTCACTTCTCCCGCGTGCCCGTGGTTCTCCGGATCCGACGGAATGCGCACCATCGCCTTCAATGTCCCTCGGTGCATCTGCTTTTGGACCCCCGGAAGATCGCCCTCTGTAATCGTGAAATCAGCGTAAATCGGATCAATTCGCTGGATCAGCAGCAGCGACGTCGTGTTCGCCTGCACCACGTTTCCAATGTCCACCAGTCGCGCCCCGGCGCGCCCTTCAATCGGTGAATGGATGTAGCAATATTCAAGATTGAGCTTTGCCGTCTCCAGCGCGGCCTGGGCCGATTCGATCTGCGCCTGATCCAAATCCACGGCGTTTTTCTTTGTGTCGTAGTCCTGCTTCGAGATGGCTTTCGTCTCCACAAGCTCCGAGTAGCGCTCGAATTGACTCTTGGCCAAATCCATCGCCGCGTTCGCCTGAGCCAGGCTGGCCTGCGCCGAGTCCAGTTGCGCCTGAAACGGCCGCGGGTCAATCACAAATAGAAGCTGCCCTTTTTTCAACTCCGCGCCGTCCTCGAAATGCCGCTCCGTGATGCGTCCGGCCACTTGCGGCGTCACAGTCACCGATTCGAGCGCCGCGCTCTTCCCGATCTCGTCCAGATACACCGGCACGTCCTGCGCCGTCGCGGGCGCGACCGTCACAAGAGACGCCGGTATCTGCGGCCCTGCCGCCACGGTGTTCCCCTTATTGCAGCCGGCCGTGGCGAGCACAGCGGCAAATACCGGGATAAAGAAAAGCGCGCATTTCCGTCTCATTGGTTTCTCCGTGTCATTGCTGCTCACTTCTCCGCCAGGCGCTTGATGATTTCGCCGGCCGCGAACAGCGTGGCCTGCTCCCGCTTATTGAGTTTGGCGATGGCCTGCGCCAGCCACATCCGTTTTGCATCGCAGGCGATCTTCCATGCGCTGGCGCCTTTGGCGGTCAACTCGATATTCACTTGGCGGCCGTCGGTTCGATGCGGCTTTCGCTCGACCATGCCCATTTTCTCCAGCGCCGCGATCGTGGTTCCCATCGACTGCGGCTTCATCCCTTCCGCGCGCGCCAGCTCGGCGGTCGTTGCGGGTCCGTCTGCAGCCAGGCGCCACATCACGCCGGTCTCGCTCCATGAAAGCTCATGCGTGGCGGCCGCCGCGCGCATGCGGCGCACGAGTATCCCCAGCGCCTGACTAAACTCGTTTGCGGCGGTTTCCAGACTCTTTCGCGGCATAGCCGTTCCATCATACACAAGAACAGGTAAACTTGCAAGGTATCCTTGCAAATGTTTCTACGGGTCTGAAAAGCAGGTCCTGGCTATGCGCTTGGGACGCTCCCGCGCCCGATGAACCCTCACCCGAAACTCGCCACTATCCCCTCGCAAAATTGGATGTAAGCGTGGCGCCACCGGATGCAGCTATCCGCGGCCAGGTAGCGCGTCCACCCAATCGGTCTCATTTGGCTCGAGCGCCGCTTAGGGCACGAAGCGGTATCCCACGCTGCGGACTGTTAATAAATGGTGCGGTTTGGAAGGGTCTTCTTCGATGTGGCGCCGCAGGCGCACGATGAAGTTGTCAATGGCGCGCGTATCGGTGTCCTCGCGCAGCCCCCATACATCTTCGAGAATGGATTTGCGCGATACGGTCCGTCCCTTGCTGCGGATCAAATGCCGCAGCAGCTTTGCTTCCATCAGGGTCAGTTGGATTGCGCTGTCCTTCGTGCGCAGTTCCAGTGTGCCGAAATCAAACGTCTTCCTGTCGAACGAATAGACTTCCTCGTCCGCGGCTTCCGCGCTCGCTTTGCCCGCTGCGGCCTTTCCCTTTGCGGGATGGTCTCCGCCCGTAAGCCACGCGCTTCGTCGTAAAAGTCCCTGGAGCCGCGCCAGAAAGATGGGCAGTTCGAATGGCTTCGAAAGATAATCGTCCGCGCCGGCCGCGAACCCATCGAGCACGTCTTCCGGCCGGCTTCGCGCCGTCAAGATGAGAACGGATACATAATTCCGTGCCTTGCGCAGCGCGGAAACCACGGAAAATCCATCCACTCCGGGAAGCATCACATCGAGGACCACCGCGTCGAATTTCTCCTTCGCCACCACAAGGCGCTGGATCGCCGACTCGCCGTCCCCCACGACTTCCGCCGTGTGCCCCTCCGCTTCCAGATTGAACTTCAACCCCTCGGCCAGATGGGTTTCGTCCTCCACAACCAGCACGCGGCTCATGCGCGGCTCCTGGGCAATTCGAAAGTCACCGTCGTTCCGCGCGCCTCCCCACCGCTTTCCGCAAACACCTTGCCGCCATGCGCGCGCGCAATGGCCCGGACGATGAAAAGCCCCAGGCCCGTGCCTTTCACCCTGGCTGCGGACCTTCCTCTCACCCGATGGAACCTCTTGAATATGCGTTTCAGCTCATTCGCCGGAATTCCAATGCCGCGGTCGCGCACGCGCAGCAGCACGCGTTTGTCGTCCGGCGTCTCGATCTGGACGCGCACATCCACGTTCCCGCCGGAATACTTGATCGCGTTATCGAGTATGTTCGATAAGGCCGTACGAAGTTCCGCGGGATCCCCCTGCACCTTGATCGCGGAACCATTCGCCGGTGCCTCGAGCGCGACCGCGCCCTCGCCCAGCCTATGCCGCGTGCGGGCCAGCTCCACGCACTCCCCCGCCAGATTGCCGAAATCAATCTCCGTGCGGTTTGGCGTGGTGCGCTTGTGATCCGCCTCGCCGGCTTTCAACACCTGATCCACGGTCCCCAGCAGGCGGTCCACGTCCTCCAGCATCAGGCCGTAGAACTGCTGCCGCTTCGCCTCGTCAATTTCCCGCCGCTGCAGCGTTTCCAAATAGAGGCGAATGGAGGCGATGGGCGTCTTCAATTCGTGCGTCACCGCATTGATGAAGCTGTTGTGTTGTTCGTTCAGGCGAATCTCTCGCACCAGGTATGCCGTGTTAAGAATTAATCCCAGGATGATCGCTGCGAAGAGGATTACTCCGAAGAAGAGCAGAACGCCATGCCGCCAATGAAGAATGATCCAACTGACGTTCAGCGTCACCGCCACGACGACCAGGCATATCCCCAGCACCAGGAAGAAGATGATCTTCTTGCGTCGGCTCGGAATGCGCATGGCTCTCTTGCTTTGATTGTACAGCGGAGAAAGGCGGGCGGGCGCTGATTGTTACGCGGAGACCAATTCCTTGGCCCTCTGGTCCGCCGCAGCCTCGAGTTCAGCGGCGCGTTCTTGTTCCTTCGCAGCGATCTGATAGCGGTAGACGTCTTTCGCGAGGCCCAGCTTTTTCAGCGTCCAGATTCCGTACCAGTTGATGTCGATCTCGTACCATGCCAAGCCGTGCTGCGCCGAGGTTGGATGGGCGTGGTGATTGTTGTGCCAGCCCTCGCCCCACGTGAACATCGCCACCCACCAGCTATTCGTCGAAAGGTCTTTCGTCTGGAACCGTCGGGTACCCCATGAATGTGTCGCCGAATTCACCAGCCAGGTCGAGTGCAGCCCGAAAACCGTCCGGAAGAAGATTCCCCAGAATAGAAATGGCCATCCCCCAATCGCCAGCAATACCACGCCCAGCACGATCATCGGCACGTAATGGAATTTCGTTATCCACACATGGAACTTGTCCTTGGCCAGATCGGGGACGTAGCGCGCCAGCGTCGAAGTAT
>Ga0307478_10002194_pt1 | contig 15737 bp, 12 predicted proteins | sample atmos_gasesECM4C_2_FD_203713 | JGI IMG/M metagenome (GOLD analysis project Ga0307478, IMG submission 203713) | Hardwood forest soil microbial communities from Morgan-Monroe State Forest, Indiana, United States - atmos_gasesECM4C_05 | ecosystem: Environmental > Terrestrial > Soil > Temperate...
CGCGTCGCGCCCGTTTCTCGCGAGGTTGCCCGCACGCTCGCGCCCGAAACCACCGCACCGGCCTTGTCGGAGACCGTCCCCGAAAAACTACTCGTGGCCTGACCGTACAGCACCGGACAGACCGACAACGCGAACGAGCAGAAAACGACGGCGAGCAGCGCCCTCTTATTCAGCATTAAATTCCCCTTTTTCGGCGACCCAACCGAATGACGTGCGGACTCTCCGTTCCGCATTGAAATCTGGGAGGTCTTAGACCGTAGAACGGCCTTATAAATGGCGAGCGCTGCCGAAGTCAAGACTTTTCGGTAATAGATACGTATTAGCTGCTAACGAATTTCCCTTTTTGCCCATGTTCGGGAGGGAAACCGCAGACTGGCCTGCGAGAAACTTTGGTTTGTTCGAATAACAAGTCGAGATCAAGCTAACGACGACCTTGAACAGCCCACTCTGCATCAAACCGCGCGCGATCATAGAAAGATTTCTGTGTTCCCACTCCTGTCGTCGAGAGTCCGGCGTAGAGATTAGCACGTCTCACCGCTTCCAGTTCAGGTACGCCCTCCGCGAGGAACACGGCGAAGCTTCCAATGAAAGCATCGCCGGCGCCGCTGCTGTCGATACTCTTTACGGAAAAGGGAGCTACGTGCTCACTGATCCCCGGGCCTGCGATGAGCGAACCGTTTGCCCCCAGAGTGATAATGACGCGGCGAATGCCACCCGTCATCAGTTTCTGCGCGCACTGTTTTGCGTCTCCGACATTTCGCACTGGAACGCCAGTGACTGCTGCGGCCTCGCTCTCATTAGGAACGAAATAATCAAGATCGGCCAGCGCACGCATTTCAACGGGTTGAGCCGGAGCCGGATTCACGATGCAGCGAATGCCATGTTTTCGCGCGAACGCAATCGTGTAGTAGACAGTCTCCAGGGGGATCTCAAACTGGAGCACGATGCAATCCGCGGCTTTCAACATGTCAGCCGCCGCGTCAACATCCGCGGCCTTCAGCGAGTCGTTCGCTCCCTTCACCACCAGAATGCGGTTCTGCCCGTTGGGCTCGACGAAGATCGGCGCAACGCCGCTGGATAATCCCTCAACTTGCTTTACGTGCGCGGTGTCGATGCCAAGTTTCTTGAAGTTCTCGATTGTCGCGGGACCAAACAGATCGCTTCCAACTCGCGCCACCATGAACACATCCGCGCCACAAAGACGGGCAGCGACCGCCTGATTCGCGCCCTTACCGCCGAACCCCAGATCGAATTTCTGGCCGAAAATCGTTTCCCCGGGATTTGGAAACTTATCCGTGAATGTTGTGAGGTCGATGTTGGCACTTCCGACCACTGCGATGCGAGGGCGTCTGGCCATAGTTTTTTGGAATACTTTAAGAAGGCCGAGTTTATTTGGCGCTTCCTGCCGTGTCAACGCCGAGCTTGTGTCAGACATCTCATCTTCATTCGCATAGAGCCAAGCCAATGCAGTGAAAGTTTCTGCTATAGTTGCGTTCCTCGGAGGTCACGGTCCCATGCCTCGAATTGTGCGCTGCGCCCTGATTCAAGCCAGCAATGCTGTCAGCACGGAGCGTCCCCTTGCCCAGATCAGAAAAGCGATGATCGACAAGCACTTGAAGTTGATCGCGCAGGCGGCGCGAAAGAAAACGCAAATTTTGTGCCTGCAAGAACTTTTCTACGGCCCATATTTTTGTGCGGAACAGAATGCGCGCTGGTATGAACTGACGGAGCGAGTGCCGGATGGCCCGACTGTGCGCTTGATGCAAAAGCTGGCGGCCAAACACCGGATGGTGATCGTGGTTCCAGTCTATGAAGAACAAATGCCCGGCGTGTATTTCAATAGCGCCGCAGTAATCGATGCCGACGGGCGCTATTTGGGGAAGTATCGTAAACATCACATTCCGCACTGCCATCCTGGGTTCTGGGAGAAGTTTTACTTTACTCCGGGTGACGGGGGCTATCCGGTTTTCGAAACAAAATATGCGCGAGTCGGAGTTTACATCTGTTATGACCGCCATTTTCCAGAAGGCGCGCGCATTTTGGGATTGAACGGCGCCGAGATCGTCTTCAATCCTTCGGCAACGGTGGCCGGCCTTTCGGAATATTTGTGGGAACTCGAGCAGCCTGCGCACGCCGTCGCCAACGGTTACTTTGTCGGCGCCGTCAATCGCGTTGGCGTCGAAAAGCCGTGGAGCATCGGAGAGTTCTATGGCAAGAGTTACTTCTGCAATCCGCGCGGGAAAATTATAGCGCAAGCCAGCCGGGATAAAGACGAAGTGGTAGTCGCTGACCTTGACTTGGATATGATCGGGGAGGTCCGCAAAGTTTGGCAATTCTTCCGCGATCGCCGGCCCGAAAGCTATGGGCCGCTCACGGCACAGACTGGAGAGGCTGCGGCCGCGGACTGACGCAACCGCAGACACTGGATTTAACCATCGAACCCAACCATGACGCCGGACCAATCTTCTCATCTCCCATCTCGCATCGAATCCAGTTCTCTCTACAATCCCGATCTCGCGCCCGCCCAGGCTGACCGCCGACACTGGGGAACCTATAATTTCGCGGCGCTCTGGGTTTCGATGTCGGTGAACATTCTCACCTATATGCTGGCTGCGAGCTTGATCCAGGGCGGGATGAACTGGAAACAGGCCGTAATAACAATTTTCATTGGCAACGTGATCGTGTTAGTGCCGATGCTGCTGAACTCTCATCCCGGAGCCAAGTACGGCGTTCCGTTTCCGGTGCTGGCTCGCGCGTCGTTTGGAGTGCTAGGCGCAAACGTGGCTGCTGTGTTGCGCGCGCTGGTGGCGTGCGGATGGTTCGGCATTCAGACCTGGATCGGCGGCGAAGCAATCAGCACGCTGTTGGCGACGCTCGCGCCGGGTTGGAAAAATTTTCCTCACGCCACCGCCGTCTGCTTTCTCTTGTTCTGGCTTATTAACCTCGCCGTTATTCTCATGGGGATTGAATACATTCGCATTCTGCAAGGCATCAGCGCGCCTGTACTACTAGCGGTCGGCCTGCTGCTGTTGGCGTGGGCGTATCACAGTGCGGGTGGATTCGGTCCCATGCTGGCCGCGCCCTCGCGGTTCAAAAACTTTGCCGATTTTCTGAAGTTTCTGATTCCGGCTCTGAACGGCACCGTCGGTTTCTGGGCGACCGTGTCGCTGAATATCCCGGATTTCACCCGATTCGCACGCAACCAGCGCGAACAGGTAATCGGGCAAGCGCTTGCATTGCCCACGACGATGACTCTCTATGCTTTTATTGGAATCGCCGTGACCTCGGCCACTGTGGTGATTTACGGCACGGCAATCTCGGATCCGGTGCAACTGCTCAGCCGTTTTCATTCCCCGGTTGCCGTTGTGATTTCACTAATCGCAATTTTGCTGGCTACGCTGAACGTCAACATCGGGGCGAACGTTGTATCACCGGCTAATGATTTTTCCAATCTATGGCCCCGACGAATCAGCTTTCGAACCGGGGGCGTGATCACATGCTTCATGGGGATCGCACTGATGCCTTGGAAACTGTTGGCTGATTACAACACGTTTATTCTGGGCTGGCTGGGCGGCTACGCAGCTTTTCTCGGTCCGGTGGCGGGGATTATGATTTGCGATTATTTCCTGGTGAGACGGCGTGTTCTGCAGGTTGATGATCTCTATCTCCGAGGCGGAATCTACGAATACTCCAGGGGATTCAACTGGCGCGCGGTGATTGCGCTCGCCCTGGGAGCGGGGACGGCCCTGATCGGACTAGCCGTTCCATCCGTTCGCGTTCTCTATGACTACTCGTGGTTCGTCGGCTTTGCCGTTTCGTTTGCGGTCTACTATGCCACGATGAGAGTTCGCCGTGCAGTGGTCCTGTCGCCGTTGGCGAGTTAGCAACTTCAGCCTTTCGTCAGCGCCGTTTGTTGAAACAGTGGTAAGACTTCACGTCGATAGGTTTCGAGCGACTCCTCTTCATCTCCGCACATCAAATACAAATTAAATTGCGTAACTCCTGCGCTAGCCAGTCTGCGCAATTTTTCTTGGTGAGCCTTCACCGGACCGACCAGGCAAAACCGGTCGACGACTTCGTCTGAGACAAAATTCGTATTGTTACTGTCAACCTCGCAGTGGTGAAGGTAATCGTAACCACCACGGTCTTGCACATACGAAGTGAGCGCCGGCGGCAGATCTTCGGGCTTGTACTGCCGGATGAGATCCATTACGTGGTTGGAGACCAGCGCTGGAAACCAGCGGACGCGTTCGCGCGCCACCGCCAGATCGTCAGAAACCCAAATCGGCGCCGCCGACATCACTTCAATCTGCTTCGGGTCGCGGCCCGCCGCGCGGGCGCCTTCGGTAACGAATCCCAGGCACCAGGAAATCAAATCAGGATCGGCGAACTGAAGAATGATTCCGTCAGCGACGCGGCCTGCCATGTGCAGAACCTTAGGCCCATAGCCGGCAATCCAAACGCGCGGAGAAACTTTGGCCCAGGTGAGTCGAGTCGGTTGGCCCTCGTATTCAATCTCGCGGCTGGCAGTAAGATCACGGAAAATATTTACCGCGCTTTCCAACTGTGACCAGCTAACAGGCTTCTTACCAAGCACACGCCTCGAACTGTCTCCGCGCCCGATCCCCAGTTCCATCCTGCCTCCTGAAATCAGATTCAGCGTGGCGAACAGGCTCGACGTAACCGTAAGATCCCGCACTGCGGGATTTGTGACCAACGTCCCAAGTCGCAACCGTTGCGTGTTCGCGGCCATCAGGGTCAGCAGAGGGTATGGGTCCATCCACAAAACGTGAGAGTCGAAAAGCCACCCGTACTGGAAGCCGGCAGCCTCGGCCTGCCTGGTCAAACCGACGATCCGCTCAACCGAGATGTCTGGCTTTAGCGTAATGCCAAACTGCATGTGGACTCCTTTTCGCTGCTCGATCAATATCAGGAGCTGAGGAGCGGCAGTTTAGCATAGAATTCCTGTTTCATCTCAGGCGCGCGGGGGCATCGATGGGCTTTGACACAATCATCAGCAATGGGACGGTGGTGACCGCAACAGATACTTACGTGGCGGATGTTGCGATCACGGATGGGAAAATTGCCGCCCTTGGCAAAGACCTGCCTCGTCAGAACGCCACGAAAGTGCTCGATGCCTCAGGAAAGTATGTTTTTCCGGGGGGCATCGATGTTCACACGCATCTCGATATGCCGTTCGGCGGCACTACGAGCGCCGATGATTTTGAAACCGGTAGTCGTGCGGCCGCGTTTGGCGGAACGACCACCCTGATTGACTTCGCCATCCAGTACAAAGGCCAACCGCTGCGGCAAGCGTTCGACACGTGGATGGATAAAGCTTCGAAGAAAGCGGTTTGCGATTATGCGTTTCACTGCATCGTCACGGATATAAGCGAAGGCCAACTGCAGCAGATGAATGCGCTTGTGGGTGAGGGAGTGACCAGCTTCAAACTCTTCATGGCCTATCCGGGCGTTTTCATGCTCGATGACGCCAGCATCTTCCGTGCGCTACAGACCACATCGAACAACGGCGGTCTCATCTGCATGCACGCCGAAAACGGCAGTGCGATCGACGTTATCGTGCAGCAGGCGCTGGCAGAAGGGAAGAAGGCGCCAAAATATCACGCGCTCACCCGGCCCACCACCGCGGAGGCCGAGGCCGTGTCGCGCGCGATTGCATTGGCGGAGATGGCTGGCGCTCCGATCTACATCGTGCATTTGAGCTGTAACGAGGCTCTCGAAAAAGTGCGCGAGGCGCGCGACCGCGGCCTTCCAGTCTACGCGGAAACTTGCCCGCAGTACTTGTATCTCTCAATCGAGAACTTCGACGTGCCAGATTTCGAAGGCGCGAAATATGTGTTTACGCCGCCGCTGCGTGAAAAGTGGCATCAAGAAAAACTCTGGAACGGCCTTAAGCGCGATCATCTGCAAGTTGTCTCCACCGATCATTGTCCATTTTGTTTCAAAGAACAGAAAGAGCTTGGGCGCGACGACTTCACCAAGATTCCGAACGGTGGGCCGGGTGTTGAGCATCGCATGAGTCTGATCTACTCCGGCGGCGTTGCCGAGGGGCGCTTTAGTGTGAATCGATTTGTTGAACTGGTTTCGACCACTCCGGCAAGACTCTTTGGCCTGTATCCTCGAAAGGGAACCATCGCGGCCGGCAGCGATGCCGATCTCGTGATCTTCGATGCCAAGCGCAAACACACGATCAGCGCCAAGACTCACCACATGCGTGTGGATTACTCGATGTTCGAAGGCATCCAGGTGACGGGCATGCCTGAGGTCGTACTCTCGAGAGGCCGCGTCGTGGTGGAAGGAGACAACTTTCTGGGGCGTGCCGGACAGGGTGAGTTCTTACGGCGGTCAACTTATTCGCAAGTTGGCTAGTTCGTGGGAATCTTAACCTCAACCTCAACCCATCTTAGCGGAGAGCCGAAAAGAGAGCTTCCTTCCAACGTTTGGTGCCGATTCTCCAGCACACGTTGGCTTTGCGCTTTCCGCGCGGTGCAAGTCCCCAAACCACGCAGTTGCGGTCATCTCCAGCAACATTCAGACGATCTACGACAGTCATGCCTCTACTTAGTTCACTTTGCGTTTCGACCTCGACATAATGCTCACTCCATTCAGTCCCGATTGACGGATCGAGCGCAACGCACATCGCTATCGGATCGGGCAACGAAATTCCGTCCTCGCCTGTCTGCGCCTTGTACGCCCGCCGCGCATGACTGTTGCAGTCGACGGCAAAGCGCGCCAGCGGAGAATTGAGTCGCTGAATGCGAGCGATGTCGTTTTCATTTACCACGGCCTCCCCGCGCGAGAGTTGCCAGCCGATCAGTTCTACAGGGAGTCCGCTGAGCAAGACCATGCGGGCCGCCTCAGGATCGACCCAAATATTGTATTCGGCGGCAGGCGTCACATTTCCTTCACAGCACGGCGCGCCTCCCATCACCACGCAGCGCCCGACTTTCGATGCGATCGCTGGTTTCTTGGCCAACGCGAGAGCGAGATTGGTGAGTGGCGCCAGCGTAACGATGACGAGACCTGGGTAGGCCTCGACTGTGTCAATGATCGCATCGGCAGCGTGCATCGCTTCTGAAGATCTACGCGGTGGCGGATAATTGTGATCTCCAAGACCGTCGCGACCATGAAACCAAGTCGCGTTCGAATACGGCCGCAGCAGTGGCTTTTCCGCACCCGAATAAATTGGGACATTCGCTCCGCAAAGTTCCACGGTATACAGGGCGTTACGAGTGGCCTGCTGCACGTCGACATTTCCCGCGACCGTCGTGATCGCGGCCACGCGGACATCCGGTGCACGCAAGGCCATGATCAAAGCAACTGCATCATCGGACGCGGTGTCGGTATCGATCAGAAATGTGCGCGGCACGCGCGTAGGATAGCAGACGATCATGCGGTGCCGCTCCTGAAGTCGATCGAGCGCGAATGCTTGTTGCTCGAGCGAATCAGGAGTACAGTTACTCACTTCCTATTCCTTACAACATCCGAAGGAGAACCGATTGTTCACGCCATCAAGTTTGGGCATTGCATTGTTGATGATGATCACGAGCGCAGTTTGCTGGGGTTCCTGGGCCAATACTTATAAAGGCGTGAAGAATTATCGCTTCGAGCTTTTTTACTGGGATTATGCCGCTGGCATTTTTTTGATCTCAATTGTGCTCGCTTTCACGATGGGAAGTACGGGAAACGATTCCCACAGTTTTCTAAACAACGTTCGCGCGGCCGACACCTCGAACATTGTCAACGCCCTTATCGGAGGCGCGCTGTTCAACCTTGCCAATCTCCTGCTGGTAGCTGCGATCGACATGGCCGGACTCGCCGTCGCTTTTCCCGTCTCAATTGGAATAGCACTAGTGGTGGGAACTGTGTTGAGCTATGCGCTTCAGCCAAGAGGGAACGGTATTTTCCTGGCGCTCGGTGTCGCGTGCGCATTTCTCGCAGTGCTTTTGGATGGCAAAGCCTACGGCAGTCTGGCTGCTGCAGGACGATCCGTTTCAAGAAAGAGTTTGATCACGTGCGTGGTGTCAGGAATTCTGATGGGATTGTGGGCCCCCTTCATGACGCATGCGATGACCCGTGGCAATACCTTGGGACCCTATAGCGCTGCCGTTTTCCTAACACTGGGTGCGCTGCTTTCCTGTTTCATCTGGAATATCTATTTCATGAAACACCCGCTCGTCGGTGAACCTGTAAGCTTCAGTGGATTTTTCAGCGGACCTGTCTCCGGACATCTGCTAGGCCTTTTTGGTGGATGCATCTGGGGCGTGGGCACAGTTTTTAATCTGGTTGCCGCGAGCTTCACGGGCGTGGCAATTTCTTATGCCATCGGACAATCCGCTCCCATGGTTGCGGCACTATGGGGAGTGCTTGCCTGGAAGGAGTTTGAAAACTCGGGGCCTCGTGCCAAAGCCTACCTTGGCCTGATGTTCATCTTCTACGGGCTGGCAATATTCCTGGTCGCGCGGGCGAATGGATAGGCGGACTATTTCCCCCTGATTCGGCTCACGAACAATTGCAAAAAGCGATCTGCATCGGATGCAAGGCAAACTTTTGCGTTCGGTTTCAGTTCGACTACACCCTCAATCTCGTAGTGGTCTCCATGTAGAACATTGTTCTCGCTTGATCCCATGCGATTGGCCACGGTTTCACCGCGAGTGAACTCGCCTTTGGTTTCCACGTCAACGTGCATTTCTTTCAGAGTTCCAAAAGTTGGATCCATAGCAATTCCGACGGCCAGTGGGTCGTACATCGCGGCCCCGCTGTATCCACTTTTTTCGCTGCGTGTCAGATAGAAATCGGCGATCTTCGCTATAAAGTCGCTCTGCGGTCCGTGGGACGACTGAAGTTGCGCGAGATATTTCCGCGTAATGAGTGTCCGCTCACCAACGTCGGAACCGACCATCGTTACCATCCATCCCGCATTGAACACGATCTGGGCAGCTTCGGGATCGTTGTAAATATTCGCTTCGGCTGCCCCATTAACATTCCCGCCGGTGATGGAGCCGCCCATGATCACGATTTCCTTGACCAGCGCCGCGATTGAAGGATCCTTCGAAACCGCAAGCGCAATATTGGTCAGCGGCCCCACCGGAATCAGGGTGATCTCGTGCGGGTATTTGTGGACCATTTCAATGATAAGGTCCGGAGCAAAGCGGGGATCGGATTTGCATTTCGTAGGCGGCAACTCGACGTCGGCCAAGCCATTCTTTCCGTGCCAAAATTGGGCGGTGATCAACTTCTGATTCAGTGGATGCTGCGCTCCGCCGGCGACCGTAACGTCACAGCGTCCGGCCAGCGAAACGATCTTCAGGGCATTCTCCAATCCCTGCCGGGCATCTACGTTTCCCGGCACCACAGTTAGAGCTTCTACTTTTAGCTCGGGAGAATTTAAAGCCAGAATGATAGCCATGGCATCGTCGGTGCCAGGATCTGTATCGATGATCACTCGCTTGGGCGCGGATTGTGCAATGCCGTTCGTCACACAGATGAGAACGAAAGACAAAATAAAAATGGATAAAACTCGAAGTTGCTTCATAAACGATTCTCTTTTCGAATGAAGTTTGTGGATCAGAGCAACATGCCGGCAATTGAAGCGGACATCAGATTTGCCATCGTGCCCGCCAGCATGGCTCGGATTCCGAGTCGCGCCAGTTCGCTTTTTTTATTCGGAGCGAGCGCTCCGATGCCGCCGATTTGGATTCCAATGGAGCTCAGATTCGCGAAGCCGCAGAGCGCAAACGTGGCGATGGTGAACGAGCGCGGATCGAGAGTCGCCTTCGCCGGTCCAAGCATGGAAAATGCCACCAGTTCGTTCAGTGCCATGCGAGTGCCGAGCAAGGTTCCGATAAACCCGCAGTCACGCCAAGGGACACCGATAACCCACGCCACCGGCGCGAAGAGCACGCCGAAAATCTTCTCCAGGCTTTCGGGAAACCAGCTTATCCAATGATGAAGTCCGCCGAGAATGCCGTCGGTGAGTGCGATCAGTGCCAGGAATGAAATCAGCATTGCTGCGATGTTTAGCGCCAGGTGCAACCCGTCGGTGGTTCCGCGAGCGATAGCGCCCAGCAGATTTTCTTCTTTCTCAGCTCTTTGTTCTTCATCGCTCATAACGACTCGACCGGCGGTCTTCGGCTGTTCGGTTTCTGGCACCAGCATTTTCGCCATCAGCAAAGTTCCGGGCGCAGTCATGATGACCGCACTCAGTAGATGTCTGGGATCAATGCCGAAGAAAATGTACGCCGCCATGATTCCGCCGGAGACGTGCGCCATGCCGCTGGTCATGACGGTCATCAACTCCGAACGCGTCAGATCCGCCAGGAAAGGCCGGATGGTCAGCGGCGCTTCGGTTTGTCCCATGAAAATGCTTGCGGCAACGTTCAGCGATTCCGCGCCGCTCGCTCCCATAACTCGCGTCATCACCCACGCAAAAATCCGAATGATGATCTGCATAATGCCGAAGTAATAGAGCACCGCAAAAAAGGCCGCGATGAAGATGACAGTCGGAAGCACTCCGAAAGCGAAATAGCCTAATTGCGATCCTGGATTCGCGAGATCGCCAAAGACAAAGTGCGATCCGGCATGAGCGTAGCTGAGGAGTTTCGTAACCGCATCCCCCGCCTTCTGGAACGCATTTCTGCCTGCGTCGATACGCAAAACAAAAACAGCGAAGACGAACTGCAGGCCGAGTCCCCAGACCACGGTTTTCAGGCGGATGGCGCGGCGATTGGTCGAGAACGCGTAAGCCGCGGCCAGCATGGTTAAGAGGCCGAGAATGCCAGTAAAGCGTCCCATTCAGTTTTTTTCTCCGGGGGTTCCGATCACACGGTGAATCAACGGTCTCATATCGTGCGGTGGCGAATCCTCAATCTGATAGCTCGATGGGAGGAGTTGCCGGGCACGAGCCGCGCGCGCTTCTTCGTTGTAGTGAATCGTTGCGATCGGCTCGCCGGCTGAGACTGCATCTCCCACTTTTTTGCGGAGCACAATTCCTACCGTAGGATCAACGGTATCTTCTTTGCGTTCGCGGCCACCGCCGAGAATCACGCACGCGGTTCCGATCTGCTCGCACTGCAGAGACGCAACATACCCGTTTTTCGGACTCGAAATAATTATCGTTGAGTGAGCTTGAGGCAGCTTCTGAGGGTCATCGATTGTCTGCGGATCTCCGCCCTGCAACTCCACCATCTGCCGAAACTTGTCCAGCGCTTTACCCGAAGCAATTAATTTCTCGCTCTGCTTCTTTCCGGCAGCGACACTATCCGAGGCCCCTCCCAAATACAGCATCCAACCCGCAAGCTCGAGGCACAATTGGCGCAAGTCGTCAGGTCCTTCTCCGCGTAGAACCTGTATCACTTCGACCACCTCGAGCGCATTGCCGATCATGTTTCCCAACGGCTGATCCATATCAGTGATGAGCGCAACGACTTTCTTCCCCATCCGCTCGCCGGTTTCAACCATAAGTTCGGCGAGGAAGGCCGCGTCTTTTTCATTCTTCATGAATGCACCCGAGCCCGTCTTTACGTCGAGCACCAGCGCGTCAATGCCTTCCGCAAGTTTCTTGCTCATGATGGAAGCGCAGATGAGATACGGGCTTTCCACCGTGCCGGTCACGTCGCGCAAGGCGTAGAGCTTGCGGTCGGCAGGAGCGATTTCGGCGGTTTGGCCGATCATGGCGCAGCCACAGGTTTCGAGCACGTGGCGAAACTCGGCGACGGGAAGATTTACGTTGAAGCCGGGGATCGATTCAAGCTTGTCGAGCGTGCCTCCAGTATGTCCGAGGCCGCGTCCGCTGATCATGGGAACGGCCAGGCCCGCGGCCGCCGCGAGAGGCGCGAGCACCAGCGACGTTTTATCACCCACGCCGCCAGTCGAATGCTTATCGACTTTTTTCGCGGGTAGCGAGGATAGGTCGAGGACTTCACCCGAGCGTAGCATTGCATCCGTTAGCGCAGCGGTTTCGGCGCGAGTCATGCCGCGCAGCACCACCGCCATGAGCCAGGCCGACACCTGATAGTCGGGAATATTATCGTTCGTGTAGGCATTCACGAACGATTCGATTTCGCTCGCACCCAACTCGACGCCATCCCGCTTCTTGCGAATCAGATCAATCGCCCGGAAAGTCGGCTCTGAAACCGGAGGGGGATTCACTGGAGACGGAATCCTTCCGGAAGCAGTTCGGTGATGTGAGCGTGCTTAGGGCCTTTCGCTCCCTGGAAGAAGACGGTTGCATCGGGACCGAATTCGTAAATGACCTGACGGCAGGCGCCGCAGGGCGAACAGGGCACACCCTGGTCGTTGACCACAGAGACGGCACGAATCTCGATTTTTGGACCTAGCTCCGCGACGGCCGAAAATATCGCGGTACGCTCGGCGCAGTTCGTCATGCCGTAGGAAGCGTTTTCGACATTACACCCCGAAAAGATTTTCCCGTTCGACAGCAGCACAGCGGCCCCGACCCGGAATTTCGAATAGGGCGCATGCGCGTTCTTCATCACTCTCTTCGCCGATTGCAACAATTTCGCCTGCATATCTGCGGGCTGTATTTTGGCGCGCATAAATTAAAAGACTTCAAAGGGAGACCGCGAAATCGAGGGCAATTGTAAACCCTCGCCTTGCAATGCAGTGCTTTTTGTTTGCACGCCGATCGCGGCAAGGACCTTGGCGGCGATCCCGAGTTCGCGTTGTGAGATTTCCTGCCGTACAATTACACCGCGAGGCGACCGTGGTGAGGCGGAATCAGTGCGGATAGATCACAACCATCCAGAAACAGCTCACAAGAGTTTGCGTGAGCCTGGAATACAACAGTGTGGCGAAGGAACTTCGATCGCAACTTTGGGCGGTCGTCCGCTCCTGCCAAATGCTGGAGTTCCTCTCGATCTGAACTGGGTGCAGGATGTTCGAGTAAATACAAGCGCGGTGGAGCGCCGCGCCCAGTCGCAGGTAGCGCGTCGGACGGTGAAGAAGGAGTGGCAGGCGGCGTGGCTTCTCCGGGCAATTTCCTGCATGGATCTGACCACGCTTTCCGGCGACGATACGGATGAGCGGGTGCGCCGCCTGTGCGCGAAGGGCCGTCAGCCGATACAGCAAGAACTTGTACAGAAGCTGGGAATCGAAGAACTCAAAGTGAAGGTCGCCGCCATTTGTGTCTACCACGTTTTTGTCGAAACGGCGCTGCATGCTTTGGAAGGAAGTGGCGTGCGGGTGGCGGCCGTTTCCACTGGCTTCCCGGCGGGCCTGTCGCCGCTGCCGGAAAGAATTGCGGAAATTCGTCGCTCCGTCGAGGCCGGAGCGCACGAGATCGACGTCGTCATTACACGAGCCCACGTATTTGGCGGACGGTGGCAGGCGCTTTATGACGAGGTTGCTGCCTTCAAACAGGCTTGTGGACCAGCGCACATGAAGGTGATCCTCGCCACCGGTGACCTGCTCACTTTGCGCAACGTCGCCCGTGCGAGTGTCGTAGCCATGATGGCCGGAGCTGACTTCATCAAGACTTCAACCGGCAAAGAAGCCACCAATGCCACGTTGCCCGTGGGCTTGGTGATGAGCCGCGTCATCCGTGAATACGCCCAGCAAACGGGAATGGCTGTGGGTTTCAAGGCGGCCGGCGGCATTCGTACGGCAAAACAGTCGACCGACTGGCTGGCCATGATGAAAGAAGAGCTGGGGGAGTCGTGGATGCGGCCGCAGCTTTTTCGATTTGGTGCAAGTGGGTTGCTGGGAGATATTGAACGGCAGCTTGAACACTATGCGACCGGACGCTATTCAGCGGAGTATCGTCATCCAATTGCGTAGTTGCCGATGTGGTTGCGGTAGGAAGAAAGAATCGAGCCGACCTGCATGAGTATTGCCGAAAAATTTGTGTCGATGGAATACGGACCCGCTCCGGAAGATCCGAAGGAAGCGCAGGCTTGGCTGCAGCGCCACAACCACCGTTTCGGACACTTCATCAACGGCGCGTGGCACGCTCCGGCTACGGGGCAATATTTCGAGACGATTGATCCATCGAACGGAGAGAAGCTTGCCTCCGTGGCCCAGGGTTCATCCGCTGACATCGACGCTGCCGTGCAAGCGGCACGCGAAGCGTTTCCGAAGTGGCGGGCACTCACTCCGCATGTGAGGGCGCGTTATCTGTATTCCCTGGCACGGCTGGTCCAAAAACATTCCCGGCTTCTCGCCGTTCTCGAGACGATGGACAACGGCAAACCGATTCGCGAGAGCCGCGACATCGACATTCCGCTGGTTGCGCGGCACTTCTATTACCATGCGGGCTGGGCGCAGCTTCTTGAGCAGGAATTTCCCGAGTACGACGCCTGCGGCGTGGTGGGGCAAATTATTCCATGGAATTTCCCGTTGCTCATGGCGGCGTGGAAGATTGCTCCAGCTCTGGCTACCGGAAACACTGTGGTATTGAAGCCGGCCGAATTTACTCCGTTGACCGCGCTGGTTTTCGCGGAGCTTTGCCAGGAAACCGGATTGCCCGCGGGAGTCGTCAACATCGTGACCGGAGACGGCTCAACCGGCGAGTTGTTGGTGAAACATTCCGGCGTGGACAAAATCGCATTCACGGGTTCGACCGAGGTCGGACGCGCGATTCGCGCCGCCACCGCGGCAACGCCGAAACGTCTATCGCTTGAGTTGGGAGGGAAGTCGCCTTTCATCATCTTCGACGACGCCGATCTGGATAGTGCTGTCGAGGGGTTAGTCGATGGTATCTGGTTCAACCAGGGACAGGTATGCTGCGCGGGATCTCGATTGCTGATGCAGGAAAGTATCGCAGAGATTTTGCTGGGAAAAATCCGCGAGCGAATGAGCACCCTGCGCATTGGTTCGCCTTTGGACAAGGCCATCGACATCGGTGCGATCGTTGCTCGTGTACAGTTGGATCGCATTCACAGCCTCGTAAGTCAAGGCATCGCGGACGGCGCAAATTGCTGGCAACCGCAGGTGGTATTGCCAGCGCGCGGTTTTTACTATCCCCCGACGCTGCTGAGCAATGTTCATCCGACATCCATTGTGGCGCAACAGGAAATCTTCGGGCCGGTGCTTGCGGCAATGACGTTCCGCACTCCACGAGAGGCCGTAGAACTGGCCAACAACACGGTGTATGGCCTGGCAGCGTCGGTCTGGAGCGAGAACATCAACGTAGCCTTGCATGTTGCTGCCCAACTGAAAGCTGGCGTCGTATGGGTGAACAGCACGAACTTGTTCGACGCTTCCTGCGGTTTCGGTGGTTATCGCGAAAGCGGATTCGGGCGCGAAGGCGGCAGGGAGGGTCTGCTGGAATATTTGCAGCCGGCGTGGTTCAAGAACGCGCCTAAGCTGCCGGCCGTGCGAACGCCTCCAGTTTCGCGCACAGAGTCGGAAGAGTCAGGGAGGAATGACGCTCCTGACATCGATCGCACCGTGAAGCTCTACATTGGGGGCAAACAGGCGCGCCCGGATTCCGGCTACAGCATGGAGGTGCGTTCGCCGGATGGACATTTATTGGGCGAGGCCTCCCTAGGCAATCGCAAAGACATTCGCAATGCCGTTGAGGCTGCCCGCAAGGCGGAGGCGTGGGCAAGAGCTACCGCTCACAATCGTGCGCAGGTTCTGTACTACTGTGGCGAAAACTTCTTTCAACGCCGCGACGAAGTTGTGCGCAGACTCACCGCTGCCGTCGGGGCGAAGCAAGCCGCAGCCGAATTCGATCTCGGAATTGAGCGCATCTT
>Ga0307478_10002195_pt1 | contig 15731 bp, 19 predicted proteins | sample atmos_gasesECM4C_2_FD_203713 | JGI IMG/M metagenome (GOLD analysis project Ga0307478, IMG submission 203713) | Hardwood forest soil microbial communities from Morgan-Monroe State Forest, Indiana, United States - atmos_gasesECM4C_05 | ecosystem: Environmental > Terrestrial > Soil > Temperate...
CGCTCCGCGCGAGTGCGTCTTTATGGACGTGGCTGCAAAGGCTAACTCGATCTATCCCTGTGATAGAACTAACGCGTGAACTACTATTTGGGAATTGACGGCGGCGGAAGCAAGACGACGTGTGTTGTCGGTGACGATTCCTCGATTCTCGCTACGGTTACGGTCGGCGCCAGTAACATTACGCGCGTGGGCGAGGCCGGCGCCCGGGAAGTTCTGCAACAAGCGATACGTGAGGCGTGCCGCGCCGCGGGAATTAAACCTCAGCAAGTGCTCGGTGCATGCGTGGGCGCTGCGGGTGCCGGGCGTCCCGAGATCGCAGGCGTCGTATGCAACATCGTTACAGAGATCATTTCGGGGAAAATCGAGGTAGTAGGTGACATGGAGATCGCGCTGACGGCGGCTTTTGGCACGGGTCCAGGCGTGATTGTTATCGCCGGTACTGGATCGATTGCCTTTGGTCGCGATGCGCAGGGGAGAACTGCTCGTGCGGGAGGGTGGGGCTTCGCCGTTTCCGATGAGGGCTCGGCCCATTGGATCGGCCGCATGGCGGTCAGCGCGGTGCTGCGCGCCGCCGATCAGGCTGGGGATGAACGAGTCGAACACGATCCAGGATGGCCAGCCGCGCGTCTTTTCCGCGAACTAGAGACCGCCTGGAGTGTGGAGTCGCTCGAACAGTTAGCACATGCGGCCAACACCAGTGCGGATTTCGCAATTCTGTTTCCTGCAGTCCTGGCCGCGGCGGAGCCTGGGGATGCAGTGGCTCGAGAGGTCATAGCAGAAGCATCCAGCGAACTCGCACAGCTCGCGAGGATTGTCCTGCGCCAGCTTTTTCCCGGGCAACATTCTTCTGCTGTCCCGATGGCCATGGCTGGCGGGGTCTTTCGTCACGCGGCGATGATTCGCGAGCTTTTCTACAATGAAGTGCGCGTGGCGAATCCGGACGTCGTTTTGAATCCTCAAGTAGTCGATCCGGTTCACGGCGCACTGGAGATGGCGCGGAGGGCTGGTTGAGCACCGCGATCCGTTATGGATTCGGAAGAAGTTCAACAGGAGCATGCCTTGCTGACAGGGGTTGGACGGTCTGAAAGCGCGCAGTCCGACCTGGCCGCCGGTTCTTCTCCTGGCGCGGATCTCACCGCTCCGCTGAACGAAGACCTTGTTCTAGCTCTGCTCGATCGTCGCGACCTTGCGCCGGAAGCTCTCGAACAACTCGGGCAGAACTCCGCCGCGTTGAAGTCGCGAAAGGTGCGAGTTGCCATCGCGGCTCATCCGCGCACGCCCCGGCACCTGGCGCTTCGCCTGCTTCGCCACTTTTACAGCGGCGATCTTATGCAGTTTGGATTGAGGCCGTCGGTCGCGGCTGATTTGAAACATTTCGCGGCACAACAGCTCGTGACCCGCCTTCCCTCGGTGACGCTGGGGGAACGCATGATGCTGGCTCGCCGCGCCTCGGAAACAGTTGCGGCGGCGTTGTTGCTCGACAAGGAACTCCGCGTCGCCCGCATGGCCCTCGAGAATGCAAGGCTGACTGAAGCCGCGGTCATAAAAGCGCTCTTGCGTCCGAACGCTGGCGCAGCTTTTGTTGAGGCAGTGTGCCATCACCCTAAGTGGTCCCCGCAGCGGGAGATTCGCCTGGCGCTGCTGCGCAGCCCGCACACGCCGCTCGCCCGCGCCCTGGAGTTTGCCCGCAACCTTCCTCCGCCGCTTCTGCGCGATGTTCTGCACACCTCGCGTTTGCCGGAGAAGATCAAAACCTACCTGCGGGAGAATCTGAAACAGAGAACCCGGGAAATCAGTCCCCGGACAAGTATTAGCGCCCGCCGCCGACCTCCAAAATAGCTCCAGTCGTATAAGAAGCGGCGGGGGAGAGCAGCCAAAGCACTGCTTCGGCAACCTCGAGTGCGGTACCGGGCCTTTGCATCGGAATGCCCGGCGTAAGCCGGCTAAGCCGGTCCGGCGCTTTGTTGGCGGCATGCAATCCGGTTTCAATCAGCCCAGGAGCGACCGCGTTCACGCGGATTCCTTCAGTCGCAACTTCGCGCGCCAGTCCAATTGTGAAGCTGTCAATCGCGCCCTTGGAGGCGGCGTAGTGCACCCACTCTCCCGCGGAGCCTATCTGGGCTGCGCGGGAGGAAATGTTCACGATCGCACCGCCGGTTCCGCCCTGGCGGGTTGACATGCGGCGTACTGCCTCGCGTGCGCACAGGAACGCTCCCGCGACGTTTACCGCCATCACTTGCTCCAAGGTCTTCGAGCTCACTGAGTCGACGCGCGAAAATCCGCCGGTAATGGCGGCGTTATTGACCAGAGCCTTGATCGGCCCTAGTTTGCGTTCGGCGGTCTCAAACAGCCGGACGATATCTTCTTCACGTGCAATGTCAGCTTGAATTGCATAGGCGCGGCCGCCAGCGGCAATAATCTCTTCGGCAATCGCCCCGGCGTCAGCCTCGCTGGTGGAGAAATTGACTGCCACCGAGAAGCCGCGGCCACCGGCCAGTTTTGCTATGGCCGCGCCGATCCCGCGACTGGCACCGGTGACGATGATTGTGCTGTTGCTCGCCGGCACTCCCATGCCATCTCACCCTTTCCTGGGATCAATGTAGCAAAACCGCCATCTCCCGTCCGTTCACTTCCAGTACTGACGTTCGTAACCTGCTCTCCCCAACCGCCTACCCTAGAATCTCCATTAACCATGCTCGAATATGTGCAATCCCTTTTTGAGGAACTCGGGCTCGACAAACCCTGGAAGCCGGTTTCGCAACTGGCGCTGTGGGCCTGGCTCGTCTTTTATGCCGCGTTCCTGGCCTACGCCTTCTCCGCGCATGGGGGATTTCTTTTCATCGACACCGCCAACCTCGTCGTCCACGAAGGCGGACATAACCTGTTTCGATGGTTCGGCCCCACGCTCTGCCTCTGGGGAGGCACGTTGTTACAGTGGTTAGTCCCGTTTCTTCTGGCCGTTTACTTTTTCACGCAGCGTGAGACCGCCGGCTTCGTCTTCTGCCTGTTTTTCTTCTTCGAAAACTGGCTCTACACTGCGACCTACATGGCCGACGCGCGTGCCATGGTGCTGCCCCTGGTTACCACGGGCGATCCCGAGTTTGCCGAGCACGACTTCCATGCCATCTTTTCGAGTCTCGGCGTTTTGGATTACGACACGAAGATTGCCATGGCGGTTCGGCTTCTGGGCTGGTGCGGAATGATCGCCGTAGTGATTTGGTTTGCACGTCAAAAGCCCGGTCGCAAAGGATTGAGCCCGCTGCAAGCGCCAGACGAAGAGGGAAACAAGTTCCAGGAGTTTCTCTCCAGGGAATCCATTCGGCGATAAAAGATATTGGTTTCGCGCGGAGCTTTGGCGCGGGGAAGTTGCGCTTGCATTGCCTGCCTGCAGCGCCTACAATGTGTGCATGCAATACACCATCCGCAAGGTGCCCAATATTTTGGACGAAGCCCTCCGCAGGGCCGCCCGTGAGCGCGGCAAAAGCCTGAATGAGGTAGCGATTGAAGCCCTGGCCCGAGGTGCTGGCGTTACTGGCGAACGCGACCGGCAACGCGATCTCGCCGACATTGCAGGTACCTGGCGCAAAGATCCCGCTTTCGATAGCGCGTTAGCCGCGCAGGATACCATCGATGAAGAGATGTGGCGGTGAGGCTGGCTCTCGACACGAACCGCTATACCGACCTTTGCCGGGGCAATGTGTCGGTTGTCGAAACCGTCGAACTCGCCGATGAAGTCTGGTTGCCCTTCATCGTACTGGGAGAATTGCGCGCCGGATTTGCCGTGGGTACTCAAGGACCGCGCAACGAGGCTGTCCTGCGCCGTTTTCTGCTGAAGTCCGGCGTCGGTGTGCTCTATGCCGATGAACAGACCACGCATCATTACGGGGCTGTTTACCGGCAACTGCGGAAGCAAGGCACTCCCATCCCGACAAACGATATGTGGATCGCGGCCCTGGTCCTGCAGCATTCGCTCGTCCTGTGTGCCCGTGATGTGCATTTTGACGCGATGCCTCAGCTGCCGCGGGCGTAGCAAATCAGTTGGACAATGTGACAGGTTGAATCCGATAGCCGACGAACCGTGCAACGGAGCACTTTACTTGCGAAAGTGATGGCTGATCGCTTCCGCCTGTACCCGGGTCACAACCGCCGACAGCGCTGACGCATCCGCCTGCTTTACTGCCTGCACGCTGCCGAAATGTTCAAGAAGCCGCCGGGTCGTGCTCTCGCCTACGCCTGGGATCTCCAGCAGTTCGGTTGATCGGTCGCGGATCTGCCGGCGCTTGCGATGAAAGGTTACGGCGAAGCGGTGGGCTTCGTCTCGAATCAGTTGGATCAAGTGCAATACCGGCGAGTGATGATCGAGCGCGATCGGATCTTTCTCCTGCCCGTAGACGTAGAGAATCTCCTCGCGCTTGGCGATGGCGGCGAGCGGCTGGTTGATGATCTCAAGGGACTCCAGAGCCTCGGCAGCTGCGTGTAACTGGCCGAGGCCTCCGTCGATCAGCACCAAGCTGGGCATGGGCTTTTCTTCCTGCTGCAGGCGTTTATAGCGGCGAGTGACCACCTCGCGCATGGAAGCGAAATCGTCGACGCCCTCGACTGTGCGGATGATGAACTTGCGGTAATCCGATTTCTTCATCTTTCCGTCTTCCCATACCACCATCGACGCCACAGTCTCGGCGCCCTGAATGTGTGAAATATCGAAGCACTCGATGCGTTTGGGCACTTCGGGCAGGCTAAGAACATCCTGGAGTTCTTCCTGGATGGCCTTGGCATTGGGCTTGAGCACGCGGAAACGTTGATCGTAGGATTGTTTGGCGTTTGTGCCCGCAAGATCGAGGAGAGCACGCTTGTCGCCGCGCTGCGGGACAAGGATATGGACCTTTGTGGCCCGGCCACCTTCGCCGGCGATTTGATCGGAGAGTAAGTCCTCTAAGGTTTCGCGGTCTTCAAAATCGACCGGTACGTAGAGGTTCCGCGGTACGTAGGGCTGGCCGATATAGATCTGCTTGAGGAGAGCGGAGAAGAACTCGCCGGGGTTGAAGGCGTCAGTGGTAGGAGACGCAGGCGAGCTTTGCTCACCTGGACGGGCAAGAGTGCCCGTCCCCACACTTTCCGTCTCTGTTCCTGCATGGTCTGTGGCGATTTCCGGAAGGTCTTCCCAGAAAAATTCGCGACGGTCGACTACGCGGCCCCCACGCATGTGAAACAGGTTCACGGCCAGCATTCCATTTTCATAGTGATATCCGAACACGTCAGCGTCATCTCCCTCGGCCGCGGCGATCCGCTGGCGCTCCTGCAACTGCTCGACTGTCGAAATCAAGTCACGATATCGGGCGGCGCGCTCGTATTCCTCGGCGGCGGCAGCCTGCTCCATGCGCTCGTGCAGCGAGCGGCTTAAGTCTGTTGGACGGCCTTCCAGGAACAGCTTCACGTCGCGGACCGCTTCCTGATAAGCGTCTGAAGTGGTCAGATCCTTCACGCACGGACCCAGGCAGCGCTTGATGTAGTACTGCAGGCAGGGGCGCGGATGGAAGCGTGTGAGGTCGACCTTGCACGACGGAATCAGAAAATTACGGTGGATCAGATCGACGATGCGATAGGCTAGATTGGCAGGGAAGTAAGGGCCGTAGTAGGCACTGCCGTCCTTACGCAGGCGGCGGGTGACGTAAACCCGCGGCCAGCGTTCGCCCAGGGTGAGTTTCACGTAGGGGTAAGTCTTGTCGTCGCGCAGCAGGATGTTGAATCGCGGCTTGCGTTGCTTGATAAGGTTGTTTTCAAGCGCAAGCGCTTCTTTATTGTTGGCGACGACGATGTAGTCAACGTCGACGGCCTCGCGCACCAGGGTGCCGGTCTTCGAGTCCTCCCAGCGGCCTTCGTGGAAGTAGCTGGCCACGCGGCTGCGCAGATTCTTCGCTTTGCCCACGTAGATGACTTCGCCTTCGGCGTTCTTGTAGAGATACACGCCGGGCTCGGTGGGGATGGTGCGGATTTTAGCGAGAAGGTCCATTGCCGGGAAGATAGATTTATTCTATTCGATGATTTGATGGAGACCTTTTCTTGTGCTAGGGATGAGCCTTGCGACGGCCGAGGACGATAGGAAAGTCGTGAAAGTGACAAAAAGGTGACCAACGAGGCCACTTGAGCGCCTTGCCCCCAACCTCGACGACTCAGCCGACTCTTGAACCCAACTGTATAAATTTTCCACCACCTATGTGCGGTTTGCGTTACTAAAGGGCAATGCCATTTTTTGGCATTTGTATTGCTTTGCCTGCATATGATTGAAAACGTATATACTTATAGCGAGCGTTCCCTATGCGGGGAACTGGCACTTCCCGTGCAAAAGTAAGGGACGTACTTGTAAGCGTTCAAGATCCCCCAGGGCCTGCAAGACGGCAAAATCTGCGCGCGGGAGAACCCGATGGCGCCGACACAAGAAATCTAAGGAGCTCTTCCAATATGACCCGCTCTTCGTTAACGATTCTCCTCGCAGTCAGCATGGCGGCGACGGTAGGCTGCACAAGCAAGAACTACGTGAAGCAGCAGACCACGCCGCTGATCAACAAGACCAACGAACTGGATGATATGACGGCGAAGAACAGCAAGGACATCAAGGACGTTGATGCCCGAGCGCAGTCCGGCATCGCGGCCGTGAATGCCAAGACGGCAGACGTGGAGCAGAAGGCGCAGGCCGCCGGCCAGTCCGCAGCATCGGCGCAGCAGATGGCCGACGCCGCCAACGGCCGCGTAGGCGTACTGACCAATACCGTCGCCAACCTGGACAACTATCATCCGGTGGCTGAAACGTCGGTGAAGTTTGGTTTCAACAAAGATAATCTGACGCCCAAGGCGAAGGAAGCGCTTGACCAGTTGGCTGGGACGATTTCCAGCACCAAGGGCTACATCATCGCGCTCGAAGGCAGCACGGACTCGGTGGGTTCGGCCGACTATAACTACGACCTGAGCCAACGTCGCGCGAACTCCGTGATCCAGTATCTGGCTTCGAAGTACAACGTGCCGGCGCACAAGATCTACGTCATCGGGCTCGGCAAGGACAAGCCGGTGGAGACGAACAAGACCAGAGCAGGCCGCGCTGACAACCGCCGCGTGGATGTGCGCTTGATGACCAACACGGTAGGCGACACGACCCAGCCCACCACGACGCCAACGACGACCGGGCAGAATAATCCCTCGTCGTTGTAACCGACAGTTAGCAATTCTCCTCCCCCGGAGAACTTCGCCAACCAGGCCGCTCAAAGCCTCCCCCCTGAGCGGCCTGCTTTTTTGGCGCCAATGGTTTCCAAACACTACTCTGAGAAAAAACCAAGACCCTTTCCAAAGAGTGTGGTTCCATCTGTAAAATAATAGAGCTATGCGCTGTCGGCCTTATTTGTGTTTGTGTTTGCTGCTGGGACTGAGCGGCATGGTGTGGGCCCAGAGTTCGGCGCCGCCCTCGACACCGCCATCCTCTCCTCCTGAGAAGCCCGACGCTTCTGGTCTGAGCCGCGATCTTTCCTTCCCGGAGGATGCGCCTGCGCAGCCCGCTCCGGCGAACGATCCCGCGAAGAAACAAGTTCCGAGCATGGAGCCGCCACGCTCGGATCGCGTGCAGGCTGACGATTTGGGTCAGGGTGTTGGCGACAGCTCGAGCAAAGATACGCAAGTGGATTTGAGCCCTCCGGCCGATGATGCCAAGGCTCACCCGCAGAGTTCGGCAGCATTGGCTGACGCGGAGGCTGCGTCCTTGGGAAGGGGCGGCATAACCGAGTTCCACACTTGGGATCCGCACAAAGCCGCGAAAAGCGTTGAGGTGGGAGACTTCTATTTCAAACGCAAGAACTACCGTGCGGCCGAAGACCGCTACCGGGAAGCGCTGCGCTACAAAGACAACGACGCGGTGGCGACCATCCGGCTGGCTGAGTGTCTGGAGAAGCTGGGAATCTCTGACGATGCCTTGGCTGAGTACCAGAGCTATTTAAAGATCCTGCCGCACGGCCCGCAGGCCTCAGAAGCACAGAAGGCGATTGACCGGCTGAAAGCGCAGACGATGGGGTCGAAGCAGCCGCAGTAATGGAAGGTCTGGCAGGATCATGCGCCGGAGCGGACGGCACGGACCCGGACTGAGGACTTTGGTTTCGAGCGATTGCCTGCCTTTGAATAGGAAGAGCTTGCGTTGGCATCCATCTCGCCGTCATTTACCTTGCTCTGGGCGGCTTCTCCCAGGATTAGACTCGCAGGCCACTGCGGGCCGGAGTATGTCTTTCCCTTCGAACCGGCGGCCTGCGCGGCGATGGCCTCGACCGCGTCCAGACAGGAGTGGATCATTTGGGCGCGCAGTGGACCAGCCACGCCGCCGCGGATCATCAACATCGCGGTGCCGTGCATCAGGGACCACAACGAAAGCATGAGGCGAGTGTGTTTGCGAGGAGCTCCCCCCAGGCGCTGCGCCAGACGAAGGCGCATCAGATTGAAGGAGGGCCAAGGTTCATGCAGCGATGGGGGCTGCGCGAAGCCGTCGAAGAGGACTTCATAGGCATGGCGATGCGCCAGGGCAAACTCCAGATAGCGCTGACACGCTTGCGTGAGCGACCGGGTGCGGCTGAGCGCCGCGAAGAGTTCCATGCGGGTGCGGAAGCGCAACGCGCGGAGGATGTCGTCGCGGTCGCGGTAACGCTCGTATAGGGTAGGGGTCGTGGTGCTGGCCGCCTTGGCGACACCGCGCATGGTGAGGGATTTTTCGCCGCCCCGGGACCACAGCCGACAGGCGGCGTCAAGGATGCGCTGTTCGAGTTGAGGGTCTGCTTGTCGGGGCAACGTCCCCCTCCGTACCTCCGGGATTACCGCTTGGCCCAATTGCTTTGACTGTGTCTAACTAACGCCGTGTAGTTAATTTTACACCGCAGCAGCCCTAAATGCTGGGGTCCTGGCGGGGCCGCCTGGGTTAAAACCCTGGGTTAAACGATGTACAGCTCTCCGATGAAGGTTACTCCGGCGGGCACACACCGATCGACAATCCAAACCGAGTTACGGATGTCAAACGATGAATGCGCCCAAGCCTATTTCTCCACGCGGATGAACAGGCCGGTTGAGGCGTCGACGGAAACAGCCAGCTTGGCGGTTTCGCGAGAAGTGCCGTAGATTATGTGCCATACCAGTTGGTTAGTATTGTGGTTCCACTCGCAGATATAGAGCACAGGTGTGGCGGAATCCGTCTCAAGCAGTTTGTCGCCGCCGTGTTTCTGGGCCTCGGTGAAAGCCTGGTCGGAGTCCACTTTAAGAAAGGCCGGATCAAAAACCTGGGTGGATGCGTTACTCGGGTTGTAGACATCCTCATTGCCAGGTGAGACGCCGCGGGAAGGAGCGTCCGCCAAGTTGCTGCCGGACCAGAAAAAAGGCTTCACGCCGTGTTGTGCGGCGGAGGCGTAGCTGGCGCGCCAGATGGTCGATTTGCCATCCTGGCCGTTGCTCTCGCTCGTGGGAGTGGACTCGATTCGGAAGGGCTTAACATCCACGGCATAATTGCGGGCGGCGATAAAGGTCTTATAAAAAGCCGCGCGTCCCGTGAGCAGTTCGGGAGGCTTAATTTCCGGCTTGACCGGGGGCGCGTTCGTTTTGCTCGAGTCACAACTCGCGAGCAGGGCAAGAATCACGAGGAAAGCAGCCGCGAAAGCCGTTGTCGCTTGGGCCGGGCCCTGGCGGCGCATCGTTTTCCAGGCCTTGCCTTCATTCACTCCTTCATTGGGGGCAGGGACAACGGTAGTCTCTGCCTGAACGAAGTCCCCCATCTTCATGGCGACCTTCCTGTTATAACTGAGCTGTTTGGTTGTTGCGCAACATTCTACCTGAAGCGTGCGGAAACACGAGAGTACTGCAATGGATTCCCGCCTGGAAGAGTTGAAGCAAGCTGTGGAATCGTCGGTTGAAGGTCTGTCCAGCGAGCAATTAAGCTGGCATCCGCCCGCCAAATGGTGCGCGGCCGAGGTCTTGGAGCATCTGTACCTCACCTACACCGGAACCATCAAAGGATTCGCGAAGGTGTTGGAAGCCGGCAAGCCGCTGGTGACAACGGCCTCCATAAAGCAGAGGGTGCGGGCCTTGGTGGTCGTGGGCTTTCAGCATATGCCTGAGGGGCGCCAGGCGCCCGCGAATACGCGTCCGAGGGGCCTGCCCGCGGAGAAGGTGCGGAGCGAGGTCGGAACGAAGATTGCGGAGATGGATGCGATCATCGCGCAATGTGAAGCCCGCATCGGACGTGGCAGCCGTCTGCTCGATCACCCGATTCTGGGGCCGCTAACCGCTAGGCAGTGGAGAACGTTTCATCTGGTGCATGGACGGCATCACGTGAAACAGCTTCTGCGGCTCCGCGATGACGTGAGGAAAAGCAAAGGTAATTGACGCCTTTGGTGAAACGCTGCAGAAGCGCCGGCCCAAGCCGGCGCTTCTTGATCATCCAATTGAGCTGAATCGCGGGCGGGCTGTGGGTGCTCTGCCCGACGCAGGCATGCCCGGTTCAGCAGTGCCTACTCGACCATGGCAGACGGAACGCCGTCCTTGCGAGCCTCCTCCTGCATTTCCGTAAGTTTCTGTTTAGCGTCCTCGACTGCCTTCTGCTTGTCGGCGATCTTTTGCTTGTAATCCGCGTCCTGCTTATCCCACTGCGCTTCGTTGCGCATGCGGTTGCCCGCGTCGGCATACATGGCGGCGGCACGAAGCTGGTATTCGCGCTGCAGCACGTCGAGTTCGCGGCTGGCCAGGTCGATCTGACCCTTCTGCGCGGTCAGCCTGTCCTGCCAGCCTTTCCACGCGGCTTGTTTCTTGGCCTGGTCGTCGTCGGTCTTGGCGGAGTTCTTGGCGTCGCTGGGAGCAGCAGTGGGAGCGGCGCCGGCGGCATCTGCGGCGGACTGCTGGCCGACGACAGATAGCTTATCGTCGGTCGGAAGGTTATCGTTGTCAAAGACCTTGGGCCGAGCCTTGGCCGTCCCCGGGTCCTTGCGGATCTTCTTGGCATAGTCGCCGAGCGACGATTGATCCTGTGCTGGCGATGGGCTCTGTGCCGTTGCCGGAGACACCAGCAGGGCCGTGAACAACGCGAATACAAATCCGATCAGTGTGATGCGCTTCATAAGTTCACCCTCTACTTGTACTTGTGTTAGCCGTCAGTTTTCAGCAACGATCTTCATCCGTAACAATCTTCAAGTCTATTGTCCCGCTGCGCTCGCTCGGGTCGCCATAGCTCCAGCGGAGCGTTTGTCCGACAGAAATCCTCCGATGTGGCGGTCGAGACGCGACGCTTCGCTGGCGATGTCGGCGGCCAGTTGCGAAGCCAGCTCCGGATCGCGATTTCGCGCCAACTGCTGGGCGTATCCGGCGATCGAGGCCAGAGAGGTGCGGAGTTCCAGCGCCATCTCCGCCGAAATCTCACCGTGCAACTCCTGCTGGTGGCGGATCCGCTCAAACTCGCTGCGATCGCTGATCAGGCAAGCGGCTCCGAGCAGGCTGCCGTCGACTGCAGGCACGGGCGAAATCGTGACCGCGATTCGCACCTTCCGGCCCGCCGGAGAGGCGTAGTCGGCCTCGAGTTGCCGGCACTTGCTTCCCTCGCGCAGCACCGCGTTGACTTCTTCGCTGAGCTCTGCGAGTGTGTTTCCCATTCCATCGGCATAGTCGGCGAAAGAATCTGCCGAGCGGACGACAGCGGTGCGAAAGATATCTTCCGCGCTCATACCGGACAGCGAACTAAAACCGAGAATCTCCTTGGCGGCAGGGTTAGCCTGTTTCACGAGTCCGTTGAGGCCGAATACCAGCACGCCAGAGGAAAGATTGGACAGCACAGCCTGGCTGAAATTTTCCGTGGTTCGAGCCCGGTGTTGTTCGGCTAAAGTCTGTACCTGAAGTTCGTGTTTTTGCTGCTTCAGTTGCTGAATGACGGTGTTATAGAGATGGAGTGGCAGAGTTTCCAGAGTTGGAGTGGAGGTGAAATCCAGTTCAGCCTCAGCAGCAATGTTGCGCCGTAAGCGGCGAATCACCCAGACAGCAAACATGAAGGCGCCGGCGGCCAAGGCGAGCACCAGCCCAGCGGGCAGAGCCAGGGGATTGGCGAAGAGCCTTACCACCAGAACCTCCCGTACCAGTTCAGGAACCGGTTGCCAACGAATAGCGCGAGCAAAGCCATGCTGCCCAGGAAAACGCCGAAGGGCATTTGATAATGACGATAGACCATTTGCGCGGACTGCCAGCCCCGGCGGCGCGCTGCCTGCAGTGTCTCCAGCCGACGGGTAAAGCGGTGGGTGCGTTTGATCCACACCACGAGGACGGTGGTCAGGCCAAACATCGACCCCGCAAGGGAAGCGGCAAAGATAGTGAAAACGGTGAGTTTCATGCCGAGAAATGAGCCCACCATCGCCATCAGCTTCACGTCTCCGAAGCCCATGCCTTCGGCCCCGCGCCAGCGCAAGTAGATCGCTCCCGCTCCGTAAATGAACGATGCGCCCAAAGCCGCGCCCAGCAGGGAATCGAGCAGGGAGAACAGTCGAGCGGCGAGATCCGCGCTTACGGGCAGGTTCAGCATTCCAGGCAGAAACTGCGAAGCCATATCACGCACCGGAACCAGCAAACTGAGCAGCAGACCAAGGGCAAGGCCGGGCAGCGTGAGCTTGTCCGGCAGCAACTTGGTTTCTGCGTCGGTGAAGATGAGACCGAGCAGGAAAAAACCGAAGACGCAGTATTTCAAAGTGGCCAGAGTGAGTCCTGAATAGGCGTAACAGCCGAGAAAGAGAAAGCCAGTCAACAGCTCGACGAACAGATAGCGCGATGAGATTCTGGCTTTGCATTGGCGACAGCGGCCGCGGAGAAACAGCCAGCTGAGCACGGGCAAATTGTCATAAAGAGCAATTTGACGATTGCAACCGGGGCACGCCGAGCGCGGCGTCACCACCGACAAGCCCAAGGGCATGCGATAGATACACACGTTCAGGAAGCTGCCAAAAGCCAGCCCCAGGACAAAAATCGAAGATGCAAGAACCGGATCCACTAAGTCTCGTGGCGTTCGTGGGAAAGATGCGACCGCACGGGCCGCGCACATCTTCCTGAGAACGCAGGTATTGTTGCTTCTTGAGTGGATTATAAGGCGACGAGGGCAGGCAGGACTAAGGTACTGAAGTCACTGTCCAATCGGACAATAGGCAACAAGCTGATCGGAAGCACGGACGACTTCGACAAAACAGGGTGTGCGGGAAGCTTTCTCTTATGGCATCGTAAATCGCAACAGGGCCCCTTGCAGCGCGATGGCGGAAGGCGAATGAGCGGGAAGCCGTCCCTGCCATAGGGTCCAACTACGCGGGATAAGACGGGTTTCTGGCGTGGGAAGCTCTAACCATTTTTCACCGGTCTGCTCCCGCACGGACACGGAAAAAGCGGACCCGCCGGCGACGCTCTCCACCACACTTTGGCTGGGCAGGGCACTCCACTCGAATAGACTCGCCTGCAGGCCCTCGGTGATGGATTCTCCGGGCTCGATACAGAAAATCCAATCGTGGCGCGCCAAGTCGAGATAGTGACTTAAGGAGACATCACTTCCTGCGGTCACGATCCGGGCTCCGTACTGGCGCGCTACGCGCCGTGTGGCGTCAGCCGACCGATGATCCACAATCAGGACTTCGGCGCACGGAAGAAGCGTTTCGAGCGTCCGCCCCAGGCGTAAGGCATCATTGAGCGTGTGCAGCAGCGCCGTGATTGGGGGCATAGGGATCGGAGCGTCGTGCTTCCAGAGTGTACGACGAAGCCAATCCTTGCCGCGAGCGGCTATCTTGCGCGGATGATTTTGGCCAAAGGCACCGATTCTTGAATCGGAATGAGCTCCCGCGGAGGTCGGTTTGTCCGCCGGATGTCTTAGTGGATGAACTTGTAGTCGACGATTGAAGCCGCCAGCAGGCCCGTGCCAGCTTCCGCATCTTTAGCCTGCGTTTCTTTACCCAGTTTGTTCCTGGAGCGGATGACGCGTCCTTGGCAAAGCACGTTGCGGTTCTTTTGGCCGGAGATTTCTTCCGGCATCTCAAATACCATCTCGATCAGCGCGTTCACGGGCAGCTGTTGGGGCCCATGAAACAGCAGCCCACTCTGGCTCAGGTTGTCGATTGTGCCTTCATGCCAAGCGCTGGTGTTATTGACACGATAGCGAAGTGCTATGTCCAGCTTCAGACGGCGAGCCCGCGGCGTCCAGGACGGCCGTTTTTCGCGCGGATGGCTGTGCCGGACGACGTTGTCGGGCTTGGCGTGCTCCAGGCGCTGGGTGCGGCGCATGGTGGTCCAGTCATACTTGTACTCGGCGGCGCACAACAGACAAACCTGATAGTAGTCCCCATCTGCGCCGCGCCGTGGCCAGGAGAACTCGTGGGAGCAGCGCCCGAGCATCAGAACATCCATGATTTTTTGCGGCATGGTGGTTACTTCCGGACCTGGAGAGCGCCCGAGGCCTCATCATCTCCCGGACGAAGATTATTGGGTAGGTTACTTTCGTGTCGGTCGCAGGGGTGAACCCGAAACAAATCGAACTAATGCAGCAAGTTACGCTGTGGAAAGTTTTCTGTAGGCGGGATGGGTTATCGGAAATCCGTTCACGCGCGGGCAAAGTGTATGATCGCGGCATGGAAAACGGTCCCGAGCGCGACCTCACCGCCTTCATCCTGGCCGGTGGTAAGAGCACGCGCATGGGCACCGACAAGGCGTTTGTGGACTACGCCGGCCGCACGCTGCTGGCACGAGCGCTCGACCTGGCCTGGTCGGTAGCTCTCGACGTGCGCATCGTGGGGAGTAAGGAAAAGTTTGCAGCCTTCGCTCCGGTGGTGGAAGATGTAATCTGCGACCGCGGACCCTTGGGCGGAATACACGCGGCCTTGCAAACTTCGCCGACCGAACTTAACATCGTGCTCGCCGTGGACGTCCCATTCGTCTCGTGGGCCTTTTTGCAGTATTTAATCAAGCAGGCCCGCGGTGCGCCCGAGGCGGCTGTGGTTGTCCCGCGCGGAGATGAAGGCTGGCAGCCGCTTTGCGCCATTTATCGCCGGGAATTTGCTGGCGTCGCGGAGCGTGCCTTGCGGGCCGGACGAAATAAGATTGATCGATTGTTTGATGAGGTTCAGACGCGAGTGGTCGAGCAGGAAGAGTTGGAAGGCGCCGGATTTTCAGCCGCCATCTTCCGCAATTTAAACACACCCGAGGAATTGGAGGCAGAGAAACGACGGGGGCCATAAATCTTTGGAGAGCACAATGAGATACCTTGCGAAGGCACATAGTCCGAAGGTTCGCGGTCTGGTGAATGCGGTGTGGGCAGGACAATGAAGGAGGCAGTAATGGATACAAGGAAAAGGCGACTGAGTGAAGATGGACACTTCGTAACAGGATCAGACGGAGAAGTTATCCGCGAACTTTCTGACAGTGAGATAGCTGGTCTCTTGATACTGGACACCTTCCAGCCAAATCAGGCTGGTTCCCGTTTGAGAGAACTACTAGACAAGAAATGACCCTACTGAGGTGAGGGGCTTTATGGACACGAAGACGCTGGCGGTTGGTCAGAAAGTTTACATGTTAAGTGGTATTTACGTTCAAGAGGGCACGGTGGAGAAGGTTATTCCGGAAGGCGAATACTTTGAATTCAGGTACCCGGATCGGGAATTCCGTACCTTCTCAGACTTCCTTACTGTAGTAGAGGTTCGAGTCCAGCAATCCTCTGCCGG
>Ga0307478_10002196_pt1 | contig 15717 bp, 12 predicted proteins | sample atmos_gasesECM4C_2_FD_203713 | JGI IMG/M metagenome (GOLD analysis project Ga0307478, IMG submission 203713) | Hardwood forest soil microbial communities from Morgan-Monroe State Forest, Indiana, United States - atmos_gasesECM4C_05 | ecosystem: Environmental > Terrestrial > Soil > Temperate...
GGCTACGCGCTGACGCCGCAAAAGTACACGCTCTATTCGGGTTTTCAGTACCGCTACGATCCCGGGATTCCGCTCGTGCTGATCGGTTCGATCGTGTTGGTGCTGGGGCTCTGCATCTCGTTTTATTTCACGCCGGCACGGCTCTACGTCGTCGTGACCGGCGCCGCGCGTTCGTGGAACATCGGCATTGCCGCCACAACCGTAAAGGGCTACGATATCTTCGAGGACCGGTTCCGCGAGATCGTCGAAGCCTTGCGTCGCACGCCTCAGGCCAGTTAGGACACTCGCATGCTCGATCCACTCAAAGTTGCCATCGATCACGGTCTGGTCGTGTTTACGCTTGCGACCTACGTGGTCGGGACGCTCGTCCTCATGGCCTTCTTCCTACTCCGCACGCCGTTGCTCCAGCGCGCCGGCGCGCTCTTGGCCGCCCTCGCGTGCTGCGCGCAATTTGCGGAGCTGGGAACGCGCTGGAACATGACCGGCGTGTGGCCGCTGACCAACCTCTACGGATCGCTTTCGCTCTTTAGCGGCCTCGGCGTACTGATCTACATCATCTTCGCGAAAAAGTACGACCTGTGGCTGATCGGCGGCGGCGTCCTCGGCATCAGCGCGATCGCGTTCGGCTACGCGACGACGTGGAACGAGGGTTACATGCCTGCCGTGCCGGCATTGCAGTCGTATTGGATCAAGGTCCACGTGCCGATCGTCGTGACATCGTACGCGTCGTTCATGGTCGCCTTCGTCGTCTCGTCCCTCTACCTGCTCAAGGCGTACGGTGAGCGCCGCTTCGCAACGGGCACGCGCATGATCCGCGCCAACGCGGCGGGCGCCGGAACCATCAGCATGGCGGTCGCTGCGCCGCCGCTCGAAACGCTCCAGGCGAGCGAAGCGCACACCGGAACGCCGGCCGTTACCGCGGCCGCGGCCGCCGGCGACCCGTTCGCCGTGTGGCTCGCCGGATTACCGTCGCTCGCGCGCCTGGACATGCTCACGTATCGCATCGTCGCCATCGGTCTCGTGTTGCTCAGCGTCGGCATCATCACCGGCGCCATGTGGGCCAACGAAGCCTGGGGCGCGTACTGGTCGTGGGACCCCAAGGAAACCGCCGCGCTGCTCTCCTGGATCATCTACGCATCTTTCATGCACTTGCACACGCGCAACGCCTGGCGCGGTGAACGCAGTGCTTGGATCAGCATTCTCGGCTTCGCCTCGATCATGTTCTGCTATCTCGGCGTAAACATCTGGATCAGCGGCCTACACAGCTACAAAATGTAATCCGCGCCCGTCGTCATCCCGAGCAAAGCGCCGCAGGCGCGTCGTCGAGGGACAGCCGAAATCGTTGCACTTGGAAGCGTTGCCCTGGCGATCTGGCAAGACCCTAGCTGTCCCTCGACGACGCGCCTGCGGGCGCTTTGCTCGGGATGACGGGCGGGTATTTTCGTTGATCAGCTGGTGCGGGTGGCTGCTGCGCGGGCGTCGCGGACGGTGTCGTTGACGCCGAGGCCGCGGTAAGCGTTGCCGATGAGCGCGAGGCCCGGGTGGGCTTGTGTGAGTTGCTCGATCGTTTGCACGCGCTTGCGATGGCCGAGCCCGTACTGCGGGATCGCGTGATGCCATACCATCTCGTGATAGGCGATCGGCGTTGCCGTGATCCCGAGCGTCGTGGCGAGATCGCCGAGCGCAATGGCACGCGCCGCTTCGGTATCGAGCAGCGCGGCGCCGGGATCGGTGGCACCCCCCATGAAAATGCGCACGTAGACCGTCCCCGGCGGCGCTTGGTCCGGCAACATCGATGACGTGTACGTCGCTCCGAGGATGCGCACGCCGCTGCCGCGCGCGGCAAGAAAGCCGAATCCGTCGAGCGGCGCGGCGACGTCTGCGCGCCGGAAGCCGGCCCCGATCACGCGCATCGGCGCGTACGCGATCGCACCCAACTGCTGGGCCAGCGCCGCATCGAACCCCGCCACCAAGCCGGCCGCAGCGAACGCGGGGGTCGCGACGATGACGCGCCGCACGCGCGTCTCGCCGCGATCGTGGACGATGCGCCACGCAGCGCCGTCCGGTTCGATCTGCGTCACCGTTGTGCCCAATTGCACGCGGTCGCCCAACCGTTCCGTGAGCCGCCCGGTCAAGCGTTGCATTCCGCCGCCGGCGAAGCTGCGCATCTGCGAAGCGGTGCGGCTGCTGGGCATTTGCGAAGCGGTAGGGCTGCCGCGCAGCATACCGCGAATGACCGATCCGCGTTCGCGCTCGAGTTCCGGCAAGCGCGGGAAGACTGCGGCGAGGCTGGTGAACGCCGCGTCGCCGCCGCTGACCCCGAGCAACGCCGGCGTGGCGATGCGTTCGGCGACTTCCCTCCCGAAGCGACGCGCCATGAACGCATACACGCTTTCCTCTTCACCGCTGTCCACGCGCCGTGGAACGAACAGCTCGCAGAATGCGCGCAGCTTTCCGGCCGGCGAAAGCAGCGACATCGAAACGATCCCGGGCGGCTTCGACGGCAGTTCGTGCAGCTTGCCGTCCCAATAGATGAAGCGCTTCTTCGCCTCGGGACGCGCATCGATCACGGCATCCGTCAACCCGAGCTCGGCGGCCAACGCGTTCAGCTCCGGGGCGTTCGAGAGAAACCCGCTCGGACCCCATTCGAAGAGAAACCCGTCGAGCGCCTGCGAGCGGATCTTGCCGCCAGGTGCATCTTCCTGTTCAAAGACCGTCACGTCGTGCGCTGCGCTCAGAGAAAACGCGGCCGACAAGCCGGCGATGCCGCCGCCGACGACCGCAACCGTACTCATGCGGCGGCCGGCGCGGATCGACGGCACAACGCGGCGAGGGCGGCGATCCACGCCGCGTCGTCGTTCAGACACGGCACGTACGTAAACGCTTCGCCGCCGGCGGCGAGGAAGGACGCGCGCCCGCGGATCGCGATCTCTTCGAGCGTTTCCAGGCAATCCGCAACGAATGACGGGCAGATCACGGCCAAACGCGTGATGCCGCGGCCGGGATACGCGAGGAGTTCTTTGTCGGTGAACGGTTCGAGCCAGCCGTTACCGAGGCGCGACTGAAACGCGAACCCGTACGCTTCACGCTGCAAGCCGAGCCGTTGCGCAACACCCTCGGTCGTGCCGATAATCTGATGCCGGTAACACGTCGCGTGCGCAATCGACGCCGTTGCGCAGCAGTCGGCCGAGCTCAAGCAGTGCGATCCGGTCGGATCGACCTTGCGCAGATGACGCTGCGGGAGGCCGTGATAGCTGAAGAGCACGTACTGCGTGCCGGCTGGAATCGCCGCGCGCGCCCGCGCGGCCAGTGCTTCCAAATACGCCGGATCGTCGAAGAACGGCCCGGCGAAACGATGCTTCAGCCCGCTTCCCGCGAGCGCCGCCTCAACCGCAACCTCGACGGTTTTCGTCGACGCCATCGCGTAGTGCGGATAGAGCGGAACCACGAGCAGCTCGTCGATCTGGCCCGCGCGCTGCTGCAGTTCCATCAAGCCGTGCGGTATCGACGGCTCCCCATAGCGCATCGCGAGACCGACCGGCAGCTCGAGCTCGGCCTCGAGCGCGCGCTGCGTATGCCGCGACATCGTGACGAGCGGCGATCCTTCGCTGGTCCAAATCTTCGCGTATGCGGCACCGGTCGCGCGCGGGCGCGTGTTGAGGATCAATCCGCGTACGAGCAGCGCGCGCAGCAGCGCGGGCATGTCGAGCACGTACGGATCCATGAGAAACTCATCGAGATACGGCTTCACGTCCGCCGGACGCGGCGACGCCGGCGAGCCGAGGTTGACGAGCAAGATCGCTTGGCGCGTCATGACGCGAACGGATCCTCGGCGAACCAATCGCGCGGTCGCAGATAGGCGGCGAGCGAGGCTTCCGCGCTGCCGGTCTCGGGACGTTCGTCGTACGCCCAGCGCACGAGCGGCGGCAGCGACATCAGGATCGATTCGGTGCGGCCGCCGCTCTGCAAGCCGAAGTGCGTGCCGCGGTCGTACACGAGGTTGAACTCGACGTAACGGCCACGGCGCAGTAACTGAAACGCGCGCTCACGTTCGCCGTGCGGCTCGGCGGCATGCCGTTCGACCAACGGCAGGTACGCGTCGGCAAACGTGCCGCCGGCATCGCGCATGAACGCAAGCATCGCGTCGAACGTGCGGGGCTGCGCGAACGGCGTGCGCGCGCCCCACTCACCGAATCCCGACGCATCGAGATAGTCGTAGAAGATCCCGCCGACACCACGGGTCTCCGCGCGATGCTTGAGGTAAAAGTAGCGGTCGCACCAGGCTTTGAACGCCGGATAGAACTGCGCATCGTGACGGTCACAAGCCGCACGCAGCGTGCCGTGAAAGTGCCGTACGTCGGCAAGGTCGGGATAGTACGGCGTCAAGTCGGCGCCGCCGCCGAACCACCACGCGCCGCGCGATCCGTCGGGCGCCTGCGTTTCGAAGTAACGGAAGTTGCAGTGGCCGGTCGGCGCGTACGGATTGCACGGGTGCAGTACGACGCTGACACCGGCCGCAAAGAAGCCATGGCCTTCGAGTTCGGGCCGTTGCGCGGTCACGCTCGGCGGCAGTCGCGTTCCCGTTACGACCGACGTGTTGACGCCGCCCTTTTCGATGACGGCACCATCCGCGATGACGCGCGTCGAACCGCCGCCGCCGATGTGTTCGGGATCCGCCGTGCTCTCCCACGCGTCGACGAAGAACGCGCCCGGCACGCGCGAGCCCGCGTGGGCCTGCTCGAGGGCGACGACGCGCGCACAGATCGTCTCTTGCAATTCGGCCACCAACGCCGTGACGCGCGGGCGTACGCCGGCGAGATCGTCGCTCATACGCGCTTGAAAGCGTGCACCGTTTCGACCAGGTGCGCCACCGCGTCGATCGGCGCATCGGGCCAGATCCCGTGACCGAGGTTGAAGATGTGCGCTCCGCCGAGCCCGGAACGCAGGATCCGCTGCACCTCGGCCGCGAGCGTCGCGCGATCCGCGTAGAGCATCGCCGGGTCGAGGTTCCCTTGGAGCGTGCGTCCCGGCAATTGCGCCCGCACCGTGCGCAGATCGGTGCGCCAATCAACGCTCACGACCTCGGCCGGAATTTCGGCCACGACGTCCATCAGGTGATCCGCGCCCAAGGCGAAGAACATGCGTGCGGCACCGGTATCGGCCAGTGCCTCCATGATGCGCTGGCAGTACGGCAGGCCGAACTCGCGATACACGGCGGCATCGTGCAGCCCGGCCCAACTATCGAAGAGCTGGATCGCGTCGGCACCGGCCGCGACCTGCATCCGCAGATAGACGATCGAGAGTTCGGTGAGCTTTTCTAACAAAAGGTGCAGCGCGGCCGGTTCCCGGCGCAAGAACTGCCGGAAGTGCGCGTACTCTTTGCTCCCGCCACCTTCGACCAAGTAGGTCGCGAGCGTCAGCGGCGTTCCGCCGAAGCCGATCAGCGCGACCTCCGGTGCGAGTTCCGCCCGCACGATCCGCAGCGCGTCGCCGACGAACGGGGCAACCTCGTCGCGCAGGGTCAGCGCCTCGATCGACGCCGGCGAGCGGAGCGGCTTTGCGATCGAGGGGCCGGGGTTGAACGCGATGTCGACGCCGAGCGCTTCGAGCGGGGTCATGATGTCGCTGAAGATGATCGCGGCATCGAGCGGAAACCGCCGCAGTGGCTGCAGCGTGATCTCGGCGGCGATCTCCGGCGTGCGGGTCATCTCGAGGAACGACGACTTGGCCTTCACCGCAAGGTACTCGGGCAGATAACGGCCGGCTTGGCGCATGAGCCAGACCGGCGCCCGCTCTTCCGAAAAGCCGCGGGCGGCTTGCAAGAAACTCAACGTGTCTAGTCGCCGTGGGGTTGGTGCCAGACGGCATCGGCAGCGGGGGGTAAGTGGTCCATGCCGCGCTTGAGGAAGTACGTGATCTGCCAGATCTGCTCTTCGGTCAGCGTGCGCTTGAACGAGGGCATCCCGGTGAAGCGGTAGCCGTGCTCGATCTTCCAGTAGGTCTTGCCTTCGGGATCGTCGTCGACGCCGTGTTTGGTGAACTGCGGCGCGGCCACGTACTGGCCTTTGGATATGATGGACTCCTCGCTCCCTGCGCTGCCGTGACAGACCGCGCAGTTGGTCATATAGAGTTTGGCGCCGGCCAGTATCGTTGCATCGGTGGGCGGACTGAACGGGTATGGCGGCGCGGGTTCCTCACGCGCGATGATCGCATTGACCATGTGGTGCGCCACCTTTTTCTCCATGGGAAACATCGCCGCGTCCGCCCCCATCGGAATCAAGGCGAACCAGTAGACCGCGAAGCTGCCCGCGATCAAGAGCACTAGCACGGTCAGAATTCCCCAGAGGTACGCTCGCATGGCTACCATCCTACCCGCAACGGATTGGATCGACCTCGGAGTTTGAAGCGGCAATGACGGTTGCGCTCAATCCGGGCATCGCGCTCGAGGATCTGGTCTTCACCAACGCCTTTGCCGGCCTAGGCGAGCGCTTTTATGAAACGCGTACGCCGAGCGGGCTCGAAGGTGCCCGGCTGGTGGCGGTGAGCCCCGATGCGGCCGCGGCGATCGATCTGCGCGAGAGCGAGCTGACGCGCGATGAGTTCATCCGCATCGCGAGCGGCACCGCGATCCTGCGCGGCATGCAGCCGTTCGCCGCGCTCTACGGCGGCCATCAGTTCGGCGTGTGGGCGGGGCAACTCGGCGACGGGCGCGCGATCGCGCTCGGTGAAATCACCAACAAACGTGGCGAGCCCTGGGAGATTCAGCTCAAGGGTGCGGGACAAACCGCGTACTCGCGTTTCGCCGATGGCCGCGCCGTGCTGCGTTCGACGATCCGCGAATTTCTGGCCAGCGAAGCGATGGACGCGCTCGGCATCCCGACGACCCGCGCGCTCGCCATGGTCACGAGCGGCGAACCGGTCGTGCGCGAGAGCATCGAGACCGCGGCGATCGTCGTGCGGCTCGCGCAGTCGTTCGTGCGCTTCGGCTCGTTCGAGATCTTCGCTGCGCGCGGCGAAACGGATGCGATCCGCATGCTGGCCGACTACGTGATTCAACGCTTCTATCCGGCATCCGGTACCGATGACAACGACCGCTACGTGCGCTTCTTCGAAGCGGTGGTGAAACGCACCGCGCGCCTGATGGCCGCCTGGCAAAGCGTGGGCTTCATGCATGGCGTGATGAACACCGACAACTTCTCGATTCTCGGCCTCACGCTGGATTACGGGCCGTATGGTTTTATGGAAGGCTACGAGCCGGGTCACATCTGTAACCACACCGATCACGGCGGACGCTACGCGTTCGATCAGCAGCCCGGCATCGGCTTGTGGAACTGCTACGCGCTGGCGAATGCGCTGGCGTCAATCGTCGAACCGGCGCAGCTCGAGATCGCGCTCAAAACCTACGCACCGGAACTGCGCGAAGCGTTTCTCGACACGACGCGCAAGAAGCTCGGCCTCGCGAACGCCGAGAGCGAAGACGATCAGCTCGGCCAGGATCTGCGCACCGCGATGGCCGCGGCGAAGTCCGATTTCACGCGCACGTACCGCATGCTCGCCGGCATCCGTACGCCGGCCGAATCCGCCGCCCATCCCGAGCTCGCGCAGGCGCATCGCGCCGCGCTGCTCCTCGGCCTCGGTGGAACACCGGCTGCGGCAGAATGGCTCGGCCGCTACGAACGCCGCCTTGCGCACGAGGCCCGGCCGCTCTCCGACCGCGTCGCGGCGATGAACGCGGTCAACCCGCGGATCGTCCTGCGCAATCACCTGGCCCAGGAGGCGATCGCGGCTTCCGAGGCCGGCGACGACGAACCGGTCCGGCGTCTGCTGAGCGCCGTGCGCCGCCCGTATAGCGATGATCCCGAGGTGGCTGCCTACGACCGGCCCGCCCCGGCTGACCGGCCGCCGATCGTCGTGAGCTGCTCCTCGTAGGGGTGAGCGCCGCCTCAGGAGAGGAACAGCGGAACAAGCGTTACGAAAGTACGCGAGTTTGTCGGACCGACATCCTATAGTCATGGGATGAGGGCGGTCCCGCGACCGCATACCTGAGGAGAAAGATGCCACACGCTGAGTCGTACGTAGATCCGGGGACCCCAGAGGAACAGAGCCGGCGGACCTTTATGGTCAACGCCGTGATGGCATTGGGCGGTGTCATCGGCTTGGGGCTCGCGGTCCCGTTGGTCACGTCGCTCGTCCCCTCACCCGACGCCGTGGGCAACGACTGGTCGCCGCTGACCGCCGAAGAGTGGGCCGGCCTGCAAAAGGCCACCGACAAGCCGATCAAGGTCTCGTTCAGCCTGCATGAAGTCGACGGCTATCTGCCGCCGGCCGATACCGATCAGTTCGTGTGGGCCGTCAAGGCAACCGAGGCCGACTTCAAGGCCAAGCGGCCCGAGCTCTTCGCCGCCGGCGGCGACAAGCTGCCGTATCCGGTCGGCTATCTGGGCTTCACGATCTTCAGCCCGATCTGCCCGCACCTCGGCTGCCGCTACTCGTGGGTCGACGCGCAGAACAAGTTCATCTGCCCCTGCCACGGTTCGGAGTACACCAATCTCGGCGAACATCTCGCCGGCCCCGCGCCGCGCGGTCTCGACCCGCTGCCGCTCCGCGACTTGAACGGCAAAGCCGAACTCACGTGGATCGAATACAAACAGAACACCCCCGACCTCGTCGTCTTGCGCATCGGCTGATCGGAGAAGTTGTAACCACATGTTAAATTGGCTCGATTCGCGCACCGGACTCGTCACGATGACGAAGGACTTCCTCACCGAGGACGTCCCGGGTGGTGCGAGTTACTGGTACGCCTTCGGCAGCGCGACCGTGTTCGCGATGATCCTGCAGATCGCGACCGGCATCTTCCTCACGTTCTATTACTCGCCGTCAGCCGCTACCGCGTGGGAATCCACGAAGTACATCATCGAGAAGGTTCCGCTCGGCCATCTCGTGCTCTCGCTCCACTATTGGGGCGCGACCGCGATGATCGCGTTCATGATGATGCACATGCTGCAAGTGCTGCTGTGGGGCGCCTACAAGAAGCCGCGCGAACTGCAGTGGATCGTCGGCGTCATCCTCTTCATCATGACGCTCGTGCTCGGACTCACCGGCTACCTGTTGCCGTGGGATCTCAATGCACTGCTCGCATCCAAAGTCGCCATCCAGATCTCGGGTTCCGCGCCAATCGCGGGCAAACTGGTGCTGCTCTTCCTCCAAGACGGTTCGGGCATCGGCACGCTGACGATCAACCGCTTCTTCGGCATCCACGTTTGGCTGACGCCGGCGGTGCTCGTGCTGCTGGTCGGTTTGCATTTGATGATCTTCCGCTGGAACGGTTCGGCCGGTCCGCCGGAAGACGTGATGCCCAAGCTCAAACCCGGCCGCTTCTGGCCCGACCAGATGTTCATGGACACGGTCGTGTCGTTCGCGATGTTCGTCATCGTGTTCGCACTTGCGCTGTTCTCGCCGGCACCGCTCGACGCCAAAGCCGATCCGAACAACACCCAATTCGTGCCGTATCCCGCCTGGTATTTCATGGCGCTGTTCTCGTTGCTCGACGTCGTCGGCAGCATTCCCGCGCCGCCGGATATCATCAATTTCCTCGGGCTCTTCGTGACCATCGTCTTCCCGACGCTGCTCATCGTCGTCCTGATCGCGCTGCCGTTCATCGACCGCAATCCGAGCCGGCGTCTATCGCGCCGGCCGGTCGTGCTCACCTGCACGGGCCTCGTGTTGGGCGGTGCGATCATCCTGAGCTTCTACGGTCAGTATCACGTCATGGATCAACAGCACTTGCACGGCGTTGACGTCGCAAGCGCTTCGACCGCGAACACCGGCAGATACGCCGTCGACACCAGCACCGGCGGCAACGCGGGTGGTGCGGCCGGCGGCGCGGCTACTGCCGGTGGCGCAGCCGCAGGCGCAACGGTGTTCACCACCAACTGCGCGGGCTGCCACGGCGCAACCGGCCAAGGACAACCGAACATCTTCCCGCCGCTGGCCAACAATCCGGTCGTCACCGGACCGACGGATAAGCTGATCGCGATCGTCGATCACGGTCTCTCGACGCCGATCACGGTGAACGGCGGGAACTACAGCGGCCAAATGCCGGCCTGGAAGGGCAACCTGTCGGACGCGCAGATCGCCGAAGTGCTCACCTACGTGCGTAGCGCGTGGGGCAACAAAGCGGGGCCGGTAACGACGGCCGAGGTAACCGCAGCGAAGTAATCCGCTGCGCATCGAAGACTACGCGCTGATCGGCGATCGCGGCACGGCCGCGCTCGTCGGTCGCGACGGATCGATCGATTGGCTGTGCCTGCCGCGCTTCGATAACGACGCGGTCTTCTGCGCCCTGCTCGGCGACCAAGCGAACGGTACCTGGCGCATCGCACCGAAAGGTGCGGTGCGTTTTTCTTCCCGGCAGTACCGCGGCGAGACCCTGGTGCTCGAAACGACCCATGTGACCGCGGACGGAACGATTCGCGTGACGGACTTCATGCACGCGTTTCGCAATCCGGGACCACACCTCGTGCGCATCGTGGAAGGCGTCGAGGGCGAGGTGCCGGTCGAGATGCTGCTCAACGCGCGCTACGGCTATGGCGATCTGCCGCCGTGGACGCGGCAGATCGGTGATGCGCTCACGATGACGGCCGTCGGCGACGCGCTCGCGTTGCGCTGCGACGTGGAGCTTTCGTTCGAGGGCCACGACCCGCGCGCGGCCTTTTCGGTGAAGGCCGGTGAACGGCGCTCGTTCGTGCTCTCGTGGTATCCTTCGCATCACGACGTGCCCGACGCGATCGATCCGACGGCCGCGTTCGAAGCGACGGTCGCGTACTGGACCACATGGTCGGCGCAAATCACGATCGAATCCGGCTATCCCGCGATAGTGCGCCGGTCGCTCCTCTTTCTCGAAGCGCTGACGTACGCACCGTCGGGTGCCGGCGTCGCTGCGGTTACGACATCGCTGCCCGAGGTCATCGGCGGCTCGAAGAATTGGGACTACCGCTACTCATGGGTACGCGACTCCGCCTACACGATCGCGGCGATGCTGCGCGGCGGGCTGATCGACGACGCGCGCGCATGGCGCGACTGGGTGCTCTGCGCGCTGGCCGGCCGGCCCGAGAACTTGCAGATCATGTACGGCATCGGCGGCGAGCGACGCATCGATGAGTTCGAACTCGGCGCGCTGGCGGGTTACGAGGGCGCGAGGCCGGTGCGCATCGGCAACGCGGCCTACCAGCAATTCCAACTCGGCGTGTACGGCGAAACGATGGGCGCGATCTACTTCGCCCACCAAAACGGCGTGGAGATCGACGAGTCGGCTTGGGGGATGATCTCGGAGCTGATCGAGCACGTGGCCCGCGTTTGGGAGCGGCCCGACTCCGGCATCTGGGAATCCCGCGCCGCACCGCGCCACTACACGCATTCCAAAGTCCAGGCGTGGTCCGCACTCAACTTTGCGGTACGCGCGCTCGACGACTTCGGCTACACCGGCCCGCGCGACCGCTGGCAAGCGACGGCGGATCTCATTCACGCCGACGTTTGCGCCAAGGCCTTCGACGCGCAGCGCAACACGTTCGTGCAATCATACGGTTCGAGCGCGCTCGACGCGTCGCTCTTGATGATGCCGGTGGTCGGTTTCATCCCCGCCGACGATCCGCGCATGCGCGGCACGACCGATGCGCTCGAAGCCGCGCTGATGCAAGACGGCTTCCTCTACCGCACGACCGCCGATCCCGAAACGCAAGCCGCGCATTCCGAACCCGAAGGCGCATTTCTGGCGGTGAACTTCTGGCTCGTCGACAACTACGTGCTGCAAGGCCGCTTCGATGAAGCGCGCGTGTTGTTCGAAAAGCTCATCGGCGTCGCCAACGATGTCGGCATGCTCTCCGAAGAGTACGATCCGAAACTCAAACGCCTGGTCGGCAACGTACCGCAAACCCTCTCGCACGCATCGCTCGTGAACGCGGCCGTGCGGCTCCATAAGCGCTCGGGCAGCGCCTTCCGCAAAGAGTGACGCCGCTGGCACCGGGAAAGCCGCTTCTTCCCTAGACCGTGAGGACGGCCTCATCGAGCCACGTGATCGTGGTCGCAACGTTGCGCTCGCGCACGATCGGTTCTTCCTTCGCGATCGCCCCGAGGTATACGATCGCGATGATGCGATCGCTCCGGTCGATGCCGAGGAAGCGTTTCACCGCGGCGCTGGCGACGATCTTGCCGGTTTTCCATGCGGCACATAAGCCTTTGGCGTGCGCGGCCAGCAAGATGTTCTGCACCGCCGCCGCGGTCGCCGTAAGGTCTTCTTCGGCGGTGACGGGGTTTGCATCGGTACGCACGCTGACGATGATCAAGGCCGGCGCGCGCAACGGCTTCCTCGCTTCGCCCTCGTAGATCGCGTCGCGCTTGGCGGGATCGACCTCGGCCACGGCTTCGCGGGCCCACACCGCGCCCAAACGTTCGCGCGCAGCGCCCGCCACCACGGTGAATTTCCACGGCTGCGTGAGCTTGTGGTTCGGCGCCCACGTAGCGGCTTCGATCAACTCCGCGATCGTCTCCCGCGGCACGTCACCCGCGCTCTTGCCGACCGTGCGGCGCGTACGAATCGCTTCTAGGGTATCCATGTGCAAAGCGTGTGACACCGAGCCACCGGAACCTTCAGCAGCCGGACCCCGTGAAATGGAGCAGGGCCACGCCGTTGAGGCGGCCGAGTTCGAGAGCGTTCCGGCGGCGGGCACCCGCCATCTGCGTCAGCTCGGCGACATCGCGAGCGCGCGTGACGAGAAACTCGTCGGGCGCGGCGCATATCGCGGCCGTATCGCTCGCCGGCGCTTCGTCGAGCGAGCGCACACCGGGCTCGGTGTAGAAGGTCAGTGAGTAGCTGCCCGCGACGCCGCGGATCGCAACGACGGAACCCGGCACGCGCTGTTCCTGAATGACCTGCGCGATCGCGGGAATCGGCTTGAACGTCTCAGCCGCCGGTTCGGCGATGAATGCGATGAACAGCACGAGCGCGCCCGACGTTGCTCCGAGCACGTACGGCGCGATCCAATTCCGGTCGCGGGTTGCGATGGCGGCCACGGTTGCCAGCGATCCGATCAGCATCACCGCGCCGAGCATCTCGGCTTGCGGCACGACGATCGCCGTTGTGCTCTGGAGATGATTGTTCTGGATGAACGCGACGATCGCGACGCCGAGCGCGCCGACGAGGAGCGGGATCGCGAGCGCGGAGACGATCGCCGCGCGCCGGTCAGACACCTCGGACACGCGCTCGAACCACAGCGCGACGATGATCGCGAGCGCAGGCAGCATCAGCGCAACGTAGTTCGGCAGCTTGGTCTCGGCAAAACTGAAGAACACGAGCGGCACGATCGCCCACGTGAGCGCCAAGCGTTCGAGCGAACCGGCCCGCGTGCGCGCGCCATCGATTGCGTGCACGGCGGCCACGGGCACGAATGCGATCCAGGGAAAGAAGCCGAGAATGAGGACCGGAACGTAGTACCACCACGGCCCGCTCTGGTTCTCGATCACGCCGGTGTAGCGCCCGATGGTGTAGTGTCCGATCAGCTCGCGAAACGCGGCGGGCCCGACGCGGATCGCTTCGAGCACGAACCACGGCGCGACGATCAGCACGAACAGACCCGCTGCGGCGGCGGACGTCCGCCACGACGGCAACGCGACCGGTGCGCCGCTACGGCGTTCCCACCCGAGCCACACCGCCAGCACGAGCACCACGATCACCGGCGCGACCGGACCCTTCGCGAGCGTGCCCAGCGCGAGCGCCACGCTACCGCTGAAGAACGCGGTCGCGCGGCGCCGTTCGTCGTTGCGCTGAGCGTGCGGTGCGAACGCGCGGAACCAGCACAACGTGGCAAGAACGACGCACAGGTCGAGCAGGGCGTCCATGATGGCCAGGCGGCCAACGATCGCTTGCATCAAGCTCGTCGAGAGCACGATCGCCGCGACCATTCCGGCCCGGGTACCGGCGGCCCGGGCCGTGGCGTAGCCGAGCGCCCCGCCCATCGCGATCGTCGCCAGCGCAGCGGGCAGCCGCATCGCGAAGGCCGTGACCCCGAACGCTTTGGCGCACCAGGCCGCGATCCAGAAGAACAGCGGCGGCTGGACGAACCACGGCACCCCGTTGAGATGCATGACGACCCAATCGTGGGTCAGGAGCACTTCGCGCGCCGCTTCGCCGTAAACGGTCTCGCTATTGTCCCACAGCGTGCCGTTGCCGAGCCCCGGGAGCGTGATGATCGCGGCAAAGAGCGCACCAAGGACGGCCGCGCGCACGGGGACGAAACGCATCTGTAGGAAAGAACGACGAGGTGTTCCCGATCTCCCTCACGCTGGCCGGCCGCCGCGTCGTCGTCGTGGGCGGCGGCGCCGTCGCCGAACGCCGGACCCGCGCTTTGCGCGAAGCCGGTGCTCGCGTGACCGTCATCAGCCCGTCCCTCACGCGCCAACTCGCCCAGTGGGCCGAGGCGGGCGAGATCACGTGGACGGCCAGGCTGTTCGCCTTCGGTGATTGTACGGGAGCGCTGCTGGCATTCGCGGCGACCGACGACGCCGGGATCAACGCCGCGGTCGTGGTCGACGCGCGCCAGCACGGCGTGCTCGTCAACGATACCGGCGACGCCTCGCGCGGCGACTTCATCACCCCAGCCGTTCACCGCTCGGGCAAGCTGACCGTCACGGTCGATTCGGGCGGCCTCGCGCCCAGCTTCACCGCCCGGATTCGCGATGAGCTGGCCGTTCAGTTCGATTCCCGCTACGCCCGCGCCGCCGCCACGCTCGGCGCGTTGCGCGAGCGCGTGCTCGCCGTCGTGCCGATCGACCGGCGCGCGGCCGTGATGCGCCATTTCGCCGACCGTGACATCGACGATCTGGCATCGATGCCGCCGGGTGCGGTGGAACACGAAGTGGAGCGCGCGGTCGACACGCTTGGCGGCGTGCGGCCGAGCGAGCTCTCGACGCTGGTGGGTGCAACCCGCGCGAGCGCCCTCGCGATGTGGCAAACGCGCTCGGTGATGGCGCAGCTCGCCGGCGGCGGCATTCCTTCGACGGTGCTCGCGATCACCACCAAAGGCGATGCGGTGCAAGACCGCCCACTGGCTCAGGTCGGCGGCAACGGCGTCTTCGTCAAGGAACTGGAAGCCGCGCTGCGCGACGGGCGAGCCGACTACGCCGTGCACTCGTGTAAGGACCTCGAAAGCTCGCTGCCCGCCGACATGGTGCTGGCGGCGATCGGCAAGCGCGAAGATCCGCGCGACGCGTTCTGCAGCGAGCACTACGCGACGTTCGATGCGCTGCCGCCCGGCGCACGCGTGGGCACGTCGAGCCCGCGCCGGCGCGCCCTCCTGCGCGCGCTGCGGCCCGACCTGACGTATCACGATATTCGCGGCAACGTCGACACGCGGCTGCGCAAATTGCGCGACGGCGACTACGACGCGATCGTGCTGGCCGCCGCCGGCCTGAAGCGGCTCGATCTTTCCGCCCCCTACACCGTTCCGTTTCCGCTCGACGCCGTGGTACCGGCCGTGGCGCAAGGCGCGCTCGCGATCGAGATGCGCGCCGGCGATGCGCGCATCTCGAAGGTGCGATCGTTGCTGAACGATCCGCAAACGGAGATCGCGGTCTTCGCCGAACGTGCGTTCCTGCGCACGCTGCGCGGCGGCTGTCAGGTGCCGGTCGGCGCGCACGCCACCTATGACGGCGAGTTTCTGCTGA
>Ga0307478_10002197_pt1 | contig 15715 bp, 13 predicted proteins | sample atmos_gasesECM4C_2_FD_203713 | JGI IMG/M metagenome (GOLD analysis project Ga0307478, IMG submission 203713) | Hardwood forest soil microbial communities from Morgan-Monroe State Forest, Indiana, United States - atmos_gasesECM4C_05 | ecosystem: Environmental > Terrestrial > Soil > Temperate...
TGCTGTTGATTCCAAATTCGCCGGTGTGATCGAGCAGGAGCGTGGCCAGAACAATTTTGAGCAGAACGCTGTAGGCGGGGCCCCGCTTGGGCAGCTTGGCGACGAGCCATCCCTCAAAAATCTGAACGATGACAATCGCCAGAAGGATCAGCTGTTTGTGGATTTCATCAACAGGCGGGAGCAGCGCGAGGCCGCCAAGAAAAACCAGCCAGATCAGGTCAACCCAACTCAGGTCTAGTTCTCGAATGGCCGATCTGGCGCGGTCCAGCATTCTGGAAGGCTCCGGCAAAGGGTAGCACAGACTTCAGTCTGTGGGGTTCCGTAAGTGAACCCGGGCCATACGAGCATCGGCAGCCAAGACCGGTCGGAATTCTCATAGATCGAAGCTTGTGATACCAGAGCACAATTTTATAGGTGGCTTGGAGTTTTACTGCACGCGCTGCGGGCGGGATTCGGTGTCGACGAGCGCCTCGAAAATAGCGAGAACGTGGCGGCGGTAATCGACCATGCGGGTGAATACGTCCCGTAAGGTAGGGTCGCGCTCGGATTCGCGATGCCACTTCAGGAGCACAGCCGGGGGGACCTCGATATCCCGGCGAAGCTCCTCGGCGGAATGCCCCCTCAGGAACAGGCCGTAGAAGAAAGCGGCCTCCCGTTGAGGGAAGTCAAAGTCGTGCTGGGTCTCGTCCGCCGCGTTGGCGGCCGCCAGCAGGGTCGTATTGGATACAGTCTGCATCAGCACCCAAAGGCAGAAAGGGAAGTTTACCGGAAGTTTTCCCGGCGTCAAGTGGCCCAATGAATAAGGTGGACCACCTTACAAATGTAGTGCCGGCGCCCTCATCGCAAGGGAGTTTGATGCGGGGTGGAGTGGAAAAGGTTCTAGGAAGCACAGGCTTCAGCCTGTGGGGTTCCATTCAAGTGCCCAGCATGCGCACGCCAGCCAAGATTCATCGGAAACCAACGGGCGGAAGGCCTGTTCTACTTAAACCCATTTGCATCAGCGTCCAACCATGGAATTGATATTGATACGAGAAACCCAAATGAAGGTAAAATCCCCGTGAAACGGGCTTTACCCTCATTCCCTAAAGAAAGCAAAAGTGAACAATGAGCGGAGACCTCTCAGGCAAGACGGCGATTGTCACAGGCGGCGGTCGCGGCATGGGCCGCTCGATGGCCCTGGGCCTCGCGCGCGCCGGGGCCAATGTCGTGATCACCGCGGCGCGCAATCGCCGCGAGATGGACACGGTCGTTGAGGAAGCCGCGAAAACTCCGGAGGCTGGCCCGATCCGCCCGATGCTGGCGGACGCGGCGAGCGAAGCGAATTGCCAGCGCGTGGTGAACGAAACGCTGAAGGAATTCGGCGGCGTGCACATACTCGTCAACAACGCGGGCCGCGGGATGCGCTTTGTCAGTGAGAAATTTTTCGACACCCCCACCAAGTTCTGGGAGACGGACGCGGCCGTCTGGCAAATGATTGTCGCCACCAACGTAAACGGCCCATTCCTCATGGCCCGCGCCGCCGCGCCGCACATGATGCGCCAACGCTGGGGGCGAATCGTCAACATCTCGATCAACCATGAAACGATGCGCCGCCCCGGTTTTTCTCCTTATGGCCCGTCGAAAGCCGCGCTCGAATCCGAGACCATCATCTGGGCACAGGATCTCGCCGGCACGGGCGTAACGGTGAACGCCCTCCTGCCCGGCGGCGCGACTGATACGGGCATGGTCCCCCCGGACATTCCTCTCCACATGCGCGAGAGGCTGCTTCATCCGGACGTCATGATCGCGCCGCTCCTGTGGCTCGTTTCGGAAGCCGCGAACGAAGTGACCGGCAGCCGCTTCTCCGCAAATCTTTGGGATGCCGCGCTCCCGCCGAATGAGGCGGCCGAAAAATCGCGCGAAACGGCAGGCTGGATTCCGCAGACCCCGTAAAAACACGCCTCCCGCCTTCACGCAGCAATCCAATCACGTCGTAAGTCAAAGCGGGAATTCAGGCGGAAAACATTTCCAAATTGGTCTCATCCTGCCCCTGGTCCTTTGGAACTCTCTCAATATCTGAAAGATACACGTGTTCGCGCTGGCAGGTAAAATGCACTAACACTGGCCAGCATATGTTCCACCTGTCGTTTCGGAGAGGCGTTGTCTCATTGAGGCGGTTTCTTAAAACGTTTTACTTGGCTAGAAAGTCGGAGGACCTCTGAACTAATTCGGCAATTCGTGAAGTTTCCGTTATCGGGCTCGAACCGCCTGCCAGCCAATGGTCTAACCCGGTCAGACGAAAGGAACTGTACCTAGACCCGTCTCAATACTGGACTTGCGACCAGTAGAGCCCATTCATGCTCACCCGTAGTTTGGTCTCCAGAAACAATCCGGATAGGAGAAACGACATGAAACGGTTCCGTTCGATCTTGATCACTTCAACCCTGGCGCTGCTGGCGATTTTCTTCGCTGCCGAAACTACTTTTGCGACGACCTATTACGTCGCAACGAGCGGGTCCGACTCGAACAATGGAACCAGTAAGACTACCCCCTGGGCACACGTTCCGGGCATGCCGACGGCAACGGGAACTGCAGGAAGCTATAACGCTGTAGCCGGAGATACCTTTATCCTGCGGGGATGCGATGTTTGGTATAATAGCAATCTTCCGCTGGTCTTGAATAATGGAGGCTCGAGCGGTAGTCCTGTAACGCTTGGCGTCGACCAGACCTGGTACAACACGACGGCTTGCCCGACCGCCTGGAATCGCCCGATCTTCGACGCACACACTTCTGCTAGTTCCTCGACTCCGACAGAGATGAATGGGAAAGGCGGCCAGGCCTCCGGCTGCGTCCAGGGGAACGGTAATTTCTTTGTGGTTATCAATGCCTCCTACATCACGATTCAATGGCTTGAACTTCGGAATCTGTACTACGCCAATGATGCGGAAAACACCTGCTACGATCAAAATGGAATGTGGTCCATCAATAACGCCGATTTCGTGACCGTCAGCTATGGTTATGAGCACGCATGGTCGATGGGCGCATATTCCAATTCTGTGAACGATGCGGATGAGTTCGTTCCCATTAACGGCAGCCCTGCTTGTCCTAACTGCCTCATGACTTATAACGTGGAAGACAACTGCGCGACGGCCAAGGGCGAAAATCTGGAGCCCGGCGGCGCAATATCCATGACCAACGTGAAATACAGCCACTATGGCTGCTTGGCGAACTCCTACAAGCCGCTCTTTGCCGGTGAATTTGGCTGGAACGAGATTACCTTTAATGCCGGATCTCCAGACCCAACCATACATGCCAACTGTATAGAAAGCGTCGCCGCGATGGGTAATGGTGGCGTGTACTACATCCATGACAACCGGATTCATGACAACTACGATTGCGAGGAATTGCAGATCGGAAACCAGGGCGAAACGGATTATGTCTGGAACAATATTTGGTACAACCCAAATCTTCTGAACCCGTCTCAAGCGAATGGCCCTGAAGTTCCGCAATCCGAAACTCCGGTGGCAATGTATTTCTGGAACAATACGGTAGTCGATTCAGCGGATGGTTGCATGGGCAATGCTGGACACGGTTCCAACTTCTCGAAGGCGTTCAAATCCCAGAATAATTTGTGCATTAATCCGAATTCGGATTCCTCCAGCGCTAATTTTAGTAACTCCACGACGAGCAATAATCTGGGACTTTCCGACAGCCAGGCAAGCAGCGACGGGTATACCGCTTCCGAGGCGATAGCGTTTTCTCCTGCGAGCTCTTCGGCTCCGAGTGTGGGAGCTGGGACCAACCTGACTTCAGCATGGCCCGCGGGATTCACCACGCAGGACGCCAGCCTGATTTGCAACGTGCAAACGGTAAATACGGTTGTCCAGATGGTTTGCACGGGGACACCAGTTACGCGATCAGCAAGCGGGGCGTGGGATGTTGGCGCGTATCAATTCGGCGCCGGCTCGACGGTGACCAAGCCCAATCCTCCGACAGGGGTTAAGGCGACCGCCGAGTAACCGGCCAGCGATCCTCGATTGGTTCTGATCAGAAGCCGCATGAAATATGCGGCTTCTTTTTTTCGTCCCCTCTTTTGGTCGCCTCTCGGAGCCGAGCTCCAATAGTCCGGCCAAGGCCTTCTCTTCTGAATTTGACAAAAAGCATTCATCTCCCTTGACAAAACATCTCGCTGGGCATTAATAAGCGGAGTCCCCGTCAGACCTGCGAACGCGCGGGAGGTACTCCCATGAAACGCCTGGCATTCTATCTATTGGCCTCCTGCATCGTCATTCTTTGTGCATTTATCCCCCAGGCTGGAAAAACTCAGGCCCGCTGGTCGGAAGCGGTAATCAAGAGCCAGACAAAGTTGGTTCAACTTCTCGTGATTGTCTGGGACGATAAAGGCGGGCTGGCCACACACCTTACAAAAAAAGATTTCCGCGTGTTTGACGATGGCATCGAGCAGAGCGTCCGGTATTTTTCGAATCAGCGCGTGCCGGTATCGTTTGTCGTTTCCGTGGACAACAGCGGAAGCGTGGAACACAAGCTCCCGTTCATTCAGAAAGCCGCCACGGCGTTGCTGGAGCCTTATCCCGACGAAAATGAACAGTACCTCTATGGCGACGAATTTTCGATGGTTCGTTTCGCCAGCCACGCCGAGCTTGTTTCCGATTTCACTACGGGCAGGATCCTGCAAGGCATGGTTTCAGGGGATCATGGCGCGATTCGGCCGAGCTACGGCAAGGAAAGCAGCACCGCGCTCTTCGATTCCGTCTACCTTTCCGTGGCCACCGCCCGCCGCGAAGCGATCAACAAACGCCGCGCCGTCATTCTGATTACCGACGGAGGCGACAACCACAGCCTCTACACTCTCAAGGAGACAAAAACGTTCCTCGAAGAGGCGGATACACCCATCTTTGCCGTTGTGTCGCCGCCCGTGTATATCCTCCAAAGTATTTTCAGCCCTCCGAAAAGGAAGCAGAAAGATCCCACGTCCCCCAAGATCGATTTCCCTGGCGCGGCGGGGCCAATTCAACCGCCGGTTCTCGACAGGATAAGCGATGCGGATGTGGTTGGCCCGGCGGAGCGCCGGGGCGCGCAAAACCTGAAAGAGCTGGCGGAAGCTTCAGGTGGGGGCGTTTTCACAGCGGAAAGCGAGTACGATCTCCCGCGCATTGTCCACGCTCTTGGCACTGCCGTGCGATATGCCTATCTTTTGGAATATATCCCGAGTGGGTTAAATGACATAAAGCGCGCGAATGGCTGGGACGGCCGGCACAAGCTGAAGGTTGAACTATCGCCTGCTGATAATTTCCGCCATTACGCCACGTATTTCAAACGGGCATACACCGATTCCGATCGTTGATTTCTCCACTTCGTCGGCTACCATTCCGCAGCCGCTCCTAGATCCATTTCATCCGCAGCAGCCAGACTTTGATTAATTGCGTAAGCCCCACATAGGCGAAGAGCGTCAACAGCAGAATCGGCCAATACAGCGATGGCAACTTCGAAAAACCAAGCGACGAGGCCACCGGAGAATACGGCAACCACACGCCAAACGCCATGATGCACAAAGTCGTAAGCGTCAGCGAGAGGCTTGCGCGGCTCTGGATAAAAGGAATTTTATTTGTGCGAATGACGTGGATGATGAGCGTCTGTGTCATCAGCGACTCGACGAACCAGCCGGTTTGAAACACGGAGGCGCGGGCCGGGTCCCAGCAATGGAAGACGTAGAGCATCACGAAGAACGTCGTGTAGTCAAAGATCGAACTGATGGGACCGATGAAAAGGATGAATCGCGTTATCTCCGCGATGTTCCAGGGCCGCGGCCGGGCCACTTGCTCCTCGTCCACCGCGTCCGTCGGGATGGGCACCTGCGAGAAGTCGTACAGGAGGTTGTTGGTCAACACCTGGATCGGCGCCATGGGGAGAAAAGGGAGGAATGCGCTTGCCCCCAGCACGCTGAACATGTTTCCGAAGTTGGAGCTTGCCCCCATTCGGATGTATTTGAGGATGTTCGCGAATACCTTGCGTCCCTCGGTCACGCCGCCCTCAAGCACCATCAGGTCTTTCTCAAGCAGGATCAGGTCCGCGGATTCCTTGGCAATGTCCGTGGCCGTGTCCACGGAGATGCCGACGTCGGCCGCTCGCAATCCGGGCGCGTCGTTGATGCCGTCCCCCATGAAGCCGACAACGTGCCCTTTCGTCCGCAGGGCTCGGATGACGCGTTCCTTGTGGGAGGGAGAGAGGCGGGCGAAGAGTGTAGTCTTTCCTACGACCTCGGCCAGTTCGGGGTCGGACATTTTCTCGACGTCGCCGCCCAATAGCATCGGGTCCGCGACAAGGCCAACGTCTTTGCATACCTTGCGGCTGATGAGCTGGTTGTCTCCCGTCAGGATTTTCACGGCCACGCCGTGCTGATGAAGGGCAGCGAGTGCGCGCGCTGCGGTGCTCTTGGGCGGGTCGAGGAACGCGACGTAACCTCTAAGGGTGAGATCCCGCTCGTCCTCTTTCGCGCAGATTTGCTTCCCCGAAATCTCCTTGGTTGCCACCGCCAAAACGCGAAACCCGTCGTTGCTGAGGCTTTCGTATTCTTCCTTGAGCTCCTCGATCCGTTGCGTATCCATGGGTGACAATTTTCCGTCCTGTTCAAACTGCGAGGAGTGGGCGAACACTTCTTCCGGGGCGCCCTTGGTGAGAAGAATCGCTTTGCCTTCCGGATCCTCCACCAGGACGGACATCATGCGTCGCGTGAAGTCGAATGGAATCTCATCGAGTTTTTTGTACTTCTCGAGAATTTCGCGAGCCTTGAAGTCAGGGCAGTCCAGAATCGCGTGGTCGAGCAGGTTCCTCAGCCCCGTCTGAAAATAACTGATCAGATATCCATCCAGGAGCACGTCCTGGCTTTCACGCCCGGTGACATCGCAATGGCGCATCAGGACTACCCGATCCTCGGTCAGCGTGCCGGTCTTGTCGGTGCACAGCACGTCCATGCCCCCGAAATTCTGGATGGAATTGATCCGCTTGACGATCACTTTCCTGCGGCTCATGGCCAGCGCGCCTTTGGACAGGCAGACGGATACGATCATCGGCAGCATTTCAGGCGTCAGGCCAACAGCCACCGCCAGCGCGAAAAAAAAGGCGCCTTTCCAGTCGTGCTTGGTGAAGCCGTTGATCAGAAACACCAGCGGCACCATCACCGCCATCAGCTTAATCATCAGCCACGTAAATCGGTTGAGGCCCTCGTCGAAGCTGGTCAGTACCCGCTCGCCCGTTATCGATTTGGCCATGCTGCCAAAGTAGGTCTGGCTTCCCGTCGTTACAACGACTGCCGTCGCCGTGCCGCTCTGAACGCTCGTTCCCATGAAACAAATGTTCTTCAGTTCAATGGGCGAGACCACCGCCTTGGTCTCTGGGTCGTGGAACTTTTCGACCGGGAGCGACTCGCCCGTAAGGCTCCCCTGGCTCACGAAGGTGTCTTTGGACGTGAGTACCCGCACGTCTCCGGGAATCATGTCCCCCGCCGACAACTGAATGATGTCCCCGGGCACAAGGTCGCGAAGCGGGATCTCACTCGCTTTTCCATCTCGAACGACGGTGGCGGTCACATGGATCATGGCTTTCAGTTTCTCCGCCGCCGCGTCCGCTCGCGCCTCCTGCAAAAAGCGAAGACTCACGCTCAGCGCTACCATCGCCGCCATTACGATGCCCGCGCGCGGATCTCCTGTCGCGAAAGAAATCGCCGAGAGCGTCCCTAGAAGAATCACCAGCGGATTGCGCATGATTTTCAGAAGGCGGATGGGCCAACCTTGCGGCTTCTCTTGCGCAACTACATTCGGACCGGCCGTCTCCGCGCGCTCTTCCGCCTCAGCCTGCGTCAGCCCGTTCGGACCAGTTCGCAAGTCCCGCAGCAGTTCCTCGCCATCTTTCCGTGCGGCATCGAGTATCGCGGGAGAAACTTGGATGTTCTTGGTCTTCGCGCTTTTTGGGATGGATGGCTCGGCAGCGCGCGGTGTCGGTGAAGGCGCGACCACCGCGGAGCCCGGAATATCGCCGCCTGCCGAACCTGCGCTTTCCATGCCGGGTGTCGTCATGCTTTCCTTCCTTCAACCGAGCCGAGGCGTGGAACATTGTAGGCGGATCATGGCCTAATCGGAAGAAATTCGCTTTTCGTCGCAAGGCCGCATCCCGTCGGAATCAATTCGAAATGAGAAACGGTCTTCACGGGCATGGTCCGGAAAGTTCATCACGGACTTGAGCCTTACTATGAGCTGCGCATGCTGTTATTTGAAGAGAACGTCACCGTACCAAGGCAGGGAGAAAGCACCGGGATGAACTACTAGGCGCACAGAATCGCCCTGTTCGGCATCTGAGAGTGTCCGGCTGCTGACTCGTACGCTTACATTTATTGTCTCGGAGTTCCACGGAAGACTCAGAACAAGATACGGGCCGCCTCCCTTTCCACTGCTAATACCCTTTCTAAGTACGTTTGCCGGAATTTCTTTGGCCGGATTCCCATCCAAGATCCCGTTCAGGAAATAGTACGCCGTGGGCATAACAAACGTGGCCGCCACCAGGATAATTAACGCTATAGTGGTTTTTGCATACCGTGTTCGAAGATCCGCAAAAAGAAACAACAATACGAGCGCGGCCGCCAAAGAAATGCCTGGGATTATGAAGAGCTTCTGGAGATTCGAAAAGAGCGGAGGATAGAGGCTTACGGCGATAATGATTCCTGCAATTCCGAAAATGGCCACGGGGCAAGCAATATTGAAAGTTAGTTCAATCGCTTGGTCCCGGGCGGCGCACACCCAGCAGCACTGATCGTCCTCGAAGGGCTGACCGGATTCTGAGCAAATAATCTGCATGCATGCCTCTCAGAATTCGATGCATTCGTTACTGATAAACTGGAGAGATATGCGATTGCAAAAACTGCCGGGTCGAATGTCGATCCGTCTGGGATAGCTGCCCAACCGGCAATACCAGGAAATGTTTGCCTTCGCTTCTTTCGAGCAATATGACGCGGTTGCCTTCCCGCCAATTCCTGAAACTCCTCCACGGCACAAGAGAGGTCGCACCATTGGGCCCTTCCGATTGCACCCCGTCGTCCGTAAGCATGATTCGGTCTGGGCGCATCGCGTTCGCTTTCGCTAATCGTTGCGCGAAGGTTCGTCGTCTCGAATATGACGAATACACCATACCTACGAAGTAGACACCAACCAACGCTGCAACCATCCCCCATTCTGGCGTGGGTCGCCTAATGCATTCGACAGAAAACACCAAGAGAAGGATCGGCCCATATAGGAAGGTTCGATAACGATGTCGCCACTTCCCAACCATCCTTCGCACGTCTTTCAAATCAGCCTCGGTCAGCTTCTCAGTGAAGGTCATGTTCCCTCACAATCGATAAACTGCATTGGTAGACATTTAGCCCCAGGAACAAAAGCACGCTGGATTCCAACTGCAATGCTACGTACTTACAGTGAAAATACTGGATTTGCGATCACCGCTGCTCGAGCGCTGCACCCCTCCGTGCACTTTTAGAGATTGCAGTTGAGTCCCTAATGAGCCCTGGAAACCCCTATTGACGCCTGCATGGAGAACTTGGCTGATAACCAGGTTTACCGCCTGCAAGCCTCCGATCGCGCGCCCTATCCTTGACCGCCTCCGACGTGTCGATTACACTTGACGTTTTGATTCGGTCGAATTGACGAGACTGAAGGGGAGAGCTCTTTGCCGAAACGCACGTTTCAACCGAAAGTGCGCCGTCGCCATAAAACACACGGTTTTCGCGCGCGCATGAAGACTAAAGGGGGCCGCAAAGTTTTGGCGGCCCGACGCAAAAAGGGACGCCATCGTCTTACGCCCATCTAGAGACTCGGACCCGCCTGACCGACGGGCGCGCGAGCGGCGGCAGGATTTTCCCCGCGCAATGCGTTTGCTGAAGCGCGTGGAATATGAGGCCGTTTACGGCGCCGGACAGCGCCGCTCGAGCTCTCAGTTTTCCGTTTTCTTCCGCGCCCGAACCGGGCTTCCGATTGACGCTGCCGAGCGGGGGCTTTCGCGCACAGATTCATTCGCGGGAGCGCCCGAAACCACGCGAGCGAGCCGCTTCGGGATCAGCGTCAAAAAAGCCCTTGGCGGCGCGGTGGTGCGGAACCGTATTAAGCGCCGCGTCCGAGAAATTTTGCGGCGCAACAGGACGGAGATTCCTGCGGGATGGGACATCGTGATTCATCCGAAAAGCACGGTGGCGCGGATGGAGTTTGCGCCGCTGGAGGCGGAACTGGTGCGCCTGCTGCGCGGCATCCGGAACACGGCGCCGAAGGCATGAGCTTCCCTGCGCGTGCGCTGCTTTTCCTGGTGCGCGTGTATCAGGCTTTTTTTTCGGCGCTGATGCCGAGCGCCTGCAAATTTTATCCTTCCTGTTCCCACTACGCCGCGGAGGCGCTGCGCGTTCACGGCGCGCGCCGCGGTTCGTGGCTTGCGCTGCGGCGGATTTCGCGCTGCCATCCATTCACCAAGGGCGGCGTGGATCTTGTCCCGGATCCAAAAAGTAGCACAGGCTTCAGCCTGTGGGGTTCCCATTGATCTTGGCGAGCACATTGCGCATGAGGCATTTGTACGGAAACCCAAAGGCTAAAGCCTGCGCCACGAAAAACCTGGCAAATGAGGCCCATTCGTGAGCGAGCGCAAGGAAATGTCGACGGAAATGCGCTCGCTGCTGGCGGCCGTGTTATGCCTCGCAGTAATTGCCATCTGGTCGCTCATCTATAAGCCCGCACAACCTCCTGCGCAGCCGGCCAATCCCGCGCCTATAGCGACGAACTCAGCCGCGCCGGCGCAAACGACCGTTTCTACCCCCACTCCGGGGACCGTAAAAAGCGCGGCCCCCGTGCCGCCCGTGGAGATGCACGCAGCGAGCGCGGAAAATTCCATCGTCGTTGAGAGCGATTTGTATCACGTGGAAATTTCCAATCGCGGCGCCGTAGTCCGAAGCTGGCAGCTCAAAAAATTCACCGACGATAGCAAGCCGCCGCGCACCCTCGATTTGGTCCATCCCGAAGCGGCGCGCGCTTCCGGAAGCTGGCCCTTTTCCATCGCACTTGACGATCCGGCCCAGGAAGCGGCAGCCAACAACGCGCTCTTTGAAGTCACCTCTGCGGGCAATGCCCCTGCCGCCGGCGCCGTCCTGCAAGCGCCCGCGGAAGTCACACTCACCTGGAGCGATGGGCACCTCGAAGTCACGAAGCAGCTGAAATTTGACGAGTCCTACATTGTCGATGTGAAGACCACGGCAAAGTTTGACGGGATGCCGCTGCGAGCCAGCCTCATGTGGTCCGGCGGTTTCGGAGACATCACGGCGTATCGCGCGGCCGCGCAGACGCAGGTTTTTACGAGCGCCGCGGGAAAACTCAACACGCTGGCGGCGAAGAATCTCGGCAAGCCCGGTCAAACAACGACGCGCGCGCCCGTCGCCGGATCATTCGATTTCGCCGGCATTGAAGACCTCTACTTCGCCGCCGCGTTTTTGCCGCCCTTCACCCCCCGCGGCGATCTCGCGGAAGTTCCCTTTACGGTGACAGGCTGGACGTATCAGCACGACACCGTTGTCGACGGCAAAACCGAAACGGAAGTCGTGCCTCAAATGGCCGCCGGCCTCGCTGCGCCGGGGCCGCTCGCCCTGCGCATCTACGTCGGCCCGAAAAGCATCGACGGATTAAAAGCGACGCGCCCGCCGCTGAACAGCCTCGTGCAATTCGGCTGGTGGGGATTCATCGCCGAGCCGATGTTCTACTCGTTGCTCTGGATGCACAAATACGCGCACAACTTCGGCTGGGATATTGTGCTGATCACCATCGCGATCAACATGGTGATGTTTCCGCTGAAAGTGAAAAGCATGCGCGCGATGCAGAAAATGCAGAAAGTCGCGCCGGAAATTAAATCGATTCAGGACCGCTACAAGAAATATTCGATGCGCGATCCCCGCAAGGCCGAAATGAACAAGGAAGTCATGGCCGTGTACTCGCGCGAAGGCATCAATCCGCTTGGCAGTTGCTGGCCCACGCTGATTCAGATGCCGATCTGGTTCGGGCTCTACCGCATGCTGGCCAACACCATCGAGCTTCGCCACACGCCGTGGCTTGGTTGGATCCACGATCTTTCCGCCCACGATCCGTATTTCATTTTGCCGGTCATCATGGCCGTTTCGATGTACTTCATGCAGAAGATGACGCCCACGCCGGGTATGGATCCCGCCCAGGCTAAGATGATGGCCGTAACTCCGCTGATCTTTGGCGGAATGTTTGCGCTTTATCCGAGCGGCCTCTCGTTGTATATCCTAACGAGCAATGTCGTCGGAATCGGACAGCAGTGGTATCTCTATCGCACTTCGCCGCCCCCGCCGAAGCCGCCGCGGGGAGGGCCGAGCAAAAAGAAATAGCGCTGGCGGTAATGCAATCCGGGGAGAGTTCTCTTGACGCCTGTATCCCGCGCGAACCTGATCGTGGATGGAAAGCTGGATCATGCGGCCATCACGGCGGAATTGCGCCGCTGCCTCGGCACGCTGCTGCAAAAGGGGCGCTTTCAACTCAGTTTCGAGATTCGCTCCGTGGCCCCTGCCGCGGCGAAGGAATTCGAGAACCCCGAAATTGTAGTCGAGTTCAAAGGCCCTGATCAGGATTTGCTGCTGGAGCACAATGCGGAATTGTTGCTGGCCCTCGAGCATATTTCCCTACGCTGGCTTTGGCTCGATCCGCAATTTTATGGGCGCATCCGGTTTGACGCCGCGGGATATCGCAGCATTCGCATCGAGGAGTTGAAGCTTTCCGCCCGCGTCGCAGCCGGCCGCGTCCGCGAGACAAACGCGCCGTTTCGTTTCAACGCCATGTCATCGCGCGAGCGCCGCATCCTGCATCTGGTCCTGAAGGAAGAGTCCGGAGTCCGCAGCGAAAGCGAGGGCGCCGGCGAAGATCGCCAGGTGGTCGTCTACCCGGCTAGTTAGATTGAACCCAACCTATTCAGCTTCCTTAAACCCGTGTGAAATGACGCGCCCCTGCGCGTCAAAAACAATCTCAAACATAAATCCCGCGCGTCCGGCCCGTGTTCCGGCCACCCTTGCCGGTTTCGCGGGGTCACCAACCGCGAACGGATCATTTGCGCGGAAAAATCGCACATCGCTGATTTCGATCGCGGTCTCATTCCCTTCTCCATGCACGACGCGCCACACCGGAAATCGCGCGAACCAGAGATAAATCTGAACGTCGCGCAGCTTCATCGCCTCTTCCATATAAGGAAGCGATTGCGAGTCAGCATAAAGTTGGGTGCTTTCGCGTACCCCGCTCGGCTCGTAAAAAGTCGTGCGCCAGACGCCGTCCGATGTGCTGATGAGGCCCACCCAATGCGTCAACGTGGGTGGCAAGGGCATCGCGGCGAGGCTCTCCACCTGGAAGTGCTGTTCAGCCGCGAATTGTTTCACATCCGCAAGGGCTTTTCGGTGCGCAGAGGCAGCGAGCGCGATATAGATGCACAACACCGCAAGACCTACTCGGCACCACGCCGCGCGAGTCCACGCGAAGCCGGCATTCCGGGCGGCCGGCAAAAAAATGATGGCGCCGAAGATCGCGCACACGATGCCCGAGACCCACAGCGGAAACCCATATCCAGCGGCCCTGGCGAAGAAATACGCTCCAAATGCTCCAAGGCTCAGCACGGCCCACACGCCGGGGCCGCGGCGCCAAAATTTCCCTGGCTCGCGGTAACACCATGCGGCAAACTGCGGCACGAGCGCGATCGACGTCAGGGTCAGATCGACAATGAAGACCCAATCCCAGGCCGGCCGCGAATAATTCAGCGGGCTCCAGGCCATTGTCCCGAAGCTCGTCATGAGGTCGAGGAAAATGTGGGTGGCAATTCCTACGGCATAGACGACATAAAGTGTCAGGAACGGCGGGGCCTTCCATTTTATCCATCGCGCCAGCGGTAGTGACACTACAGTTAATACTAATGCCCATATCGGGAGCAGGAGCCCCGAATGTGTGATGTTGCGGTGCCACTGCATGATCGCCAGCGGATTGTGCGCCAGGGGGCCCGCGAAAATGTCGATGTCTGGGAAAATCGCTCCGAGCGTGCAACCGGCGATCGCCACGCGCGCAGTGGGAGAGCTCAGCGCGCGCTTCACGCGGCCATCGGCGACCCCTGCGGGAATATCCGCCCCGGCGAAGAGCGCTTTGCCAACCAGCGCGCCCACGATTCCGTGTGTGATCGTGTCCATTTTGCGGATTGTATTGCGGATTCGGGAACAGGCCTTAGACGCGCGCCGCCGCTTGGGGTTTCACTGCTGGCCTACGCGAATCGGGATAGTCAAAGGCTTAGCGGACTCCGATGCCGCGAGCATGTGGCATTGCCCGTCGAAAATTCCGCCCGGCTCGATCACCAGGCACGGGGAATGGATTTCCCCAGTCACGACGCCCTTGGCCTGAATCTCAACGCGGCCTTTTGCGAAGATCACGCCATCGAATTTCCCGGCGATCACCACGTGATTGCCTTCGATTTGCCCCTCGACGCGCGCGCCCTCTCCCAGGATCAGGCTATGGCTCGAGATCACATTGCCCTTGAGCTGCGCGTCGATCCGGAATACGCCGGAGGCTTCGAGCGTCCCTTCAAACTTGACGCCCTTGTCGATGAAGCCGGTAAATTCATGGACCTGCTTGTCTTTATCGCGCCCTTTCGATTTCCATTGCATGGCATGCCCCCTCAAGGAAAGGCAAGTGGTTTACGGGAATCTAATTTTACCCGAGAGTTGGAAACTTGAAACGCAAAATCTTGGCCAGGTTCCGTAGCGAGCACACTAGATCTATTCGTCAGGATTTCGGTTGAGCTTCACTACTACATATGTAATATCAATGCATCAAGCGCTCGTACAGCCCGTTCAACTGTTCTTCATCGTAGAATTCCAGAATCAGCTGGCCGGCATGCCCCTTGGTTGGCATTTGCAGCGTCACGCGCGTCCCAATATGTTTCTGCAATTCATCGAGCGCCGCTTGCCGATTCGGGTCGGGCGCTTCCGATTGTGGTTGTTGTGACCGTCCGCGGGCGCGCCGCGTCGCCATCCTCTCCAGTTGCCGGACGGTCAGCTTCCCGCGGGAGGCCTTTAGCGCCAGATCGCTGCGCAGTTTTCGGTCATCGATTGCCAGCAGCGCACGGCCGTGCCCCGCCGTAATTTTCCCCTCTTCGATCCAGTCAAGGAGGGGCGCTTCGAGCGAGAGCAGGCGCACGGAATTAGCAACCGTCGCGCGATCCTTCCCGGTCCTGGTGGCCACTTCATCCTGCGTGAGGTGGAATTGCTCCATCAGACGATCGAATGCACGCGCCTGTTCGATGGGGTTAAGATCTTCGCGCTGAATGTTTTCGACGAGCGTGAGTTCGAGCGCCTGCTCGTCGCTTACTTCGCGCAGAATGGCCGGCACACGCAGGAGTTGCGCCCGCTGCGACGCCCGCCACCTGCGCTCTCCAGCGATCAGTTGGTATCGCGAGCCAATCTTTCTCAAGACGAGCGGCTGGATGATCCCGCTCGAGCGGATGGATTGCGCGAGTTCTTCGAGCGCTGCTTCGGCGAATCGCGTTCGCGGCTGATAAGGGCTGGGATCGATCAGATCGATATCGATCTGCATCGGTCCGCCCGTTGGAATTTGCGCGGGCGCGACTGCGGCAGCTGTTCCTGAGGATGCCGATGGCT
>Ga0307478_10002198_pt1 | contig 15712 bp, 12 predicted proteins | sample atmos_gasesECM4C_2_FD_203713 | JGI IMG/M metagenome (GOLD analysis project Ga0307478, IMG submission 203713) | Hardwood forest soil microbial communities from Morgan-Monroe State Forest, Indiana, United States - atmos_gasesECM4C_05 | ecosystem: Environmental > Terrestrial > Soil > Temperate...
GTGTCGCGTGCCGTACGCTCGCGAACTCTGATGTTTCGAGTCTCCGAGCCGTTGTCTTCGCTGATCGGATCTCAACAAAAACATTCGCCGATGTTTTGAAACTGTTTCGCTGACTGGCGACGTGGGTGGCGTTTGGGCCCCACACGGGCGATCTGTCCCGAGTCATGAAAGCACGCAGAATTTCGATGGAGGAAGCCAATGCAATTTCGAACTTTGTATAAAGGCGCGGCAACGTTTTGCCTCGCGTTCGCGCTCATCTTCGCGCTCCTGTTCGCGATACCAGCGAATGCCGATGAACTCTACGCCAGCATCCGCGGCACGGTCGTAGACCAATCCGGTGCGGTGTTATTCGGTGTCAACGTCACCGCGACTAATCTTGCGACCGGTCTTTTCCGAACCACTGCCACCAACGCCAGCGGGGCTTTTTCCTTCCTGCAGTTGCCGGTCGGAGATTACAACGTCAAACTGGAGAAGACGGGCTTTAAGACCGCGGCGGCGTCCAATATCCATTTGGAAGTCAATCAGGTCTACGCGCTCGATACCAGGATGGAAGTCGGCGGAGTGACGGAGCAGGTCGTCGTGGAAGCGAATCCCGTGCAGGTCGAGACCAGCACACCCCAGCGGGGCGACGTCGTGGACGCGAATCAGATTCTCAGTCTGCCTCTGATCGGCCGTAACTGGGTGAACTTGCAGCAGCTCGAGTCCGGTGTAGTCGCCGCTTCCGATGGCCGCGGCGAATATGCCACCAACGGCAGTCAGACTACGCAGAACAGTTTTCTGATCAACGGAACCGATACCAACGATCTGCCCCTCAACACTCGCACTGTAGTGCCGAGCGAAGATGCGATTCAAGAGTTCCGCATGGTGACCAACACGATCAATCCCGAATACGGCCGCAACTCCGGGGCGATCATGAATGCCGTGATCAAGTCCGGAACGAACCAATTTCATGGAGATGTCTTTGAGTTCTATCGCGACACTTTCCTGAACGCCAGCGATTGGTTCACGCATAAGCCGGCGGAATTTCATCAGAATACTTTTGGCGGAGTGATCGGCGGGCCCGTGATCAAGAACCACACCTTCTTCTTTTTCTCGTATCAGGGAATCCGGAACCGCGAACCCCAACCCAATGGTGCTTCCAATTCCTCGCCTGTGTATACGGCGGGTCAGGTCAACGGCGGCGCCGGGGCTTTCACTGGGATTGGGAATAATGTGTCCCCGTTTCCATTGGTTGGAGACAACGGGACTACCTATCCTAAAAACACGCCGTATTCGACTATTTTCAGCACTGGTGCCATCCCCACCACGGATTTCAATAAAATCGCGGCGCAACTTGTAAGTCAGTATGTGCCCTTGCCAAACTCAGGCACGAACCTCTTCACCTTCAACCCGATCCAAACCTCAACCGACGATCAATACATGTTCCGCATCGACCAGAACATCGGTAAGCGAGATTTGCTGTGGGGTTCGTGGTTGCAGGAGTCCTTTCCCTTTAGCACCACGATACCGTTCCCTGGAACCGGCACTACTCTTCCAGGACTTCCATCTACCAATCAGCAGCACTTCAAGCTCTTGACGCTGTCTTGGAGTCACACGATCAACGATCACATGATCAACGAGCTGCGCGGCGGCTACAATCGCTTCAATTACGCTGCTGTTTCGCCGGAGAAGGTCATTCAGCCTTCCAGCCTCGGATTCAACATCACGCCACAAGATCCAGGCGGTGCGAGCATACCCGCGATATTCATCTCGGGCCTTTTCAATCTCGGCTTCTCAGCGGACGGTCCGCAGCCCAGAATCGATCAAACGTATGAAGTTGTGGACAACTTTTCCTTTACTCACGGTCGGCACACCATGAAGGCCGGCTGGGATATGCGGCGTTTCGAGGTGACCAATCCTTTCTTCGCTGAAAACAACGGAGCCTATTTCTACAATGGCTTGGGAAAGTACTCTACAGGCAATCCAGGAGCGGATTTCCTGCTCGGGATTCCCGATAGTTATGGTCAACAGAGCGGTGGTTACGGCAACGACCGCGCTCAGGAGTACTACACCTACTTCCAGGATGAGTGGAAGATGAGAAGGAATCTGACACTCACCTACGGCGTCGGTTGGACTGTCGACACCCCTCTGGCCGATCTCGCCTATAACGGCCATGGTATGGCGGCGTGGTATCCGGGCCAGCAGTCCGTCGTATTCCCGAATGCGCCCGTGGGGGTCGTTTACTCGGGCGATCCCGGCGTGCACCCCACAGGCACCAACCATCTGTGGCGGAACTGGGGACCACGGCTGGGATTTGCCTACAGCCCGGGAGACTCCGGCAAGATGAGTATCCGCGGCGGGTTTGGGATTTACTACAACCGCACGGAAGAAGAACTAAACCTGCAATTCCAGGGCGTGCCGCCCAACTCGATCGCTAGCACTGGTGCGACGGCCACCGGAGGCAGCCCAGGCTTCGCCAATCCGTTCGCCGACGTCGCGGGGGCGTTCCCCGTTGCACCCAACCCCTTCCCGTTCAATGGCGCTCCCTCCAATGTGGCCTTTACTTTGGCAAACGGGAATCTGCCGATCTGGAGCTTCTGTTGCAGCACCATCGATCCGCGAAACGTCGATCCCACATCGTACAACTACAACTTGACGCTGGAGCGGCAGCTCTCTGCGAGCATGGTGATGTCTTTGGGATACGTGGGTGCTCTCGGTCGTCACCTGGAGATCGGCCACCCGCTGAATCTGGTTACGAACGTCGCGCCTTGCCTGGCCGATTCGGCTTGCAGCGCAAGCAATCAGGAATTCACCCATCCTGGAGATTTTCTATATCCAGGAAACATCTATGGAACCATCGACCAGATCTCGAACATGGGGAACTCCCACTACAACTCGCTGCAGGCTGGTTTGAAGAGGAAGATGTCGCACGGTCTGCAGTTGACTGCGAACTACACTTGGTCGCACTCGTTCGATAACGGCTCTGGCTTCGAAAATACGTCGTTCGGCGGGGGCGGATTCGGCGGCCTTTCCTCGACTCGCGCCTACAATCCCTATCTGACGTACCTCAATTACGGTCCTTCCATTTTCGATGCCCGACAGAGGCTCGTCCTCGGTTACGTGTACGAACTGCCGCACCCACACACCACCAATGGGTTGGTAGACCGGGCTCTGAAGGGATGGACCATTTCGGGGATCACGACCTTCCAAAGTGGATTCCCAATGGATGTAGTTGACACCTCGGATCCATCTTTGCGATGCCAGCCCGGTTTCTCCGACTTCGCTTGCATGGATGTGCCAAACCTTGTTGCCCCGGTGCAGTACTTGAATCCGCGTGCGACCAACGCCAGCACAGGCGTAAGTCAGTGGTTCTCGGCCAGTTCATTCGCCAGTGCACCGGCGGGTACCTTTGGGCTTGCGCCCCGCAATCTGCTGAAAGGACCGGGAATCAACAACTGGGACTTCCAATTGTTTAAGGATACCCAGATCACCGAAGGAACGAAGCTGGAGCTGAGGATTGAGTTCTACAATGTGTTCAACCACGAGAACTTCTGGCAGGGCGGGATCGTTAACAACATCGCCTCGCCTTTATTCGGACAAAACACCGCCGACAATCCCTCCACCGGCCAAGGCCCACGCCTGATCCAGTTGGCAACGAAGTTCTACTTCTAACCAGAAGTTGAACTGAAATAAATCCAGGGAGCCGAGAGGCTCCCTGTTTTTTCTTACATTTCTGCGGTTTCCGCCGCTATCTTCCGAAGATCACGTAGTGATAACTTGTGGCCATAAAAAACAGGAGCGGCACGGATAGGAAGAAATTCGTCCGCGACGCCAGGAATGCTTGTCGTGCGAGCGCCGCGCCGTCCGCGGGGGGTGTCCCGGCGAGCGTTCCGCGAATGATCTTCTTATTGTTAGGCCAGATGATGCCCCACACGTTAAACAGCATGACCCACCCGAAGCCGCCTCCCACGCCGATGGAAAGCACGTGATTATCGTCCCCACCGACGGGCGTGTAGTTCACGAACAGCCATCCGGCGGCAATGCATATGATGGCGACTATGGCTCCCAGAACATATCCACTCGGCGTGGCCTTCTTGATGACAAAGAAAAGGATGAACCAGACCACGGTCCACAGCACGACGAAAAGTCCGATCGTCCCCAGCCCGCTCTTGCCGGCGCGTTCCGCATCCGGTCCCACGTAAAATTCTCCCCAGTACCAAAAGCCGACAAACACAGTGACCAGTGCGCTCCACCGGAACCAGTTCAGCGCGGGCAGGGTCAGGTTCTGAAAAATCTTTGGCTTCATCGCTGCGTCAACCTGCTTCATGAATGGGACATTGATCAGGTTGAAAAAATAGAGCAGTCCAATCCAGGTGATGCCGGCCAGAAAATGAAACCATCGCAAGATCAACTGAGTAGCTTCGGCGCCGGTGTGGGTGGGCATGACAAAGGAAGCTGCCGCAGCGAAAAGGTGCATGGAGTATCCTCCGCCAACTTCAAAAGTTCAGGTTGCGGTCTTCCAATGGCCTGCGATCCAGGGCCGATGGCCAACCTCAGAACCTGTTTGTAATGCTGGTGAAGGCTCGCGGGCGCAGGGCTCGACACTAGTGCCCCCGCGGAGTCGAGGCAAGTCTGCGCTTCCCATGACTCCCCTGTCAACGTTCTTGAGCCTCTCCAGTAACTTCCCGGTTGAAAAGTCACAAAGTTCGCCGTATCGTACAAGCAACATTGTCTGCTCAGGCTGCGCCGCCTGGCCAGAATTTGTCCCCCCTTGTTCCCGTGGCATGCGGGAAGGCTTCCGGGAACACGCTGTTGCTTTGAGCCTGCTCTGGAACGAGTTTCCGGCAGGTCAGTAGTCGTTCGCAGTCTACACAGCGAGGAGATCGGCTATGGATAGCAATAAGCCGGCGCAAAACATTCAGGATTCCTTCCTCAACACAGCCCGCAAAGAGCGCGCCAGCATCACGATTTATCTGCTCAGCGGGGTCAAGTTGACGGGCCGCATTCGTTCCTTTGATAAGTACTCCGTTGTGCTGGAGGCAAACGGGCAGGAGCAACTGATCTTCAAGCACGCTATCTCGACTGTGGTCATGGGACGAGTAGCCGCAACACACGGCCCCCACGTGACGCATACCGAAAAACCGGTCAGTTCCAGTGCGGCGGTGACCCCGGTTGCGGCAGCGAGTGCTTCAGGCACCGAAGGGTAAGGCGTTTTCGGCTTGCGAAGTACTTCACCCAAGACATCCCGCAACGTTCCGCGCGTCGGCAGACGTGTGCCCCTTAATCGCGAACGCGGCCCCGACCAAGCCGGAGTGGAGCGCGCCTTTCTAGTAGGGCTCGATGTGCGCTCGCGTCGCGCGAAGGGAAGCGTGACTGCCCAGGCTGCCGCGGCGCGTGATGCCATGGCGCTTCAGTCGCCGAAAACCGGTCCCGGAACTGCGCCCAAGTCCAACGGCAAGCCTTCGATCCCCGAATTCGACGCCGAGGAGTCCTTGGCTGAACTGCGCACGTTGGCCGAGAGCGCCGGAGCCAAAGTCGTTGGCGAGATGCTGCAGCGCCGCGACCGCTTCGATCCCGCCACGCTAATTGGCGCGGGCAAGCTCGAAGAGATCGCCGGCGCGGCTGCCTCGGCGAATGCCGACCTGTTGCTGTTCGATCACGATCTCAGTCCTTCGCAGCAGCGCAATATCGAAAAGATCGTTCACCGGCGCGTGATCGACCGCACCCAGCTCATTCTCGACATCTTTGCCCGCCATGCCCGTACTCGCGAAGGTCAATTGCAGGTGGAACTGGCGCAACTGCAGTACATGCTTCCAAGGCTGGCAGGGCGCGGCGTGGAGATGTCCCAACTCGGCGGCGGCATAGGCACCCGCGGACCCGGCGAAACGCAGCTCGAAACCGACCGCCGCAAAATCTATAGGCGTATTCGGCATGTCGAGCAGCAACTGGAGAACGTGCGGCGTATTCGGGCGCAGCAGCGGCAGCGGCGGGAATCGGCCCCGGTGGCGACGGTTGCGCTCGTCGGCTACACCAATGCCGGGAAGTCAACTCTCTTCAATGCGTTGACGCAGGCCGGAGTTTTGTCCTCCTCAAAGATGTTCGCGACTCTCGATCCGACGATTCGCGCCGTCAATTTGCCCTCGAAACGCAAGGTGCTTCTCTCCGACACCGTCGGATTCATTCGCAACCTGCCGCACACGCTGGTCTCCGCATTCCGCGCTACCCTGGAAGAAGTGCAGCGGGCATCGCTGATCCTGCATGTCTCGGACGCCAGCAGCCGCCTATCGGCCGAGCAGGACGCCCAAGTCGAACTGGTTCTGAAAGAACTTGAGGCGGACAAGAAGCCTCGCCTGCGCGTGATGAACAAAGTCGATCTCTTGGATGAAGAGGTTGCCCAGACTTTAATTGCCGAAGCGGAGCACAGCCAAACGAGAACCCTGTACGTGTCGGCGGTAGAAGGCACAGGTCTAAACCGGCTGCTGGAGCGGATCGACGCCACGATCGAGGAAGATCCCGTTAGCCGCGTCCTGCTCAGCGTGCCTCAGAAAGAGGGGAAAATGCTTGCGCTCCTCGAAGCGCGAGCGCGAATCTATTCCCGGAAATACGTGGACGGTTCGGTGAACTTGGAGGCGGAAGCACCCGCATCGGTAGTCCGGAGGGTGTCAAAGTTCGTCGTGGGTTAGCCTTAACCCTTCTCGCTCATCCCAAAATGGGGAACGTAGGGACAAATTAAATGGGCCGGCAACCAAGAAGCGGTGACATTCCTTGGCTATCGGCCCATTCGATCCTGAATTGGATCGGAGGTGATATCTCTATGCTAAACCTCTTTGCTCCGAAGTCAAGGAATATGTACAGAAATTCTGCCTTTTCACGCATCAGGCTTTGCCGGTTGCTAAATGTATTGTTTGTATAAATTTGCAGGCCGTGCGTCGTGCTATTGGATGGCAGTGCGAACTCCAATCGCAACATCGCGTCCGGCAAATTCATATTCGTTCGGCAGCGGGCGCGGATCGTCCTCGCGTTGACATAAGCTGCTCGGGAAGCTAGACTTAACAGTTTTCATAGCCCTCATTTTTCCGGTCTATATCAGCACCACATGGATCAGACGCTCCATCAACTAGGGGGATTACTGCTCGGAGCAGTACCGACAGTCATTCTGCTGGCATTGCTTTACGTCTTGTACACATTCATCGTGCACAAGCCGCTAGGACGCGTTCTCGCGGAACGTCGCAATAAGACTGAAGGCGCGGTGGAGCGGTCGCGAGCCGATATCGCCGCCGCTGACGCACGCACCAGCGAGTACGAGCAGCGTCTTCGTGAGGCTCGCGCAGCCGTATTCCGGGCGCAGGAAGCTCGGCGCCAGGCGGCACTGCAAAGCCGCAGCAAGGCAGTAAATGAAGCCCGCAGCAAGGCGCAAGGACTTGTAGCGACGGCGAAAGGGGATATCGAAGGCGATCGCGCCACCGCCGAAGCCGGACTACAAAAAGAAGCCCCAGCACTTGCGCAAGAGATCGTGCGCCGGGTCCTGCAGCCCGCGGGAGCCGGACGTTGAGTTCAATGACTGCATTCAAAAAATATCTGAGATTGTCGATCTTTGCCGTGTCGTTGCTGCTCACGGTCGGCACTGGACGAATCTTCGCCCAGGAGCCGGCCCCCGCGCCGCCGCCCAAGCCAGCCCCCTCCGGCCATCACGTAGGAGTCAGCGGGCAACTCGCCCATGAGACACGCGAGGCGGCTGGGGAGGAAGAGGACGAAACAGCCGAGTTCAAGCAGTCTGCTTCCGTGCGACTGATTGCACGCGTGACCGGACTGAATCTGCGGCAGTCCTACTGGCTCAGCGTCATGCTGAACTTCATCGTGATTGCCGTCGTGATCGTGTGGGCAGGGAAGAAATACTTGCCGGGAGCGTTCCGGGATCGAACTGCGGCGATCCAGAGGGCAATGCAGGAAGCGCAGAGAGCCAGCGAGGAAGCGCGTCGCAAACTCGCCGAAATTGAAGTCCGCCTCCAAAAACTTGACGTCGAGATCGGCTTGATGCGCGACGCTGCCGAGAAAGAGGCCGCCGCTGAGGCAGTTCGCATTCAGGCCGCTGCCGAGGAAGATGCCCGCAAGATCGTCGCTGCCGCCGAGCAGGAAATCGCCGCCGCCGCAAAAGCCGCCCGCCGTCAGTTGACTGCCTACGCGGCAGATCTGGCAGTCGGCTTGGCCCAAAAGCAGATTCGAGTGGATGCAGCCACCGATCAAGCGCTGGTGCGGAATTTTGCGGGTCAGTTGGGTGCCTCGTCCGACGATTCCGGAAAGGGCAGGAACTAGCATGGCCTCCGTCGCCAGGACGTATGCCCGGGCCTTCGCTGACGTGATTCTTGAAACCCGTCTCGACGCAACCCGCGCCACCGCTGGCCTTCGCCGCATTGCCAGCTTGGTCGCCGAGAGTACGGAGTTGCGCCGAGTCTGGGAGAATCCGGCGGTTCCGGCCGAGCAGAAGCGGCATCTTCTGGATGCGATCGTGCAGCGCGAAGGCATCGAACGCCACGTCCGCAATCTGGTGGCGATATTGATTGACCATCGCCGCGTCCAGTATCTATCGCGCATCACGGCGCAACTGGAGAAGGAACTCGATGCCCGTTTAGGATTCGCGGAGGCCCAGATCACAAGCGTCCGCGAACTCGGCGATGCTGAAAAACGCGGACTCGAAGCCCAAATCCAGAAAATGACCGGCAAGAAAGTGCGCGCTCAGTTTGGCCTGGATGCATCTTTGCTGGGCGGCGCTGTCATCCGCATTGGCAGCACGATTTACGACGGTTCGGTAAAAGGACAGCTGGAGAAAATTAAGGAAGCTATTAGCTCTTAGCTTCTAGCTCTTGGCTTGAACCAAGGCGGTTGAGCTGAGAGAAGTCCCGGCAGAAGTCGCAGGTCGTACGAGCGAGCACGAGGTCTTTCGAATGGAGCATCGCTTCTTGACGCTCCATGTCCGTTCAGGATGGCAGGGTTTTTGGGTGGTAGCTAGTAGCTAAAGGCTAAGAGCTGAACTTATGGCGCAAATCAAAGCAGACGAAATCTCGAAACTGATCCGCGAGCAGATCGAGCACTACGAATCCAAGATCTCGGTCGACGAAACGGGCACTGTCATTACCCTCGGAGACGGTATCGCACGTGTGTACGGGCTCGACAAGGTCATGGCCGGCGAACTTTTGTCGTTCCCGCACGGTGTGGCCGGGATCGCCATGAACCTGGAAGAAGACCAGGTCGGCGTCGTGCTGCTCGGCGAATACACGGAAATCAAGGAAGGCGACGAGGTCAAGCGCACCGGCCGCATCATGAGCGTCCCGGTGGGCGAGGCTATGGTCGGGCGCGTGGTGAATTCGCTGGGCCAGCCCATTGACGACAAGGGCCCGATCTCCAGCGATCAGTTCATCCCTCTGGAACGTCTGGCTCCGGGCGTGATCGATCGTCAACCGGTGCGCGAGCCCATGGCGACGGGCCTGAAGGCCATCGACAGCATGATCCCGATTGGCCGTGGCCAGCGCGAGTTGATCATTGGCGACCGCCAGACCGGAAAAACCGCCGTCGCCCTCGACACCATCATCAACAGCAAGGGCAACGATCTGATTTGTATTTACAACGCCATCGGCCAGAAGCGCTCGTCGATCGCGCAGGTGGTCAAGATTCTCGAAGACTACGGGGCGATGGAATACACCATCGTCGTCGCCGCTTCGGCATCCGAGCCTGCTCCTATGCAGTACATATCGCCCTATGCCGCCTGCGCCATGGGCGAATACTTCCGCGACACCAAGCGGCACGCGCTCGTGATTTATGACGATCTTTCCAAGCACGCCGCGTCTTACCGCGAGATCTCTCTCTTGCTGCGCCGTCCGCCAGGCCGCGAGGCGTATCCCGGAGACGTTTTCTATCTCCACTCCCGCCTGCTGGAGCGTGCGGCAAAACTGAGCGACAAGAATGGCGGCGGCTCGCTTACAGCTCTCCCCATCATCGAGACGCAGGCCGGTGACGTTTCCGCATACATTCCGACCAACGTTATTTCCATCACAGATGGCCAGATCTATCTCGAAACCGACCTGTTCAACCAGGGGGTTCGCCCGGCCGTGAACGTCGGTCTCTCCGTGAGCCGTGTCGGTGGCAGCGCCCAGATCAAAGCCATGCGTCAAGTCGCGGGCACGTTGAAGCTCGAACTCGCGCAGTACCGTGAACTGGCGGCTTTTGCCCAGTTCGGCAGCGATCTCGACAAGGCGACGCAGGCGCAGTTGAATCGCGGACAGCGGCTGGTCGAACTGCTCAAGCAGAACCAGTTCTCGCCGCTGGCGTTTTCCAAGCAGATTCTGATCATCATGGCCGGAACCGGTGGGTTCCTCGACGATCTGCCGGTCGCACAGGTACGCGAATTTGAGATGGAACTCTACAAATATGTCGAGTCCACCAATCCCGGCGTGCTGCGCGCGATCATGGAAAAGAAGATTCTCGACGATGCGCTCAAAGGCCAGTTGCAGGCCGTTATCAAAGAAGCGAAGCAGCAGTTCGTAGCAGCGCGGGAAGCAGTAGCCAAGTAGTCCGTAGAGACGTAGCTTGCTACGTCTCTTTGTGCCAGTGGTGAGAGTGAGACGTAACAAGTTACGTCTCTCCGATAATGCCTAATATTCTCGACATCCGCCGTCGCATTCGCAGCGTGATCAACACGCGGCAGATCACCAAGGCCATGAAGATGGTCTCCGCGGCCAAGCTGCGCCGCGCTCAAGAGCGCGCCCTGGCTGCCCGCCCGTATGCGCACATGCTCACGAGCGTTTTGAAGTCGCTGGTGGCGCGTGCGGAAATTTACGACCCTGAGACCGGGGAGCCAAAGCATCCTCTGCTGGCCCAGCGGGAAGAGAAGAACGTCCTCCTGATCGTGGTGACTGGCGACAAAGGCCTGGCCGGCGCTTTCAACGCGAACATCTTGAAGGCGGCGGCTCGGTTTCTCGAGTCGAAATCCCGCCAGAACATCGACATTGAAGCCGTCGGCCGCAAGGGACGCGACTTCCTGCGCCGCCGTTATCCTGCTGCGAAGGTTCAAACCCGCAGCCTCGCTGAGTTGGAAGAGTCGATTGAGCGCGAAGGCGAGATCCCCGAACGTGCGGGAACCATCCAGATCACCGGCGAGCACATCGGTATTCTCGGTAAGGTGGAATTCGCACAAGCTGCGGCGCTTGCGCGGAACGTCATCCAGCGCTATTGCCACGAAGAAGTCGACGCAGTTTACGTCGTCTTCAATGAATTCAAATCGGTCATCGCGCAGCGCCTCATTGTCGAACAGATTCTACCCGTTGAACAAATCGGCGAACAGGCGGTGCGCCTCGCCGAGGAATTGACCGAGGAAGAGAAGAAGAAAGCGAAGGAGGCGGCGGTGAGCGCCGGCGTCGGCATGCGCGGCAGCGAGGGCGAGCCGGAAAAAGCATCACAGTTCGGCACGGCGCAAGTCGACTACATCTACGAGCAACCCCCGGAAGATTTGTTCCGCGCGCTCTTGCCGAAGTACGTGAGCATCCAGATTTTCCGTGCCTTGCTGGAATCAGTGGCGGCCGAGCACGCCGCCCGCATGACTGCGATGGACTCGGCCACCAACAACGCAACCGACATGATCGACTCGCTGACGCTGGCCATGAACCGAGCCCGCCAGGCGAAGATCACTAAAGAGATCATCGAGATCGTCAGCGGCGCCGCCGCCATGTAAGGAAGCTTCTAGCTTCTAGCTACTAGCTTCTGGCAAAATCAGGTTTCGTTAAACGAGTGCCTGTGGCACTCAGCAATCAGCACTCGGCATTCAGCCAGTCGAGTTGCTGGAGGTACGCATGAAATTCCAATGGTTGAATGCTGATTGCCGAGTGCTCGGGCAAACTAGGAGCTAGCAGCTAGTAGCTAGAAGCTAATTTATGGCTGAAAACGTAGGACGCGTAATTCAAGTCGCAGGACCGGCGGTGGACGTCCAGTTCGCCGAGGGGAGCCTGCCTCCGATTTATGAGGCGTTGAAAGTTGTCAGCGATGGCTTCCAGGTGCCCAGCCCGATCAACGTCATCCTCGAAGTGCAACAGCACCTCGGCGAAGGACGGGTTCGCTGCGTGGCCATGGAGCCAACCGACGGCATGGTGCGCGGCATGAAGGCTATCGACCAGGGCGGGCCCATCTCCGTGCCTGTAGGCCGCGGAACGTTGGGCCGCGTCATGAACGTGATCGGCGAGCCAGTCGACCAGCTCGGGCCGATCGAGTACAAAGAGCGGCTCCCGATTCATCGTCTGGCGCCGGCCTTCGACGAGCAGGCCACAACCGCCGAGATGTTCGAAACCGGCGTGAAAGTTGTCGACCTGATCCAGCCATTTCTGAAGGGCGGCAAGATCGGACTATTTGGTGGCGCCGGCGTCGGCAAGACTGTCGTCATCATGGAGCTCATCAACAACGTCGCCAAGCAGCACGGCGGCTACTCGGTGTTCGCCGGCGTCGGCGAGCGCACCCGCGAGGGCAACGACCTTTGGCTGGAAATGACGGAGTCTGGCGTGATTAAGCCCGGCAGGCCGGATGAATCAAAAGCAGCTCTCATCTATGGCCAGATGACCGAGCCTCCGGGTGCCCGCCTCCGCGTGGCTCTCACCGGACTAACGGTCGCCGAATATTTCCGTGACGTCGAGGGTGCCGACACGCTCCTCTTCATCGACAACATTTTCCGCTTCACGCAGGCGGGTTCGGAAGTTTCAGCGCTACTGGGCCGCATGCCCAGCGCCGTCGGCTATCAACCCAACCTGGCGACGGAGATGGGCGAACTGCAGGAGCGCATCACCTCCACCAAGAAAGGCTCTGTCACCTCCGTCCAGGCGATTTACGTGCCCGCCGACGATCTCACCGATCCCGCGCCGGCTACGACATTCGCTCACCTCGATGCCACCACCGTGCTTTCGCGCGCTTTGACGGAAATCGGAATCTATCCGGCAGTCGATCCGCTCGCGTCAACCTCACGAATCCTTGATCCCCGCATCGTCGGCCAGGAGCACTACGATGTGGCGCAGGCGGTGAAAAAGACGCTGCAGACCTACAAAGATTTGCAGGACATCATCGCCATTCTCGGCATCGACGAGTTAAGCGAGGATCAGAAGGTCACGGTCGCCCGTGCCCGCAAGATTCAGCGCTTCCTCTCGCAACCGTTCCACGTGGCCGAGCAGTTCACGGGCGCAGCGGGACGTTACGTAAAAATCGCGGACACGGTGAAAGGTTTCAAAGCGATCGTTGAAGGCAAGTACGACGACATCCCCGAACAGGCCTTCTACATGAAAGGCCCTATCGAGGAAGTTCTCGAAGCCGCGGAGAAGATGAAGGCCGCAGCGTAAGAACAGTCGTTGGTCGATGGTCCTTTGTCGTTGGCGGAATACTGCTGGCGCGGACCAAGGCCAACGACCGACGACCAACGACTAATGCCCGAAACTTTCCAACTCGAGATCGTCACGCCGGAAAAGAAGGTCGTCGAGACCGCCGCCGAAGAAGTTCAGATTCCCGGCAAAAACGGCTATCTGGGCGTCCTGCCGGGCCATGCGCCCTTGATCACGGAGTTGTCAGTGGGTGAGATCACCTTCCGTGGGAATTCCATCGTGCAGCGGCTCGCGGTGGCTTGGGGCTTTGCGGAAGTTCTTCCCGACAAAGTGACTATTCTCGCCGAAACCGCGGAACGTCCCGCCGAGATTGACGTCGAACGCGCCCGTAAATCCAAAGAGCGCGCTGAGCAGCGCCTGAGCAGCAGCGATCCGACCGTCGACGTCGACCGCGCGCTCGACGCCCTCCATCGCGCCGAGGCCCGCTTGGACGTCGCCGCAAAGAAATAAGGGAAACTCGGCCCGCGTCTCTACGGAAATCCTCTTCACGATCTGCATTACAATGGCCCCGCTCACGTTGAGGTAATCAATGAAATCTTACTTTCCCATTCTCGTTTCCGTTCCCCTGACTTGTTCCATTTTCGTGAGCGGACAAGCCAAGCCCGTTGCAACTCCACCTCCACAAGCGCTGCCGGCGTTGGTAACGCCGGAGGTCCATCCTGATAAAAGCGTCACCTTCCGCTTTCGCGCTCCGAACGCTCAGGAGGTGAAACTGGCTCGCGAGGGCACGGAACCGGTGACGATGCAGAAGGACGACCAGGGCGTGTGGAGTGTCACGACGGCTCCCCTTGCCCCGGATTACTACGGATATTCGATTGTGGCCGATGGCGTGCGTTATATCGACCCCTACAATCCCTCACTGAAGCCGAACTTGCTGAGCACGGAGAATGTCGTCCATGTGCCCGGGCCCGACACCCTGCCCTGGGAATTGAACGACATTCCCCATGGCGAAATCCACCATCACTTTTACAAGTCTTCGATCGCCGAGGACGAACGCGATTTCTACGTCTACACACCTCCCGGATACGATCCGGCAGCGCGGACGACATATCCGGTGCTGTATCTGTTGCATGGCTATAGCGACGACGCGAGCGGATGGACTGCCGTCGGCCGCGCCAACGTAATCTTCGACAACCTCATCTCGCAAGGCAAAGTGAAGCCGATGATTGTGGTCATGCCGCTCGGTTACGGGACCATGGAAATGATTCGACTCGGTTCGAGTGCATGGAGTCATACCGATGTCCGCGACAAGAATTTCTCAGACTTTCAGAAAGCTCTGCTCATGGAGGTGATGCCCAAGGTCGAGAGCGAGTACCGCATGACCAGAGACCGCAATTCGCGCGCGATTGCGGGACTTTCGATGGGCGGCTCAGAGTCTTTGCTCACCGGCTTGAACAATCTCGACACGTTCGCGTGGATCGGCGCATTCAGCTCCGGTGGTATTCCCGACGATTTCAAAAGCGACTTCCCCGCGCTCGACGCCAAAGCCAACCAGCAGTTACGGCTCTTGTGGATTGCCTGCGGCACTGAAGATCGCCTCATAGACGGGAACCGGAAATTGCGCGAATGGCTCATCGCGAAAGGAGTCCGGCACACCTTCGTCGAAACTCCAGGCATGCACACGTGGATGGTCTGGCGGCGCAACCTGGCAGATTTTTCCGCATTGCTATTCCGCTAAGCTGTCGTAGAGACGTTGCTTGCAACGTCTCTGCCGCCGCCATGCGGGACGATGGTGAGAGAGACGTAGCAAAGCTACTTCTCTACGAAGAGGGGAACGGAAGATCGACACAAGCCTAGGGCACATTCACCGAATCGTGATTCTCCGCTGGCACATACTTCACGGCCGCCGTGCGCTCGAGTTTGTCCCACGCAAACTTGCGGCCCTCGAGGGCGCGTTTCAGCGTCTTAAACAATACGATCGAGAATAACTGCCGGTAAGCGAACCGCTGCAGCCATACCTGGCTGAGCAGCCAGCCATCTTCTTTGTCATCCGGACGCCGCCGCTCCAACGCAAACGCAATTGCCGAAGCGATGAAATCGATCACTAAGAACGCGAAGAAAAATGCCACCAGCTTGTGGAAGCTTGCCGGATCGGTCGAATCCGGATGGAAATGTTTCTGGATGAGATACCAGATCGTGCCTACCGCAAACATGATGTCGATGAGCGGCGATACCAGCGGCAGCAGGATCTGGAAGATCACTATGTTCGGCAGTGCCACCCAGCCGAGCGCCCCCTCGCGCCCGACCACTCCGCGATGTTTGTACACTGCCTGCAGAATGCCGAACGACCAGCGGAATCGCTGCCGCATCAGGCCATTCGCATTGGTGGG
>Ga0307478_10002200_pt1 | contig 15700 bp, 11 predicted proteins | sample atmos_gasesECM4C_2_FD_203713 | JGI IMG/M metagenome (GOLD analysis project Ga0307478, IMG submission 203713) | Hardwood forest soil microbial communities from Morgan-Monroe State Forest, Indiana, United States - atmos_gasesECM4C_05 | ecosystem: Environmental > Terrestrial > Soil > Temperate...
AGGAACGAATACAGACCCAATTCCAGATCGCCGCGCGTCCAGCCGTGAAGATTGTTGTAGAGCATGAGGGCTGGTACCGAGTTACCCAGCCTGAGTTGGTCGCTCAGGGGCTGAGCAGTTCCGTGGATCCGGCTTTCTTGAGAATGTTTGCAGAAGGAATCGAGCAGCCCATCCGCATCACCGGTACAGACACAGAGGGTCGAGGGTTCGGCCCGCAGGCAGCCATCGAATTCTACGGCACCGGAATCGATACGCCATACTCCGATAAGCGGGTCTACTGGTTGGTGGTGGGCGAACAGCCTGGCGAACGCATTCCACGGGAATCGGTCGACGACGGCGCAGGCTCGCAGCCGCAAACCTTTACGGGAACAGTGGAACTGAAGCCACGCACGACATACTTTGCAGCTTTGCTCAGAGAAAACACCGACAATTTCTTTGGTGCCCTGGTTTCCACGGTGCCCGTCGATCAGGTTCTGAATTTGCCCGCATTGGCGTCCACATCCAGCCCGGACGGGGAGCTTCAGGTGGTCCTGCAGGGTGTAACCGAGGGAGTGCTTCACAACGTTGCGGTGTCGATGAATGGGGCAAACATTGGGGAACTCAGTTTTGTCGGCCAAAGCTTGGGCACACTTACAGTGCGGGTTCCTGCCGGTATCCTGCAGCAAGCCAACACTCTTACTCTGACCGCACAGAATGGTTCGGACGACCTCAGCCTGATCGACGACATCAAACTTACCTATCCCCGGACTTATACAGCGCAATCGGATTTACTCAAATTTACGGCCGAAGCTGGAGACGAGGTGGTTGTGCATGATTTCGACCACCCACCCAGCCGGCTGATCGACATCACGAATCCCGAACAAGCCATCGAGCTTGTGCCGGAAGTCAGCGCCGAAAATAACGGATATCGACTTCGTGTCGAGATTCCACGGTCGGTTCCTGGGAAACACATCTTGCTCGCGTTGTCTGACGAAGAAATCGCAGCGCCCTCCCAGGTTTTAAGTAACCATCCCTCCGCTTGGCATGATGTGCAACCCGGAGGCCAGGTCGTAGTCATTGCACACCCGGACTTCGTCGGCTCTCTAAGCCCACTCGTTCGGTTTCGGCGGCAACAGGGAAAGTCAGTCGCACTCGTGCCGTTAGATCAAGTGTATGACGAGTTCAATTTCGGAGAAGCCAGCCCTTACGCCATTCGCGACTTCTTGCAGACCGCCATCGCGAATTGGCGGAACAAACCGCAGTTCCTTCTGCTGGCGGGGGATGCGTCAGTGGATCCCAGGAACTATCTTGGTTTCGGTTTTCTTGATTTCGTTCCCACAAAGATCATCGCAACTTCTGAGCTTAAAACCGCCTCGGATGATTGGTTCTCCGATTTTGCCGGGCGTGGTCTCCCGCAGCTTGCCACCGGCCGGTTGCCGGTACGCACGATCGATGAAGCCCACACCGTAGTGGAAAAAATTCTCAGCTATGAAGCAGACCAGGATCACGAAAACTGGATACGCCAGGCGATGCTGGTCGCGGACCGCGATGACACCTCCAATTTTTCGGAGGAGAGTCGATCTGTGCAGGCTCTTCTACCCAAGTCGATGATCATCACCGACGTGTTTGCCAGCCAATTAGACCCGAAGGCTGCAAAGCAAGAGATCCTGGATGGAATAAATAGTGGAAAGCTATTGGTAAATTACATCGGGCATGGATCAGTAGAAATCTGGTCAGGCGAAGACCTGCTCGACAGTACGGAGGCGTCCACTCTGTCAAACGGAGCGCATCTTCCTGTGTTCCTCATTATGAATTGTCTGAACGGCTTCTTTCACGATGTGTACACTCAAAGTCTTGCGACGGCACTGCTGCTCTCGCAGAACGGTGGGGCAGTCGCAGTGTGGGCCTCTTCCGGATTAACCCAACTCGAACCACAAGTACAGTTGGACAAGAACGCTCTCAGGTTGCTTTTCAGCGAGCCTTCCCTGACTTTGGGAGAAGCTGTGCGAAATGCCAAGTCGACGATCATCGACCCGGACGTCCGACGGACCTACATTCTGTTTGGTGACCCAGTGTTACGGCTTCGGACTTCAGCTACAGGTCAGGGCAAATAGGCCAGCGCTGAATAAACTCGCTGAGTGTACTCCCCCCAGGAATACCTTGGTCGAGAGGGAAGTGCGGTCAGCCTGTCGTGCCCTTCTCCGTTGCTTTGACGAACACGCCGAGGACATACTCGTTGAGGAGGTCGGCAACTTTCTTTGCTTGCTCCACCCGGGTTCCTCCCAGGAGATCAAATCCAACCACGGAATTGTTTAAAGGCGGAATGGTCTGGTGTAGTAGTTGGATCAGCAGAACAACGTTTCCTTCCGGGGTTTGCTGAACCACGAACTGACAATTGCTGCGCTGCATATTTGTGGGCGACATGTCGCGGACTATACTCCCCCTCGCGCCCTGAGTGATTTTCGCTTTTCGATCTGCCCTTGGGACCGGCGAACATCTAACAAACGTGAAGGCCGCCGTTCACGGCGGTCCGACGTTCAAATACGAACAGTGGCCTTCCTCCCGCGTGCCCATCATTTCCTCGCTCCCAAGCTGAGTCTAATAATATCGAGTAGTTTTTGAACATTCTCATCGCCGGGAAGCCCCTTTGTCTCCAGCGCCTCTTTAGCTTCCTCTAAACTCAGTTGTTTCGCAGAAGGTGTGTTATAGGGTTTAGGCTTTCTTGGGAAACTTGATGGGCCGGACTTGATTGCTGACACGCCGGGGGACCTCCTCCGTGTTCCGAAATCGTAACGAAATAATTATTCGCTCGCCTGAGGTTTAGTGCTGAAAACAGTTGCAGTTGTTACGAAATCGTAACAAGACCACAACCAGAGAAGAATTAGCAATGTCGTCTGGGAGTATGGTTCTCACGTGTTACAGCCTTGAGGGGGATTCCCCCGCCATCAGCAAGAGCCGACAGCAAAGCCGCTGCAGATGGCGGGCCAATGGATTCCAGGGTGCCGCCTCGATTTACGTTCGCTCCAGTTGTGGAAACGGTCTTCCCCGATATAACGCAGGAGAGCAATCAGGAAGAAAGGGACGCCGCCAAAGGCTCTTGCCATGGAAATGGATGGAGCGAAACTTGTTGGCTGCGACGGCCGGCGGACTTCCCTAAAGGATCTCGGTAGCCGCGGCTTTCCGAGTCCTGGGACGCTCGTAACATCGAGACGTTCGCTCGATGCAGTAGACTGGCCAGGCTTCGCAGTCCCTCAGTCTCACGACAAAAGGTCCCGGACAGGATCACTCCTGCGGGGCTTCTTGTTGTTGCTCAATGGTTGTTACTCGGTCGGGTCTCAAAAATGGAAGAAAAGAGAGAGAAGCTGATAGTTGGCATAAGCAGGCGGTTTCGACAAGGATGCCGCCGCCACAACCTACATCCAGCGCCTGCGTGCCGCGATACTTGAACTTGAGTACGTCATCGAGAAGTTTGGCGCAAATCGATCAGTAGTTCTTTGCGAGGTATTCGCGTAGGCGCTCAATCCTGAAGCGCGCATCTCCGGTCTCGATTTCCAGGAGCAGTTTTGCCGCAGTCAGTTGGTTGTGAAAGTCAAAGGCTGCCGAGGTGTCTGGGGTGACAACAAGCTGAAGGTTTTCATCGATGTTTTCGCCTTCTTGCCGCAGAGACTTGAGCTTTGCCTCTTGTACAGAAATGCTTTCCACCAGCTGCTGTCGAAGGACCTCCACGTTGCGCACGACATCGCCTTCCTGTGCTTTTTTCCATTCGTCGTGGGCTTCCACGGCATGATCCAGATGCTTGTCGATGGCTCGGCTGGCGAAATTGTAGTTGACCGAGACTGCGCCGTACGGCTGAGCACCCTGTGCAATCGGATTTACCTGCTGATGGATGCCTACGGACAGGGCCACATCCCAATTATTCTGACGACTTAGCTTATCCAGCGCTCTTTGTTCGCTCCCTTCACTATTCAGCTTTTCTGCGACCAACTCCTTCAGTGGCTTGTCACTCAGTGGCGGAGCATAAAGCGCGGTAATCCTCGACCGGGTATCAGCTTGGTCAGCGTCCAGCTTGATCTTCGTCGTCTGCAGCGAAAAAAGCATAAGACGGGTCGCATTCTTCGCCTCCACCATCTTTGAAGTTTTGTCCATCAGTGCGTCCAGCGACTTCGATGCCTGTTCGATCAGGACGAGACGGTTGCGCAGAGCTTCTTTCTCCAGACTGGGCAGCGCATATTGAACGTTCTGCTGGGCACCGGTCGTGGCCTTGTACAACTCGCACTCGGTGCGGGCCGCATCCATGGTCAAACCTGCTTTTCTGATACTCGAAAGTCCAACAGAGGCCCCCGCTACCACCTGCAGCGGTAAGCCAGTTTCGGGCTGAGTCATACCTGCCGAGGCGATGGGGGTGCGCAGCAGGTCTCGTTGCGCCTGCGCCTGCTCTCCAATGTAGGCGCAGTAGGCTTGCTGTTCTCTTGAGTCAACGGCATGTGCGTATGGGTGCGCCACAAAAGCATGGACCGATGGAAAAACCATCGCTGAGGCCACTACAAACTTCCAGTTGTTCGGGAACATCTGCCCTCTCCTCAAAACAACACCGGCTTGCGGCCCAGAAATAATGTCTTCGATTTTGCAGATTCAGCATGGTCCAGATTCATCTGGACAAGGAAGCCGCGTATCTGCGTCTTGAAAATCGGATGGATAGCAGTCTCTTCAACCGCGAATATCTGCTTCAATGTGCCTACTTTGCGGCACGCGACCATGTTCAGGTAACAGTCATAGATAGGGCTTCCTGCCACCGCGCTTGCCTGGTTGTCGTAAGGCACAAAGGCGAAGTACAACGTCTTTTCCCCGGACGCGTTCAGGTAATACGGACTTTCTTTGGCGGTTTGGATAGCCTGCCTTAAGCGATCGATCTGTTGGGATTCTTCCTTATACTGCTTCTCTGCAACGTTAATGGCGACATCCAGTTGGGCCACCTCAGACCGCAACTCGGCTTGCTTCACGAGTACATCAAGCGAGTTGGTGCCAGTCGTGGTCTTGTCCAGAACGCTGTCAGTCAGCAGAACCTGAGCAATTTTGCTGTCTGTATAGGCGCCACCTGCCTGGTTGAGAGCGGCCAGTTGTGTGGCTGCGTCGCCCTGTGTGATCAACCCGGAAGCCAGGTCTTTGGTGATGTTGGATTCCACGTCCCTCAGTTGTGCCAGCACTTTTTGCGTCTTAAGGTTGTCGGCTTGTTTCTGCTGGTCGAGCGCTGCGAGTTCTGGTCCGGTAGTGCGGTTGTGAGTTTGCTCCCGAACGATGGCTTGTTGCAGTTCAGGCTCGAGTGCCAGTAGTGCGGCCTGGTGCTTCTTCATCTCGGCTAAACCGCTGTCTAGTTTCTTCGTATCCACCTTCAGGTCTTCGATGGTCTGCTGACTGGTGACCAGCTTTTCCCTGAAGTCCAGGCTTTTCTCGTCTGCAGAAGAGAGAATGATCGGTGCAGCCCACGAACTGTTCACGGCATAGAAGCCCATCACGAAGGCGTAGCTGATAATTCCGGCTAGCACCAGATACAGCACAGTGATGGCGAAGACCCGGTAGAGCGTGATCACCAGTTTGTAGTGCAGCGATTGCAAGATCGGAGCGTTCTTCTTTTCGGGAGGGTGCAAGTCATCTTTGGTTTCGGAGGCTGGCGGGTTAACGGTTGGTATTGCCAAGGGGCACCTCTTGTAGTTTGGTTCGCGTGCCCCAGTCTGCGGAATCCATCGTGCAGAGAGCCAGGGGCGTGAGGAACAAGCTGCTGACGAGCGACCACCCTATGTAAGCGCCAAAGGCCAGAGGGTGGGCAACGGCCTCTCTTGCACTGTATTTCTTGATCACCCAGGTAAGAACAGCTCCCACACCAAGTGCGGCGATAAGGGGAACGGGGCTGGCCCAGGCCAAAGGATCCGAAGTAAGCATGGTGACCACAACCAAAGACCCAACTGCAGCCCCAAGCGGAGTGAGTACGAGCGTGAACACTGTGTTGGGGTGCAGTTTCCAGACGTGCTGTGGCAGAGTTCTGAGGGTGAAGAAAAAGTCGCGCACGATGCTACGCCGCCAGCGGAGTTGCTGTTTAAACAGTACCGGCAATGTGTTCGGAACTGTGGTCCAGCAGAGGGCATCATTGTTTATGTAAGTCCCATAACCTCGCAGCAATGTTTGATGGGTGAGGAATCTGTCTTCGCCCTGGTTCACTGGAATACCGAACCAGTTGCGGGCACGGATCGCAGGCTCGATCTCCAGCAACAAATCGCGGCGGATGGCGAAAAGACATCCGCTGATGCAACAGATACTACGGGTCCAATTCTCGGGAATCTTGTAAAGCTCAAACGCAGAGTAGTAAATGACCGTCTGAATAGCAGTGATGACGCTGTCGTTCGGGTTTCGCACTCCTACCCGGCCGCCCACCGACCCGATGTGCGGCTCCGCGAAGCACGCGGTCAACTCCCGAATCGCGTCCGCATGGAAGATACAATCAGAATCGATGGAGATGATGATCTCCGCCGTTGAGTGCTGGAGCGCATTGCAGACGGAGCGTGCCTTTCCGCAGTTGACTTCATTCCGTCCCACCCTGACTCGGATGTTGGTGAAATCGTGCTGGGCCTTGAGCATCCATTTGTAGCTGTCATCGACCGAGCAGTCGTCCTGCGCGATCACTTCATACTTGTCACTCGGATAGTTGCTTTTACTGATGCTCTCGATCGTCTCGTACACCGTCTTGCCTTCGTTGTAGCAGGGCATCAACACGCTCACGGTGGGCTGATACGTGTAGTCCTTTTGGGCTTTTGTGCTGGGGAAGGAGAGCTTCAGAATAGTCCCCATCAGGTACTTGGCGATCGACAACGACAGACACAGAACCAGGATGAGCCAGAGAAGAATCGGGGCCATTAACGCTGCGCCTCCCACGGGGTATAAACCCTTCTCAACCGGAATTGTCTCAAGTTGTTCGAGCGGTGAGCAATGCGCAGGACGCACGACACCGCATCCGTATTCATTGCGGTTTGCAACGCTAAGCACCTGTGATCTCAATGATTTTGGTGTGCTAGCGGGGCAAAGCCAAGTAACCGTCGTAACTTAGCAGGCTGGAGGTGGGAAATGCTTGTCGGTGATCTCTGGTCAACCCGTAAAGAAGAGACCTGGGCGCGCGGATGAGTCGCTGCCGGTTCGATGGATCTGCTGATTCCGGATGGCGGGCATTTCGCGGGGAGAATCTTAGTCAAACAGATCAACAACCCCTGATCCGCCCTGAGCTAAAAAGATCCATCTAGGAACAACATTGCTGGCGCTCGAAGTGGTTTACTTAGACCTTGCAGTTCTATTCGGAGTAGCTTCTGACATCCTCTTGTTGGTGATTACGTCGGCCTTAAGCTGCTTCAGGTCAGCCAACGCGTCTGCTTGAGGTTTTCCAGCGATTGAGCCTTTTCTTCCGGTCCGTGAGAACCGCGAGGTGAAATGTCGTGACCTTGTGCAGTAAAAGTCGATTCAGTCTGGGCTCCGAAGTTTTGACTGAATGATCTCGTTGATCCTCGGCAGAGCGGTTGGAATTGCCATGATTGCACTCATCAAGAATGCCTCGAATAAGCTTGTATTCGAGAACAGTGTCCAGTGACGAAGAATGCGACTGGGGCGACACGGAGCTTGGCGTTTCCATCGGTCCCGGAGTCGGCGCGAAGGAAACAAACCGAACCTCGACGGCGGACGCCTTCTCGCCCTTCACCAATTGTTGAGAGCCGATTCTATCCACCAAGTCGAGCGTCTTCTGAATGGCTGCTAGTCGCGTGAATACACCGGTTGACCCATCCCGACTCGCAGCATTTTGTGGCCGGAGGTCAGGTTACCGTCGGCAACTGACAGTTTTCGCCAGTAATGAATCCTCACAGTATCCCTTCGCAGCGTTTCAAGTGGACATACATACATACCAGTCGGTATTATCAATGCACCCGTCAAATGGAACAACCGCATCACAAGAGTCACATCGTACTGAAATCTGTACCGAAGGGGAAAATTAAATGGGCCGAAGGACACTCAAGATAATCGCATTGGCAAGCTCCGTGCTTGTTGTCGCGCTATCTGGGCTCTCGCTAGCACAGTCCAAAACGCCGTATCCCAGCATGGCCCCGCTCGACCAGTACCTGATAGCAGATCGAAACGCGGAGATTGCTCTGGCACGGACCGCGGCCCCGCCCTCGATTTCCCGCGATGCGAAAGTTATGGTCCTCGGAACCAATGGCTATGAAACGGCGGTTGAAGGCAAGAACGGTTTTGTCTGCATGGTAGAACGCGCGTGGATGAATCCATTCGACAGTCCGGAGTTTTGGAACCCTAAGAATCGCAGCCCAATTTGCTTAAATCCACCCGCTGCTCGAACGGTGCTGCCGATCACTTTGATGAGAACAAAATTGGTATTGGCCGGAAAATCGAAAGATGAAGTCAAGGAGATTATTAAGACCGCCATTGAGAAAAAGGAACTGCCCGCGCTCGAACCTGGCGCGATGAGCTACATGATGTCCAAGGATGCGTATCTAACTGATAAGGGTGGGCACAACATGGCCCATCTTATGTTCTACATGCCGCTCGGTACGGTATGGGGCGCAAATCCGGTGGACTCCTCAAATAATTTGTCGGAACCGTTCCCGGGATCCCCGCTTTTACTAGCTCCATCGTACAAAGGCAACCCGGAACCGATCGATATGTTCCTGATGGGCACTGGCGTGTGGTCAGATGGAACGCCGGCCCCAATGTAGGACGGAGGATGGGGAGAAATGCGGATGTCGTGCCCGAGTTTTTCCTCAACAGTTCGTTCAACACTAGAGTGTGAGAGCGTATGAAAACGGGGTTCGAGAGAGCGGGAAGGACCGTCGCGCGGCGCGGGAGGCTTCTGCTGGCGTTGCTTTTGTTCCCGTCAATTGCGTTTGGGCAAGCGCAGACAAAGCCGGAACCGGCCACAATTCGTCCGTTTAAAGTGCATGTTCCCGACCAAGTTCTGATCGATCTTCGGCGCCGATTGAAAGAAACCAAATGGCCAGATCAAATTCCGGGCACGACCTGGGAGTACGGCGCCGACATCAAAAAGGTCCGGGAACTCGCGGAGTACTGGCAGAACGGCTACGACTGGCGTGCGCAAGAAGCTAAGATCAACCGCTTTGACCAGTTCACCACGGAAATTGATGGACAGCAGATTTATTTTATCCATCAGCGCTCGCCCCGCCCCGACGCAATACCCTTGCTGTTGATTCACGGCTGGCCCGGTTCGATTCTTGAATTTCTCGCGCTGATCGAGCCGCTTACCCAGCCCAAAGACAGCCACAGCCCGGCATTCCACGTCATCATTCCTTCGCTTCCTGGCTTTGGATTTTCCGGACCCACCACAACCCGTGGCTGGGGCCCACAGCGCATGGCGAAAGCTCTGGTCGTTCTGATGGATCGTTTGGGCTATTCCAAGTACGGCATCCAGGGTGGCGACTGGGGATCGGCAATAGCCCAAGACATGGCTTACCAGGCGCCCACGCATGTGATCGGGCTGCATCTGAACCTGCTTTTCGTGCCACCGCCGAACCCGGAAGCAGTTGCGAAGATGAGCGATGCGGAGCGGAAGCGGTATTCGTACTTTGACCGAGAAGAGAGCAGCTTTTTTTTCCTCCAGTCCAGTGAACCCCAGACTCTTGCCTACTCTCTGACTGACTCCCCAGCGGGGTGGCTGGCCTGGATGATTGCTAAATTTCAACTGCTCACGGACAACAACGGCGACTTTCTTACGGCGGTAGACCGCGACACATTTCTGACCGATGTCATGCTCTATTGGGCAACCGGTACGGTTGGTTCCGCCATGCGAATTTATCGTGAGAACCGGCTCACCAGAGAGGAAATGGCGCCGACTTCACACCTGGAGACTCCGGTGGCGTACGCGGATTTTCCGAGGGAGGTAGCTGTCCCTCCCTTTCAATGGATTACTCAGACATACAACGTAGTACAAAAAACTGAGATGCCGAAGGGCGGGCACTTCGCAGCTCTGGAGCAGCCCGATCTCTTGCTTGACGATGTGCGAAAGTTCTTTGCAAAGGTTGATCAGAAGTAAGCCGAAATTGTGCCTGATACGAAATGGAACGGCGGCCCCAGCCATGCAGGGACACTCCGCAATGCGAGAATGGGCTGAACAAACTGATTCCCCCGGGCAGAACGTGAAAACGCTCGGCTCGACACCTCCCCGTCTGAAGAGGCATACTGGCAAGTATGTCCGCTGTTAGAAAACGCTCGCGACGCCGGCTGGCCACGGCGCGGAATCCAGAGCGCACACGAAGCCTCCTGTTGCAGGCTGCCTTCCAGGAGATACACCGCTCAGGATTTCGAAGCGCTGACCTGGATGCCATTCTGGCCAAAGCGGGCGTGACTAAGGGCGCGTTGTATTACCACTTCGATAACAAGGAAGCACTCGGCTATGCGGTCGTGGACGAGGTCATCGCAAGTAACGTTCACCAGAAGTGGGTGCAGCCTTTACGGAACGCCGAGAACCCGATCGACGTTCTGATCCGCATTATTCAGTCCGAATCCCTGAAAAGAGAAGACGTTCAGCGTGGCTGCTACTTGCTTAACCTGTCTCAAGAGATGTCAGGTCTTGATGAAGGATTCCGCAGAAGAACGGCAAGAGTTTATAAGGACTGGCACGACGCCATGGCGGAGGCACTGCGCGAGGGACAGAAACGCCGGATGGTGCGGAGTGATATAAACGCGAATGAAACGGCCACGTTCCTGATCGCGGCGTGGGAGGGGTACGCCGTTTTAGGAAAGAATTCGCAGGATCCCCGGATGTTGCAATCAGGACAAAGAAGCGTGAGTCGCCATTTGGAGGCGCTACGCCCGGCACGAGGCCGGACGCGAGTGGCGGGACCGCGCGGCTGACCCCCAAAAAATCAACCAAGACCATCACAGGTTCAATAAATTCACAGCTGGTCCGATAAGCAGGAGTCGATGACTCAGAAGCGCATTGATTCCATGTCGCTGGCGATTTGGGAGCTGCTGTGATGAAAATGTCCGAGAAGTCGAAGACTTGATGCGACGGACCAGCATGATCGATGCCGTCGACCATCGTACCGATTAAGGTGCTGATACGTCCCCGGTGCTACCAGGTTCAAGCCTCATGGTAAAAGCTTCAGCTTGACACTGTGCGCGGCGGCGCTGGGATCTTCAGTGATTTGTATCCGGCGCAGATATCCACGAACGTGCTCAGCAACCCGCCCAACGCCGCGATATGGAACATTCAGGCAACTGGGCCGGACATTCCTCTCGCTCCGGGGGTGGCGAACGGAGCGTTTACGCAGGCGGCCGCCAACAATGCTGCGCTCGTGAACGGCTTTGCCAGCGGAGGAACGCTGGCCAGTATTAGGGCGGCCGTCCCGACTTTTAACGGGCCAAACTTCTATAGCACGACGCCACACATGGTCAATCCAAGATATGCGGAATGGAACCTGGAGGTTGAGCAGGCCTTCGGCGACAAGATGGTGGCTAGCGTCAACTACGTCGGAAACCGCGGAAGCAAGTTGCTCATCCTGACCAACGGAACCAACGCTTTCGTGAAATCCGGGACCACATTCGCGAGCCTTCCGGCAACCGCGCCGGATCCGCGTTTCGGGGTCGTCACCAATCTCACAAACAACGGAATCTCCAACTATAACGGACTGACGGCAAGCCTCTCGCGAAGACTGACGAAGGGTTTCACTGGGACGCTAAGCTACACCTATAGCCACAGCTTGGACAATATTTCGAACGCTGGGATCGACCAGTACAGTCTTAACCAATTCGGAGATTCGCTGCGGTATCAGGTCGATCCGCAAAATGGCCGGCTCAACTATGGGAATGCTGATTACGACTTTCGGCATGTGTTGAATCTGAACTACGTGTGGGACGTCCCCTTCATGGCCAGGAACAGGTGGATTGGAGGATGGACTATCTCGGGAGTGCTGTTTAAGCGTACCGGGCAGCCCTATAGCGTGGTCAACACCGGGATCCCAGGCAAACTGCTAGGCAACTACTCGACAACCGGTGGCTACGTAATGGCCGACTTCCTCGGTGGTCCGACCCCGAGCTGTACGGTGAACGTTGCTTGTCTGACACCTGCGCAATTCGCAACCACTGCCACCCAGACCGACTTCGGAAACATTGCACGCAATGGTTTCCGCGGGCCGGGATATTTCGATACCGACCTTTCCATCAAGAAGACTTTCCGCATCACAGAAAACGGATTAGCCTTCACGTTGGGCGCCAATGCGTACAACATTCTCAACCATCAGATCATCGGAGACTCCTCTGCGACAACGCGAGCTAACGATTCCGTAGACCCTGGTACACGAGAGTGGCAACCACCAGATCCTCCAGCGCAAAGCCCACACTCTTAAAAATTGTGATATCGCGTTTGCTGACGCGCCCCGCAGTCTTGCCGCTCACGATTTCGTGGAGATCGGCGATGATGCGATCTTCGGTGATCACTGCGTTGCGTAAGGGGATCAACAAATCTCCAGCCTCCGAGAGCGCTCCCTCGTAGCTGTCCACCACAATGCGCGACTGCGCAATCACGACATCGTCCACCTCGCGGGTCTGAGGTTGATAGGACCCTACAAGGTTGAGATGCGTACCTTCACGAATCAAGGTTCCGTCAAAGAGCGGGGCTTTCGAAGTCGTGCACGTGCATAGAACATCCGACTGCCGCACGCAGTTCGCCGGATCGACCGGTTCGACTCGCAACCCATGACGCTCAGCCATCATTTCAGCAAAGCTTTCGCTGCGTGAACGCTCCGAGCCGCAGACCAGAAAGCGTTCAAAACGTCCTCCGCGGCTCAATACGAGGAAATGGGACAGTGCCTGCCGCCCTGTGCCGAAAACCCCAAGTGTCCGGGAATCCTCTCGGGCAAGCATTTTGGTGGCGATCGCAGAGACGGCCGCAGTGCGTACTTCCGTGAGGTAGTTCGCTGCCATCACGGCACAAACTTTTCCGTTCGCGGGCTCAAACAGAATGCAATCTGCTTGTATGCGGTCACCATCAAAGCTGCCCCCGTTGCGAACGGTTACGACCTTCAAACCTGCGCCCGGAAGACCACTGTCGCTGCAAGGCATCACCAGACAGGTTGAGCCGCCCAATACCTGCATCTGTGTGCGCATCGGGATATCCGCGGTCTTGGCATAGTCGCGGCTGAACATCTCTTCAAGCGAAGAGACAGCTTCATCGATTCCGAGGCGTTCCTTCACTTGCTCTTCAGACAAGGTCAACATTCGGGCACTCTAACGATCTTTCAGGCGCTTACTCACTGCGCAATTGCGCGAATCTTCTAATGGTTCATCCTCGACAGGCTCAACAACGACAAATCGAAGTCCGTTGAAGCTCGGCACGCCAGTTGGGCGGCCAACTTGCCCGTAATCGGCGCGAGACTGACGCCGAGCATGCCGTGGCCGCTCGCGATCACCAGGTTGTCTACCTGTGGCACGTTCGAGATGATCGGCAGGCCATCCGGTGTGCACGGCCTCAGACCGCTCCACGCCTCGTTCATAACCTCTGGCAACTTCGCCGAAAAGTAGGAGGATGAGCTTTCTCGAATGGCCTCCAGTTTCCTCAAGTTGATGCGGTAATCGATACCTGACAGTTCCAAAGTACCGGCAAAGCGAACCTTTTCCTCAAAGGGTGTCACCGCCACTTTCGCCTCGCTGAGGAGCAAGGCCCTGGACAGACACAGCGTCGAAGTGGGCACACTGAAGCTGTAGCCCTTCCCGGCTTCAATCGGCAGACGAAGGCCGAGTTGAGCTGCGAGACCCGGCGACTCGACCCCCGCTGCGAGAATCACTGTCCCCGGGCAAAAATCGCCCTGTGTGGTTCGCACTGATGAAATCGTTCCGTTGCTTACCTCAAACCCGGTTACCGTGGTGCCTGGTAGCACGCTTGCACCCAGACGACCGCAAGTACGAGCAAGAGACTCTGTAAAATCCGACGGCACAATCTGGTGATCGTCGGGATAAAAAATGCCGCCAGCGATGCGAGAAGTGATCGCCGGTTCCTTGTGCAGGATTTCGTCGCGGCTCCACGGCTGGGACGCAATTCCGTGGTCGTTCAACATGTCGGCGTCGCCTTCCCCTTCCGAGAGGCCCTTGCCGGTTAGATACAGCATGAGGGAGCCCTTCCTCTGCAATCCAAAACTCATCCCGACTGAACTCGCAAGCTCCTGAAACTCGCTCAGACTCGCGAACGTCAAATCCCGCAGCAATGGAATTGACGCGCGCGCCTTCCGTTCATCACAAGCCGAGGCGAAGCTGACCAGCCATCGGATCAGATTCCAATCGAGACGGGGCCTGATCGAAAACGGACTGCGCGAAGACCACATCCATCGCAAAGCCTTCTTCACCACGCCTGGCGCCGCCAGCGGAATGCAATGGCTCGGTACCAGCCAACCGGCATTGCCGCGCGAACAGCCCGAACCAATCTCTCCGCGCTCGACCAGTACCACTCTGCGCCCTGCCTTGGTGGCGTAGTACGCAGAGCAGAGCCCGATCGCCCCGCCGCCGATTACAAGAACATCTGGATCGTCTAAGTGCACGAAGGATCACGGCAGTTCCAAAGTCACAACGCTATCAATTTCCCGCAGCATGCGGTTCAGTCTTCCAGAAGTCGATACCGACTGCCTGCTGTGGAACATCGACCGCAGCCACGCTCTTGAGCGCATTCAGATCGATGATTTCCACAGTGCCGGGTTCGGACCCGATCCCCTCGACAGCGACAAACGCGTACCGGCTGTCAGGAGTAACCACGACTCCGTCGGGAATCTTCCGCTTTGTGGCGATGCGCGCGAGCTCACGACCTGTTTCCAGATCGAACACCGAAACGGACTGTCCACGCTTGTTCGTCGCCACCATCTTGCTGTCTTTCGAAACCGCCAGGTTGTACACTCCGGTTCCGGCGGCAATCCGCCGCCGCAACGTCCACGAATCCACCGCGACCTCGACGATCTCGTCCGACTTGTTGCAAGCAACATAAACAGATTTGCCATCCACCGAAGGCTGCGCCCACGTCGGACTACAGGTGGCCGCCATATCGAGATGACCTTGCGCCGGCGTCCCAGTGATTCCCGCCTCCTTCCCTTTAGTCAGAACGAAATAACGGGAAACCTGAAATTTGCCCGTGTCGATCTCGACCAGCACATCGTTCATCATGCATGCGGAATACTGTTTCGTTCCCTGCGGATTGATGCGCGATCCGTGCGGCATGACGCACGTGGGAATCCGAGCCGCCTCGATCATTTCATCCGTGGCCACCACCGATACCGATGATGGCACCATGTCTCCGTGAAGATTAAAATTGACCTCGTAGAGGAAGTTTCCGTCGGGAGTGATATCCACGGTGGCCGGGAAGAATCCGAGTGTCACTTTGCCTGCGAGAGAGTCGTCTTTGACGCGGTACTGGAGTGCCTGCCCATAGGGCCGTCCGTGCGCGATCGTCACGTAATAGAACTGCTTGTCGGGGGAAAGGACAATGCCATGCGGGCCGCTGATATCACCTCCGGGCAGCACTCCTGTGCCGACTATGTGGTCCACCTTTGCACCGTCGGGTCCAAAGCGGACAACCACGACCTTATCCGCTCCCTCGCAGACCAGAAATGCGAAATAGTCCTTGTCCGGTGGCTTTTCCTGCGCCACACAGGTGACCATCAACAACCACGCGGTGGCGAGA
>Ga0307478_10002201_pt1 | contig 15693 bp, 13 predicted proteins | sample atmos_gasesECM4C_2_FD_203713 | JGI IMG/M metagenome (GOLD analysis project Ga0307478, IMG submission 203713) | Hardwood forest soil microbial communities from Morgan-Monroe State Forest, Indiana, United States - atmos_gasesECM4C_05 | ecosystem: Environmental > Terrestrial > Soil > Temperate...
GCCGGCCTCGCCCGTGCGCTCGCCCTCGACCCGGCCATCGTGTTTTTCGACGAGCCCTCGGCGGGGCTCGACCCGGTGACGGCGCGCCAGCTCGACCACCTGATCCGTGAAATCCGCGACACGCTCGGCACGACGATGGTCATCGTCTCGCACGAACTGACGAGCATTTTTGCCCTGGCCGACCGCGTGATCCTGCTCAACCGCGAGGCGCAGGGCATCATTGCCGAGGGGGCGCCGCGCGCGCTGGCTGACCGGAGCGAAGATCCGCGGGTGCAGGAATTTCTCACGCGTGACGGGGAAAGCACCAAAGCTCCGGCCAAATGAACAGGATCGCCAAAGGGAACCTGTCACCGCCCGGCGCAGCCCCATGAGTTCTCAGAGATAATTCTGTCCATTTTGTCCATTCTGTTTAAAGAAACACACCAGTGAAAACCAAACTCAGCCCAACCGTGGTCGGCGTCTTCGTGATCGGGGCGATCGCGCTGGGCGTCCTGGCGCTGCTGTCGTTTGGCGGCCTGCACTTTTTTTCGCAGCCGCAGCGGTTCGTGGTTTATTTCGATGAATCGGTCCACGGCCTCGACCTTGGCTCGGCGGTGAAATTGCGCGGTGTGCGCGTTGGGCATGTGGTTGATCTGAATGTGCGTTACGATGCCAAGAGCAATCACTCGCGGGTCGGGGTCGTTTGCGAATTGAGCCGCGACATCCTGACCGATGCCCGCGGGGAACCGATCGACGTGTCCGACCGGTCCGAGATCCAAGTCCTCATCGACCGCGGCCTGCGGGCCAAACTCGGTGTCGTGGGCCTTGCGACCGGCCTGCTCTTCGTCGAGTTGAACTTTGTCGATCCAAAGGAATATCCCGTTTCAAACACCGATGCACCCAGGGGGAAGTATGCCGTCGTGCCCGCGGTGCCCTCGGCCATCTCCGAATATCAGGCGAGCCTGACAGTGATCTTGAGCAATCTGAAGAAAGTCGATTTCGGCGGGCTGTCCGACGACGTGAAAAAACTGCTGGCCATCGCCCAGAAGCAACTGGAGGGCGCGGATGTGAGGGGGCTGGTCAGCCAATGGAAGGATGCCGGGGTGGCCGTGAAGGACCTGGCCTCGTCGCCCGATGCGAAACAGGCGTTTGCCAATCTCAATGCGGCCATCGCCGACCTGCGCGCGGTGCTGGCCAAGATCGACACGCAGGTCACGCCTGCCGGCGAAAATCTCACCGCCACGCTGAAGGAGGCGAAAGCCGCGCTCGAGCGCTTCAACGCCGCCGCGGCGAGCGCCCAGCATTTCATCGAGGCGCAGAGCTGGGTGGGTGACCAGGGAGTGCAGACCCTGCAGGAGCTGGGCGACGCCGCGGAGTCGGTCCGCCGGCTGGCCGATTTCCTCGAACGCGACCCCAATGCCATCCTGGTTGGAAAAAAACCGGCGCCATGAGTTTAATTTTCCCACGAAGATCGCGAAGCAACGCCTGGAGGAAAACGCCATGATCAAAACCAACCCGCCGCCAATCACGCTCTGCTCCCTGGCCTCCGGCCTCTCTGTTCTGGCCTCTGTTTTCTGTCTTTTCACAACCGGTTGCTCGCTGCCCGAGGCAAAGTCGGACGCGGCCCGCTACTACGTGCTGCCGTCGGCCGCGGAAGCAGTGGCGCCGAAGTCTTCCGCCGTGCACGTGGGTTTGTTCCCGGTGCAGTTGCCGGATTATTTGAAGCAGCGTTCGATGGCGGTCCGCGAGGGGGCGAGCGAGATTCACTATCGCGACAATGAGCGCTGGGCCGAGTCGCCCGACGCGGGTCTCGCGCGCGTGCTGCGCGAACGGCTGTCGGCGTCGGCGCAGGTGCTGGCGTATCCCTTCACCCTCGAGGTGACGCGGGACTACGATGTGCGGGTGCGGGTGCAGGCTTGCGAGGGCACGACGGACGGCTTTGCGGTGTTTTCCGCGACGTTTGAAATTTATGCGGCGGGCGCCAACGGCGCGCTGGTGGCCCGGAATACTTTCACGGCCAAACCGGCGAAGTGGGATGGCAGCGATTACGCCGAGCTGGCCGGGCTGCTTGGCGCCGATGCGGCGGAGCTGGCGGATGTCATCGCTGCTGCGCTGCCCCCGCCCAAAGGCTGAAGAACTGAAGGGCTGCCCTCCTTCGCCCTTCGACTTCATGGGGCTACGGAGGGTTGTTTTTGCACTCGGCGCAAAAACAAAAAGGCTGAAGAACTGAAGGGCTGAAAAGCTGAACCGAGCCCGCTCTGGCCTTTTGCTAAAAGAATTATTTCAGCCCTTCAGTTTTTCAGTCCTTCAGTCTTTCACTTCAGCGCATCCGCGATGCGCTGAAGCGCCGCCTCGACGTTTTCGCGGCTGTTGAAGGCGCTGATGCGCACGTGGCCTTCGCCGCACCGGCCAAAGCCGGCTCCCGGCGTGCACACGACACCGGCCTTTTCCAGCAAAAGGTCGAAGAACTGCCACGAGTCGTGGCCGGTGTTGACCCAGATGTAGGGCGCGTTTTCGCCCCCGGCGCACTTGAGGTCGAGTTTGGCCATCGCGTCGCGGATGAGCCTGGCGTTGCCGAGATAAAAATCGGTCAGCGCGCGCACCTGCTGCCGGCCGGCGTCGGTGAAGATGGCGGCGGCGGCCTTTTGGACCGGATAGGAGACGCCATTGAACTTGGTGGTGTGGCGGCGATTCCAGAGCGCGTGCAACGGGTGCGCCCGGCCCGCGGCGTCGTAACCCACGACGGTCTTGGGCACGACGGTGTAGGCGCAGCGCGTGCCGGTGAAACCGGCGGTCTTCGAGGCGCTGCGGAATTCGATGGCGACGTCCCGCGCGCCGTCGATTTCATAAATGCTGTGCGGAATCTGCGGGTCGCGGATATAGGCCTCGTAGGCGGCGTCAAACAGGATGACGGCCTTGTTTTCCCGGGCGAATCCGACCCACGCGGCGAGCTGGGCGCGCGTGGCCACGGCGCCGGTGGGATTATTGGGGAAGCAAAGATAAATCAAATCGACCGGCGCGGTGGGCAAGGCGGGCACGTAGCCGTTGGCTGCAGTGCACTCGAGATAGGTGATGCCTTCATAGCGGCCGTCGCGGTTGGCCCCGGTGCGGCCGGCCATGACGTTCGATTCCACGTAAACCGGATACACGGGGTCGGTGATAGCGATGCGGATGTCGGTGGCGAAAATTTCCTGGATGTTGCCGCAGTCGCACTTCGCGCCGTCGCTGACGAAAATCTCGTCGGGCTCGATCTTCGCGCCGCGCGCCGCATAATCGTGCTGCGCGATGGCCTCGCGCAGGAAGGCGTAGCCCTGCTCGGGGCCGTAACCCTTGAAGGTGGCCCGATTCGCCATCTCGTCGGTCGCGGCGTGCAGCGCCGCGATGCAGACCGGCGGGAGCGGTTCGGTGACGTCGCCGATGCCGAGGCGGATGATGGACTGGTCGGGATGAGCCTGCGAGTAGGCGGCGACGCGCCTGGCGATGTCGCTGAAAAGATAGGAAGCCTTGAGCTTGGTGTAGTTTTCGTTGATGCGGATCATGTCGGTAAAGGGAACGTGAACTTGCAGGCTGCGCCGGGCGAAAAACTTGAATAAGCGCTGGGTATTCCGTTAGTTCAAGCTAGAGTTACTCTCCCATGCACAAAATCGAGACCGTTCGCGAGATGCAGGCGCTGGCCGACAAGCTGCGCGCGAAGGATCAGCGCATCGGCTTTGTCCCGACCATGGGCGCGTTGCATGCGGGGCATTTGAGCTTGATGAAGCTGGCGCGGGCGAAGGCCGACGCCGTGGTGGTGTCGATTTTCGTCAACCCCGCGCAGTTCGGGCCGAGCGAGGATTACGCGAGCTATCCGCGCCCGCTGGAGCACGATCTCGAGCTGTGCGCCGAGGCGGGGGTGGACGCGGTCTTCCTGCCGCCGGTCGCGGAGATTTATCCCAAGGGCTGCTCGACCTTCGTGCTCGAGGAAGCGGTGAGCAAGCCGCTCGAAGGGGCCTCGCGCCCCACGCATTTCCGCGGGGTGGCCACGGTGGTGGCGAAACTTTTCAACATCGTGCGGCCGCAGATCGCCGTGTTCGGGCAGAAGGACGCGCAGCAGGTGGCGGTCCTGAAACGAATGGTCGCGGACCTGCACATACCCGTGAAGTTTGTGGTCGCGCCGATCGTGCGCGAGCCGGACGGGCTGGCGATGAGTTCACGCAACCGCTATCTCACGGCCGTGCAGCGCGAGGACGCGGCGGTCATTTCGCGGACGCTGCGCCGCGCGCAGGAAATGGTCGCGGGCGGCGAGCACCGCGACGACCGGCTCATCGCCGAGGTCACGCACTTGCTCAGCCAAAAACGCCGCGTACGCGTCATCTACGTGGCGATGGTGGACAAGGACACTTTCGAAACCCTGCGGGTGGTCGTGCCTGGAAAAACATTGCTGGCCATCGCCGCCTGGGTGGATGAAGTTCGGCTGATCGACAACGTGGAATTATGAACACCCTGAATGGCAAAACCTGGAGCGCGCTCCGGCTGGCCGCCGTGTTTTCCGTGACTGCGTCGCTGGCGCATGCGTCGATCGTCAGTTGGTTTACCCGTACACAACGCGATTGGGATTTCGTGCAAAAAGCCGGCGGGATCGAGGTCACCACCGTGCACCTTGAAAACGGGCGGCCCGCGGCAAAAGTGCGCTTTGCTCCAGGGGGTGGGCAGGCGATTACCTGCAAACCAAGCGGAATGAATTCCGGCCTGATTTTCGACCGAGCCTCGGTCCACGTGAGCGGTGACGAAGTGCGGGTGAAAGTTTACACGGCGCTGCCGGAAAAGGGGCGGACTTACTCCGACACGATAATTGTGCCGCTGCCCGGGCGCGCCCATGGCAACTATCGCCTGCGTTACGAGAATCCCGACTACTCTTTTTTTGAGATGGGCGCGCTGATCGTGCCCTGACCCATGAGTTCCAAGCACTTTGACGCCCTGGTGGTCGGCAGCGGCATCGCGGGGCTGAGCTTCGCGCTAAAGGTCGCGCAGCGCGGACACTCGGTCGCGATCCTGACGAAAAAAAACAAGGCCGACTCCAACACCAACTTTGCGCAGGGCGGCGTCGCGGTCGTCACCGCGCAGACGGACGACTTCGACAAGCACGTGCATGACACGCTGGTGGCCGGCGACGGGCTGTGCGACGCGCGCGTGGTGCGCGAGATCGTGCGCGATGGCCCGGCGCGCGTGCAGGAACTGGTGGCGCTCGGGTTGAAATTTTCCCGCGACGCGAGTGGCGCCTACGAACTTGGCCGCGAGGGCGGCCACACCGAACGGCGCATCCTGCACGTGAAGGACATGACGGGCAAGGCGATCGAGGAAGCCTTGCTCAAGGCGCTCAGCCGCCAACCGCGCATTGCCTTGTTCGAACATTTTTTTGCGATCGATGTGGTCACGGAGGCCAGGCTGAGAACGCGCGGCCGCCGCAAATCCCAAACGCCAAAAGCCGGATCCCAGGACCGGGTGGCGGGGGTGTACGCGCTCGATGTGCGCGACGGCCGCGTGGTGACGTTCCGCGCGCCGGTCGTCGTCCTGAGCACCGGCGGGGCGGGCCAGGTTTATCTTTACACGACCAATCCCGACATTGCCACGGGCGACGGCATCGCCATGGCGTTCCGGGCGGGCGTCGCGGTGAAGAACATGGAGTTCATCCAGTTTCACCCGACGACCCTTTATTCCACATCGGGCGAGCGGTTTCTGATCAGCGAGGCGGTGCGCGGCGAGGGCGCGATCCTGCGCAACTCCGCCGGCGAGGCGTTCATGACCGCTTATCACCCGATGGCGGACCTCGCCCCGCGCGACATCGTGGCCCGGGCCATCGACACCGAGATGAAAAAATCCGGCGCGTCGCATGTGTGGCTCGACATCACGCACCGCAACGCGGCGTTTTTGCGCGAGCGGTTTCCGCAGATTTTCCAGGCCTGCAAAAAACTCGGCCTCAACCTCGCGCGCGACCTCATTCCGGTCGTGCCAGCGGCGCACTACACCTGTGGCGGCGTGGCCACCAACCTGGCCGCGGAGACCTCCCTGCCGGGTCTCTATGCGTGTGGCGAGGTCGCCTGCACCGGCCTGCATGGCGCGAACCGCCTGGCGAGCAACTCGCTGCTCGAGGGCGTGGTCGTGGCGCATCGCGGCGCGGAGTCGGTGGACCGTTATCTGCGCACGGCCCGGCGCGCCGCCGCGGAAATTCCGCCCTGGGTCGACCTTGGCGGCGGCAGCGATGACGAACGCGTCGTGCTTACGCACAACTGGGACGAGCTGCGCCGCGCGATGTGGGACTACGTCGGCATCATGCGCACGACGAAACGCCTGGAGCGCGCCCGCTCGCGCATCGCCGATCTCGTGCGTGAAATCCGCGAGTATTATTGGAATTTTTCCGTGGACACGCGTTTGCTCGAATTGCGCAACCTGCTGCAAGTGGCCGAAATCATCGTCGCCTGCGCGCTGCAACGGCACGAGAGCCGCGGCCTGCATGCCATCGCCGATTTCCCCAAAAAGCTTCGCGTGGCGCGCAATTCAGTCGCGCGGAAAAAGGCGGGAAAATCCCCGCCGTCGTCGAGGGGCAAATTCGCCTGTGAATAACCTGTGAGCCGTATCTTCGCAATTGGCTTGAACAAAGATTCCCGACTCATGGAACTTTATCTTAGTCGTTGGAAGGTAGTTTCCTCCGGGACTATTCTCCTGCAGAAGACAGGCGATTGATGTTACAAAGGCGCAACTCCGGCCTGTTAACAGCTTTCGTGTTCTTTTTACGGTTGGGCTGGGTTTATGTCCAATTTTCGGGTGAAATACAGCTCGCCTGTCTCCATCGATACAGAGCGCCCAGCCTTATGCCTAGTTCATGCGCAATATCCTCCCCGGCTCGTCCACTGCTTTCCCACAAGCGCACAGCTTCCAGCTTGAACGCTCGGTCATAACGCTGGCGCTTTGCGCCAGTAGGTTTGCTCTCTTTCATCGTTGAGTCCTTTCTTTAGCTCAACGCCGTGTCCGTCAATCCGGGGTAACCTCAGTATTTGAGGGAGAACGAGAATGATTAAGAAAACGAGAACGATTAAGAACAAGGCATTGACTCATAAATTGCCTCCGCGTCCCCTGCGTGCCTGTCGTGAATCCACTTCCTAAAATCGCGATCGTCGGATCCGGAGCCATCGGCCTATATTACGGCGCGAAGCTCGCGCCCGCCGGCGCGGAGGTGCGTTTTCTGATGCGCAGCGATCTTGTGGCGGTGCTGGCGCGGGGTTCGCTCTTGCTGCATGAAAAAAACGCCAGGACGGAATTAAGGCCGGTGGCGGCCTTTGGTTCCACCGAAGAAATCGGCCCGGTCGATCTCGTCATCGTCACGCTCAAGACCACGGCGAACGGCGAACTTGCGCGGTTGCTGCCGCCGCTGCTCGGCCCGCGCACGGTGATTCTCACGCTGCAAAACGGCCTGGGCTCCGACGAACAGATCGCGGCGCTCTTCGGCGCGGAGCGCGTGATGGGGGGGCTTGCGTTCATCGCCGCGACGCGCACCGCACCGGGCGAGGTGACGTGCTATCATCCGGGTTCGATTGCGCTCGGCGAATTCGGACGGCCGCCGCAGGAGCGCACCCGCGCGCTGGCCGCGCAGTTTGAAGGCGCGGGGGTGAAGACCCGCGTGGTCGATGACTTGAACGAGGCGCGCTGGCACAAGCTGGTTTGGAACATTCCCTTCAACGGCCTGGCCATTGCCGCCGGGGGGATAGCAACCAACCGGCTCTGTGCCATTCCGCGGCTGGCCGAGGAAGTGCGCGCGTTGATGCACGAGGTGCAGTTCGCCGCCGGCCGGCTCGGCTTCGCCATTCCCGAAAAATTTCTCCGGCAGCAATTCGACGTCACGCCGCCGATGGGCGCCTATCGTCCGTCGAGCCTCGTTGATTTTCTCGCCGGGCGCGAAGTGGAGGTCGAGGCGATCTGGGGCGAGCCGCTGCGCCGGGCCCAGGCCGCGGGCGCGAAAATGCCGCGCCTCGAGCGACTTTATGCGTCGCTTAAGAAACTAACGCTGAAGGCTGAATGACCAATGACCAATGACCAATGACCAATGACGAATGACGAATGACGAATGACGAATGACGAATGACGAATGACGAACACTAGACTTTAAGCGTCGCGCATCCAAACAGCCATTTCAGATTCTGTGTTTCAGTTTTCAGCCTTCAGCCTTCAGCCTTTTTCATTCACGACGGGATTGGTGAGCGTGCCGATTTTTTCAATCTCAACGCTCACCGTATCCCCGGCTTTCATGAAGACGGGAGGCTTGCGGGCAAAGCCCACGCCGTGCGGCGTGCCGGTCAGGATGACGGTGCCGGGCAGGAGGGTTTTGCCGCCGCTGAGAAACTCGATGAGCCTCGGCACGTCGAAGATCATGTCGTCCGTGTTCCAGTCCTGCATCACCTGGCCGTTGAGAAGGGTTTTGATGCGGAGCGAATTTGGATTGGGAATTTCGTCGCGCGTCACGAGCACGGGGCCGAGCGGACAAAACGTGTCGAAGCTTTTGCCCTGGGACCATTGGCTGCCGCCCCACTGCTGCTGCCAGTCGCGGGCGGAGACGTCGTTCGCGCAGGTGTAGCCGAGGACGAAGTCGAGGGCGTTGGCCCGCGTGGCGTTTTTGCAGCGCCGGCCGATGACGACGGCGAGTTCGCATTCGTAATCGACCTTGGTGCTGGCGAGCTTCTGCGGAATCTCCACCGGGTCGCCGGGGTTTTGTGCGGCGCTGGTCGGCTTGAGGAAGAGCACGGGGAATTCCGGCAGGTTGTGCCCGCCTTCCGCGGCGTGCTTGCGGTAATTCAGGCCGATGCAGAGGATATTGGCCGGCGCGACCGGCGCGAGGAGCCTGCCGGGCCGCACGACGCGGTCGGTTACGCGGAAATCGCCGGGGATGTCGCCTGCGATTTCAAGCGCGATGCCGTCGGGCTGGAGCGCGGCGTGGGCCGGGCCGTTCGCGGTCAGATGGCGGATAACTTTCATGGTTTTAATATTTCATGCCGGGACGCGGAGGGCGCAAAAATGGATTAACTAATTAGGAAGCTGGGAAGCCAGGAATTGAGCATTGGTCATTGGGAGTTGGTCATTCCGTACGCCTCCATCCCCGCACATGTGCACATCAGATTCCGGTCGCCGTAAACATTGTCGACGCGGCCGACCGCGGGCCAGAATTTTCCGGCGCGCGCCCACGCATCGGGAAAGGCCGCGGTCTCGCGCGAGTAGGGATGGTTCCATTCCTCGGCGCAGACGGCCGCGGCGGTGTGCGGCGCGTTTTTCAGCGGATTGTTGGCCGGGTCGGATTCGCCGCTCGCGACCGCGGCGAGTTCGCCGTGGATCGCGATGAGCGTGTCGCAAAAGCGGTCGAGCTCGGCCTTGGATTCGCTTTCGGTCGGCTCGATCATGAACGTGCCGGCCACGGGAAACGACATGGTGGGCGCATGGTAGCCGTAATCCATCAGGCGCTTCGCCACGTCCTCGACTTCGAGGCCGTGTTTCTTCCACGAACGAAATTCGAGGATGCATTCGTGCGCGACGAGGCCGCCCGCGCCCCGGTACAGCACGGGGAAATAGTTTTCGAGGCGCCCGGCGATGTAGTTGGCGTTGAGAATGGCGATCCTGGTCGCGTCGGTCAGGCCGGCGGCGCCCATCATGCGGATGTAGAGCCAGCTGATGAGAAGAATGCTCGCGCTGCCGTACGGCGCCGCCGACACGGCGCCGAGGTGCGCGCGGCCCTTGTCGTGCACGGGTGAAACGACGACGTGGCCGGGCAGGTAGGGCGCGAGGTGTGCCGCGACGCCGATCGGCCCCATGCCGGGGCCGCCGCCGCCGTGCGGGATGCAAAAAGTCTTGTGAAGGTTGAGGTGGCAGACGTCGGCGCCGATGTGGCCGGGCGAGGTGAGGCCGACCTGAGCGTTCATGTTCGCGCCGTCCATGTAAACCTGGCCGCCATGCTCGTGGATGAGCGCGCAGATGTCCTTGATCGAAGTTTCGAAAACGCCGTGCGTGCTGGGGTAGGTGACCATGAGCGCGGCGAGATCCTGGCGGTGCGCAGCGGCCCTGGCCTTCAAGTCGGCGAGGTCGATGTTGCCCTGCGCATCGCATGCGACGGGCACGACGTGGAAGCCGCACATCGTCGCCGTGGCGGGATTGGTGCCGTGCGCGCTGGTGGGGATGAGGCAGACGTTGCGCCGGCCCTCGCCGCGCGCCTCGTGGTGGGCGCGGATGACGAGCAGGCCGGCGTATTCGCCTTGCGAGCCGGCGTTGGGCTGGAGCGAGACCGCGGCGAAGCCGGTGATCTCGGCGAGCCAGCCCTCGAGCTGTTCAAACAATTTCTGGTAGCCGCGCGTCTGCTCGACGGGCGCGAAGGGATGCAATTCGCCGAACTCGGGCCAGGTGACGGGCAGCATCTCCGTCGTGGCGTTCAGCTTCATCGTGCATGAGCCGAGCGGAATCATCGAGTGACAGAGCGAGAGATCCTTCGCCTCGAGCCGCTTGATGTAACGCAGCATCTCGTGCTCGGTGTGGTGACGGTTGAAGGCCGCGGCGGTGAGGAAGGCGGAGCTCCGCGCGTGAGGTGCGCGGAATTCCGCAATTTCAGATTTCAGATTTGAGATTTGAGATTCGGCGTCAGCCGCCGTGCCGAAGAAAGAGAGCAACAGCTTCACGTCGTCGACCGAGGTCGTTTCGTCGAGCGAGATGCCGACGCTGTGCGCATCGATGGGGCGGAGGTTGATTTTCTTGCCGTGGGCGGCGGCATGGACGCGCGCGGCGGAGACATTGCCGACCATGAGCGTGTCGAAGAAAGGCTCGGTGTTCACCGTCGCGCCGATCGAGCGCAGGCCGGTGGCGAGCAGCTCGGTGAGCAGCTTGGTGCGGCGCGCGATCTTTTTCAGGCCCTCGGGGCCGTGATAGACCGCATACATCGAGGCCATCACGGCGAGGAGCACTTGCGCGGTGCAGATGTTGGACGTGGCCTTGTCGCGGCGGATATGCTGCTCGCGCGTGCCGAGCGCGAGGCGGAGCGCGGGGTTGCCCTGCGCGTCCTTCGACACGCCGACCAGGCGGCCGGGCATCTGGCGTTTGTAGGCGTCCTTTGTGGCGAAAAACGCGGCATGCGGCCCGCCGTAGCCCATGGGCACGCCGAAACGTTGCGAGGAGCCGACGGCGACATCCGCGCCGAACTCGCCGGGCGCGCGCAGCAGCGTGAGCGCGAGAAGGTCGCAGGCGACGACGCAGAGCGCGCCGGCAGCATGGGCGCGCGAGAAAAAGCCGGAGAAGTCGGACACGTTGCCCCACGTGTCGGGATATTGCACGAGCACGCCGACGGGATTCTTGTCCGCGGCAAATTGAAACTTGCGGTGGTCGCCGGTGATGATCTCGATGTCGAGCGGCTTGGCGCGGGTGCGCACGATATCGATCGTCTGCGGGTGGCAGGCATCCGAGACAAAGAAAGTGGCGGCCGCGTGGCTCTCGCCCTGTTTGATGCGGTGGCAGAGCATCATCGCCTCGGCGGCGGCGGTGCCTTCGTCGAGCATGGAGGCGTTGGCGATGTCGAGGCCGGCCAGGTCGCAGACCATGGTCTGGAAATTGAGCAGCGCCTCGAGGCGGCCCTGTGAAATTTCCGCCTGGTACGGTGTGTAGGCGGTGTACCAGCCGGGATTTTCCAGGATGTTGCGCTGGATGACCCCGGGTGTGAGCGTGCCGTGGTAGCCCATGCCGATGTGGCTGCGGAAGACCTTGTTCTCGGCGGCGAGTTCGCGCAGCTCGGCGAGAGCGGCGCTTTCGCCGGCGGCCGCGGGCAGTTCGAGCGGGCCGCGGCGGATGTGCGCGGGCACGGCGGCGTCGATCAGCGCGTCGAGCGAAGCGTGGCCGAGGAGGCGGAGCATTTCGGTCTGCTCGGCGGCGTCGGGGCCGAGGTGGCGGCGGGCGAACGTGTCGAGCGGGGCGAGCAGGTCGCGATTCGTAGCGGCGGCGGGCGCGGAAAACGAAGGCATTGCGTGAACCTACGACAGCGGGCAGGCGGCGCAACTGAGTTTTTGAAACCGTGGAACCCCTTTTCTCCGCGGATGAACCCTACCTCGCCCTGAGCTTGTCGAACGGGCGACGAAAGGCACGGCACGGATGGACACGAATTCACACCGGATTTTTTAACCACTTATGGGCACTTATTTTCACTTATAAACTTGTGCAGAATTTTAACCGCAAATGGACGCGAATGAACGCTCATAGGTGTTGGCAAACTTTGCTGCTGGCGCAGCACACGGCACAGCAGAGTTTTTCCACAGTTTGCTGATATCCGCATCATTCCGTGATATCTACGGGAAAAGTATTATTAAGTGCCCATAAGCGTTCATCAGTGGTTAACCAAGCCTGAATTTGTCCGGCTCAGGATGTTGACGATCAATAGCCGCCGCCGCCCATACTCGGCGGTTGCTGCTCGTAATGGTTGGATTGGTCTTGATTGCCAGGACCGTAATCGTGAGAGGCGCAGCCGCCCATAAGAGCGGCCGTTGCTACTGCAAGGGTAAGGAGCAGGATGTGTTTCATGGTATCATTACTGATGAGGTGAAAAGGTGATTTATTCCTTCGTCCGTGATTATCCGTGTCATCCGTGGTAAACCCGGCTTTCCGTGATAAAAGAACCAAACAAATTCCGCACGCGGGCCGAACGCGCCGCCTACATCGACCGGCGGCTGGCCGGGCTTTATCCGGAGACCCCAGTGCCGCTGCGGCATCACGACGCCTTCACGCTGCTGATCGCCGTGTTGCTGTCGGCGCAGTGCACGGACAAGCGGGTGAACGAAATCACCCCGCGGCTTTTCGCGCTTGCGGACACGCCGGCCAAAATGGCCGCGCTGCCGGTGGAAAAAATCCAGGAGATCATCCGCCCGTGCGGACTCGCGCCGCGGAAGGCGCAGGCCATTTCGGAATTGTCGCGGATTTTGCTCGAGCAGCACGACGGGCAGGTGCCGCGAACATTCACCGAGCTCGAGGCGCTGCCGGGGGTGGGGCACAAGACTGCCAGCGTGGTCATGGCGCAGGCTTTCGGTGAACCGGCGTTCCCGGTGGACACGCACATCCATCGACTCGCGCAACGCTGGAAGCTCACCGGCGGACGCAACGTCGAACAGACCGAGCGCGACCTGAAAGCCCTTTTTCCACGCGAGCATTGGAACCAGCTGCACCTGCGGATCATTTTCTATGGACGCGAACACTGCACGGCGCGCGGCTGCGACGGGATGAGCTGCGAAATCTGCCGCGAGATGTTCCCGGGGCGGCGCACCGCGGTGAAAACGAAAAAGTAGAAACACGGATTTTTTTACACGAAGGTCGCTTGCCCTGAGCCATTTCGACAAGCTCAAGGCCCTGAGCAAGTCGAAGGGCTTGTCGAACGGGCAAAGAACGCGAAGCAGAGATGGATTCGAAGCTGTTACCTTGGGAAAAGGGGGCCCCTTCGCGCTCTTTGCGGTCTTGGTGTAAAAGATAAATAGCTCCGATCAAAATCCGCTTTGCTTTTGGCGGTGGTTTGGTAGGACTGTCCTCTGCGCCGGACGCTTAGCTCAGTTGGTTAGAGCACGTGCTTCACACGCACGGGGTCACAGGTTCGAGTCCTGTAGCGTCCACCATCCTTCGCTCCTTCGGAGCTAGCCTGAAACATGAAGGTCTGCGAATTCTGCGGTGGCAAAGCCAAGCTTTCCGCCTCTGTTTCCGGAAGCCCGCCCGCTTTCTCCTTTACGCATTCGCCTCGGTTCGCCAAAAATCGAACTTGGCGTCTGCGATTTTTCGTCCGATCACAACTTGATAGGGTCGAAATGCTGGATATAAAAACACGATCCGGCGAACCCAGTTCCCAAACATGCTGGCGCGAGAAGCCCCGCCCTCGACAAAGTAGTAACTCGCAACGGTTTCAAAATTCAAGGCGTTGATCATTTGCAGCGATTCTTTCATTGTATATTCACGCCAATGGAGGCCCACTATCATATTGTTCTTTTTATCAAGTTGCTGAAAAAAATCATCAACCGCATTGTGAATGGATCTGCCGAAAAGCAGACATAGCCGGTTGTGCAGGCTCGATTGGTTCGGCATTCCAATATAAATCAAACCACCCGATTTCAGAATCCGGTTAATTTCCTGAAGAATCGGCAATGGATTAAAATTCAGGTGCTCGAGAACCTCGCACATAATTACGGCGTCAAATGAACCGGACTCATAGGGGAGTTTGGCGCATCGCAAGTTGAGGCCATCGAACGGCACGCCGTTTTTCTTGTACATGGCCTTGAGTTTTTCAGACTCATGAAACTCAGGAATATCAAGGGAAGACACGTCATATCCGATCCGCTTTAGGGCAAAACTCACCGGTCCTAAAAATGAACCAATTTCTAAAACTCGCCTAGCTGGGTCGATATTTTTGCAGAAGAGATTGATATCGCGGACAGTCCGGACGAAAGAGCCCCGGTGATTGTTCAGGTAGTCAAACTCATTCTCGGCATCACCGATATTTAGCAGATCAATCGGAGAGCTTCTGTACTCTTCGATGACTTCTTTTAAGAGTTTAGTGTAGTCGATGTTGACCATTTGCTCCAAGCGATGCCCGCGGGTAATTCGGCCCGGGAATTGAACGGAATCCCCATGGCGGAGAGCGAGAATAAACTTCGGGTTACAACCCAATTTAAAGGCCGAAAGCTGCCCCGGATCGAAATCTTGGATGTTCCCGACGACTGCCAGAATATGGATCCGGAGCTCAAGCGGGAACTGCGATCGCTGATCGATCCGGAAATCGACGCGATGCTTGCTGCACGGAAATGAATGAGTTCAGGCTTTCACCACGAAGGCACAAAGCGCACGGAGGTCGATCCAGAGAAACCCCCCATCTGTTCTTACACGAAGGCCGCAAGGACTACGAAGATCAATCCGGGGTATGAGATGCCTTTAACCTGTCATTCTGAGCGGAGCGAAGAATCCACTTTGATATTGCTGACAGAGACGCACTGGATTCTTCGCTCCGCTCAGAATGACAGATTGTTTATCCGGGTATTATCCGCGTGATCCGCGGTAAAAGGTTTGAAGGTGCCCCGGCCTTCGCGTTCTCCGCGACTTTGGGGTAAGAAATATCAAAGGGCTCACCGCGTTGAAGCGGAGAGCCCTTTGTGTGTCGCGTGCGGTACTTTAATTTTCCCGCGGAGGTGTGGTCAAATGCGGCGGATCTTATTCGTGACCATGGCCGGGATGATCCATGAACAGGTCCGAGTAGTCACGGTTGCCAGTGACGTCCATCGTCGTCTGGCCGAGGAATGGCTGGCCTTGCTTCGGCCCGATCGGGAAGATTTCCTGCAGCGTTTCCACGTCGGACGAGTGCGTGTAGGTGATGGCGTCGTTGTGGTAGGCGTTGCCCTTCGCCAGCGGCGAGATGAAGATTTCCATGATGCTGTGGCTGGTGTCGTTTTCCGTGACATCAGTGCCGCTCTGCGCCTCGGTTTCGTCGTTCCAGATCACAATCAGGCCGTTATCCCGGTACGCTTTGGAGGCCATGATCATCGGCACGACGATGCGCAGGAAGTTGTCGCCCTGCGAGATATTGGCGGCGTCGCCGGTGTAGTGAATCCCGTTATAGGTGAAGCCGCCGGAGAGAGCGGTGTGCATGTCATTGTACTGGTCGGGCGTAATGACGTTGAACCTGGCAACCTTGTTGTGGTT
>Ga0307478_10002202_pt1 | contig 15691 bp, 14 predicted proteins | sample atmos_gasesECM4C_2_FD_203713 | JGI IMG/M metagenome (GOLD analysis project Ga0307478, IMG submission 203713) | Hardwood forest soil microbial communities from Morgan-Monroe State Forest, Indiana, United States - atmos_gasesECM4C_05 | ecosystem: Environmental > Terrestrial > Soil > Temperate...
TCCGTGTACGGGATGCCGTTGCCAATCTTGAATTCGGTGGAGTTCCCGCTAATCGAAGGGGAATTGATTCCCTGAATCAGTCCGAAGGAGATGCCATCGCAGGGGGAGGGCGAGCAGTTCACGAAATTGGGGGGCGCCTGGGCGGAGGAACCCCATCCGCCGGAGCGCTGCAAGTTATAAAACGTATGCCCGCTGCCGCCGGAGACGGTGAATTTGACCGCTGCAGTTTCAGCGCCACCGCAGTTGTCCCAGGCCTCGACCGTTGCGTTGTACGTCCCGGGGTTGAGGGCAAGAGATTTGTTGAGGCTTGCGCCGTTGACGGTATAGGCGAGTTGGCCAGGGGCGGTGTAGATGCCCATGGCGGCCACGCCCTTGGCGCACGAAGAGGCTGCGCTGGCGACAAACGATACCGGCGACAAGGTAGTTCCGTTATTGGCGGGCGAACTCACGTGCACTCCCGCGGACGAGGCTGTGACCTTGATGGTAACGAGAGTTTTGGCGGCTCCGCCACAGTTGTCCCATTCCTGGACGGCGGTGTAATAGGTGCCGGGGCCCAGATTGAGGTTGGTGTTCAAGCTCGCTCCCGGGGTGGTATAGGCCAGGACTCCGGCGGCGGTGTAGATTCCCATCGAAGCAACGCCTTTACTGCAAGACGAATTTGCCGAGGCAACAAAGTGCACTGGAGACTGCACGGTTGCTCCGCTCCCCGGAGCGCTAACGGAGACACCGGCGAAGGCCGCCGGCGCAGCAGAAGAAGCGCAAGTAATAAGACAGACGATCAGTACGACAGACTTCGGCATTGAAACAAGCTCCCGGATTTTTAGTTGATTGGTGATCGATGGGAATGGGGCGCGAGTCCTCAACGCGAACGAGGTACAGGGAATCCCATCCCGGTCAGAACGGCCGGAACACCGCGAAAAAGCGCATGGGATGCGGGAGCGGAGACCGCATCGGGAACCACACGGACAGTTAGCAGAGTCTGGCTAGACGAATCAGCGCACCACAACCTGCCAAGCGTAAGGCGGAGCATAGCAGAGCCGATTGCAGGTTTCTACGAAAAAGCCTGTATTGCAAAATCAGAGGTTGTAGGGGTTCCTCCGATAGCGGCGGGCGTTTGCGGGATGCATCCGCTGGATCAAGGGAAGGAAATTACAGCCGTGCCCGGCCATGCGCGAGGTTACGCCGATTTCCTGGCCGGCGAAGGAAACTCCAGAATCTTTCCGCGCAGCTCAGGGGCAACCCATTTCATGCTTTTGCGGTAATTGCTCGGTATGTAGAACTCGATTACTCTTGCCATAGTCATCCCCACTTTTTTCCAAGGGCGCGCCGTTCGCAGAATTCGAGCCAGCTTTCAATTCGTGCGGTGCTGCCACTCCCACCCGCACTCACAGCGCACGGAGTCGCTCAGTCTAATTTTTTTCATCAGTGCCCTGGGAGACCGCGCATGACCTCATCCACATTGCGGTTCTCCTCAGTGCGACCCTTTAGCGATGTCTCCATATTGGATCGCGCAAGTCAAGGAAAGACGCAGCGCAGATGTCGCAAGATTGTTAACTGATTGTCTCTAGATTTGCGCAGGAATTTGGGCATTGGCGCGGAGGCTGTTCACTCCGCGCTGCCGGGCGAGAAAAGGGGTATCCGCTATTGGAGTACGAAGATGTTTTTCTTCGCGCACATATCCTTGAGGATCTTGGGCCAGACAGTGACGCTCACTTCCCCGAGATGGGCCTTGCGCAGCAGGAACATCAGGGTGCGCGATTGTCCGATGCCGCCGCCGATGGAAAGCGGCAGTTCATTGTTGACGATCGCCTGGTGATAGGGGAAGCTGAGGTTGTCGAGCAGGTTCGAAATCTCAAGCTGACGGCGTAATGTGTCCGCGTTGACGCGGATGCCCATCGAGCTGAGTTCATGGCGGCGCTGCGTTACATGGTTCCAGACCAAGATGTCGCCGTTCAAGCCATGCGTATCGCGTGAGGTTTCTTTGCTGGTGTCGGTAACCCAGTCATCGTAGTCGGCGGCACGCATCTCGTGCGGGTAGCCGTCTTTCAGTGGCCAGCCGATCCCGATAATGAAGAGAGCGGGATATTTCTGAAGAACGATGGTTTCACGCCGCTTCCGCGGCAAGTCAGGATACATGGCCAGAAGTTCTTCTGCGTGCAGGAAGGTAAGTTCTTCGGGCAAATTGGGATAGCGGGGATTCCGCAGCTCGGGGAACATTTCCTGAGCAAATTTCTCTGCTCCTACCAGGGCTTTCCAGATCTTGCGGACGATAGATTTCAGGAACTCGAGATTGCGCTGCTCGGAGGTCACTACGCGTTCCCAATCCCACTGGTCGACATATGCAGAATGGTCGTGATCAAGGAAATAGTCCTTGCGCACGGCGCGCATGTCGGTGCAGATGCCTTCTCCCGTGCGACATTCGAACTGGCGGAGGGCCATTCTCTTCCACTTCGTAGCGGCCTGTACGACCTGGGCGTCGATGGGATGCTTGCCTCGATCGTTCGAGATATGGAACTGGATCGGAGTACGGGAGCCGTCGCGATCGAGCATGTCGTTGACACCGCTCTCGACATCGACGATGAGCGGGACCTCGACCATCATCAGGCCGAGTTCATTGCAAAGGGTGTCTTCGATGTAGCGTTTGAGATGGAAGACCGCTTTCTGGGTCTCTTTGGGGGTCAGCAGCGGGTTGTAGTCACGGGGAAGAATCGTCTCCAGTTCGGCGTAATCCCCGATGCCGGGGCCCGCCAAGTCTGCTTTCTTGCTGGCGCCGGGATCGATCGGAGGGGAACTGAGGTGCTCGGCTGTGTCCTGATCGCTGGCCAAAGAACCGGTAGGCCCGTCAGAAATGAAAATGCTCATAGCTAGAGACTCCTTTGCAAAGCGGACGTATTCGTGAGCGTAGTGGGCACGCGTTAGCACTATTGGAGTGCTAACTACAAAGATGAACAGTGATGGCCGTCACACTCTGGCGTGCTTGCAACCCTTGCGGCAGAGGTGGGTGACAAACGAGGTGCAATGCGGCTGTGTTAGATTGGAAAATTCCTTATGAAACACGTGGCTAGTTGGGCTTTGAACACCGCAAAGCAGCGGGGAGCGACCTACGCCGATGTCCGCATTGTGGCCCAGCGCAGCCGGTCCTTGACGACGAAGAACGGCAAGGTAGGCAGCGCATCGGATGCTGAATCGGTGGGCATGAGCGTGCGTGTGATCGCCGACGGCGCATGGGGATTTGCGGCTTCGGCGGAAGTGGGGCGAGAACCGGTGGAGGCCACCGCGGCGCGAGGGGTCGAGATCGCCCGGGCATCCGCGCGGGTCAAGAAAGAAGACGTGCAGCTTGCGCCAGAAAAGCCGGTGGTGGCGGAGTGGACGACGCCGTACAAGATCGATCCCTTCAGCGTGTCGGTCGAGCAGAATATCGAACTGCTGCTGAAAATCGATGCTGAGTTGAGAGCCGTGGCTGGGATCACGCTGGCAGAGGCGAATCTGAACTGCAATCGCGAGGAGCAGTGGTTTGTATCGTCAGAAGGAAGTGATATTCATCAGACGAAGCTCTCGACCGGCGCGGGTTACGCGGCATACGCTTTTGCGGGAAATGAGATCCAGAAACGCTCTTACCCGAATTCGTTCGGTGGGCAGTGGCAGAACAAAGGATACGAACTGATTGAAGAATTAGAGCTGGTGGAGAATGCGCGACGGATCGCCGAGGAGGCGGTCGCGCTGCACCACGCCGATCAGTGCCCGGAAGGGAAGTTCGACATTGTTCTCGACAGCTCGCAGCTCGGACTACAGATTCACGAGTCGGTGGGGCATCCCATTGAGCTTGATCGCGTGCTGGGCATGGAAGCGAATTTTGCTGGAACCTCCTTTTTGACTTTGGACAAGCTGCGGAAACTGCGCTATGGCAGCGAGCTGGTCAACGTCGTGGCCGATGCGCGCCAGGAGCATGGCCCGGGGCTGGGGACATTTGGATTTGATGATGAGGGAGTGCCAGCGCAGTGTACTCGGATCATCACAAACGGACTGTTCACGGGATACCTGAGTTCGCGGGAGACGGCGCACACGATTGGCGAGAACCGGTCTGGCGGCACGCTACGGGCGGAAGGATGGAACCGGCTGCCGATGATCCGGATGACCAATATCAGCCTGCTGCCGGGAGAAAAGCCGCTGAGCCTCGAACAGCTGATTGCTTCGACCGACCGCGGCATTCTGATGCAAACGAACCGCTCCTGGTCGATAGACGATAAGCGCTACAACTTCCAGTTTGGCTGCGAGATTGGGTGGGAGATCAAGAATGGCAAGCGCGTGCGGATGCTGAAGAATCCTTCGTATTCGGGAATCACAACGGAGTTTTGGAATTCGCTGGACGCAATCTGTTCCCGCGACGAGTGGACGCTCTGGGGAACTCCGAATTGCGGCAAGGGGCAGCCACAACAAGTGATGGGCACGGGGCATGGAGCGGCCCCGTCGCGGTTCCGGGGAATCAAGGTGGGAAGCGCGTATAAGAGTTCGTGACAGTCGTCACAGAGAATCACAGTGGGAATCGAGTAGCATTCAGCACTCAGCATTCGGCATTCAGCCACATGAGGAGTTGCTGTAATGAAGAACTTCAGAGATCTGCAAGTTTGGCATAAGGCCCATCTGCTCGCGCTCGATTCGTATACGTCGACGAACAGGTTTCCAAGGCAGGAAATGTTTGGGCTGACCAGCCAGATTCGGAGAGCCGCGGTTTCGATTGCGGCCAATATCGCCGAGGGCTGTGGAAAACGTGGCAATGGGGAATTCCAGCGTTTTCTCAATATGGCCACTGGTTCAGCAAGCGAATTGGAGTATCACTTTCTTCTGGCTCGTGACCTTCGGCTGTTCGATGAGGTGGAGTACAAACGTCTGAGCGCGGCCGTCGTGGAGATTAAGCGAATGCTCTCCGCCTTGGCCCGAAAGGTTGATGCGGAACGTCTGTCGCGCTGAAGGCTGACTGCTGAGTGCTGAATGCTGACTCAAGACCAAGCTGGGAACATTTTCGACCGCATCAAGAAGATCTCGACCGCGGACGAGGTTGAGGTCCTGTTTTCCGGCGGGCGGTTTGCTCTCACCCGCTTCGCCAACAACACCATCCATCAGAATGTGGCCGAGGAAAACTACGGTGTTTCCGTGCGAACCGCTTTCGGCGGATGCACGGCGCGGGCTTCCACCAACAAATTCGATGATGAGAGCTTGCGGCAGGTGGTGCAGGCTTCGGAAGGTCTCGCAAAGGTACAGCACCAAGATCCGGATTTGTTACCGATGCCAGACGAGCGCGAGGCCACGGGCAGCGCGGGCGCCACAACAGTCCTCTCCCGGCATTTCGAACTGACCGCGAGCATCACCCCGGAGACTCGGGCCGATGGAGTCAAGAAAATCGTCGGAGTGGCAGAGCGGCATGGGCTCACCACGGCTGGCGTCTTTTCGAGTGCGGAGTCGATTGATGGGATCTTCAACTCGCGCGGCCTGAGCCGCTGGCACACCCAGACCTCGGCGGAAGTGTCGATCACGATGCTGGCCGCGGATTCCTCAGGGTGGCAGAAGGCGAACTCTCCGGATGTGTCGAATCTCGATCCTCTCAAACTGGCCGAGATCGCGGCAAAGAAGGCGATCGAGTCCGCGCATCCGCGAGAAATTCCTGCGGGAAAAATCACCGTGATTCTCGAACCCGCGGCGGTGCTCGACATCGTCGGCTTCATGTTCTGGGATTACGCCGGAATGGCGATTCTCGATCAGCGCTCCTTTCTGACCGGACGCATTGGAACGAGGCTTTTCGGTGAGAACATCACCATCTGGGATGACGTGGCGCATCCCTTGCAATCGGGATCTCCCTTTGATGGAGAAGGCATGCAGCGGCAGAAACTTGCCCTGGTTGATAGCGGAGTGGTGAAGCGCGTGGTCTATGCGCGGGCGACGGCGGAACGAATGAAGCGTTCGGAATATCGCGATAAAGTGGGGCCGATTGAGGCGACCGGCCACGGTTTTCCCTTGCCCAATGAAATAGGAGAAATGCCGCTGAACATTGTGTTTGCTCCAGCGCGGAATCCGCAAACAGTTGAGCAGATGATTGCTGCGACCGAACGCGGCGTACTGGTGACGCGGCTGTGGTACATCCGCGAAGTTGATCCGTATGAAAAGATCCTTACTGGTATGACCCGCGACGGCACTTTCTACGTCGAAAATGGAAAGGTGCAGGGTGGTCTGCGCAACTTCCGTTTCAACGAGAGCCTGATTCACATGCTCTCGAATGTTGAGGCGATGAGCGTGCCAGTGTGCTCGTGCGGCGAAGAATCGTTCGACATGGTGGTTCCGGCTATGAAGGTGCGGGAATTCAACTTCACGGAAGTGACCAAGTTTTAAGCACTGGGCTGACCATTCTCTGGTTTCATTTTCGTTTCGTTCTACTCCGAGTTTTTCCTGAAATCGACGGTTATCTTCGGGAGTTAGGCCGCAATCGCCAGGCAATTCCGGCCTCGAATTTGGTTTCAAGGAACCGCTCTAATTCATTCAAAGAAAAGCAGTTAACACCACTTGTTCCATGACTTCGGTAACTTTATCTGCCCGATTCCCGGGTGTACGCTGCCCTTGAGTTTGCTGAAATTCCGGCACTCGCAGAATGGCGCCGGAAGGAAGGTTCATCACAGAGTGGCAGCAGACACAGGCAACGCACCGATGATCGAGGCGCCAACGAATCCGACTCATTACGAAGAGATGCAGAGCGCGCCGCGCTTTCCGCTGCATCTGGCTGCATCGGTGAAATCGCAAGGCAGCGCGTACGTCGCGGAGACGGAAAACATCTCAGCCAACGGGGTGCTGCTGGCGATGGACAGCGATGTGCCTGTGGGCTCGATGGTGGACTTCACGATCCTGCTGCCGGCGGAAGTAGTAGGCGCACGTCGGGATGTGCAGATTGATTGCCGCGGCCGGGTGGTGCGCAGCTTCGAAGATCGAGGACGGCGCGCCGTAGGCGTGGTGATCGACGAGTATCACTTCGAGCGAGTGTAACTAGATGACGAGCATTCCGGTCAACGTGGAAGAGAATCTCGGGTCGGGCCCGGACAGCGGCAAGAGCCGATTTGTCCGCGTGATCGTGGCCGACACCCAGGCGATTTTCCGCGCCGGGCTGCGCAAGATATTCGCGCTGGAAGACGACATTCGCGTGGTCGGACAGGCCGAGACGCTGGCACAGGCTCAGTCGGCGGTGAAGAAATTCTCTTGCGACGTGGTGATTTTCGAAGCAGCCCTGGCGCTCAATCCCGTGGAAGCGCTAGTCGATTTGATGCGGCATAGCCCGGGGGCGCGGTTTGTCGTTGTCACCGCGGGTGCGGATGAAGAATCGACTCTCGATCTGTTCCGTCGCGGTGCCCACGGCATTGTGTCGCGCGAAGTAGAACCTGAATTATTCCTGGAGTGCCTGCGCAAGGTGGCTGCCGGAGAGACATGGCTCGACGCTCAGGGGATTCGCTGGGTGCTCGAGGCTTACCGGAGTCAAAACACGCGACCGTCCGGAGCCCGGCCGAAGGTGCAACTCACGCCCAAGGAGTCACTGATCGTTTCCTGCGTCACGCAGGGAATGAAGAACAAAGAGATCGCGTTGCGCGTCGGGACCACCGAACAGGTGGTGAAAAATTATCTGCGCAAGGTGTACGACAAGCTCGGGGTCGCCGACCGCCTTGAACTTGCGTTGTACTGTTTGAATCATCATGTAGTCGACAACACAAAAGTTCCACCCCTGCCAGCGAGCGCCGTCCCGAGCAGTGCCGCAATGGCCGCCGCGGCCGGCGCCTCAGCGGGTGCCGCCCCAGCGCCGGCTCCCGTCACCACGCCTTCTGACGATAGTTCCGAAAAGCTCTCCTGATCTAATCGCCGCGATACTTCCGCAAGCGTTCACTCTAGCTTCCAAGTTTGTCCGATGTAGTCAGTTGCGATTCAATCGCTTCCCCCATAGAATTGGAACGGACGAGTAAAGTGCATCGAGCATCTGCGGCTCGTCCAAAAGCTTCTTGAGGGTTGTTCCTTCCACCAATCCTAGCCGGAGAGATGGCCGAGTGGCTGAAGGCGCACGCTTGGAAAGCGTGTTTAGGGGAAACTCTAACGTGGGTTCGAATCCCACTCTCTCCGCCATATTATTCAAAATAAACGAGTTATTAGAATTCCAAGACCCACTCTCAGCATCTCTTTTCGTCTTTGGAATGAGGGAATGTGGTCTGCCTGGCCCGAGTGCGTCCCATTAAGGCTGAAACCGACTGATTCGGAATTAGTTTTTCGATCGGCGAAGGGAAATTCAGCGGACCCAGTCAACAAGGCTGAAACCGCTCAGAGAACAAACTTAGACCTCTGCCTTGTTACGGCACGGCCAAACGGTGTCGGATACGCTCTTTCTTTAAGCGGCCTTTCCCTTTGAGTCGACGGGAAAGCCAGCTTCTTGCCACGCTTGGAATCCGCCCTGAAGGGCCCAGACATCTTTGTAGCCGCGCTCTTGAAGTTTCCGCACCAAACTGGTGCTAGAGGCTTCGTTTGGTCAGGTGCAGTACGCGACAGTGGGCCGATTCTTGGGGATTCTGGGCAGATTGTCGTCGAGGGCGTCCAATGGCACTCGAATCGCTTCTTGTATCACCGAGTCGGTTTCCGCCCACGCCTGAGGATTCCGGACGTCAATCACCGTGAAATCTTCTCCCGCATCCATTCGCTTCTTCAGTTCTTGGACTGTGATTCGTCGAGCATCAGCCATGGAGACCTTCCTCAGCGGCTCCCTGATTCGGCGGAACAATTCCAACTGGGCGACGCCAGCGGCGTTCGCCGTTGTCCAAAGCCTCAATCAGTTCTTGCACCAGAGAACTCAGCTTTGTGGGATCCGTTTCACTGCCCACCGCAACACAAAGGTCGCGCCAGTTCTTTTGCGTTCCGTCAGCCATGTGCACCTCCGATAAACCGATAGCAAAACGCTCGCGACGCTGCGGTGAGAGGAAGCATGTCTATTGCCATGCCGCTAAGTGGCTTTTCTGTCTGACACCCACACACTCGCTGCGGGTAGTTTCCCCGCTTGACCCAGCAAATTTGCGATACAGGATTCACTGTATTCTTGAGACTTTCGGTCGAATCAGCGGGCTATTCGCTGAGGCGGTGTGTCTTGGGCAGTCGCTGCGCGTGGACCAAAGGCGCAGTTAGGGAGCACCTGAGTGACTTGAGCAACCAACAATCATCTCGTTCGCTCTGATTTTATGGCGGCTTCGGGTCGTGAAGCCTCAGCCATCGTGAAATGACGCACGCTTCGTTCTCGGAATGGAGGTAAAAAAGATGGATACAAACGTGATGCAGCAAGTGCTCGATGAGCTGTTCCCGGCCCTTGAAGCTCTGGAGGCGCAGAGTGGCGCGATCATGGAGTTCTTGAAGGAGCGAGGCATCGCGAGCGAGAACGACCTGGCCCCGTTTGTGGAACGGGCGGCGAACGCGAGCAACGTCCGCTGGCGTGCGGCGCGACTGAGGATCGACCACCTGCTTTCAGGCGCCGCCAAGGCCGAAGAAGCATCTGAAAAGAAGGCACGCGAGAAGAACGAAGAGCAGAAGAAGGATAAGACTGACACAAAGCAGGGTGAGGAAGCTAGACAGGCCGAGGAGGGTCCCAGGGATTCCAGGGAAAATCCTGAACCCGCGGAGAAGACCACTAGCGAGGCAAACGTTGAAGCGGCCCCGGATCCTGGCCCAGGCGCGAGCGGGGAGGGAGCAAAGAAGGAGGGGAAGAACAAAAAAGAGGAGAGTCGAGGAACCGGCGAGGGTAAACCCGGTAAACCGCGAAGCAAGAATGCAGCTTGAGCAAGCATAGGCTTTGTTGCCGGAGTCGAGCTGATTAGCTGCTCACCATATCGAGCCAGCGTTGAAAGGGACGTACCGACATGGGTCTACAACCGGTCACTAGATTTCCAGTGGAGCGCCTGCGGGAAAACGCACGCCTGCTCGTGGTTTCGAACCGCCTGCCGTTGACCTTGCAAAGAACGGAGCAAGGTTGGGCGACGGCCAGAAGTTCAGGAGGGCTGGCCAGTGCCATGGACCCGTTTCTCCGAAAAGGAGGAGGCGAATGGATTGGCTGGGCCGGGGACGCTCAGGAACAAGACAATCCTGAACGGCGGGCCATTCTTGCCGAGTGGGCAGAAAAAGAACGGTGCTTTGCGGTGGACCTGCTGGGGGATGTGGCCGCCGGATTTTACGAGGGCTACGCCAATCAAACCCTCTGGCCCGTGTTTCACAATTTCCCGTCGCGGCTGAGGTTTGATGCGAAAAGCTGGGAAGCATACGTCGAAGCGAATCGCATTTTTGCACACAAAGTAGTCGAGCGTTACAAACCGAGCGACCTCATCTGGGTCCACGATTATCACTTAATGCTGCTTCCGCGGATGTTGCGCGAGAAGTTGCCGGATGCAGCCATCGGTTTCTTTCTGCATATCCCGTTCCCATCTTCAGAAATCTTTCCGGTTTTACCCAGGCGTGAAGAACTGCTCGAGGGACTGATCGGGGCAGACTTGATTGCCTTCCAGACCCACGGCCATTTGCAGCAGTTCCGGGCGGCGCTGCTCCGCGTCCTCGGCATGGAAAGCAAGATCGCCGAGCTCACGGTGGAAAGCCGTCCAGTTCGTCTGGAGGCTCTTCCCATCGGGATCGCTCCCGAGGAATATACGCAGTTGTTGAATGGTGATGACAAGACGGCCCAGCATTATGAGGAATGGGTCGAGCGCTATCGTGGGCGAAAGGTTCTGCTGGCGGTCGATCGTTTGGACTACACGAAAGGCGTTCCCGAACGGCTGCGGGCCTACGCGCATCTGCTCCGATCATCGCCCGGGCTCAAGGAGAAGGTTGTCCTTATCCAGATTGCCGTGCCTACACGCGAAGCGATCGATACATATCAGGATTTGCGAACCGAAGTGAACCGCTTAGTCGGAGAGATCAATGGCAAATTGGGTACGCCGGATTGGACCCCTTTGGTCTACATCAATCGATCCATCGAGAAATCGGAACTTGTGGGTCTCTACCAGTTGGCCGATGTTTGTTGGATCGGATCCCTGCGCGATGGGATGAACCTGGTGGCCAAAGAATATGTTGCGTGTAAACCCGAGGGCGATGGAGTGCTGGTTTTGAGCGAGTTTGCCGGCGCCGCCGCCGAAATGGGCGAGGCCCTGTTAATCAATCCCTACGATGAAAATCGCACGGCGGAGACGATTTCGCGTGCTTTGGCCCTTGATGAACAGGAACGGCGCCTGCGTATGACGGCGCTTCACAAAAGAGTTCTTCGTAATGATGTATTCCATTGGGGAGATCGCTTTCTCGGCGCCTTGCAGGAAGCTGTTTCGGAACGCGGTCGCTTCGCCGACACACAACCGCAGCGTCTGCGGCCGGCGGAGATTCACGACGCCTACGTCCACGCCGACCGCCGTCTGCTGATTTTCGACTATGACGGAACCTTGGTTCCATTTGCCAGGAGGCCACAACAAGCGGTTCCTCCTCTCTCTGTACTTGATCTGCTGAATGCCATGGCACGCGATTCGAAGAACCGTGTGGTTCTCATCACGGGCCGCTCGGCAGAAAATCTCGAGCGTTGGTTTGGCACGGTTCAGGGACTGTGGCTAGTGGCGGAACACGGCGCCGAGTTGAAAGATCCATCCGCAGCCAACTGGGAGGCGTTGCGGCCCCAATCGACCTCAGAGTGGAAGGCCACCGTCATGCCGATATTGGAGCACTTCGTTGACCGCACGCCGGGCAGTTTTGTGGAAGAAAAAAAGTATGCTCTGGTCTGGCACTACCGGATGGCCGAGCCCGAGTTTGGCGAATGGCTGGCCAATGAACTGGTCTCGATGCTGGAGGCGATGCTCGCCGAGACAGAATTGAGGGCGTTCCGAGGTGAAAAAGTCATCGAGGTCAAACCCGCTTGGGCGAACAAGGGCGCGGTCGTCGAACGTCTCCTCACCGGGCACTCTGATCCGAAGTTTATCCTTGCGGCCGGTGATGACCGCACCGATGAAGATCTCTTCGAGCGCTTGCCCAAGCATGCATGGACTGTGCACGTCGGTCCCGGATCTACTCGCGCCTCATTTGTCATCGCGGATTTCCAGAGCCTTCGGCGGCTCCTGGCTTTGATTGCCGAAACCAGGGATGCGCGCCGGGCTTCCTAATCGAGGAGTTTCAAGCGGCTTTCTTTCGAGATCGGCGTGCGCCTCCAATTTCCTCCAAGCTGCGGCCTGTGAGTACCGATCGAGCGACTCGAGGAGCATCCACCCCACTGCGAGTCTGCCCATTGGTCTTTTCTCTTGATGAGCAGCCAGCGGCTCTTTTCGCCGGGCTTTCCGCTGTGGCTTCCCATGTGAACCAGAACAAAGGCTCCCCGCAGCTTTTTGCCTTCGAGCTCAACTTTGAGCTCGCCCCTGGGGAAGCTGTCGGAGGCGAGGCGAACTGAGGCTGCCCCCGCCAGAACCAGGAAGGGAGCAAAAGGTCGACACAAGTCGTCGAAAAAGGCTGCCTGAATCTCCTGCTTTCACGCAAGCGAACGTGGAGAGTTGCAACATCAGAGAGATCTAGTTTGCGGAAATAGTACGAGCGACCGATGACGTTAGTTTGCGAGGAAGCGGCGCGAGCTTGGGAGGCTTGGGACCATGCCGCGTCGCACCGAGCAACGGAAGATACGTCAGCGGCTCGCCAGACTGCACCCGTCGCAGCATCAATCCGCCCCGGCTCATGTCTCCCCGACCGACGAATTCCGCCGGGAACATCAGCTGTTCGCCGAAGACGGTCAGCAATGGCTCGACATATTTCGGCGTAGCAATGCTGCCCAGAAGGACGATCTGACAGTTCTTGCCGCAGATTCCCGCAAGACTCTGTGCGTCACGTTCGAGGAGCGTTCTATAGCGGCGATCCGTCGGGTCCAGCTTGCCGGAAGAAATTTCCTGCAAACGCTCCAAGGTGATGACCGCGTCCGGGGATACCAAACCTCCACTCGATGTGATCACCAAGGCTCCATGGAGATTGGGCGGCACGTCGCAAAATGTGCGGGCGTATGCCCACTTGCCGCGAAAATACAAGCCACTGATAAAACTGAAGAGTTCACCCAGGGACACGCCACGCTGGCGCAGGCGCACCGCCATCTCGAAGTCGGCATCCTCACGCATCACGAAGCGGGCGCGAATTCCGGCGATGTTGGCGGGCGACAGAAGAAAAATCCTGCGCGGACCGAATTCACGATTCTCAGTTGAGAACGACATCTGGGAAGATCGATCAAAGCAGACTGGCACTCCATCAATTCTAGCCTAGACTAGCAGCAAGCATCCGCAACCTGGAGCACCTGCTCTACTGTTTCGCCCTCGAAACGGAGCTTGTAACCGTAGCGCGAAATTGGCACTATGGGAAGCGAGAATGTTCCGATGCCCGACGAACGAGTTCAATACGAGTGCTCCGGCAAATCGATCCCCTATGAGGAGCTTGACTTGGAACGACCGTGGGAAGCGTTTGACCTACAGCACGAACTCACACGCAAAGGCATTGAGAAATTTGCTGCTGATTATCGTGCAACACTCTCCCGACCTGCATAAGGGAGATTGACGAGTAGCATGAACCGGGCCATCGATTCGTTGACAACCAGGATTTTCAATTTGCAGTAGTGTCTAAATCGGATCAGGAGCGAAATCATGGCAGAGACACCACAGACGAACAAACCCGATTTCAGAAATGGATTTCCGATTCGCGATCTCGGCGATGGCGGCATGATATCGGGCCAGGCGAACGGCGAAGAATTGGTTCTGGCCCGCCACGGTGATGAGCTCTTTGCCATCGGCGCTCACTGCACCCACTACGGTGGCCCGCTCGCAGAAGGCTTGATCGTGGGCGACACCGTGCGCTGTCCCTGGCACCATGCGTGTTTCAGTCTCCGGAATGGCGAGGCGCTGCGGGCACCCGCTCTTGATCCGGTGCCTTGTTGGCGAGTGGAAAGACTGGGCGACAAGATTTTTGTTCGTGAGAAAGTCTCACCGCCGGCTCCCAAGCGCGGAACGGAGGGTCCAAGCTCGGTGGTGATTGTGGGCGGAGGCGCGGCGGGTCTAGCTGCGGCCGACATGCTGCGGCGCGAGGGCTACGACGGTCCTCTTACCATCGTGAGTGCCGACGCCTCTCCGCCAGTGGATCGTCCGAATCTTTCCAAGGATTACCTCGCCGGCACGGCTCAAGAAGACTGGATTCCCTTGCGGCCTGCGGACTACTATCGCGACCGCAAGATTCATCTTCTCCTCAATTCGCGAGTTTCATCGCTTGATACAAAGAGACGGCGGATAGTGCTTGAGAATGGCAAGGCGCTCGAATTTGGCGCACTCCTGTTGGCCACCGGAGCCGACCCAGTCCGTTTGCCGATTGAAGGCGCGACTGATTCTCAGTTCCACTATCTCCGCACGTTCGCTGACAGCAACGCAATCATTGCCAAGGCAACTTCAGCAAAACATGTGGTGGTTGTTGGTGCCAGCTTCATCGGCTTGGAAGTTGCCGCATCGCTGCGCGCCCGCGGAATCCTCGTAGACCTAGTAGCGCCTGGGAGCCAGCCACTCGAACGCGTCATGGGAGCTGAGGTTGGTCTCTTCATCCGCAAACTTCACGAATCTCACGGCGTAACCTTTCATTTGGGGGAAACTGTCAGCCGGGTGAATGGTCGCGCGGTCACCTTAACCAGCGGAACAGCTGTGGACGCAGACTTTCTGGTTTTGGGTGTAGGTGTGCGTCCATCACTGGCTTTGGCCGAGCAAGCTGGGCTCACCATTGATCGCGGCATCTTGGTCAACGAATACCTAGAAACCAGCGTGGCCGGAATCTTCGCAGCTGGCGATGCCGCCCGCTGGCCCGATCCGCACACCGGGGAGCTAATTCGCGTCGAGCACTGGGTGGTGGCTGAACGACAGGGTCAAGTCGCAGCCAAGAATATTCTTGGCCGTCGCGAAAAGTTTGATGCCGTTCCATTCTTCTGGAGTCAACACTACGACGTGCGCATCAATTACGTGGGCCACGCCGAGACCTGGGAGGCTATCGAGATTGATGGCAGCCTCGATGCCCGCGATTGTGCCCTGGCGTACAAGAAAGGCGGTCGCACTCTCGCTACTGTAACCATCTCGCGTGATCTCCAAAGCCTGCAGGCTGAGGCCGCCATGGAAACTGCAATACGGCCGCAAAGACGAGAGGTCGCCTGAGCGGTTTGATCCTCTCGCAGACTGCTGGTCAGCGTTGGCATCGTGCTCGGAGAGGATGACGGCCTAAGCGCCTACAGCCGCTAAGCTAAGGTTTGTCGACAATTCGTCCGAAATTCCGAGTCAACTCAGAACCGTTGCATTCATTGTGCAAGTTCAGTTGTTTTTGCGTACAGCGTGCCATTTTTCCTCTCGCATCAAGGGAGTGAAAGTGATTCCGATCAACAGTCCTTCCGGTCCAATGAAACGACTCGGCGGAAAAGGCATCGTCGTAGTGCACTGTCGAGCGCACATCAACATGACGCATTAGCGCCTGCCGTAGATGCCGGGTTGGATTGCCTTTAGCGCTGTGCGGAACTTACCAGATCATTCTTCAACACGCTTATTTCGACGCGTTCACCCTTGGTGTGGCGGGCGGTCCCTTGTTCGCTCGTGGCGGGGGCATTGCCCATTCCCACCACGAAAAT
>Ga0307478_10002203_pt1 | contig 15674 bp, 17 predicted proteins | sample atmos_gasesECM4C_2_FD_203713 | JGI IMG/M metagenome (GOLD analysis project Ga0307478, IMG submission 203713) | Hardwood forest soil microbial communities from Morgan-Monroe State Forest, Indiana, United States - atmos_gasesECM4C_05 | ecosystem: Environmental > Terrestrial > Soil > Temperate...
CACGCCTGCCGAAAGAGAGCAGATGAAGACCACTCTGGCAAGGCTGGATGTCCTTGAAGCCGAGGCTCGGAAATGGGCAGTGCGGCCTAAAATCAAGCAGCAACCATAGCTGTCATCGCTTCAAATACGGTATCGCCGAATCCATCCTCTTTTGAGAAAACGTGCTGGATGCCAACCAGTTGAGCTTCTTTCCCCAACGAGGAAAAGCGTGCAGCGTAAACGGGACCCCTACTGCGCCGTCCCACTCGCACGGCGCCTCTCGAGTTGATCGACCAAGCTCTCGAGATGGGGATGTTACGCCAAATGGAGGGTCGTGCGCGACAGTAGCCAATGGCAGCAGTATCCTGTCGAACATTAGGGAATGCTCACGCGATGAAGTTGCTGATAGCGTCCATTGTTGTTCGCTGCGTCACTGCTATTACTGGCATTTCTACCCGCCTACGTCGTCAAGCATCTTTATCGTCATGGGAACTTTTGGGTTCTCCATTTTCCATTTAAACAGAGTGATATTCATCGCCCTGCTTCTGGCTGTTATCACGGCCTTCCTATTCGCTCGCTGAGTGCAATGGTCGAGGTTTCGCCAACAATCCCTTTGCGCTGTCGCCAACTCCACTGCTTCCATTGACTTGCCCTGTTTCGCAGACGTAAGATTCGCGCCAGTGATTGGCCAGACCATATCGCACTACCGCATCGTCGAGAAGCTCGGCGGTGGCGGGATGGGTGTGGTCTACAAGGCCGAGGACATTGAACTTGGGCGCCTGGTCGCTCTCAAGTTCCTGCCCGAAGACGTAGCCGGTGATCCCCAAGTGTTGGAACGCTTCCGGCGTGAAGCCCGTGCCGCGTCGGCTCTTAATCATCCCAACATCTGTACGATCTACGAGATCGGCAAGCAGGGAGAACAGCAATTCATAGTCATGGAATTTCTAGACGGGCTGACCCTGAAGCATCGGATCGGCGGCAAGTCGATGGAGATTGGCGAGGTACTGTCACTTGGAATTGAGATTGCGGATGCGCTCGATGCTGCTCACAGCGTTGGTATTGTCCACAGGGACATCAAGCCCGCGAACATTTTCGTGACCAAACGTGGGCATATCAAGATTCTGGATTTTGGATTGGCGAAGTTCACGCAGCCGACCCGCGAATCCGGCAACGAGGCAGCCGTAGAACAGTTGACTGTGACGCAGGACGAGCAGCTCACGAGCCCTGGTCAAGTTGTTGGCACAATTGCTTACATGGCCCCAGAGCAAGTCCGCGCCAAGGAATTGGACGCCCGCACGGATTTATTTTCGTTCGGCGCCGTACTCTACGAGATGGCGACCGGGGCCATGCCATTCCGCGGAGAAAGCTCAGGGATCATTTTCAACGCCATTCTGGAGCGCCAGCCTGTTCCGGTAGTCCGACTCAACCCAGACGTCCCTCCCGACCTGGAACGGGTCATCAGCAAGTGTCTGGAGAAAGAACGCAACTTACGTTACCAGCACGCTTCTGAAATTCATGCCGACCTGCAGCGCCTCAGACGTGACACTGACCCCAGCAGCGCCCGAGTCATTACTCCTGCCGCACTCGCGCCTAGGCGTTACGGCTGGATGCTGTGGACTCTGGCGGCATTGCTTGCGGCAGGAACACTCGCATGGATGGTCGCTAATCGCCAGCCGCTGACAGCCCAGAATCCGCTTGCCAATGCGCATTTCACAAGGTTGACCAACTTCGGAGGCGCCAAAAGCGACCCTGCGCTCTCTCCGGATGGGAAATTCGCCGCCTTCATTTCCAACCGGAGCGGTACGTTCGACATCTGGGTGATTGCAACGAACGGGAACAGCCTCGCGAACCTTACTCAAGGCCGGATGGGAGATGCGCGTGGACCGCTCCGTGCGGTCGGATTCTCAGGGGACGGATCAGAAGTGTGGAGCGCAGGCACTGAAAAGCGAAGGCTCATGTTATGGCCGCTGATTGGCGGGGCACCGCACAATTTCCTGGATGAATCTGTCGCCGAGGTTGCATGGTCGCCTGACGGCACGCGGGTGGTCTATCACCTGTGGCAAGCGGGTGACGCCACATTTGTGGCGGACCACAACGGCAATAATCAACGCCTGATCGTTCAAAGCGAGGCCGGATTACACAACCACTATCAGGTCTGGTCGAAGGATGGACGCTGGATCTACTTCGCGCGGGGCCGCCCAGCTACGCGAGAGATGGACCTGTGGCGTGTTCCAGCAGACGGGGGAGCACCAGAACAACTTACACATCTCAACACTGACGTGGCGTACCCGACCCCGATCAACGAGCAGACGGTCCTATTCGTAGCCCACAACGAAGACGGGAATGGCCCATGGTTGTGGGCGTTCGATGTAAGAACCCGGACCTCACAACGCGTGAGTTCCGGTTTGGAACAATACACAGCTCTGGCAGCAACGGCAGATGGCCGTCGTCTTGCGGCGAGTGTCGTGAACCCTCAGGTCAACTTATGGAGCGTTCCGATCACTGGTCGCCCTATCGAAGAATCGGATGTCGAAGCCGTCCAACTCCCCACCGTGCGTTCGCGGGCGCCTCGGTTCGGAGGCGCATCGTTGTTTTACCTTTCGTCGCGCGACGGTGCTGATGGACTGTGGAGCTATCGCGATGGGAAAGCGATGGAGATATGGAAGAGTTCCGAAGGTGGACTCCAGTCGCCTGCGGCGATATCGGCCGACGGGAACAACGTTGCGTTTGCACTGGCGCGAGATGGGAAGCAACAGATGCACGTGATGACGGCGGACGGAACGCAGCTCCACCCCCTGGCGAGCGATGTTGACGTTCGGGGCACAGCGTCCTGGTCTCATGACGGCAAATGGATTGTCGTCGCCGGCAGCGACCGCAATGGACAGGGTGTGTTCAAACTACCGGTTGACGGTGGCACGCAAGTTCGGATTGCAACGGGACCGTTCCTGGACCCGGTGTGGTCACCCCAAGGGGACCTGATCGTGTACTGCGGAGCACAGGTATTCACACTCGCGCCGCTCCTGGCAGTACGCCCGGATGGTACGCAGGCAAATCTGCCGGAGATCAAGGTGCAGCGCGAAGGTGAGCGTGTTCGTTTCCTGCCCGATGGCACGGGCCTGGTTTACATGCTCGGAGATACGTTGGCCGAGCAGGATTTCTGGCTGCTCGATCTTAGAACCATGCACTCACGGCGCTTGACGAAGCTCAGCAGTTCCGCGGTCATGCGGACCTTTGACATCACCCCCGACGGCAGGCGGATTGTATTCGACCGGCTGACAGGAGATTCGGACATATTGCTTGTAGATCTCATGACGAAATGAAGTTCGGCCCTAGTCGGCTGGGAATCGCTGACCAACAATAGGTTGGATCGGTGCTACGGATTAGGAACCGCGTGATCCTTTGCCTTGGGCGAGGCCGTTCCGGGCGCCAACCTGGGCATTCCCGCCCCAAACAAATCGGGCCGCCTCGCGGCGGCCCTGATTTGGTTCAAGCTAAAAGCTAAGAGCTAATAACCAAAAGCTGCTTAATCCCCCAACACCGGCTCACCAACTTCCGGCTTCGTCGCCGACGGCTTCATCAGTGCACCCAGCGGAATAAATCCGTTCTCGGTAACTGCCGGCTTCTCTTTCAACACCACTTCCCGATACAGCGCCGCCATGCGGGCATCGTAGGCTGCATCGTTTTTCTTCGGACCGCGCGCCTCTGCCTGTTTCGCATCCCGCGCCCGCAGCTTTTCTTCCCGCGAGTTCTTGGCGATGCCTAGTTTATCCAGATCATGCTGCTCTTCCATCGTAACAATGCCTTCGCGCAGCACCAGGTTGTGGTCTTCAGCTTCCATCTTCACGTTCTTGCCGCCCGCAAAGATCTCATGGCGTCCGTGCTCTTCATACCACTTGGTAAGCGTGGCCGTCATGTGCATCTTCTCGATAATGTTCCGCCAGCCAACGCCCGTGTTGTAAGCACAGAAGGAAATTTCGCCTTCCTGCGTGGCGTAAGGGATAATGCACTGCTCCGTCCGCCGAAAGTCGTAGTTGAACAGGTCCTGGAACCACATTCCCGCGATGAACAAAAAGTTCCAGCGATCCTGCCGACGCTTCATGACATCGTCGATGCTGCGGTCCGGCCCCACTTTCCCGTAGTTCTTTCCGGTAGCGTTATAGTTTTTGTCAAACTTCCGCAATAGATCAATCAATTTGAAATGCGTCGGCGACTTAAACGGATCGTAGTTCTTCATCAAACAAAGCGCCATTCCCACCACACTAAGAAACTTTCCGCGCGCCGCGTCGTTGACCTTGGCAATGTCCTTAGCCAGCTGATCGCCATGCAAAAACGCAGTGACCGGAACCGCTTCCTTAGTCTCCTTGTCAATCATCACCGCCATCCCCGTCCCACAATTCGGGTGGCAACCGCAGGAGAGTTGGCCCCAGTCGTTTTTGGCGTCGTTGGCGTGCATTACGTCGGCCCAGTCGGAGAAAGTTCCCATGAAGCTGATGGGGAACCAGTCCCGAGCGGGCTCCCCGAGCCCGGTCTGGCCTTTTACATCATGGGCCAAGTGCGACAGGGTGTAGCGTTGCGCTTCGCGGCGTTCGTCGGTTACGGCTTCGTCGCGGCCGGTGAAGGAGACTGGCTGGAATGACAAGAAGCCGATCTTTTTCGGATTATCAAGCGCGAACTGAATGATTCTTCCTACTTGTTCGTTGTTGATGCCGTTCACGATCGTTACTACCGGAACAATTTCACAGCCGGCGCGGTGCAGGTTGTCGATGGCCTTCAACTTCACGTCGAACAAGTTGCCTACTTTGCGGTGAGCATTGGCGGCGTTGCCGATGCCGTCGAATTGCAGATAGGCATAACGCATACCCGCTTCGACCGCCTGCTGCGCGAATTCAAAACTCTTGGCAAATTCAATTCCGTTGGTGGCAGCTTGTACGCTGTTGTATCCAACTTTGCGGGCGTAGCGAACGGCGTCCAGGAAATAGGGCGACAAGGTCGGCTCGCCGCCGGAGAATTGCACGCTCATCTGGCGCCGCGGTTTGATGGTGATGGCGTTGTCGAGCATCTGCTTGATTTCTTCCCAGGTCAGTTCATGCACGAAGCCGACCTGATTGGCGTCCATGAAGCAGGGATCGCACATCATGTTGCAACGGTTGGTCAGGTCGATGGTCAGCACCGATCCGCGGCCATACTTTACCGTGGAAGAGCCGTGATGATGCAGCTTTTCGTCGTTGTGGGCCTTGATGTCACGGCCGGGGAAGACGTCTTCGAGATGCTTCGAGAACTCGGTATCAATCGACATGACATCTTCGAAGGTGCCGTGCTTGGGGCACTGCTTCACCATCAGAATCTTGCCATCGCGCTCGATGATGGTGGCTTTGATCTCGCCGACTTTTTCGTTCATCAGCACATCGACTGGCAGCTTGCCGTCGAGAATCTGCTGGCGAATTTCAGGAACACACTTGGGACAAAGTGAATCGGTCGAACGCGGCCAGCCGAGCGGCGGCTTCGACTTTTCGTAGGACTTGAGCAGAGGCTTGTCAGACCATTTGGGCGTGGGAGAAGGATTGGGTTTGATGCGATTGAGCCGGTCGAACACCGCAAATGCGCCGGTGGCGGCCACGGTCATTACTTTCTCCGCATACTTGATTGGTTTGTGCATTTTTCTCGCTTTCCACTGCTTGGGAGTTGCGGCGGTAAAGCCGACCCCTGGGTTGACTCCTACCTGTATTTCACCCGGAGACGTAGCCAGCTACGTCCCTACCAAAAAACTGTTTGCCTTGACCTTCACCCCGGGAGGCTCCAGATGGAGTTCTCCCCGCAGGTTCGTTGTCACTATCCTATTGAGGGACTAGGCCTAAGGCACGCATATCCCAATGAACGGGGAAAAATAGGGGTTTAATGGGGGGATTGGGCAGTGAATGGTTGGTAAAGTATTGAAAAGACTAGGGGAGTGGCATTCAGCTGTCAGCCGTCAGCACTCAGCATTCAGCATTCAGCGAAAAGCTCAAAGCCCCCGCCACGAAGGCCTCGGATTTAGGCGCGGGCGCTTCCCATGTCTCGCAAAGGCGGCGAGACATGGGGCACCCGTCGCACCCGTCGGTGGTTTAGGGATTCGCATTTCACAGCCCAACTGGTTGGGAGTTGGGGAATCCTACCCATGGTAGAGTTTGAAGCCTGCGCGGCAGGATCGTGCTGCCGCGATCTCCTGGGGGCAACCATGCGAGCATCTGTGTTTTATCGAATCGCTGCTGTTCTTCTCCTGCTTCTTGACGCCGGACACACCGCCGGTTTTCCATGGTCCGATCCCGCATGGGGAGTGGATCTTGGCCCCATGCGGTCCAGCCACTTTTATGTTTTGGGGTTTAGCCGGACCTATTGGGATTTTTATGTTGGGTTTGGACTCATTATCAGCGTGTTGCTTCTCCTCGCGGTGGTATTGGCGTGGCAGCTGGGCGGCCTTCCGCCCGAGTCTTTGGCGCGCATGCGCGGCACCGCCTGGACGTTCGCCCTTGGCTTTGCCGCCATCACGGTTCTGGACTGGAAATACTTTTTTATTATTCCCATCGTTTTCTCAATCCTGATTACATTGAGTTTGACGGCGGCGGCATGGCTTTCAACGAGGCAGGCTTCCATGGCCCGGTTGCGATAGTAAGGTGAGAGTTGGGAACTGCCCGACTGAAGCCAAAAGCGGGCTTGAGTTGGCCGCCCGCCAGCAGCTATATTAATGGAGCGCCGCAGCATCCATCTGCCTGCTTGAAAGTTATCGGCTAGCGTCGATGTCTCTTGTACACCTGCAATCGTTGGTTCTCGCCGAAGGTTCGGACAACCTGTACAACATCCTGATCGCGCTGGTTTGCGGTTTTACCTCTCTGAACATTCTTAATCTGCTGACCCGGCCAGCGCAGCCGGTCCGCGGCCTCACTTTCGGCGAGATGCTGGCAGTTACCGGAGCGGTCTTGTCTCTGCTTCTTCTGGGAGCGGAGATGCTCCACATCTACCATGTTTTTCCGATCAAGTTGCAGCCTTGAGTGTCGACACGTGTAGGGCCATTCGCGGTGTTTTTGTCATAAGTTCGTCGCGCATCCGAAGATTTGTGCCGGATTGGGACTCGCGCGAATTTCCCGTTTTGGCGTCGTCTGAGAAATTTCTTGTCAAGCCCCATTGACAGTCGATTTCCTCGCAGGGCGCTGATTCTAATCCGACAATAAATCTGGAAATCGTGTCTCACTTGCGGCATCAATTTGCTAGTCTGGATATATAGGGAGTCAACGCGAGGCGCGGCCCACAGAGCCGCGCCTTTTTTGTTTGCGGCGAGAATTGGAGCTGGGGAAATGGAAACGAGTTGGCAAGTAGGCGGTGAAGATGGGATGCGGCGTCCGAATACGAAGCGCACGGGGGAATTTTCGGAAGCGGCGTTTCTGATGAAAGCTTCGGCAGAGGGATTTGCGGTGACCAAGCCGTGGGGCGATAGCGAGCGCTATGACTTTATTGTGGATTCGGGGCGGCGGTTGTGGCGGGTGCAACTGAAGTGCACGGCAACGTTGCGGGCGCGAGGGTATGACGTGCAGTCGATTTACTCGGTGTATGGCCGAGGCAAGGTTTGTTATACGGCGGATGAGATTGATGTCTTGGTGGCGCACATTATTCCGAAGAATGCGTGGTATGTGTTGCCGATCGAGGATTTTGCACCGGCGCGGAGTTTGAGGTTTTATCCGGACATCGAGTGCATGCGGGCGAAGTGGGAGGGTTACCGGGAGGCTTGGGGTTTGATGAGGAAGTAGTGAGGTGGGTGGTGGTGAAGCTCCCATGTCTCGCAAAGGCAGCGAGACATGGGGCACCCGGCACCCGGCCACCCGCCCGGTTTGTCCGCTAGCGGAGCATTGCTCTTAGGGTCCTAGCGAAACCGAAATGCGGAGCGAACGACGGTGAGCCGCGAAGCCGGGATGTATTGGCCTTTTTGGCGATTACAGGGTTGTGGACCGTATTCAGATACTCCTTGTTATAGTTGGTCCGTACCAAATCACGAAGGTGCCTCTTGGGATCGGCAAGGCTCTCAGGGTCGCCTGGGAGCTTGGGGCGCTTTCGTTCGCCGAAGGCTCCGGCGATTGCATCACCGTCGTACAGCAGCCACGCCTCGATCTCTCGCTTTGGTATCAGTACGACACTGGCCCGGGCCCGCGCGGGGGCGATTGCGCGGGTAAGTAGCCTCCGGAGTTCGGCCTCGTCGTTGTCGTCAAGGTCGTGAACGATTACGACGCAGGGGCATCCGCGAAGGACGAGGTTTTTCGCCCAAGCGCCACACTTGCGTCGGAGTTTCCCACAGCCGTTGCCAACAAATCGCGAAAACCCCACCTTGTATGGCTTGATAAGTGACAGGGTGAATTCGCGCAGCACACCAATGTCGCTGTCGTCCTCTGCAATGAGGCCAACTTTCACGGGCGGTCCCCCAGTCCCCCTTCACGCCAATACTCCCCAAGATTTCCCTCGCGCAATAGATATTCTCGAAGGGCAGCATACTCCCTTGCAGTCATCGCCCTAGGAACATTACTGGCCTGCGTTCCCTCAGCCTTGTCGAATCTCACTAGGTAAACATTCTCTGGCTGGACGTGGTCCAGCACATAATCGGAGTGGGTGGAAAGGATTATCTGCTTCGCAAGTGACGATGTTTTGATTAGTTCGAGAATACTGGAGAGTAGGCCGTGGTGGACGCAGACCTCGGGCTCTTCTATGAGTAGCGCGCTCGCATCATCAGTGATTATGTGAAACAGCAGGGAAAGGGTCTTGAAGGTACCTTCTGAGAGCTGGTTAGGCGAAAGTTTTTCCTTGCCGATCCGGAACTCAGGGATGACGATGATGCTGTTCTTTTTTCGGCGTTCAATCTTGCCGCCGACTCTGACTGAGTATTCAGTTGACGACGTCTTCACTTCGCGAAAGCTTAGGTCATCGATTAGCTTCAGACCTCTTGGCCCGACAATATCGATGAACTGTTGGTATTTGAGGCTCTCGTCTGCCTTTTCGGCCGAGTACATGCCGTACAGAATCCTCTCATGGCCACGGAATCGCGAAACCCTCCTAAGACGCTTAGAGACCCCTTCTTCTTCCTCAATCTGAAACGATGCGGGACAGTTGCTTGGATTTGTGAACTGAGAGGCTCCGTAGTACCGGATTCTGTCGCAGTAATTAGCGACACGGCTCATCACAGTGCGAGCCCAGCGGGGGACGGCCGCGGAGGACCTGAGAGCTCGGTACGTAAACGCGTAGTGCCCAACGAAGCTGCGCCGAGGGTCGAGGTGGTGTGCGAACTGCGCCAAGAATAACGGCATTTCGAATGAGGTGCGAGTTCTCTTGTTCTGTCTGACCTTCCACCTCTGGCGGGTCGTTAGGATTACGTCGTTGTTGGATTCGTCTGTAGACGCCGCGATTGCAGCGTCCAGCTGGACCCTCGTTTTCTTGTGCTCGAATACCGCTTTTATGCGTGACTCTATTGCCGCGGCGTCCTTCCCTCGTCCCCTGAACGACCTGTCGAAAGATTCTTCTTGTGAAAGCTTGTTGAGGAACATCACGCCTTGGAGAATGTTGGTTTTGCCGCTGCCGTTCGGCCCGATGAGCACTGAGAGTTGTGGATGGAGATCGATCGAAGTGTGCAGGCAGGAGCGATAATTCTCGATTACCACGCGGCTGAGCATGAGCCTCTCTCCAAGGGTGCGTCGAACCCATCCTATGCGAAACTACGTGCCGAGAATACAGGCTCGGCGGGGTCTAGAACAAATGTCGCGAATGGCGGCGTTCGCCCCTCATCGTGCGTGCGGGAGTCTGTTGCTTCGTGGCACGTGCACTCTGGGCTGCACACGGCGAAGCGCTTCCGCGAGCGTTTTCTCATTTCACCTCGGACTCCAACACCGCATTCACATTCACCTGTCCAGTCGAAACCACGATCTTTCGTTCCCAGGCTTTGAAGCCGGACTTCTTTATCGATATCTGATGCTGACCTGCTGACACTCCGACGGTGGAGGGGGTGTTGCCGACGAAGCTGCCGTCGATTTCTATGTCGGCGGCGTCGGGAGTGGAGGTGATTTGCAGTTGGGCTTGCGCGGCCGGAGAACTTTGCTCGGACGGGACGGGCGAGGCACCCGTCGCCACGTGGTCTGTGGTGGAGGCGGCTACGGGTTGCAACGCTGGCGACGGAGTAACAGCAGCGGCGCGGATTTCTTTTCCATGCGCAGCCCAGTCGCTGGTGATGGCCTCGCATGCGTCTTGCACGGACCCTCCGAGTGAGACCGTTGACTTGCTAACGATGGAGTCGCCAGAGACGCGAGTGAAAACAGCGACTTTGTTCTTATGTCGAGCCCAGCCCTTGCCGCCTTCGTGATCGAGCAGAACGATGTAGTCGGCCTTGGTCTGAATGTTGTTGATGACGACTTGCGGGCAACGTTGTCCGAAAGTCTTGATGATTTCGGCAGTTTGCGGACGCGCGCCTCCCGCGACGGACGATCCGTAAGTACCGTTGGCTCCGCCGCCGCTTCCGGCGATCGACCACGATTGACTGTCGGTTATAAAGACGCGGGCGGAGTTCTGGTCCGCGGTCTGGGCCATCAGCTGGACGGCGCAGATGAGAGCAGCGAGCAGACATCTCATAGACACTCCTTGATCCAAGTTTTCCTAGGGGAGACTACGGGAACCCGACTGCTGAAGCGATACAAAAGTACTCTGGGGCGGGGTGGGAGTCAAGGGGAGTAATGTATGGTTTCTCGTCGAGGGCAGTGGAATCCCACCCTTTCGCAAAAAGCGCGAAAGGATGGGGCACCCGTCACCCGTCACCCGTCAGCCGTTAGCAGTCAGCACTCAGCACTCAGTGGGCGGGAGTTGTGGAATCCCACCCCCTTCGACTGCGCTCAGGGCAGGCTCTTCGCAAAGTGCGCGAAGGGATGGGGCACCCGTCAGCCGTCAGCAGTCAAGCATTCAGCACTCAGTGGGCGTGAGTTGTGGAATCCCACCCCTTCGACTGCGCTCAGGGCAGGCCCTTTCGCAAAGTGCGCGAAAGGATGGGCACCCGTCGGTAGTTTAGGGGGTCAATCAGGATGACCGATTTACTTAGCGGTCGCGGACAACTGGCCCACGGCAATCATGTGCCCTGCATTTTGCGCGTAGATGGTTCCGTCGGCGCCCATCGAGACCGGTGTATATCCTGCGTCGAGGGACCGCTTGAGAAACAACCTCTGAACCCCTGTCCCCCCTTGGGGAATTACGTATAGGTATCCGTCTTCGTTGCTGGCGTAGACCAAACCATTGACATCAACCACTGCGTCATTCACACACCATTCGTAACCGTCGGGATGATTCCTGCCGACGGTCGGATCCTGAAATTGCCATTCGATATTCAGATTCGAATCAAGCTGCGTGACGTAATAAGGTCCGGGCGGAGCCTTGGGGCACCAGGTGGGATTGTTGCAGTAGGAGCCGTTGTTGTAGTGGTTGTCCTTGAGAATGACAGAATAAGTGTTGCCATGCGGATAGATGGTAGGCGTGCTATCCCACCCGAAATCATAGCTCCCCAGAAGCTGGCCTTGCGGGCTGAATTGCAACAGGTGTCCGCGGCCGTAGTTGTAGGCACCGTTGGTGCCGAGCAGAATGCTGCCATCGGGAGCGATCACAGGAGAAGCGGATTCCTGGTCATTCACGATGCCGCCACCCAGTCCGTTCTGAGTGGGATCGACGCCAGTGACGCCGTAGATGCTGCAACCGCCGGGCTGCCCGTTTGGCGGCAACAAAATGTTACAGCCGTCGTCGAGCAAGTCTTGCAGTGAGGCAGACCACTGCAAACTCAAGTCCGAGGAGTTGACTGCCAGTAAGTATGCGCTTCTGGGCCAGAAGTGTCCGCGACTCACGGTGTAGACCGTGGCGCCGTCCGCGGAGATGGCTGGGGCCAGGTTGAGCGCGCTGCGCTGGGAGCCGCATTTGATATCCGGCGGAATGGCGTTCTGGCTCGGTGGCCAGGGGAATGGTTGACCGGCGAAATTTCCCAAACACTTTTGCGGCGCGTTTGGCAGCAAAGATTTGTAGGTCACGGTGGTTGCACTGTCGTCGGGAGCCACTTTGACCAACCAGGCGTTTACTACGTCGCTCTCCCATGGCCACGCGAGGTCAACTTGCATGACGTTGTAATAAACGTTTCCGGAGTTATCGACACTCAAGCCGCCCGCGACGAACTTGCTCGGATCCACGGCGCCGAACGGACTAATGTGGGAGACGACGGTCCCATCGCTCTGATGCAGCTTGTAGAGCGCGCCTCCAGCACCGGGCACATATACGTATGAACCGGACAACAGAGGCTGAAAGAGCGGCTCCCATCCTTGCAGCGTGACCTTGGCCGGAGAAGATCCTGAGTTGGGCGGAGGCACCCAGTCAGTAGCAAAATTCCAGACCTGCACCAATTGGCGGTTCTGCCACTGCAAAGCGCTCTCGTTCCAGATTTCGGTATTCCACGCGTCCGGACCGCAGGGGAACGGCTGACCTGATCCCGGCGGCTGACAGGAGACGTAGGTTCCTGTCTTGGATTCCATAAAGATGTTCGCGCCGTTTACCAGGGGCGCCTGGTAGTGCGTGAGCAAGGCGCCCGACTCAGCGATCTCCTGAGCGACGAAGGGATCGACGACCAGATCCGCGAGTTTGGCTCCAGGCGTCTGTCCTGGCACCGGCAGAAAGCCGGTATGTTGCGGGTTTTGACCCCACTGCGGCCATGCCGGAGAGTTCTGCGCCATGGTGGCAACAGCGCCGCTCCCCACCACCACGACGATAAGAGCCCATTTCCCAGTTGCAGGCAAAGCCCGGAGCTGCTTATTAAGGGACACTTTACCTTGATCTCCTACGCGCACGGCATCGCGTACTTATACTCCAGATGGCGCTAGGGGCACGGCTCTTGAACGATTCGCCTTCCGTCCCAAGGAGCGACAGGACGAGATTCTAGCACACCTAAGTCGGGCCGATTTATGGCGGTGGCAAGGTTTGCTACACCGCCGATGACATCGATGTTCTGGTGCCTACGTTATTCCTAGGAAGATATGCTACGGAATGCAAGCGGGCGCGTTGGATTACCGCGAAGCCTGGGATCTGCTGCGCGGACCCGGCCCGCGCGCGAAAATGAGTAGCATCCGAAAGGGAACCTAGTAACAGTAGTCCGAAAGCCTTATGATTTCGAGATTCGCAGGCAGGGGGACGAGCCATGTGTTTTTCAGCGGCAGCCAACTTTGTAGGTAGTGGAGTTCTGGGGACGATTGGTGCGGTCACGTTGACCAGAGTGCGGCACCGGCGCGAACTTCTGTTTGCGGCGCTCCCAATGCTGTTCGCCATTCATCAGTTCATCGAAGGATTCGTATGGCTTGGACTGGACGGCATTCTTTCGCCTGGGGTGACGCGCGCCATGGGTGCGGCGTTCATGCTATATGCGCAGGGGCTACTGCCATTGCTGCTGCCCCTCAGTGTGTGGCTGTTCGAGCCGAATTCCAAAACGCGCAGGCGAATGGTGCCGTTTCTGGCGATTGGCGGAGGGACGACGCTTTATATATTGTGGGCGCTGACGGCGTATTCGTTCAAGGTGTACGTCGAGGGGAACAGCCTGGTGTATGTCAATCCCGCGACCAACCATTTGACGGTGGCCATACTGTATGTGATCGCGACCTGCGGTTCACTGTTTTTCTCGAAAGTCAATGACATGGTGATTTTCGGCGCAGCGAACCTGATCATTCTGCTGGCGGTGATGACGGTCAAGCGCTATGCGTTTACATCATTATGGTGTGCGTATGCGGCGGTGGCGAGTGTGATCATTCTGGCGTACTTCTGGAAGAGCATCAAGCTGCGTCCGTTCAAGTATGCGTAGGGTTTTGTCAGAATGATTGGCGTCGCGAAGGATCGGTAATGCAAAAAAATCCCCACCCTGTCGCAAGACACGCGATCAGGGTGGGGCAATCGAGAACTCCTACAACTCACTTCCCTGCATAGGTACGCGGAGTGCCGACACCGGCGCACAGATCCCATCCCTTGGTGCAATGGGAATCGCCGGTGGTGATGTCATAGTAGCCGTGCTTATATGCAAGCCCCTTCCCATAGAGTGCATAGAGCGCGGTATGGGCGTCGTAGCTCGTTTTAGCTCGCATTCCAGCAGCATTCACGATGCCGGCAAAGGTCGGTGAAGACCAACTGGTGCCACCGACCGATCCCCAGCCTTGAAGATAGATGGCTGCGCAGCAGAAATCGGAAGCGACGTCGGGGTATCCGCGAAAGTTGCCTACGATATTGGAGATGATGTTCTGGTAGGTGGGCCTGGGCTCATAGGGACTAATGTCGCCGCCACCACCGCCGGTGTAGTACTGCTCGTTTTGGAAGTTGCCATTGTTATCGCGATTGAAATAGGTGCCACCGACTGAGATCACGTTGGGAGACGCGGTGGGGTAGGAAGGGACCCCGATACCGGAATCTCCGCTGGAAACGAAGTAGGTGACGCCGGGAGCGGTGAACAACTTGTCATACTGGAGTTCCTGGGGAAACTCTGGATCCCCCCAGCTCATGCTGACCACGCCACCGCCATTTTGTGCCACCAACTTACCGGCAACTGCGACAGCTTGCCAAGTGGGGTCGGTATTGCACTGTGGAGCCGTGCACAGCACGGACTCGACCAGGTAAAGCTTGGCATTCGGAGCCATGGCATGGGCCCACTCGATGTCGAGGGATTCTTCGACTTCCCAATCGGAATAGACGGGAGGCTTGGTACCGTCGGCGTAGACCACCTCGAAGTCGCCGTCGGGAATCCCGAATTGTGCGTCGAAGGCATGTAAGTCGGAGGCAGCGGTAGGATAGTCGCCTGCGTCGACGATGGCGATGGCTCCGACTCCTCCGGTGGGGACATTGGTGCTGGTCGTAATCGGGCATCCGGTAGGACCGGAGACCAGTTGGTAGACGCAAGCCACCGAGCCGGGAGTTTCGGCGCCGAACGGAGGCTGAGGCGTAAATTCTCTGGATCCGACGATGAAGTAGTTGGTATTGATGTGGCCGGGACGGGGAATACTGGATTCCGGGAGGATGATGGTGCGTCCGCGGAAAGTTCCGGTTTGCTGCTCTTGAGCGGAGCCTGATGAGAGGTAGGTACCTAATGAGACGATAACTCCAACCACCACAAATACTGCGATTGAACGCTTCATGCTTGAATCTCCCTTATGGCCGACGGGTGGCCCGACTGGCGCGAATCATTGTACATCGAGTGTAGGAGGTTGAATGGAGCCTTACTTCTCATAAGCAACAACCGGTTTTTCCAGCCGCTAACCTGCCGGTTTGAGTTCGACAATCAGGATGCTGATCTCGGAGCTGCCTACATTTTCGACGCTGTGGGGCGGGAGTGGATCGAGCCACTGGGTCGCGGGAAGTTTGGGCGGGGACGGAGCGTGACGGCTGTCCAGGAGAATTTTATCTTCATGATCGCGGCGAATGAAGTCGCTGCCGCACATGACATATGCCAGGGCGGGCCAACGATGGGTGTGCACGGGAACGAGATCACCGGGCGGAATATGGGTATGAATCACGCGCACGCGATCGTTTTCTAGAAGCAAAGTGTGGTGATTGGGTGCGGCGATGAGGGCGTCGAGCGAGTCGGGCCAGGGCCAGGGTTTCATGGTACTTCCCAGAGGGGACGAATATACCAAGTTTGGGAG
>Ga0307478_10002204_pt1 | contig 15666 bp, 8 predicted proteins | sample atmos_gasesECM4C_2_FD_203713 | JGI IMG/M metagenome (GOLD analysis project Ga0307478, IMG submission 203713) | Hardwood forest soil microbial communities from Morgan-Monroe State Forest, Indiana, United States - atmos_gasesECM4C_05 | ecosystem: Environmental > Terrestrial > Soil > Temperate...
GAAACTCCCATCATCGATGGTCAATTTCCGACGAAGGAAGCGGCGGACGGGGCGCGGCAATGGTTCCGGTCAATCATTCCTCTCGGCCGGCTTGGCAATCCTGAAGAAATCGCCTCGGCGGCGCTTTTTCTGGCTTCGGCTGAAAGCAGCTACATCCTTGGCAACGACCTAGTGGTCGATGGCGGCGCGACGGCAGTTTAACGGGGAAACATTTTCCGGGGTCAACGACAGATTGTGCCCGTTTCTTCCCCTGCGGGCCGAACGCGAAAGAGGAATAGTACATTTTTTGTGGCTCTGAATCGTGCGAACGCGTCCGACGCGGGAGATGTTTTTGCTGAACACTTGCTGAACATTAGACTGCAAATGGGGTGTTTCGGCGCAACTGAGGAGCCCGTAACGCTAACAAAACACATGAAAATCGGTCTGTGCGAACAGGTCAGGGTGAATTAGCAAACCGCCGCCAAGGCCTCGCACTGTCCCAAGTTCAACCAACGAATGTGGAAGCAATTGAGAGGCGCAGCGATGCGCGAGCTGAGCCTAGCGAGTGATTACTGATTTGCATTTCCGAAGATCAAGAAAACGAGAAATGCACAGGGTCCCCTGAATTTTCCCCATACTTGCCAGATCGCGGGCGATTAACTTGCGTCCGTTCAATAGTTTCTGAATAGCACTCCTGCCTCCGCTTGTTTTTGCAAATTCGTCATGTGGCGAACTGCCGGAAAGTAAACGACTTGCGAATCGAGAACTCCTGTCTGCCAGAATTCCACAGATGGCGTTTGAGGTGAACGGCGCTTTCAATAAGTAGAACAAAACACGCGAGATATTTTTGGTCGGGGCGCCGAGATTTGAACTCGGGACCTCCTGCGCCCAAGGCAGGCGCGCTACCAGGCTGCGCTACGCCCCGACATGAACTGCTTTATTCATTCTAAAGCACTTCCCAACTTTACTGCTACTCCGATCCATCGTTTTTCGCCCGTGGGGTGTGATTCTGTTGTGCCAGTCGTGTCGGCAGAAGCGACACTGTCGGGCTGTCGGCGTTCGCGCTAACCGACCACACTGCGGGCACCCGACCGCTTCTTGCCTCCGTTTGGGCTCCTGATCCGTGTTGACGAGCAACCGTAACGACGATTAGCGCCGGCACAACTTTTCAAGAGTTTCATTGTCGTCCCGTTGGTAAGCCTGAGGCTTATCGATGGAAAACAGACACATAAATTCTCTCGTCTAATTCCCCTCCGCGATACGCCATGCGTCACATATGGTAGGAGCGAACCAACTCCTCTTAAAAAACGCGGTCACCGGAAAAGGAATTGCGGCTCTCCACCGAGGATCTGATTGCGCAGATGAAGATTCCGGTGGTTGAGTTTGCAAGAGGAGTTTCAAGTAGTTGTGAAGTCTTCGCTCGACCCTTGGAAATTATCCATCTGGTTAACAGCGTTCGAGGAGAATTGAAATCCGTCGCCAAATCATCTGCCGGGTCAAATGGTCGACAACGATATGAACCTGGACTTGACCACTATCGGGAGCTATTCGGAATTCATTCTTCTATTTTTCCGCACGGCCAAGGCGAGACGAGTAACTTTCCACCCATTTTCTTTGTTCTGGTGTATCCGGCGCCGAACAGCCTCTGGCTTCTTGAATGGCACTAAAAGCGGAATCGACTGAAAGCCCATTCCAAATCAATGTGGATGCCACGATCATTGACGACCGTCCAATACCTGCGCGGCAGTGAACGCCTACCGCTTTACCATCACGCAAGTAACCGGTTACAGAGTGGATTGACTTCTCCGCTTAGGCGACACTAACCAGGCGTGTGGAATTACTTTCGAGTTACCTGCCGCCCTAGAAGCGGTTTGTCGCTTACACGCTCATTGGACTATTCCTTCGAAAATAGCCATAACCCCTTTACTTTCAACAGACATGTTGCGGCTATTTTCATGGTTCGCTTGTGGCTCGAAAGAGCCATGAGTTATTCGTATCGCAAGGCGACCATTGGATCGACTTTCATCGCGCGCCGGGCCGGAATATAGGTCGCGAGCATTGCCACCCCGATCAAAGATAGCGCGACCGCTGCATATGTCAGAGGATCAGCGGCCTTTACTCCATACAAGAAACTCGCGATAAATCGCGTGAGCCCATACGCTAGCGCAAGTCCGATGACCACCCCAAGCACCGCAAGTTTGAGGCCCAGCATTCCGACCAGCCCAAGCACATCAGTGCGCCCCGCTCCCAGCGCGACACGAATCCCAATCTCGCGCGTCCTCTCGCTCACGAAGTACGACATCACGCCGTAAATCCCGATCGCTGCCAACAGCAGCGCCATCCCCGCAAAAATCCCCAGCAGGCGCGCGTAGAACCGCTGATCGCCCATCGATTCCGCCACAACGTCTTCCATCGTCATCACGCTGGTGACCGGCAGGTCGGGATCAATCTCCGCGATCGCTTTCTTCACGGTCCCCGCCAATTCATTCCCGCCGCCCAATCCAGAAACTCTCCGAATCACCACGTTGTGCTGAAGCTGTGCCAACGCCGTCCCCCCGGGAACGACTGCCTGTTCCTGCCGGTACGAGGCGTATGCAAACGGCGGCGCTTCCCGTCCCAGCCCGAAGTGTTTCACGTCCCCCACGATGCCGACGATCTGTCGCGGCCTCTCTTCGTCCACTCCATAAGACCCGAATCGGAAAAGCACTTGCTGCCCGATCGGATCTTCGTTCGGGAAAAAACGCCGCGCCAAGGATTCATTCACGTCGATCACCCACGGCGCACTGGCCGTGTCGTGCTCATCCAAATAACGCCCCTTCTTCAGCGGAATGCCCAGCGTTCGAAAGATGCTTGGACTCACGTCGTCAAATCCCGCGTGCGGCCGATTATCTGGTGGCGGCGCCGGATGTCCTAGGATCGAAAAACTAAAAAACATGGCTCCGCGCATCGGCAAAGCGCTAATAATCCCCGACGACTCGATTCCCGGCAACGCCGCAATCTTCTCCAGCAGTTGTTGATGAAACGCCGCCACGGTCGGCAAGGTTTTCTCCATATCTCCGCCGGGCACTCTTTCCAAATACTTCCCTCCCTCCGGGAGTTGCACCAGCATCGTCAGCAAATTTTTCGTATCGAATCCTGGATTCACACGTTGCAATCGCAGCATCGTGTTGATCATCAATCCCGCGCCCACCAAGAGCAGCATCGCCAGCGCCACTTCCGCTACTGCCAGCACGTGCCTCGTAACTCCGCGCGACCCTGCCACCGTCCGGCCTTCCCCCTCGCGCAGTGTCGAGTTGATATCCGGGTCAGAAGCCTGAAGCGCCGGCGCCAGCCCAAAAATCGTCGCCGTCAACAAGGAAACGCACAGCGTGAACAGCAGCACCCTCCCATCGATACCGACGCTGTCGGAATTCGGAAAATCACCGACCAGCTTTTTCAAAATCTGAATGCCCCAATAGGCAAACAAAATTCCCAGCGTCCCTCCCAGAAACGCCAGCAGCCCGCTCTCCGCGAATAGTTGTTGCATCAATCGCAGCCGCCCCGCTCCGAGCGCCGCTCGCACCGAATATTCTTTTCGCCGCGTTTCGGTTCGCGACCGCATCAGATTCGCCACGTTCACGCACGCAATCAGCAGCACGCAGCCTACCGCTCCCAAAAGCGGATAAAGCACGGGTCCCGCAAACCGGTAAAGATCCTGGCGCAACGGCCTTACAATCTTTCCCACGCCCTTGTTCGTCTTCGGATAAGCCATCTCCAACCGCTTCGCGATGACGTCCATCTCCACTTGCGCTTGCGCAACCGTCGTGCCCGGCTTCAACCGCGCCACGGGCATCAGCCAATGATCGATTCGCTCGGAATATCTCGCGCTCTCCGGATCCACCGGCACCCACAGGTCGATCTTCCCTCCATAAAACGGCGCAAAGCCCGCGGGCATCACTCCCACCACCGTCGAAAGCACGCTATCCACACTAAACGTCTTCCCTAGCACCTGCGGGTCCTTATTAAAGTGGCTCCTCCAAAATCCGCTGCTGATTACCACCGCATACGACCGGTCCTGCATTTCGTTTGCGGTAAAAATCCTCCCCATAATCGGCTGCACGCCCAGCAAACTAAAAAAATTAGGCGTGACGTACTGCACTCTCACCGGCTGAGGCTCGCCCAGCCTCGACAAAATCACCTCTTCCGTAAAGCTCGTCAGCGCGATGTCCTGGAAAACCGTGTTTTGCTTTTGCCAATCCGCCACTTCCGCAATCGGCGGCGGCTCATAATCCCCCGGATGCGCCTGCTCTGTTTCCCAAATCACCAGAAGTTGTTCCGGATGCGCGAACGGCAACGGCCGGTACAGCAGCGTATCAATTACGCTGTAAATCGTGCTATTCGCTCCAATCCCCAGAGCCAGCGACAGCACCACCACCGTGAGAAATCCCGGGCTCTTCCGAAGTCCCCGCGCCGCCAACCGAATGTCCTGCCAAAGACTCTCAAGCCAGCTATAGGTTCCCATCGCTCGCGTACCTCCTTCAAGCCGATTGGCCTGTATTCTCGAGGCAACTCCGCATCTTCTCGCGCTGGATCGACGTGTAGATAGGTCCCACTCCGGGCCTGCTCACCAGAAACCACATGAAACGTCCCGCTCAATCCTCACCTTAACGCCGTAACCGAACAAGTCCCGATCCGGCAATTCTCAGTTACTGGTAAGGCGTACTACACAGGAAGTTGGGCCGCCCATCTTCGGAAGTTACATCGTTTTTCAAGGCAAACCTGGCAGGCAGCCTCAGAACTCCGGGCATGACAGGCGTCCAATAATTGCTGAGTCGAAAGCTGAGACTTGGCTTGTCTAAGAGCTTTGCACAATTCCGTGGACTCCGGGTTCTGAACTGGAGGCTCGTGGAACGCAACCTTCTTATTCGGCACGGCATGTATGCTTGCTCCATCCTCATCTGAACGCAAATCAACTGCGTCAGCTTGCCAATGGATACGCAACCCGGCGCCCCGTTAGGACCGGCAATGAATTCCGCGGTTTGGCCGTCGCGATTGTCTAGGGTTAGCCCCACGTTGCCGGAAGGAGCAAAGGTCACGTAACCGCTGCGCTCTTGCCCGGTTTCGTCATAGAGCAGAACGCCAGCGGCTTTTTGCCCACGCGGCAGAATCTTGCCGTTCAAGACAGCGTCAGGTAACTGCCCTCCGATTCGCACCGGCAGGGTGCCGCGCTCATCGACAACTGCGAGTTCGGACACGCTTAGAGCTTTTGGCTTATCTTGAGCGGCCACTCTCAAACCAAATGAATCAGTCAACGGCATCGCTAGGGCTAGCGCCGTAACCACGAGGCTCCACGGCGTGAGAAGTCGATTTCGCCTTTCCAGACGAGCGATTCGCACCGAGTTGATATCCAGCATTATGCACCTTTCCAGAATACGGGCGGCAAGCCCATTTTGTTCCATGAACCGCTCACGCCTCGTTTTGCCCTCTTCGGAAATAATCCACTTGACGATAAACGCCGATCGCGGACAAATGAACCTGTGGAGAAAAGCGGCCCGATCAGATTTACGGGAACGCTACTAACCAGAAGTTAGGAACTCCCTGAGCCTGAAAGCGAAATGAATTGTCTCCCACAGCACCTCAAACCTAGCTGCCGCAAGAGCGTCCAGTCTCGACGATCAGAGCATGAGAGTGCCCCGCGAGACGATTTACCGTAGGGAATAGAGCGGACATTCAGGGACTTCAACGACTTAACTTGGCCTACAGCAACTTGCTCGGTAATGCAGGGTGAACCTGTACCCATCACGGCAACTCGAGTGTCTGTTCACCAGAACGCAAAATGTAAGTACGACCCTTCCAGATTAGGCGCGCGGGAACGCCTTCGGGTACGCAGATCTTCGCGCTCGTGCCGCCGCCCAGCTCAACGCTGTACGAAACCTCGATGGGCCCTTTCGGATGTGGCACAGCCGCCGACACACTGTGCAAATTGCCGAGGTGCGGCTCAATCACAATCTCGGAGAATTGCGGCGCCCCGGGGCGAATCCCTGCGACCATACGCAGCAAATCAAAATTGGGATGTGCGCTCCAAGCGTGCGAATCCGAGCGGGTGGGCTCGGGAGTTTCTGCCCAAGTCGTAAGTCCCATCTTCAGCATGTCACGCCACGGCTGCAGTGTGGAGAGATAAGCATCCGCCATGCCGGCGTGCTCCAACGCGCGCGTCACGTAAAATCGGAAGTAATAGCTCGCTTGCGACAATGCGAGATCCCCGGTCTTTGTTAGCGCACTGTGCACGGCCAAAGCCCTCGCCAATACATCCCTTTGCTTCTCTCGGGGAATCACATCGAGCCACACGGCCAAAGCGTTGGCCTGTTGGCTGAAGTGCGACCGCGCAGGAGTATCGGCAATCAGTCCAGCTTTTTCGTCCCAGCAGAGTTTGCGGAGCGCTCCTGTTGCTTTGTCCGCACGGTCGGAGTAAAGGTGCGCTCGCTCGGGGTCGCCAAGGCGCTGTTCGAGTCCTGCCGCATCGCGCAATGCTTCAATGAATTCCAGTGTGATCGAAGCCGATCCTCCATCTGCGTCCTGTGGAGGCACGCCTCCTTGAAAGTCCTCAGTCCAATCTACGAAAGGCCACCACGGCAGCTTTCCCACTAACCCATCGGCGCGCTGGTGCCGCAGAAACCAATCCAGCACCACTCGTGTTCCCGGCATATGCTCCCGCACGAACTCCGCGTTGTCGCGATAAATAAAAAAATCGTGTACCATCCCAACCCATAGCAACGAAAACGTGGGGATGAACTGTGGAAGCCGCGAGGGATAGCGGCTCGCTGTGATTCCATCCGGTATACGTGAGCTGTCGATGGCATCGATGGCCTGCCGCGCCAACCGATCATCGCCGCTCATCGCATACGAAATCAGCGCCTGGATCCGCGTGTCGCCCACATACTGCAACCTCTCCCAGTACGGAGTGTCCATGTACGTTTCGTGCGCGCAAAGCCGCGCCGTTCGCCAGCCGACTTCCCAGATCTTCGCCAATTCCGGGTCGCTCGAAGCAAACCGCGCCTCCTCCCGGAATGGGTATGCGGTGAACCACACATGCAGCTTCTCTACTTCGAGAGGCTGATCGCCCGTCGTAACATCGATCTGCAGATATCTCCAGGTGCGCCAAATCAGCGGCATGAAGTACCGGTGCTTTCCTCCGTCCGGAATGAGTTCGTCAAACACGCCGAGAATGTGTCTGCCTTGCGTTTCGTTGCGGTTCCCTTTCTTCCCTTGTTTGTCAACTAAGGCTTCCGCATAAGTGAGCCGAACGCGTGCCTCGGCGCCTCCGCTGCAAATAATTTCCGGGCGAGCGGTGGTCAGCGCGCCGGCATCGAGTAACACGGAAGCTTTCGTGCGCGGTGCGATGCGAAAACTGCTACCTTGCAAGTCTCGCGAATCCAGCCCGGAACTCGCAACTGCTACTCCCGCCGGCACTTCTCTATATTCCATCTGCGGCAGCGGATCGGGCTCCAGCATCCAAATGGTTGGCGAGTCCGAAGTCTCGCGCGCAGCGCCGCTGCCGAGCGTCATTGCTCTTCTCCAGCGAGTCGCGACGGCTTCGCTCGCCGCTGTCGCGCTGTTCCAATCCCAGTGGTAGTGGCGCCCGTCGATGATTTCTCCCGGTGGTCCCGCGTAATACGCCTGCAGTACCGACCCAAAATTCGCTGCCAAAACTCCGTGCCCGCTTTCGCTCTCAACTTGCCAGGAGTCATCTGTATTCGCGATTTGCTCCGCCTGGGCATCGCCTTGCAAAATAAAACCGCTGCGTGACGTCATTTGCGCCACGGGCGCTTGCGTTCCGAAGTTCCACACTGTCGCGCCGATTACGTTTTTCCCGTTGTGCAGGAAAGGCCTGAGGTCGAAGGTCTCATATTTCCAATGGCTCAAGTCGCTATTCGCCGGGCCTTCGCCAACACGCGTGCCATTCACAAATAAAATAAAGCGATTGTCGCCGCTGACGTGCACGACAAATTCTTTCGGCAGGTCCGTCAAGTCGAGGGTCTTGCGGAAGTGAAAAACGCCGGCGTCTCGCTGCGGCGCCTCAGGGCACGCAATCCACTGCGCTGCCCAGCGCTCCCTGGCCCAGTCGCGGTGGGCCGTGGCTTGGCCCGGACCGCGCGCGGCGAGTTCCGGTCCGCACATCGTGAGTATAGCCATGGAAAGGAAGAGTCGAAAGGAAGGCGACATAACGACGCCAAGGTAGCAGGGTTCTCTTGATCGGTCCAGCCGGACCGAGTCAGCGGATCCGAAGGTAGGTTGCGAAAAGACTACGCAGGACCGACTGCTCGCTCGCGATTATCGCGATACATTCGTGATGCCTTCCTCCAATCAGGAGAGAGTCGGCGTCGGATAAACAGAATCGTACTTCATGGAGCTCTGCCCCGGCATTGACCCGCCAAGATCTGAGCCGGAAGCGGAGCTCCTTCCTTCTGAAACCAAAATCCAACTGAAAGAGAATAACCCTTCTCGCCTCCAGCTTTTAGGAGTGTGATTAAGAAGATTGGCCGGTAATAAGCCACTTCTCGGGAGTTGTCCCTGGGTTCCTGAAAACATATGATTGGCGGGTCGCACTCGACGTTCCGGTGTCCGATGTTGAAGAGGACCGAACGTAGCGACGCGCAAAACTGAATCGAACGTATCGTCGCCTGGCCATAACTCTTCTAAAAGGAGATTCGAGATGAAATTCCTTCCTTTCGTCATCGCATGTGGCGTTGTAGGCTTCGCTGCACAAATGCCGACGGCCAAAACACAAAACCCACCGAAAGTGTCGGATGCCATACACCAATTGTTTGCTGAAGACGGGGAAGATGCCGGCAATGGGATCTCAAAGTTCTCGGAGGAGCAGCTCACAGCGCGCGGAAACGCTCGTCGAGAGAAGGTGAGGGCCTTGCTGGCGGCCGGGGAACTAAAAACCGGCGAAGACTTCCACGAAGCGGCCTTCATTTTTCAGCACCGGAACAACCCGGAGGACTACCTTTTTGCACACGTCCTTGCGATGGAGGCGGTGGTAAAGGGAAGCGACGAGGCAAAGTGGATCGAGGCAGCAACAATGGACAGGTACCTACAGTCGATTGGGCAGCCCCAAGTATTCGGGACGCAATATCCCCTCGACCCAAATCTGCCACATCAGTCCCATCCTCCAGCTGGCTCCCAAGCGGCGTTCCGTTCAGGAAGAACGCTAGCGCCCTACAACGAGCAGTTCCTTCCGGATTCAGCGCGACTCGACTTTTGCGTTCCAGCGCTGGCGCAGCAAAAGGAGAACCTGGCGATGTTCAACGCGGGCAAACGCCCGACAGAGACGATGAGGGCGCCGGGCTGCCCGCGCTAGGGACAGGACTGCCCCGCGCCTAATAGTCGCGCCACGCGCTCCTTCACGTTTGGCAGCCGCGGCGTCGCGAAGGGCCTGATTCAAACAGCGTAACCGCCGAAGTGGAATCCGCCGCCGCGAAAGGCTGCCGGTCACTTCTCCGCGAATGCCACGTACCGGGACATTGGCGGTTTTTGGCGATAAGATTCCGGCCATGAAAAGAATTTGGTGTTGTAACAAATTTGAATCGCACGGTTCTCGTGCTCTCCATGAAGATGGATTTCGCGCTCTTCTCGTCTGGAGGGGGAGACGTGGATTTCTCTCGCAGTTGGAGTTCTGGCAGCAGGGCAAGCAGCCGCCGGACCCCTGCGAAGGAGGCGTCAGAATCAACTTCTGTCCCTGGTGTGGACGAAATCTCGAACAATACTACACGTCACCAGAATCGTTGACAGCACCCGAGGACGAAGGGTAGGCATGGCGGCTTCAGTACCAAGTTTCCGATTATCCGACAACGCTGGTTGTGGACCATTTGTGGACCAACTGAGGCAGGGTTTTTGGGATGATGGTGCTCGCAAGTCCGACACCCGCAAGGCTTTAGATTTTTCGTGCACCAACTGTGCACGAATCCAACGTTTTCACTCCATTCGGGTTACTTTTGAGCGAAAAGCAGATTCCCCGATTTGTTGGAAACGTTAGTAGTTAGAAGTGACGGGCGGGCTTGTTGGAGTCGAGTTCGGTGCGCCCAAGGCAGGCGCGCCACCAGGCTGCGCTAGGCCCCGACATGATGTCCCTCTGATTATAGAGCACTTTCACGTTTCCGATCATCCTGGTCCGGCGGTTCCCAGGATTCGCTGGCTTCTCTTCCTACCCGCGACTCAGTTCAACTGTTCCCCTGGCGGTTGAACTTGAATCCTCCCGATAAGACCACAAACTCGGTTCCGAGGCGAATCATAGCTGGACCCCGGAGAGTCGCGTAAATTGGTCCAACCTCTGTACCGCGCTCCGCTCCTACGCTTCTCCAAACAATATTTTAAATCTATACAATCAAGGAATTGCTTGACAGCCTCTGTCGTATGGTGGTACAGCGGCTATACCTATTTCGTGGGGGAGGTCCTCATGCAGCCGAATGTTCGTCAGAAAGCCGCGCCTGGGTGTGCCATTCTGGCCAATCTGGCTCGGGTCCTGGCGGTGCTTTGCATCGCGCTAATGGTTGGCGTTGCAGCCTATCCGCAAGGTAACACCGGCAGAATTCTAGGGGTCGTCACCGACCAGTCCGGCGGTAACGTCGCTGGCGCCACGATTACCATCACAGACGTCGCACGCGGTGTTTCGCAAACTCTGACCACCGATTCCGACGGCGCCTACGTGGCTTTAAGCCTTCTGCCTGGAACTTACACTCTGCGCGCCGAGTTCAAAGGCTTCAAAATATTTGAACGCAAGAACATTCTGCTAGAGGTTGGCAAGGACTTGCGAATCGACGCCGTGCTGCAAACCGGCTCCACGACGGAAACCATCACCATTACCGAGGAAGTCCCCATGGTGGACACTACCTCCACGACCCTCGGTGGCACCATCAGCAACGAGATTATTAACGACCTTCCTCTAAACGGCCGCAACTACCAGAATCTGCTCACGCTGCGCCCAGGCACGTCGATTTACCCTGGTGGAGGTCCTTGGACCCAAACCACGAACGGCATCCGTCCGGAAGACACCAGCTTCATCGTTGACGGCATCACCAATGACGAAGCCTTCATGGGCCTCAGCGTTACGAACGCCGCCGCCGTACTAGGCGACGCTGCTACGCTTATTCCAATCGATGCCATTCAGGAGTTCAACACGCAAGTCAATCCCAAAGCGGAATTCGGCTGGAAGCCGGGCGCCATCACCAGTGTCGGCTTGAAATCAGGCACCAATCAGATTCATGGTACGGCTTATGCCTTCGGCCGCTCCGACTCCTTTGATGCTCGCAATTACTTCGATCCCGTTGGATCTCCGAAGACTCCCGTCGAACTGGAACAATTTGGCGGCACAGCTGGCGGTCATATCATTAAGGATAAACTCTTTTACTTCGGCGGTTTTGAAGCGCAGCGATACACCGTCGGCAACGCGCTTCCGGGGCACGCACCGACGACGGCGGTCGTACCGTCAGCAACGGCGGGACCTGCGGCCAATGGTTGTCAGGTCCTTACCTTTGAGAACTGCGCGATCAGCATCCCAAACGCTATGGCTGATCTTGTTGCGAAGACTCCTGGTTTCGTTGCAAATCCGCTCAGCTCTTATTTGCTCGGCTTTTATACTCCCAATGCCGGTCAGGGGTCATTCGTAGACCTCACCTATCCCAACCAGAACAGCTCAAAGAATGCCATTGGAAAAGTGGATTACCATCCAAGCGATCGCAACTCCCTAAGCGGCTCTTATTTCTTCGGTAATGACACTATTATCGGCATGGATTCCAATGAGCTCCTTGCGCAATTCCGTACCAAGGTTCACTCTCGCGCACAAACCGCCGCCGGCCATTGGGCTTGGACGCCAAGTTCAACTTGGGCTAATGAATTTCGCGGTGGTCTCACCCATTACACTCTCCAGATCGTCCCCAGCGACACGAGTTTCCCTTACGTCATCAACACTGGCATTTCCAATCCACTGTTGCACGGCATACCTAATATCCGAATCTCTGGGTTCACGGAACTGGGCGCCTTCCACAACTTCCCAAAGATTGTCGGGCCGGACAAGGTCTACAGTTTCGTTGATCAAGTCTCTTATTTGCGCGGTACGCACGCCTTCAAATTCGGCGGCGAACTTCGTAGGGACTTGGTCCATCAAGGTACCTACCGCGGCGGGCGGGGACGGGTCACGTTTGCTAATCTGGAGGCCTTCCTTCAGGGCACTCCATCGGCTGCCGGCTTTTTGGGCGGAGATCCTGTCCGCGACATCTCGCAATGGCTCTATGCTGGTTATGCCCAAGACGACTGGCGCATCACCAAGCGTGTGACCCTCAATTTGGGTTTGCGATATGAACTCCAGGGTGTCCCCACAGAAGCTCATAATCTTTTTGGAAACTGGGAGCCTTCTGTCGGCTTTGAACAGGTGGGCAAAAACATTAGTTCCATCTACAAACGCGACAACACCAACTTCTCCCCACGCTTGGGTGTCGCCTGGGATGTTACCGGCAATGGTACCACTGTCGTCCGCCTCGGCGGCAGCATCGTTTACGATGTCATACCCATGAGCACCTTCCTGTCTCAGCAAAACCTCCAAAGTGGCCCCGTACTCTTCGGCATCGGCGTCGTTCCCACTGGGGCTACCATCACAACTTGTCCAGCGCCACCGGCGGGGACTTGCGGAGGACCAGGAGGAACCGGAATTTCGGTCACCAAGCCGGCCATTGGAAACATTTTCAGTACCGGGATCAGCCTCCCGCTATCTGGTCCGGGGAGCTTGAATTGGTCGAATCAAACTACCGCAATCTATCCCACCAACGTCGCCGGGCTTGTTCAGTGCGGCGACGGCATTAACGGCGACCCGCAACCTTGCAACTCCTTCGCCATGGAGCGCAACTTTCGCAGTCCCTATGTAGAGAACTGGACGCTGGGCATCCAACACGCTTTCTCCGGAAAACTTGGTCTCGATGTCACCTACGTTGGCAACCATGGCGTAAAGCTTCCCGGCATTGTTGATCTCAATCAGCCCGCTCCCAACACGGGAAATATTGTTTTTCCTTTTGCCCAAACGGCCCCCTATCTTGGCCAAATTAACTACCTCTCAAATATTTACGGCTCGACTTATCACGGTTTACAAACCACTCTCAGCGCTCGCAACTATCATGGCCTCGATTTCGTGGTTGGCTACACTTATTCTCACGCCCTGGATGACCTTTCTTCGAACTGGGTAGCATTCCTTCCTCAAGACAGCGCGCATCCGCTCCTGGATCATGCCAGCGGTGATGAGGACATTCGCCACCGCTTTACCCTGTCTGTGACTTACTCGCTTCCCGAGCGGAAAACCAGTAGCCAGCTCCTGGAAGGCTGGCAGCTCAATACCATCATCACCATGCAGTCTGGACAGCCTTGGAACGTCAATGATCAGGTGAATAACTTCAGTGGAGTCGGCGAGGCCTCGGACCGTTGGGATTTCTTCGGCAAACCGTCCGATTTTCATTCCATCGGCCCTAGCGGAATCCCATGCTTTGGCGCGGGCGGCGGCGGTGCTTGCTCTGGCGCCATCCCGGCCGCTTGTACAAACGCGGCCACGTCAGTTGGTGCAAGTACATTAGCTGCGCTGAACGCGGCGGGCTATTGCTACACGGTCGGTAGTTCTGTCCTCATACCCAATGGTTTTGGGTTATTTGGCACCATGGGCCGCAACATCTTTCGCGATACCGGCTTCCACAACGTCGATCTCTCTCTCAGCAAGAGTTTTAGATTCGGGGAACGGCTCAAGGCGCAATTCCGCCTCGAGACCTTTAACATTCTCAATCATCCCAATTTCGCCAATCCGAACGGCGGCACCAGTACCTATGGCCAAAACGCAACCGCCGATCCGTCACAGGCGGGACTCTTCGGATGTGGCTGTTCCACACCGGACAATGCTGCCTTCAACCCCGTGCTTGGCTCGGGTAGCAACCGCGCCATTCAATTGGGTTTAAAATTCATCTTCTAGCCGCGATCACGCGATGAGCGGCTGGAAATCGCAAAGGGAACGGGCCTTCCCTCGGTCCCTCTTTCATGTATAAGGGAATACAAGGTTTCTTGGGAGGCTACACAATCGATGCGACGCGACCCCTTCCTCAGTAGTGCGCTAGTTCTTGACGCTATGCTCGTTGGCACTCTGTCTTTTCTTTCGCTCACCCCAGTCGCCGCCGCCGCCGCCGACCAATCTGTTCTTCAAGCCGATCGCGAATTCGTCCAAGCCGCCGCAAAAGGTGAAACCGCAACGGTCGCCAAAGCCTTGGACGCGGATTTCACCTGGACGGACGCCGACGGCAACACTCACACCAGAGCACAGATACTCAACTCGCTCCCCACTCCCGCGCTAGGCAATGAAACCGGCGCCGAAATGAAGCAGCAGCTTCACAGCCAGGTTGTCGCCGTGATGTCTGGTCGTGACAAGACGCATGTCCTCCGTATCTGGGTGAAGCGTCCCGCAGGCTGGCGCCTGCTCGTCTATCATGAAGTCACTCTTGGCCGGCAATCTTCTGGTCCTAACAGTTCCGGCGTGAAGGTTTGCGAGAATCCCTGCAAAACCCTGCCCTACAAGCCTAAAAATGAAGCCGAGCAAGCCATCATCACCTCCTGGCAAGCGCTCGAGACCGGCGTCACAAATCATGACTCTTCCGCCTGGTCCCCGCACATCGCCGATGAATTCGTGATGCTCGGTTCCAGCAACGACCATCCGCTCAGCAAAGCTGACCGCATCGCCACTCTCAATCTACAGAAGCAGACCGGCTTCGCCTCCGCACCTGCCCCGCTCGTTTCCGCGCAGATGTTCGATTTCGGTGACGCCGTGGTCATGACCTGCCAGCATCAGCCCTATAGCGGAAAGCCTGTTCACGTAAGCCGCTTGTGGATCAAGAGGAATGGCCAGTGGGTCATGTCCATCAGCTATCAAACAACCATGCAAGCCGGCTCCGCCAAGGCCGGCTAGCCGGCTAGAATTCCGAAAATTGCCCGATGGGTTTACAATGCTTCCGATACAGGTGCCTCCCTCCACCTGAATCGCATCCTCGCCGAAGGAGGCTCTATGCAAGCCACACTCCTCGATCGTCGCAGTTTTCTTCGCGTCTCTGCCGTTGCCGGTGGAGGCATTCTCGTCGCTCTCCACTTCGATCCCATCGCCGAAGTTTTTGCCCAAGCGCCCCAGGCCCCGGCCCCCGCTTTTCTGCCCACTGCTTTCCTTCGCGTCGCCGCTGACGGCCTCGTCACCATCATGGCCAAAAATCCCGAAGTCGGTCAGGGCGTAAAAACCCATCTCCCCATGATCATCGCCGATGAACTCGATGTCGATTGGAAAGACGTCCGCATCGAGCAAGCCGATCTCGACGAAACGAAATTCGGCCCGCAGCGTGCCGGTGGCAGCACTTCCACTCCCACCAATTGGGATCCGCTGCGCCGTGTTGGTGCCGCTTGCCGACAGATGTTCGTCACCGCCGCCGCGCAAACCTGGTCCGTCCCCGAAACCGAGTGCGCAACGTCCTCCGGCCGCGTCATCCATCAATCGACAAAACGTACTCTCGCTTACGGCGCCCTTGCCGAAAAAGCCGCCGCGCTTCCCGCGCCCGATCTCAAGTCCGTCAAGCTCAAGGATCCCAAGGATTACAAAATCATCGGCCAGCCCATCCATAGCGTGGACAACGCCAAGATCGTCAC
>Ga0307478_10002206_pt1 | contig 15657 bp, 33 predicted proteins | sample atmos_gasesECM4C_2_FD_203713 | JGI IMG/M metagenome (GOLD analysis project Ga0307478, IMG submission 203713) | Hardwood forest soil microbial communities from Morgan-Monroe State Forest, Indiana, United States - atmos_gasesECM4C_05 | ecosystem: Environmental > Terrestrial > Soil > Temperate...
TCCCGGCCGACGAGGCACGTTGGCGGCGCGAGTACGACGCGCTGCGCGGGCGGCGCTCGCCGTGGGCGAGCGCGCGCCGGCGCGCGCTCCAGCGCCGGATGCTCGCTCGCCGGCGCGAGGTATGGGAGCTCGCGCGGCACGAAGCGGACGGTTGGAAGCGTCTCAATCGAAAAGCGCGCTACGACGCGCTGCTCGAGCGGACGCGATGAGTGCACGCGCTACTGGCGCTGAGCCGGTTCGCGATCGTCGCGTCGCTCGCGGCCGTGGCGACGGCAGGGAGCGAAGGTGCGATCGTCGCCGCGCTGATCGCCGGCGCGTTCATGCTCGCGAACACGCTACTGACGGTCTACCTCACGCGGCAGCTCACGCGCAGGGATGAGGCGGCTCGCCGGCGCCGTCGCCGGCGATAGGCGGCTGCTGGCCGTCGTGCTCGTGCAGGGCGCGACCGGGCTAGCGGCGATCGGGGCGCTCGTGTGGACGCTCGAGCTCGCGCCGCGCGTCACGCACATCGAACGCCGCATCGTGGAAGTGCAGCGGATCGTGCGCGTGCTCGTGCAGCGCGAGGGGGTGATGCCCGGCAAATCTTCGCCTCACGGTTTAGCCGGGCCCGCGCCGCGCGCCGGCGTGGGCCCGCGCGAGGGGGTGATGCCCGGCAAACTACCCCTCCCCGAAGGTTTACCGGGGCCCGTGGCCGGCGCGCCGCGGGCCACGAAACGGCGGCTCTCGTGAGCGGCGCGCGCAGCCGGCGCGCGCGCAAGCGCGAGCAGCTGCTCGAGCGCGTGCGCGAGCTCGCCGAGGACGTCGCCGAGGCGCGCACGACGCCGCGCTGGCCGCACGACGCCGGCGAGGACGCTCTCGAGCTCTCGCTGCGCTACACGCGCGCGATCGCGAAGGCGCTGCTCGAGGGCTGCGAGCTCGCCGCCGTCGCCGAGGCCGCCGAGCTCCCGCTCTCGGCCGTGTGGAAGGCGGTCCACTAAAACCGCAAACAGCGCAGAAACGCCGCTCATACGTGCGCCGAGAGCGGGCCCGCGAGCTCTCGGGAGGGGTAAGCTCCGCCGAACATAGAAGCGCCCGGCGTGAACCGGGCGCCTCGGCCAATCTCCTAGATCCATGCAGAGCGTACCGCACGCACCCCCTAGACTTCCCGGCACCCGCCGGAGTAGCTCAGTCGGTTCAAGCGTCAGGATTCGGCGCGAGCCGGTGTGGCACATGCTGCTGCGGGCGATCCTGCGGCCGAGCTCGTTCTCGAGGCCGTGGCGATGAGGCCGCCGGCGCGCCTCTCCGGCGCCGAGCTCGAGCGATGGGAGCACGAGGAGCGCTCGCGTAAAGCGAAGCGCGGCTGGGAGGGTCGCCGCGAGCGGGGCTATGAACCCCGCCATCCGCGGCGGCGGCACACGCCGTACAGGCGCGATCGCCGCGAAGCGATCGCGCACGCGTACCCGATACGCCGCGTCGCCTACGAACCGTTCCTCGAGCTCTACTACGGCTACTGCTACCGCGTCGGGATCGAGGGGAACAAGCAAGGCGCTGACAGCGCGTGGGCGCAGTACCAGCGCCGGATGCGTGCCATGTGCGTCATGGGGCAGGGCTTCGGTTGCACGAACGAACGTTCGGCGATCGCGATGGACAAGGCGGGCCGTCCGCGTTGCGAGCGAACGACACGACGGATCGACCGGAAGCTCGAAGCGATGGGCCTGCTGCGCCGCGTGCACGTGAAGCGTGGGCGCGACCGCGAGGGCGAACGGGACTACTTCGCGATAACGATGCTCAACCCGCCGGCGACGCTGCTCGGCCATCGCCCCGGCGCCGGAAAGTTCTCTCAGAATGTCCAGCGCTCCTACGGAGAGCAGCAGCCTCGCCAAGGCTCGGCTGCTGCTGCTCTCGATACGGCCGTCTGCGACGGCAGAAAACGACGGCCGCCGCCGCCGGCGGCGGCGAACGGCGGCGACGAGGGAGAGCAGGCCGAAGCGCGGCTGGCGCTACCGCCGGCGCAGGCCGCTGACGGCTTCAAGGCCGAGCTCGAGCAGCTCGCCGACGACGTCGGCGGGCTCGAGGCGCTCAACGAGCTCTTGCGAGCCGCTCACGAGCGGGAGTCCGAGCCGTGATCGGGCTCGTGATCTTCACGCACCGCGAGCTGCTCGCAAGGAAGCCGTTCTGGCGCAACTACCTCCCCACCGGTGACTGCGCCGGCGTCTACCGGGTCGTCGACGACAGCACGCGCAGCTGGACCGCTCAGTGCGATCGCTGCGGCGACGAGATCGCCATCACGCCGACGCAGCAGCACGAGATGATCGCTCAGGCGCGCAGACTGGCGGGCGAGTCGTGAGCCCACTCACGAGTCTGCATCGCCGCGATGACGTCCATCGGTTCGAGGTGGTCGATGTACCGCTCGGTTGTCGCGAGGCTCGAATGCCCGAGCTGCCGGCGGATGATGTGGACGGGCACTCCCTCGCGCGCCAGTTCGCTCGCGTGCGTATGGCGCAGACCGTGCGGGTGTACGCGATGCTCGATCCCGGCCTTCTTGCCGAGGTGCTTGAGCGCCTCCCTGACGTAACTGTCCTTGAGCGGTTTGCCGCGGTCGGCGCCGGAGATCGTGCAGAACAGCGGCCGCGCCGGGCCGATGCCCAACTTTCGCCGCGCCGCGAGCCACCGCTCGACGATCGCGATCGTGCCGGGGTCGACGCCGACGACACGCCGGCGATCGCCCTTCCCGTGCAAGACCGTGACCCGGTTGCGCTCGCGGTCGACGTCGGCGACCCGCAGCGCGAGCGCCTCGCCGACGCGCAGGCCGCCGCGCCACAGCACGACGATCAGCGCCGCGTTCCGGATCCCGCACGGCGATCGCCGCGGGCACGCGGCGAGCAATGCGTAGACCTCAGCTTGAGAGAGAACCTCGGCCGGATACTTCAGGCCGTAGTTCGCGGGCTTCATGCCCGCACGGTAGCCGGGGAGCGTAATGACGCTGCGCCGGCGGCCGTCGAGGAGAACGGAGCTGTGCATAGCTCCTCCTTCCGTGGAGTGTTGACCCCTCGAACGGTAGCGCGCGCGCGGGCGCTTGATGTCGCGCGTTGGCGCCTATCGACCGAAAGAACGAGTGGGGCGCACGCACGTAGATGCACCTACGGCGTGCGCCCCGCGTACGACCCTAGACCCCCGTGGCAGGGAGTGGAGGTAAGAAGCATGGCTGAATCGCCCGACCTCATCCACGAGCTCGCGAAGGCCGTAAAGGTCACGACGCAAGAGCTCAACGCGCTCGATGACCTCGCCGAGCAGCTGCAGAACGCGGCGGCGCGCGTGGCGCGCGGACGTGTGACGCCGGACGCGGCCAAGGAGCTATCCGCGCATTGCGACGAGCTGCTCGGCTGGCAGATGCAGCAGCGCCGCGACGAAGCGCGCCACTTGCGCGCGCGCGTGATGAGCCGCTACCGGGAGCTCGCATGCTGAGGAAACAGCTCGAGCGGCTGCGCCAGGCGCTCGAGGAGGAGGATTACGAGCGCGCGATCGTGTTGCTCGAGGCCATGATCCCTGAGGCCGAACGCGAGCAACGCGCGCTGCGCTACCAGCAGCATGCGCAGCGCCGCCACCAGCAGAGAGAGCTCTCACTGTGAACGCGTCCGCGGGCGAGCTCGTGCGGGAATGCCGGCAGCTCGTGATCTACCTGCGCTTCGATCTGGCGCGCGCGACCCTGCGCGATCGCGTGCCGGCGTCTGAGGAGAGCGTCCCGTATCCCCGTGCGGGGCGCTCTCCTGAGCCTCCGGCGCGATACACCTACGGATCGATCGCGGGGGCCTGCGCGAGCTCGGACCGTTCGAGTCGCGGGATCTTGCCATTCGGGTGCGGACGTTCTTCTGAGCTCGACCGCTGGGTCGAAAGGAGCACGCCAGAGTGACACTTCGGGACCGATCCGACTGCGAGCGATGATCGTCGGCGACCTGCTCTACGCGTTCGTGCTCGGGGCCGTCGTCGGCTACGCGATCGCGGTGGCGGTGAGAATCTGGTGATGCGGATCTCCGACATTGAGCGGACGATCGCGCTCGTGAACGTGCTGCTCGCCGTGCGCAACGGCGAAGTGATACCGAAGCGTCGACCGAGCCATGTAGCGAGCTGGGCGCTCCAAGAGGCGATCTCGCTCGAGTACGTCACGGCGAGCGTGCCCTTCCAGGTCACCGGCGTCGGGCGAGCCTACCTCGAGCACATCGGCGAGTGGCACGATGACGCATAGCGAGGGAGCGTCACGCTCGAGCGGTAGCCAACGGCCCGATCGGTGCCGTCGGCTGGAGGCGCTCGAGCAATGACGGATTCAGTCATCGGGCCGTACAGCGAGGACGGCCGCGCGCCGGCGGTCTACGTACCGCCCGACTCTTACGCGATCGCCTTCGATCACATCTACTATTCGTCAGCGGGTCGCTGGTACTCGATGCGACCGCAGGAGTGCCCTCGTGAGCTGATCGTGATCGCTGGCGCTCAGGACGTGCGCCGCGCCGTGGAAGGCCGGGCGCTCGAGCTCCCCTCGCCCGCGCAGCAGGCGTCCGCTGAGATGGCCCGCGTCATCGAAGGCAAATAGGCCGGATCGTGACGCTTTTGTCGAAAACCACCCCGATATAGCGCGCGCGCACGGGGCCCGTGCGTAAGCGTCACTATTTGGTGGCTTGGCGCCGATGCTTACGAACTGCCCAGCCGGCCGCAATTCCGATACAGACGCCCACCGCGATCGCGATGACTTCCCACGACTCGCGAGCGGATCCGCGTTCGGTGCTCGCGAGGACGAGCTCGGCGCCGGCCAGCACCACGCCCAGCGCTACGAGTGCGCCGAACACGATCGCGTAGATCGCGTCGCCGATGTGGCCGAGGCCACGCCTCAATCGCATTCCCACCGATAGACGTGCTCGATGCGCGGGCGATAGCCGGCGAGCCCGAAGTCGGGGAGCTCTACGTCGACCGTCTGCGCGCATTCGTAGGCCGGCGTGTTGCGCCAGGCCCAGATGGTGCAACCAAACGTCCACGGCGTGACGCGCGAGCATTCGACGGACCATTCATCGACCCAGCTCATCCGCGCTACCTCCCGCGCGCCGTAGGTTTCCGCCACGCGTTCGGCGCTCGCTTCGCTGAGAGTGAGGCGGGCCGAGGCGGCCGCCGGCGCCGCGACGCTCAGTAGCGCGGCCGCGGCCGCGGCGATCGTCAATCGTCGGCGCAAGGTTCGTCCTCACTCTCGGGCTCATCGCGATCGTCGAGCTCGAGCTCGTCGAGCAGCTCGTCGTCGACCAGGCGCAGGGCGAGGCTTACTGCATGAAGGTGCATATCGACAGCATCGGCTGCGCGCACGCCGCGCGCAACCGGACGTTCGTCTAGAGCGCGGGCCGGCGCATCGCCTCGAGCATCGTCCGCTCGAGGCGGCGCAGCTGATATTGCTCGTCGAGCTCGTCGTCACACATCACGATTCGCTGCACCGCCACGCCGGCGTCGTCGTAGTCGGCGACGAGCTGCACGAGTCGCTTGCCGGGCCCGCCGCGGCGACGTAGGAGCTCGCAGCGAATGGTGCCGGCACCGCCGACTTTGCGCGTGTAGAGGATCGTCTGCACGCCGTAATTGCCAACGTTCGCGACGCGCGCGTGCACCGTGCCGTCGTCGTCATGGCGGCGCCCGTAGTCACGCACCGTTCGAGCTCACGAGGCTGTAGATCGTGTGGACGGCGAGCAGCGTGTGATCGCCGAGAAACACGAGCTCCCCCGTGTGCTCGAGGCGGGCGTACCAGCCGGCGGCCGGGCGCTCGGGCGTCCCGCGCTTCTGACGCTCGAGGACTACGCCGGCGTCGCCGATGAGTCGCTGCAGCTCTGCGCGCCGGCTCCTGTCGCGTTCGTCGACGGGCGTGTGCATCCCTGCGCGACATTCAACACGACGCCCCTGATCGGTGGAGAGGGGTTGCGGGGAGGCACCCCCTACCGCATCGCCCGGGGTTGCGGCACGATCGGGCCCGTGGGAAAGGCTAAGAAACCGCGGACGCCGGCACAAATCGCCGCGTTCGAGCGGATGCGCGAGGCGAACCGGGCGAAGATTCTGGCCGAGGCCGGCGTGCAGACTGACCCCCCCGCGGCACCCCCTGCCGACCCGCCGGCCGACCCGCCGGCAACGAAGCCGACCTATCGTGCCCGCTCGAAAGCGAAGGCGCGCTCGAGCTCGGGCACCAGGCGCAGGAGCTCGCCGAGCCCGGCACCCGACCCGGCGCCGGCGTCCAGCTCGGGCGGCGGTTTCTTGCAGGGGCTCCGCGAAGGGCTCGGTACGTGAGCCGCGGCGTCGCCGAGCTCGACTACACGGAGGGCACCGGGCCCGGCATCCCCGATCTCTCGCAGCCGCCGCCGCGCGCGAGCGGAGCGCCTCCGCCGCGCGAGCCGCCGGCGCCGAGCGAGCAGGAGCGCCAGCAGGAGCTCGCGGCGCTCCCCGGTTGGGAACAGGGCACCGTCGAGCAGTTTCTAAAGGGCACCGGTGCCGGCGTTCACATGCTCGTCGGTGTCGCCGATAGTGACTGGCTGCTCACCGAGAAGGACCTCGAGCGCATCGCGCCGCCGCTCACGCGAATCCTTAACCGTTACGAGCCGGCCGTGCGCGTGTCACCTTACGCGGACCCGCTGCTCGTGGCTCACGGTTTCGGGTTGTACGGCTGGCGCTCGGCGCTCGAACGGCAGCGCGCGCTACGCGACGCGCGGCGCGAGGCGGAAGCGGGCGACGGCTACGTGCGCCGCGAGCCGGCGCCCGCGCCGGCGCCGGCGCCGAGCGCGAGTGAGAACGGCGCCGGGCCCGCGGCCGCCGGCGACGAGGGCATCCCCGAGGGCATCGACCTCGAGGGGCCGCGTTACTTCGACACGAGAGGCGGCGAGGAATGAACGACGAGGACGGCGGGCAGCTCGGCGAGCTCGGCGAGGCGCTGGGCGGCGACGTCACCGACATTGACGTCATGCCGGCACCGGCCGGCGTCACCGCGGCCGAGAAGATCGCCGCCACGCTGCGCGAGATGAGCGAACCGGGCGACGACGCCGGCGGGCTCGAGCTCACCTTCGCGTCGCTCGCGATGGGGCTCGAGCAGGCGCTCGGGCCCGAGCTCGGCGGCTACCAGGAGTCGGGCGAGCTCGACAAGTTCGTGCTCGCGATCACGCGCTTTCTGGCGACGCACCGCAGCGACACGCTCGGCGCGCTGATCGTCTGCGAGCTCCCCCCGGGCGGCGGGCGCACGCTCCCGCCAATGCGCCGGCTGCAGATGCTCGACCAGGCCGAGGCGGCGCAGTCGGCCGCGGACTCGCCGCTGTGAGCTCTCGCGGTATCCGCACGAGCGATCGTGTGCTGATCGTCGGGCAGACGGGCAAAGGTAAGACAACGCTCGCGCGCTACCTCGCCGAGCAGCTGCAGCCGATTCGCCTAATCGTGTTCGACCCGAAGGCCGAGCTCGCCTACCCGGGCGTCGCGCCGGCGCGATCGGTGCCCGAGCTCGAACGCGCCATGAACGCGCCCGTCGTGCATTACGTGCCGGCGTCGCTCGAGCGCGACGAGCTCGAGGCGGCGTGCGAGCTGGTGTGGACGACGCGCGGCCCGTACCTCTGGCATATCGACGAGGCGTCCGAGCTCACGCAGCCGGGGTATTGCCCGCGCGGGCTACGACTCTGCGCGACGCAGGGGCGCGCGCAGCACAAGCTCCTGCTCGTGCTCACGCAGCGGCTCGCCGAATCGCACCCCGTGTTTCGCTCGCAGAGCGAGCACATCATCATGTTCACCCCCCCGCCCGTCGAGCTCGACCTCAAGGCGATCGCCGGCAACGTGCGCCGCGAGGCGCGCGAGCTCGAGCTCGCGCTCGCCGAGCTCCACGCCGAGTACGGCGACTACTCGCACCTCTGGTACGTGCGCGCGACCGACGAGCTGCGCCGCTGCGCGCCGCTCCCGCTCGAGGGCGCCACCGCGCCGGCACCGGCCGTCGCCGAGGCACCCCCTACCTCCCCGCACGAGGACGCACCGACTACCGCAGACGAGCAGGAGGCGCAACAGTCCGCCGCGTGAAAGTCCTAGGCGTTCGATTCGGGGCGTTCCTGCGCATCACCATCATTGCCATCGTGGGCATCCTGCTCGCGAAGTACGTGCTCGGCAAGGTGAAAGTGCCGGGGCTCTCGACGGCGATAGCCGCCGTCTGACAGTCGGCAGCGATGCCGACACCGACGAACAACCCCGGCAGCTCGGCGACGCAGAGCGGGCACGAGATACAGAACGCGCAGCTATTCGCCGAACTCACCGAGCGGCAGCAGATGCCGCAGACCTCGCAGGAATTTAAGGGGCTCGCGAAGGGTCAGCGGCTCGTGATCGAAAAAGTCGGCGTCGTCGCGCGCCTGCGGCTGCTCGTGAAACTCACGTTCACGCCGAAAGAAGAAGAAAAAACGATCCTCAACCCCGGCTTCCCCTACCGGCTCATTCGCGAGATCGCTCTGCAGGCCAACGGCGTCACGGGCATCATCGACTGCTCGGGCCCGACGCTTCACGCGCGGCGTATGCGCATCTACCGCAACCCGTCGTCGAAGGTGTTCAAGTCGCCGAAAGTCGGCGTGAAACTGAAAAAAGAATCGCAGGAAGTCGTGTTCGTGATCGAGATCCCGATCGCGCACGACATGCTCTCGCTGATCGGCGCTCTGCTCGCGCAGAACGAGGAGACACAACTCGCCGTGCAGATCAACTGGGCGTCAGAAGAAGAAGTGCTCGTCGGCGGCGCGGTCGAAAAACTCGAAGGCGAAGTGTTCTGGAGTACGACCGTGTTCTCGATCGGCTCGACCGTGCAGGGGCAGAACGAGCTCACCGTGCTCCCCGACCTCTCGGCGTTCCACGGGCTCATCGAAACGCAGACGCCGCTCACGGGCACGGGTAAGCGCCGCGCCGAACTCGTGCGCACGGCGGGGCAGCTCTTATGCCTCATGGCGTGGATCAGCAACAAAACCGGCGAAGCGCAGCTCGAACCGATCAAATGGGAAACGTTCGCGCTCGAATACGGGGGCAACAAGGATCCTCTCGTGTGGGGCAGCGGCGCGGCCAATATCCGCGAGCTCGTCGAGGAAAACGCCGACGACTTCAACGGCGTGATTACGGGCGGCGAAGGGCTCGAACTCGTGGCGATCGACCAGGAGCGGGATAACCCGACACGTGATCTAATCGTGCCGCAAAGTCTCACCGAACTTCGCGCGACGATCGGCGTGCCGAGCTCATTCTCACCGAGTAACGCGCTGATCGTTACCTCGCAAGAGACGCTCTACCCGGCGGTCTAGAGCGATGCCATCCCCGGCGGGATTCGACGACCCCCGGCTGGCGGCGCTCCCGCAGTCACCTAACCCGTACTACAGCGACACGCTCTCGATCGCGAGCGCCGGCGAGGTGCTGCGCGGCGAGCTCGACGTACCCGGACACGGGCAGCTGAAGGACACGAGCAGCGCGCCGCTCATGTTCGGCGAAGGCTCCTACACCGCGCAGGGCGAACCGATCGCGGCCGTGCACAACTCGACGCCGAGCACGGGTAAGGGGCACATCTCCGAAATGCTCGACTTCCACGGCTCGCCGGCGCCGTGGATCCTGCTATTCGCGCTGCTCGCGCTCGGCGCGCTTCACCTCGAAGGCAAAGCCGGCGTGAGGGCCGGGCGATGAACGATGGTCGAATCGCTCGCGGGGATTCTCCTGCTCGCGTTCGCGCTGGCGCTCTTGCTTGCGTATTCGCGCGGCGGGCTCCCGGCGGTCGGGGAATGGCTGCACGCGAAGTACGTGGGGAGCGGGCAGTAAGTGCCGGCGCTCGGGCTTGTGCTGCTGCTCATCGGGCTATGGCTCGTGATTCGCACCCTGCGCGGCGGGCTCGTGAGCTCGATCACCCGGAAACACAACGTGCCGGGAGCTCCGAGCTAGCGTGGCTCGGCTAACGAAGCAGCTGCGCGCGAGGCGCTATCTCCAGGCGTCGCTCGAAAGCGGGCGCCCGGGGCTTCCCGCACACGAACACGAGCGGCTGCAGAAGCTCATGCGCTCGCACGAGGAGAGCTACGCCGGCGTGCGCCGGCACGCCGTCCACGGCGAGCCGCGGCACTTCGACAAGCCGCTCACGCGAAACGAGCGCGAACACCAGGCGCATCTACGCCGCGAGACACGCCTCACCCCGGGCGAGTCGAAGGACGTTCGCTCCGAACTCGACCGCGAGCTCGCCGGCACGCTCGCGCGCGCACGCGAGTCCGACGCCGCCCGCACGGCAAGCTCGGCTGCCGGCGCCGGCGCGGGCGCGATCGGCGTCGCCACGCGCGGCGGCGGTAACACGCTCCTATACGTGATCGGCGGCGGGCTCCTGCTCCTGCTCATCTACCAGCTCGTCGCCGGCAAGGCGGGCGAACTCATCGGCTCGATCGTCGGCGTCGGCACGGGTGCCGCGCGGGCGTTCATCGCGCCGGCCGATCCGCTGCTGTCACTTGAAACCGCGCTCGGCGCTGCGCCGATCGCGGCCGGCAGCTCGAGCTCGAAGTCGCCAAGCCCTCCGAGCTCGAGCGCGCCGGCGGCGGCGCCGAACGCGGCCGGCTACGTGGCGCCGCTCGTCGGCGCGAAGCGCGAGCGCACCGACCAGGGCGTGGACTACGCCGCGGCGCCCGGCTCGGCCGTGCGCGCGATCGGCGCAGGCGTCATCACGAGCATCTATCCCTTCTACCAGGGGCAGCCGGCGATCGTCGAGAAGCTCACGAGCGGGCCCGCGCGCGGGCGTTCCATCTACTACGCCGAGCAGCTGACGCCCGGCGTGCGCGTCGGGCAGCGCGTCGGCGCCGGCGCGACGATCGCGAGCGTGGCGCCGAGCGGCACGGGGCTTGAGCTCGGTTGGGCGTCGGCGAGCGGCAATCCGCTCGCGCAGTCGACCGGCGGCTACACGGAGGGGCAGGAAACGGGCGCCGGGCGCTCATTCTCCGCGTTCCTCAAGGCGTTGGGCATCTAGTGAAAGGAGAGAGCTCGTGCGAGGGTTTCTACGGATCGCGTTTCTGATGATCGTGCTGTATCTCGTGCTCGTGCACTTCACGGGATTCACGAAGGACATCGGCGCGCTCGCGAGCGGCACCGTGGGCACGGTCAAGGCGTTCCAGGGCCGCTAGGTGGCCGGCCGCTTCGACACGCGCAAACTCGCGCCGCCCGTGCGCATCGGGCTCGCGGCAGCCGCCGACCTCAACCGGCAGCTCGACCTCGACGCGCCGCGCTTCGCATCGGCCGCGGAGTATCAGACCTTCGCCGCGCGCCGCGGCGATTACGCCTACATGGCGCCGGCGCTGCGCATCGGCCGAAACGAAGGCGTGAACCAGCCGCGGCTAGGAGCTCTGCCGATCAACCGCACGCGCACGAAGCGCGGGCTCCCCGTCCGCGAACTCCCGACGCAATAGGTGAATAGGTGAATCCGAAACGCAAGCGCATCATCATCATCGCGGCCGGCGTCGGGATCGTGCTGCTGATCGTGCTGCTCCGAAAAAAAGCGACGAGCGCCGAACCGCTCGGCGCCGCCGTGCCGCCCGAACTCGTCGCGCCGGCGGGCACCGGCGCCGCCGGCGGCGAAGGCGTCATATCCGGCGCCCCGGGCGCGCCGGCGGCGGTCAACGAACCGGGGCTCCCCGGGCTCCCGGGCGAACCCGGACTCCCCGGCCCGGAGGGCGACGTAACGCCGCAGGCCGAAGCCGCCGAGACAGAAGCACAAGAGGCGGCCGCGGACGCCGAAGCCGCGGCCACGGCGGCCGGCGCGAGCGCAGCCGCGGCGAAGGCGGCTGGCGCGAAGGCGCACGCGAAAGCGAAGGCCAAGGCGAAGGCGCATCCGAAAGCGCCCTCGCACGCGCGCAAGGGGCACCCCGCGGCGAAAGCGCGCCACGGGCACGTAGCGGCGCACCCGGCGAAGAAATCCGCCGGGGCGAAGGCCGGCGGCACGCACCATGCCGCGCCGAAACACAAGCCGGCGGCGCACAAGAAAGCGCCGGCGCCGCACAAGAAGGCGGCGGCGCACAAGAAGCCGGCGCCCGTGCACCACGCGGCCGCGCCGGCGCCCGTGCACCACGCGGCGCCCCCACCGAAACCGAAAGCGAAAGCGAGGCGCTAGACGATGCCTGCAGGACACGGTAAGGGCGGCGCGAGCTCTAGCGGCGGCACCGCCGGCGCCCCCGGGCACCAGGCGGCCAACCGCGCGCTCGCCGGGCCCGCGCACCGTAAGAACTTCAAGGCCGGCAGCGGCCGGCACGGGCACCCGCGGGGCCCGGCCGTGCCGCACCCCAACAACCTCCCCCGACGCAGATAGGAGCTCAGCACCGTGGTACTCACCGCAGATCAGATCGGCGCGAAGATCGCCGAAGCCAAGCAGCTCGCCGAACAGCTCGCGGGCATCGTCGCCATCCCGGCCGGCTCGAGCAGCGAGAGCGTGTACGCGCAGCTCGTGAGCACGATCGACGAGCTCGGCGAAGCGGCGACGGACGCCGCAGCGGCGGCGCCGGCCGCGGCCGACCCGGGAGCGGTGGCGCAGGCGGCCGCGCCCGCGCAGAACGCGAGCGAAGCGGCTCAGGCGAAGCCCGAGGGCGAGCCGGCACCGACCCCCGACGCTCAGGCCGCGCAGGCGGCCGCGCCGGCGCAGAGCGACCACGAAGCGGCTCAGGCGGCGCCTGAGGGCGAGCCGGCACCGACCCCCGACCCTCAGGCCGCGCAGGCGGCCGCGCCGGCGCAGAGCGACCACGAAGCGGCTCAGGCGGCGCCTGAGGGCGCGGCTGGCGCGGCCGCTAATCCGACCCCCGAGCAGGAGGCCGCCGGCGTGAGCGCCGACCTCGCCGATGCGCAGGCTCGCATCGCCGAGCTCGAGGCGCAGCTTGGGCAGCAGCCGAGCAGCGGGAGCGGCGGGAGCGCGTAGTGAATGGCGACGCTCGCGAAAGTCAAGCTCGTGCTCGAGGTAGTGCTGCTCGGCGCGTTCCTGTTTCTGCTGATTCATGTCGCGCGTACCAGCGGGCGCGAGCGTGTGCTGTCTCTCCTCACCAACCTGCCGTGATCGCCACCGCCGCAGAGGAGCGCCGCGAGCTCGTCGGCGTGCTCGAGCTCGACTCCTCCCCGCTCGAGTACCGGGAGAGCGACGACGGCGGCACCCCCCCGCCGCCAGCGCCGCCCGACGAGCTCACGGGGCGCCCGTGGGGCGGCGGCGGGCGCCGGCGCGAGGCGCTGCTCATGCTCGGGCTCGCGCTCGCGTTCACGCTGCTGGCGAACGCGCTCGTGCTGCGAGCCGCTGAGAGGTTTGCGGAGGAATGAGCGGTTTGCACTTCACCGCTCAATGGCAGATCTACCTCGCGATCGCGCTCGTGTCGGGCGCCGCGTTCGTGCTCATGTTCCGACTCTCGAGCAAGCTGCGATGAGCGTCGCCTCGCTGATCCCGGGCGTCAGCGCCGTCGAAGGCTCGGCGGCATGGTGGGCGCACGAGCTCTACCCGGCGACGACGACGCCGCAGAGCTACCTCTCGCGCAGCGCGAGCGCGATCACGCGCGCCGCCGAAAGGTGGAAAGTGAGCCCGGCCTACCTCTGGGGCATATTCGGCGCCGAGACAAGCTACGGCGCCGGCATCGCGCGCAGCTCGACGGGTGCGATGGGCCCGTTTCAATTCGAGCCGGCGACCGCGCGCGCGTACGGCTATCCGATCAACGCGAACACGCACGGCATCACCGACTGGACCGCGTTCGACAAGCAGGCGGAAGCGGCGGCGCACCTGCTGCACGACTACGGCTTCAAGAGCGGCAACAGCGCCGCGACGAAACTCGCGATCGAACGCTACAACGCCGGCCCGAGCGTGCGCCCCGGCGGCGTGCGCTCCTACTACGACAGCGTGATTAAGCACGCGCAGACGTTCCGCACCGTGGGGCCCGGCGGCAGCGAAGAAACGACGAAGGCCGCGGTACACGAAGCGGCCGAAACGCCGAGCGGCGGCGGCGCGGGTGCCGGACTCGTGAGCGAAATACTCGCCGGCGCCGGCGGGCTGCTCGTGACGGGTGTGCTGCTCATCGCCGGCATGGCGCTCGTCGCGTTCGGCATCTTCGCCGCGCTGCGCGGCGGCACCGCGAGGGCGGCTGCGTGAGCGCGGCGCCCGGCAATTACCCCGCGCTCGAACTTGGGCAACCGGGCAACGAAGCCTGCCCGGACGGCTACACGCCGGGCTCGACGCTGCTCTGCCCGGGCTCGACCCGGCTCATGCTGCAAGTGAGCGCGAACGCCGTGATGATCCAGCTGGGGGTGATGCCGCAGGGCATGGGCGGGCTCGGGGCCGTCGTGTGGCAACCCGAGCAACCGTTCCTGCCGATGATCGCGGCGCTTAATCGGCGCTTCGACGCCGTGCGCGTGCGCAACTACACGAAAGGCCAGAAAGCGCAGGCCCTAGTAAGCGCGGGCTCGTAATGGACCTCGCGCAGATGGAGGCGATAGCGGCCGACTTGCAGACGAGCGTCGCCGACCTCGGCGGCCGCGTGAGCGCGCTCGAGGCGGGCGGCACGCTCCCCGACTCGATCGCCGTCCCCAACGTATTCCTCATTAACTCCGTGACGGGCGCGGTCGAAGGGGCCGAACCGACGCTCCCGCAGTATTTCACTACGTTCGGGAGCGTCACCTCGCGCTTGGCGAGCACCACGACGGAAAGCAACTGGCTGCAGGCGGGGGTGAGCGAAGCGGAAGCGACGCAACCGTTGCTGCAGCTCTGGACGCCGACTCCGGGCGAAGGGCTCGTACTCAATGCCGCGAGCGGGCGCAACGGGCCCGAGCGCGGACGGATGCTGCTCACGCTCGCGCCCTACTTCAACGAAACCATCAACAAGCCGCTGCTCGGGCCGTATATGGCCGTGCTGCACTTCACGCTCGGGACCGCGCCCGAAGCCCTCGTAGCGGGCAAACCCGAAAACAGCAACGTCACTTTCGGGCTGATCGCGCTCGACACCGCGGAATGGCCGAACCACGCCGACAAAGAACTACCGGGAGCGGCGGCGCAGAATCTGAACTTCCTAGTGCGGATTCACCGCGCGGCGGCGCAAGAAGCGAAAATACGTCTCGTTATGGGAGGCTACGGCGCTAACGCGAGCGCCGAAGCCGAACTTGTAAAAGGGACCGCGAACGGCAAAGCCCTCGACTACTGGCTCGTCGTCTACGCCGACGTGGGGCTCGAAGCGAACACCGTCGGCGTCTACCGCGCGCAGGTATTCAACAGTAACCCGTTTGTGTTCGGCACGAACGCCGAACCGCTCGTGACCGAGCGATTCAGTTTCGGCACGAACGGGCCCGCGCGCACGAGTCCGCTTAATCACGTGCGGATCGGGCTCGACTCTCTGGTCGAAGCCGAAGCCGCCGAACGCGAAGCGGGCAAAGCGATTATCCGCACGCTGCGCGTAATCCCGCTAGGACCCGTCTACCCGAGCGAATAGGAGGTAGCACCGATGGCGAAACGCAAACACAAACACCGCCGCAGGCCCAAAGGGCACAAGCGCGGGTGCAAATGCGTCGTCTGCCGGAAACTCTGATGATGCCGCGCGTACCGATCGGGCCCGCGACTGTCACCGGCTACCTAACGGCCGCCGGCGCCGGCATCGCGGCGGCGCTCGTCGCGCTCACCGGCACCGAAGCGCAGCTCGCGGGGCCCGG
>Ga0307478_10002207_pt1 | contig 15653 bp, 24 predicted proteins | sample atmos_gasesECM4C_2_FD_203713 | JGI IMG/M metagenome (GOLD analysis project Ga0307478, IMG submission 203713) | Hardwood forest soil microbial communities from Morgan-Monroe State Forest, Indiana, United States - atmos_gasesECM4C_05 | ecosystem: Environmental > Terrestrial > Soil > Temperate...
CGTCGGCACGGGAATGAAGGCCCGCTCTTGTCCCGCGTAGGCGCGGCGGACCAGGGTCCGAAGGACATCGGTCACCGATAGGCCGCTCGTCTTGACCATCGACAGGAGCATGTCGTGCTCCTCGGCGCGAAAGTTGACGTAGAGCCGGCGGTCCGCGGGACCGAGCGAGGGCGTGCGCGCCATGCGTATAGTATACGCAAGCCTCCCCGCGGCCGCTACGCGAAAGTAAGGAACGTCCGAAACTGCGCGCCGGTCGCGTCGTTCCACACGAGCCCGAGGGACATGCCCGGGGTCACGTTGAGCGACCAGGGGCCGTCGACGATGTTGGGAAGCGGCAGCGCCTGCGGCGTGAGGGTTCCGGTCGAGGCTTCGCCGCTCACCCATGTCGCGCCGCCGGGCAGCTGCAAGATGACCCGTCCGCTCGTCGGCGTCTTGATCCCGGCCATGAGGCCCGCGGCGACGGTGATCGTCAGCGCGCCCGCGGCGGCCGACGAGAACGCGAACAGAAGCAGGCCCGCGCCGATCGCGAGCACGAGCCAGGTCGTCGTTTGATTCTTCTTCATGGCTCACGCCTTGGGTTCCGGGTCGAGTTGGATCTCGGGCAGGTGATGCACGTGGCACGCGCAGGGGCACGGCCACACCAGGCACTTGCACGCGCTCTCGCGCGGGCGGCCGTGCTTCGCGAGCAGGTAGCGGTGCGAGCACGCCGCGCGGTCGATGCAGAGGCCCGCGCCGTTTCGGCCCGATCCGCCCCAGCCGCAGATCGAACACGGCGCGCTCATCAGCTGCCGGCCTGTTTGCTCGGCACGTGCACGCTGTCGAATTGCCGGCTCGCGCCGCCCGCGCCCGACAGCGCGGCCACGCTTCCGAGGCGCGTCACCCGCGGCGGCGCGTAGCGCTTTTTGGGCGGGGGCGGCGGGGGCGGCGGCGCGCTCATGAGGCCGGGGCCTTGCTGCGCGCCCGGCCGGGCGCCGGCGCCGGCGGCGGCCGATCCTGCACGAACGAATACCCCGCGGCGCGGATCTGCTCTTCGGTCTTTCGGAAAATGCGCATCAAAAACTGGACGGCGTCCGCTTCGCTTGCGAACCCGGTGCGGATGACTCCGCGCTCGGCCAGGGCGATCGACCACATGGGGCGGGCTCTCCTTTCAGGGTAGCGGCGTGCCGATTTGCTGGAAGCTTCCGACCCCCGGAATGTAGGCCAGATTCCCGAAGCCCGCGGCGCCGGCGGCCGCGTCGAGGTTGGCGGGGGTGAGCGGGACTTGCCCATGCGCCGTCACGACGTTGCCCGCGCCCGTCGAGCTGCTGTAGGCGACCGTGCCGCCGTCGAGTTTGATCCCCAGGCCCAGGGGGAAGGAGTTGACGGCGCTTCCGTTCGAGTAGGCGATCAGGCCCTCGCGCAGGTTAATCCCCCCGGGGCCGTACTGCACGCCGGTCATGCTGCAGTTGCCGCTGCATTGATTCGTCGTGTTCGTGTCGTAAAAGACGTTGAGAAATTCGCACTGGTGCGTGACCAGGGCGAGCAGGCCCGGCGCGTCGATGATCGTGTCGAGCTGGAAGCTCGCGTTTTCGGCGCTTAGGAAAAGGTTGCTGCTGAAGCCCCCGGTCACAATGGGTCCGCCGGTGTTCGGCCCGGGACTGCCGCCGGCCAGGAGCGTGATCGCGCCGAAGTTCGCGACGTTGACCAGGCCGGTCACGAGCGTTTGCCCCAGCTCCCAATCGAGGGATCGCTGAATCGCGCTCTCCGCGATGATGACGGCGATCTCTCCGGTGACCTGCAGCGGATCGAACGCGCCGCCCCCTTCCGGATCGAGGATCTGCACGTGCTGCACGACGCACGAGGCGCCGGCGAAGGCCGGCTGGTAGTCGACGCTCTGGCCTCCGAGGCGCGCGATGTTCGCGGTCACGAGGTTGTAGCCGGTGATCGCGTCGCCGCTGGCCCAGCTGTCGACGGCGGTCACCGAGGAAAAGCCCGTGGGCACGTAGGGCGTCAGCGGCTGCGACAGCTGCCAGTTGCCCGCGCCCAGGTTTCGCTGCACGAAGGCGACGCTTCCCCCGCGCGTCGCGTTGACGAGCATCATGTTCGCGTTGATGCCGCCCGTCGCCGTCGTGAAGCTCGATTGAAGCGCCGTGTTCGCGGGGCGGTTCTTGGCCGCCACGACGTCGAGCGTCCCGGTGAACGCCGGCGCCGGAAGCGCCGCGGTGTAGAGGAGCGTCGCGCCGTTGACGAAGTTCGGAGCGCCGAGCCACGGATCGGTGCTGCCACTGCCGTCGCCGAAGTCTTGGGTGACGACGACGTGCACGCCGTCGAGCGTCGGCGACCAGCTGCCCCAGCGGCGCATGATCTCCGCTTTCGTCGCGAGCGCCTGCCCCGTCGACAGGCCCGTGTTCTCGTCGTTTCCCGTCGCGGGGTTGACGTGCCAGCTGGTCTGCAGCGCGGCCTGGACGGCGATCACCGTGTCGCCGCGTTCCCACACGCGCGTCGGGTCGGTGCTCGAAAGCACCGTGACGCCATCGACGGTCATATCGCCGATCGGCTGCAGCGTGAACTCGGCGCCGAAGGTCTCCACGATCGCCGGCTGGCCGTTGGACAGGCCCGTCGTCGACGTCGCTTCGAGGTTGGCCGCGGTGGGCGCGAGGATCGTTCCATTGGTCACGGGAATCACTCCTGAGCTGCCCCCCGCGATGGCCACGGCGTAGAGCGCCGCCATCCAGTCGCGCGCCAGGGCCTCTTCGTCGAAGGGGATCGAGTTGCTGATCTCGTCGGGCGAGGGAAAGGTGGGGATGATCTCCGCGAGCGCATTCGACAGGGCCGCTTGCTGCGCGAGCGACAGGGTGTTCGTGTTGATCGCGTTTTGCAGGTTTAAGAGGTTGACGTTGCTCATCGCGCCGATCTCCGAAAGGCCCGCTTCGCCATCTTCTTCACGGTGCGGATCGCCTCGTCTTCCAGCGCGTCGATTTCGCCGCGCACGTGGCGGGTCACGCGCTCTTGCGCCTCGGCCGCGATCGCGGGCAGGCTCTCGCGCACGGCGCGCACTTCGGCCGCGGCCTTGGGAAAGAGGCGCGCGGCGATCCGTCCCCAGGGATGCGCCAGCGCCCGATCGATCCCTTCGGCGATCGGGTCAAGGCTCACCTGGGGACGGCCGGAGGGGCTCACGGGGGCGTCGTCTTGCTCGCTTTGGAACCGTAGATCTCCGCGGTCGCCTCGCGCGTCTTGCCGATCCAATCGCGGCAGGCGGGGCAGGTCGGCACCCCCACCGTGTAGGCGTTCGCGTTCGTGGGGGTGGGGCGGATGCCGCACACGGGCCCGGTGCGGTGCGGGTAGTGCGTGACCTCCGCGGGCTCGACCTGGGGGGGCTTGTACTCCGGATCGGGCCGACCGAAGGCGGGCTCGAATCCGGGGCTCATGGGGGCGGGAAGGCGCGGGCGGGGGGGCATGGGATCCTTTCTCTCGGGTGGGGGCGTCAGTGGTCGCTCATTCCCCAGATGCAGCCGCGCACGGACGCCGTGGTCGCGCTCGCGTTGATGAAGACGAGCTCGGCGCGGTTGCCGACAATGTAGTTCGTGGCGGAGACGATGTCGTTGACGCCGGCCAAGGAGATCGCCGCGGGCGACTGCATGAGCGCCGGCCCCAGGCGCGTCAGGACGCGCAGCGCGACCGCGATGCCGGCCACGCCCGCGAACGCGCGCGGGTCGACCGCAAAGCCGACGTAACTCCAGGGGCGCCGCAAGGTCGCGAGCGTGACGATCGTGAGCGTCTGCGGCGCCACGGGCGCCAGAGAGACGACGGCCGAACCGATGATCTCTTCGCGGATTTCGCCCGAGTAGGGCGCCTGCCCCGTGTCGAGCGTCGGGTGCCAGGGGATCGTGTCGCGCACGATCTCGGGCCGGTAGGCGCGCGCCAGCCGGCTCGGCATGACGGCCGAGGGGTTCTTCGCGCGGTATTTCGAGATGACGCTGGGCACTAGCGGGGCCCTCCCGGACTCGCGTAGATGGGCGCCCGCGCGTCGCGGTTCCAGAGCTCCTGCCAGAGGTCGTCGTCGATGAGGCGAAAGGAGATCTGCGCGCCCGTCGCGGCGGCGCCCTCGCCCACGAACGTGTTGACGAGCGTCAGGCGCAAGAGGTCGCCCGCGCGAAAGACGGGGGGCGAGAGCCACTGAAACCATGGGGCGTTGCCGTAGGTCACCGGCGGGCCGGCCTTGGTGAACGAGGAGAAGAGCGTGGCGAGCGTCGCGAAGCCGTTGCCGTTGCCGCCGATGAGATCGGCCTGGCCGTTGATCTGCACGCGAAGCGCCATGTGCGCCATGTCGAGGCCCGATCCCGCGAAGCGCCGATCGACATTGGCCCGCCACGCGGTGCACCGCACGAAGCGCCCGCCCAGGCTCGTCACGCTCTGCTCGATCATCACGAAATCGCCCGGGTCGATCGGATCGAACGTGAAGACGAACACGCGCTCGTTGAAGCGCCCCGCGGCGTCGTCGATGCGCTGGCGCGTCAGCCAGCGGCCGCGCGTCGTGCCCGGCCGGGGCACGCGCATGGGTCCAGGTTGAAACTCGAGGGGTCGGCGCCTCACGTCGGGCCTCCCTCAGCTGTTGACGTTCTCTTCGTCGAAGTCGCCGCCGTAGAGCGCGCGCCACCACTCGTCGTCGACGATGCGAAGCGAGAGCTCCGGCGTCAGCACCGGCGAGCCCTCGCCAGCGACGGAGATGTTCGTGATGACCGCTTGCAGGATGTCCGAGACGCGCAGCCGCGGCGGCGCCGAGAACCAGAACCAGGGGGCCGTGTCGGCGGAAAAGAGCGACGCGAAGGACAGGCCGTTGTTGACCTGATTGCCGCTCGTGATGAGGTCTTCCTCGCCATTGATCTGAAGGCGAAGCAAAAGGCTCGCCTCTTCCAGGCCCGTGAGCGGCAAGACGCTCGAGAGCTGCAAGACCCCGCGCATCGCGACGAGGCGCACGAAGCTCGTGCGGTTGCTCGTGATCTGCACCTCTTGCGTGTCGAACGATCCCAGGGCCGTGGGGCCGCCGGGGTTGAGGGCCGCAAACTGCGGGAAGATGAACAGGCGCTCGGCGAAGCGGCCGCGCTCGTCGTCCGCGTATTGGATCTGGATCTCCTGGCCGCGGCGGCTGCCGGGCACCGGCACCGCCGGCGCGCCGCTCTGACCGAAGGCGCTCGCCACGCCCCCGCCTCCGGCAAAGCGCGCGGGGCGTACGAGCGGGATGCGACTTCTTCGATCCATGCGGCACCGGGGGGGCGAGAGAAGGGAAGGCCGAGCTTTCTTGCCTCCGAGGCACGAAGGCTCCCCGAGCCCGGCCGGGAACGGGGCTGCGCCGTTGGCCGGCGCGCGAAGTGCTTACGAGTTGACGCTCCTTGCGGCCCTCTGCTCGGAGTGCAGGCGCGCCATGATGTCCACGAACGTGCCGAATTGCCCGGCGACCGTGGGCGGGGTGAAGGGGGCGACGCCGGCGGCCGCGGCCCGCGCGGTCTCGACGACGACCTGCTGTCGGACGAGGTTCAGGACGACGTTGAAGTTGCTGTCCGTCTCGCCGCTCGGCGTCCAGATGAGCGGCTGGGGGAAGGGGTAGAAGTTGTCGATGACGGGCCAGCCGTTGGAAAAGCTCGTGTCGACGAAGTTCGATTCGGCCAGGCCCGGCGTGACCGTCGGCGTGATGCCGCCGCCGAAGGTTCCGCCGCTTCCGGGGATCATGTCGACGCGCCCCAAGCGGTATTTGTGCGCGTCGCCGTCGAAGGAAATCGTGACCGCGATGTTCGCGATCAATTGCTTCCAAAGGCCGATGTCCGTGACCGAGCTTGGCATGAGCGAGAGGCCATCGATCTCCAGCTGCTCGCCCGCGATCGTCTCGCCGGCTTTCACGAGGTTGGTCTCCGCCTCGGTGGCCGTGGGGCCGAAGGTCGGGTCGAATCCCGCGGTCGTCAGCTGATCGCCCAGGCGGTAGCTGAAGGGCTTGAGCGTCGAGACCGGGAACGTGAGCGTGGTCACGGGCGCGGCGACCGAGACGATCGCCTGAAAGCGCACGATCGAATAGTAGTTGTTCCAGAGCCGGAAGCGCTGGCCCGTCGGCCCCGCGTCGATCTGCGGCATGACCTGCCGGCGGCGGTTGGCAAAGCCCGCGATCGCGTTGGCGAGCGACTGCGCGTCGCCCGGATTCAGGCCCGCGAAGAGAGGGCCCAGGCTCGGATCGGCCTGCATCGCTGCGAGGGTGTTCGGAGAGGCGGACATTGCGGGAGCTCCAATCGGGAGAGGGTGCGCCCCGTATCGGCCCGGGGCCACGGCCACTCTTTATGCGTAATTTTCAGCGGTACGCGACGTAGCGGCCCATGTCGATCGCGCCCATGTCGATCGCGCCCATGCGCCCGTGGCCCATGTCGATCGCGCGCATGCCGCGGTACGCGCGCGCGATGCCCGCGGCCGTCGTCGCCGGCGTCGTCGGCGTCGCCGGCGCGGTCGCCGTCAAGAGCTTGGTCGTCAGTGGCACCACGAACGGCGCCGCCGAGCCGGCCGCGATGCCCACGCCGAGCGTCGGCATCTTCTGGCTGATCGCCGCGCCGGCCAGGAACGTCAGGATCGGGATCCCGTAAAGGGAAGTGTTCGTGCCGGGCATGATCTTGCTCGCCGCCCAGGTCACGCCGACCCCCGTCCCCACGGCCACGGCCGCGAGGCCGAGCAGGCGCCCCGCCCTCTCCATGAACCCGCTCGGGTTGCGACGTCGCCGTCGGTGCGCGCCCTTGCGGCTGCGGTGGGACGATGCGCGACGCTTGCGCCCGCGGTTCTTCTTGGCCATGGATCCCTCGTTGGCGTAGCGAACGGTGACCGTGGCGGCGCGACGCTTGCTCGTCTTGCGCTTGCCGCCGCCGCGCTTCTTCTTCGCCATGCCTCAAGCGTACGCGTCGGCCGAGCGGTCGGTCAACGTCGCGCACGCCTTACGCAAAGCGTGCCTCAGCCTTTGATCCCGCCCTCTTCGATCGTGTAGTCGCCGCCGGCGATCATGAGGCCGCCCGCGTTGTACACGAGCTCCGGCCGGCGCCCTTCAAACTCGTGCTCGTACTCGGTGGGCTCGGCGTCTCCGCCCTTGCGCGTCTCGTAGACGACGGCCACGAGCTTGCCGAGCTTCGTCGCCGTGCCGTAGCGCGGATCGGGCGCGCCGTTGCGGCGAACCCTTTGCTTGCCGCGCTCGCCCCAATGCGTGCGCTCGTACTCCTCAAGCGCCGCGGCGTCGCTCATCGCCGGGTTTTTTTTTTGCGGTGGCCGCGCATCGCCCGGTTGCGCTCGGCTTTCGCCACGGCGACGGCCAGGCGCCGCTGCTTGGGCCCGCCCCGCTCCCATTTGCGGACGATCGCCGCGCGTTCGCTGGGAGGCATGCGCCACCACTGCGCGCCGCAGACGGCGGCCGGGTCGCGCGCGTGCTTCTGCGCCTCGACGCTCGAAAGGCACGCGCGCCACCACTGCCGCGGCGGCCGGCGGGGATTCATCTTCTTGTGCGCCCGCTTTTTCTTTTGAAGGGCCTCGGCCCGGTGGCGCCAGCGGCGCGCGTCGGCGCGCGCGCGCACCAGCGCCGGCGAGGGCTTGCCGCGCGGGTTCTGAACCGAGACGCGCGTGACGGTGCGCGTCTTCTTCAGCGTCATCTTCTTCGGGCGGCGCTTCTTCTTCTTGGCCAAGGCTGGTCACCCCAAGAGGCGCGCGAGGGCGACGTCGCCGGCGCGGTTGACGATCCGGTTCGCGTAGCGTCCCGCGTTCTTCTTCACTTTCTTTTGATTCTGCTCGGCGTAGTAGCCGGCGCCCAGGCCCACGACGCCAGCGACGAGGATCCACCACCACGGCCAGAGCGCGGGGCACGTGCCGGCCGCCGGCGCCGCGGTCGCTTCGGTCGGGCCGGTCGCCGCCGTGGGCACGACCGCGGGCGCGGGCGCCGGCAAGCTCGCGCCCGGCAAGGTCAGCGGGACGACGTTGAGCAGAGGGGCATTCGGCGCCGGCGCCGGCGTCGCCGGGCGAAACGTGAGCGGCCGAATCGACACGGCGTTCGGCACGCACGCGCCGATGCCGCGCACGGCCGCGGCGGCGGGCGCTTCCCAGTGCTGCCCCGGCGGGCACGTCGGCGTCGCCGTCGACGAGAACGTGCCTTGCCCGATCTCCACACCGCGGATCGATCCGATGCCGCCGCGGTAGCGCGAGCGTGCGAGCGGCACGACCTAAAACCCCTCGAGCGGATTGCGCCGGCGCCGGCGGGGGTTCTGCCGGACCTCGACGAGCGGCCGGCTCGATCGATGGCCCCCCCCGCCGCCGCGCTTTTTCTTGCGCATCAAAAGCCACCCGCCCAGGGCCACCGCGCCGAGCAAGAGAAAGAGCCCCAGGTGCGATCCCGTCGTCGTGGACGCCGGCACGATGGGCGCCGGCGACGGGCCGGGCGCGGGCGCGGGGCCGGGGGCCGGGCCGGCGCCCGTATTGACCGGCGGGGCGACGGCGCCGACCATCGCGGCCAGGGCGTCGTGCGTGTTCGCGCCGTAGTCGCCGTCCGCGGAGAGCTTCGCGCTCGCCGCGCCGTTGGCCGGGTCGGCGTTCCACGCCGTCTGAAACGCGAGCACGTTCGGGTCGCTCGTGTGTTCGCTCGGCACGCCGTTGGCGTCGAGGTAGTCGAGAAGTGCGATCGCCGCGTCTTGCAGCTCTTGGCCGCCACTGCTCGAATCGGCGCCGGGGGCAAAGCTCGGGTTGGTCTGCCCGATGTCCCAGCCGCTCGGACCCGAGAAGCGGCCCATGGCTTGCCGTCGCCGCATCCGGTCGCGGGAGAGCGGCCGCGCGTAGAGATCCCCAATGGTCACGAGCTCGCGCATGCCCCCAAGTCTACACCCGGGCCCAGCTCGGCCGTAAAGTGGTAGCCTTTGGCCCATGGCCTGCCCCTGCGGCTGCGCGCGAAGGGACGTTTCCCGCCTGACGCGCCGGCGGGCCCTGGGCCTGGCGCGCAGCCGCTACCGATCGATCGGCCAGGGCGCGGCCGTCAGCGGCGCCGTGCAGTTCGCGGCGAGCGAGTACGTGCCGGCGGACATTCAAAACGACGCCGCGACGGCCAAGGGCTACTACGATCAATTTCAGTCGGCGACCCAGGGCGTCTCGATCGTGGGCGGGCGCGTCGAGCTCTCCGACGGCGCGAGCCAGGCGGCGCTCGGCGGCATCGAGGCGGGCCTGACGGCGGCGGCGCCCGTGCTCGGCGCCGCGCTCGCCGCGTTCATTGCGCTCGCGCCCAAAGCGGGCGCCGGGCCCGGCGTCTGCGCGACCGATCCGCCCGCGGGGCCGCTGCTGTCCGATCTGCAAGCCTGGGCGCACTTCACCAGCTGGCCGAGCTTCTTCGCGCCCTACACCGTGGGCGCGCCCGGGAGCTTCGAAGCGTTCGCGAACCCGATCCTCGAATACAACTGGCTGCTTTGGGCCAACTGCTATTCGAACAAGTGGATCCCCCCGGCGATCCTGCTTGCGACGCTCGTGTCCGCCTGGAACGGCAATCACAAGGGCCCGACGCGCACGATCTGCCGCGCGGGCCTCAACCCCTCCGGCTTCGGCCTCGGCCCCGGCTACGACCCGATCGCCAACGCGCTCGAGAGCGCGATCCTGGCCAAGTGCCCCCCGCCCCCGGCCGACTTCGAAAGCTTCATCAACGCGCCGCCGTGCGAGCCCCAGAACGTTTCAAGCTGCGTCACCATCAATGACGGGCCGCTCGTGCTGCACATTCTGCCGCTCACGCTTCGGATGACCCCCGCGCAGTGGGGCCTGGTCTCGGCCACGAGCAAGGCGCCGAGCACGCAGACGGCTGTGCAGGCGAGCGCGGTTCCGACGGGCCTGGTCGTCGCCGGGGGCCTGGGCCTGGCGGCCTGGATCTGGCGCAAGCCGCTCGCGCGGATGCTGGGGATCCGCCTCTAGTCGCGCGGCCAGGTGATCGCGATCCACACGGCCATGGCCAGCGTCACGGCGATCGCGAGCGTCACGACCGCGCCGCCCACACGATGAGGAGCGTCAGCGCGGAGAGCGAGAGCGCCGGCGACACGAAGTCCGAGCCGAACACCGGATTCTTGGGGCCCCCCGCGCTCGGACGGAGCTGGTAGGCGCGCGCCGTCGCGGCGACGACCGCCGGCGCGCTCGCGCTCTTCTGCATCGTCATCGCCAGATCGGCGACGCGGATCGCGCTCGCGCCGGCCGCCCCGAACGCTTTCGCGTTGTCCACAAAGGTGCGGCTGCCGGCAGGCGCGAGCACTTGGGACAAGTTGGGGACGCTCTGCAAGGTCGCCGGCAAGAAGTTCGCTTGCTCGGCGCGCGTCGCGCTCTGCACAGGGCCGTAGCTCTTGACGACGGTGGAAAAGTAGGGAGCGACGGCCAGGCGGATCTGCGCGCCGGAGCTCATCGCGAGGTAGGCGGCAGGCGTCGTGCCGAGCGCGGCGAGGTGCTGCGCGCTCGTCTGCGCGATCCCGTAGTAGGGCGCCCCGGCGGTGTTCGCGAGCGCGGGGTTGAACCCGCTCTCGAAGTAGAGGACGGGGAGCAAGTACTCCGGCCGGATCCCGGTCGCATCGAAGATCGACCAGAGCGCGGACAGGGCGTCGTCGTCGATCGCCACGCGCTCACCGCCGAACGGTCTTGACCACTTCGTAGGTCGCGAACGCGGCCGCCCCCACGGCGAGGGCGATCGCGACGACCTTGATCGTCCCGGCCACGTCGTCTTGTGGCTGCGCGGGCAAGGGCGCCTCCGTCATCGTGCACCCGGCCGCCTTGAGGCGCGCTTGCCAGGCCGCCAGCTGATCGACGTAGTCGGCCACTTGCCGCCCTTGCGCGCCGGCGGAGAAAAACCCGGGCTCGTCGGCGTAAAACTCGCGCCAGGCGACCAGAAACAAATTCCACGCCGACAGCGTGCCGGCGTCGAGCGTCTTGCAGTTGACGACGTCCACGTCCGTGGCCTCGATCTCCGCGGACACCTGATCCTTGCGCGACTGCACGTCGCTCGGCGTGACGAAGCCGAAGGGCCCCGAGATGCCCCCGACTTGGCCCCCGCCGGCGCCCGCTCGAGCTCCGGCGACGTGGCTCAGGGGGTTCGCGCCGTCGCTGGGCAAGAGGCGCGCGAGCGCGTCGTGCGGCTCTTCGCCGTAGTCGGCGTCGATCGTCGTCTCGGCCCACTGCCACGAGCCGTCGCTGTCTTGCAGGCGCACGACCGCGTGCGCCGGCACGGGCTGTCCGTCGTCCTCTTCTTCGAAGAACGTCATGACCGCGGGGATCGCCAGCGCGCCGGCCAGGGCGTAGAGCAGCCGCGCATGGTCGTCGCAGTCGCCCTCGCCAACCTGCATCGTCACCCGCGCGCTCTGGAAGGTCTCGACCGGCTCGTGCACGAAGTGGATTTGCGACTGGACGTTCGCGTGCAAGGCGCGCGCGATCGCGTCGCGCAGCTCGCCGCTGACCGTGGGCCCCTCGGTCTCTCCGATCGCATCGGCCGTCGCTTCGGCGATCTCCTGGGCCCAGGCACGAACGACCGGATCGCCCGCGTCCTCGGCCGCCAGCTCGGTCAGTAGGCGCGCGGCCGCCCACGGATCCTCGAAGGTCATCCGCGCGGAGTAGGCCGTTCCCCCGCCGGCGATCGGCACGAGCTCGATCCCGGTGACGTCGAGGCCGGCCGACTTCGCGGCGTCGAGCAGATCACTCGGAGTCCGCATGCCCGGACCCGTTGCGGGCGCGCAGCGTTTGGGCGATCTGCTGCTGCAGCGCGGCGCTCGGCGTGAAGCCTTTCGGTTTCAGCCATTCGACGACGCTCGGCACGAGCTCGCGCAAGAGGTGCGGGGCGTTGCGTTCGATCTCGCCAAAGAACGAGACGCCGATCCGGCTGGCGGCCTCTTCGATCGTCGCGGGCGGCTCGGTGTCGTCGGGCTCGTCGGGCTCTTCGTTCTCGGCGTCCTCGCGCTGCCGGTGGAAGAGCTCCTGGCGGATCCCCAGCATGCCCCGATCGACCGACAGCTGCAGCTGTTGGCGCAGAAGCTCCGGATCGGCGGCGGGCTGGGCGCGGCTGTCCAAGACGCGCATCAGGATCTCGAGCTGCTGGGTCTGGTGGGCCCGATCGCGATCGGCCTGGGCCTGGGCCCGCCGGTCGGCATCCTCGCGCTCGGCCCGAAGCATCGCGATCAATTCGAGCACGCCGAGACCTTGCGGGGCGGCCGCGGCGCCGATCGGCAGATCGGCCGTCTCCGCCGGCGGGGGCCGAAGCTTCCGATCGGTTCGACCGCGGCTCGGCGGCGTGGCCACATCGAAAAGGTAGCCCTGCCCGCGCATCAAGTTGTCGTCCGCGTCGTAGAAGTCCACGCGGTAGTGGCCTGGGCCCCACATCTCGAGCACCTTTTGGGTCGAGAACTCGGTGATCGGCCAGATGTCCGGCACGGTCCCGTCTTCGAGCGCGGGTCCCGTCATCCGTCGGCGGATCCCGCCCTTGCTTCCGCCCGTTCGTTCGCCCCTCGAGATGCTGAAGATCACGAAGGCTTTCGCGTCCGTTGGCGGCCGCTGGCTCATGCGCTTCTTCGGATCGGCGACGGCAACCATTAGCGTCGCCCTCGCTTGCGCCGCTTCTCGGCGGAAAACTGCCAGCCGGCGAAGGCGCCGATCCCCGCGGCGACGACCAGCCACCAGTAGCTACGCGTCGGACAGGCCGTCGGCGTCGACTGGCCGATCATGATGGGGGCATAGCGGGCGCTGGCCTCGTTGCCGCCGGGCGGCCGATTCATCATCGGCGTTTCGTAGTGCTGCGGCCAGTCGTAGGGCACGTTGGGAAGGCTACCAGACGCCCCCAGGATGGCCTAGGACGCGTTTTGCTCGGCCATGGCCTCATCGGTCGACCAGGGCGCTAGCAGGGCTTGCGCGTCCGGGTTCCGGGCGGCGGCGGGTGCTTGCCAGGCTCGTAGAGCCAAGCCAGGTCGGCCGCGATCTGCCGCACGTCGGTAGTCGGCTCGGGCGACGCCGGCGTTTCGTTGGCACGGGAGCTGCCCCTTTGCAGCTCTTCTCGGGATTGCGGGGGCGCCTGGGCGTCCCTCGTCGGTTGGATCGCCGCAGCGACACGAGGGGTCTCGCTCGCCACTTGGAGTGTTCTCGAGGTCGGGGCCGGCTTCGAGCTCAGGGCCCGCGGCTCGGACATTGGAGCGGGGGCAGGGACACTAGGGGTCTCGCCGGCCTCATTCTCCACGCCGGGCGCTTCGCCGGCGGGATCCATTTGAAGATCTGATCGAAGATCAGATCGATCAGAGGGGCGATCATAGGTGATCGCTCCGGAGCGATCATGCATGATCGCCCCTAGCACAGGGCGTGCCGTGGTCAGATTCGACGAAACGGGCGCGGTGCGCAACGTGTCGAGCATCACCCGCCAGACGCGCCCACCCGAGCTCGTGAAGCGCCCTTGCGCGGCGACCGTCACGCCCTCGACGCGGGCCGGGAAGCACGTCATCGGCGCGAGCCGGTCCCACACGATGAGCCCCAGATCGCGCAGCTGGCGCAGCGAGCGCAGCACTTGCGGCAGCGAGTACACCTTGACCTTGCCGCTTCGGGGCAAGAGCCGGCACATCTCGCGGGGGCTCACCCACGAAACTCCGTCGTCGTCCGCTGTCGTCAGCAACAAACAGAGTACGCGCACGGCGCACGCCTGGATCTGGAGCCGCGCGGCGCGCGCCAAAAGCTTCGGATGGCGCGTGAAGGGCAGGATGCGTCGCGAACAGTTGCGACGGGTAGGGGGGTGGGTTACTTCTCGAGTGTCTGCAGGAGCGGCAATTCCGGTGGACGGGGGCATGCATAATGCCTGACGAGCCGTGGGCAGGACGCCTTAGCTACCCCCCTTGCGAGGGCGCCCCGGTCACGGCTCTTTCTCTGTTGTGCTTGCATGCGCGTTAGGGGCGGCGCCGCCCTCCCTGTCCCCCGCCAAGAGAACGAGGGGGGGCGGCGCCGGTGTTCGGGTGACTGCGCGCAGGTACCGCGCCAGAGACCCGATGGATCCATGGCGCGATCTCGCGGCGACGCGGGCGAGGTCTCCCCCGCTCGCAATCGTCTCGAGCGTGACGAAGGTATCCCTAAGCGAATGCGCGCTCCAAGCCCCAAGGCTCGGCAAATGCGCGCGCGCGATCGCTGCGCGGATCTGCAGTCTGGTCAGCGGCTCGCCTCTCGAGTAAGGGAGCGGCGATCCCCGCAGAGAAGTGCGCGCGGGAAAGACCGGCCCCGCGGCGTCGAAGAGCGCGCAGGCTTCCAGGTGCTCGCGGTGGCGCGCGAGGATGGGCGCCAGCGCGGGGGCGGCCTCGATGATCTTCGGCGGCGTTTTGTTTTTCAGCGCGCGCCCGTCCCACTGCCGCGCGACGAGCACGCGCAGCGGCGGGCCCCACTCGACGTCGGGCCAGCGCAGGCCCGCAAGCTCGCCCTGGCGCAGCCCGAGCAACGCCATGGTGGCGATCTTCGCCTCGCTGTCGGCGGGCGCGGTTGGAAGGATCTTCCGGTCCAGCAGGTCGAGCTCGCGCGCCGCGTGCAAGAGGCACCAGAGCTCCTCCACGTTGCGCGCGGCCTCGCGAAGCGCGCGCTTCGGGGCGCGCGAGAGCTTCGGATGCCACTGCCCCCACGGGAAGCCCGCGATCCACCCGCGCTCGACGGCGTGACGGACGACCATTCGGAGCGTGTGCCACTCGGTCCTGATCGTCGTCGGCCAGAGGCCCGCGCGATGCAGCGATGGGATCCACGTCTTTGAGAGGAAAGGTACATCGAGGGCCAAGATCGGCATCGTGAGAAGCTCGCGGAGATGTCCGCGCATCGCGCGACGGATGCGTTCGCGCGTGAGGAGCGCGAGCTCGGGGCGCTCCAGGTACGACAGGCACGCGCGCTCCACCGTCGAGGGGCCGTGCTGCAAGTGCCGGAGCTCCCGATCGACCTGCTCGATCGTCTGGACACCGAAGCGCAAGTCCTCGTGCAGCCGATCGATCCGGTGCAGGTAGGCGTCGAGCTCGCGCTGCGATCGCGCGTGGACCCAAAAGCGCCGGCCGCTCACCGGATGGCGGGGGCGCGATCGGTAGGTCACTCGCTATCGACCGGAAAGAGGCACGCCGCGCCGTCGACCTCTTCGCGCCGTCCTTCGGTCCACTGGTAGACGCGATCGAGCGACGTCACGTACACGCGCGTGCCCAGGGTGAGATGCGGCCGCCGGCTCTGCTTCTCGAGGTCCTCGAGCCGCGGGACGTACAGGTGCACGGCGGCGCGCCCCTGCGGCAAGAGCCGCCAGAGCCGGCACGGTCGCGCGGCCGCCGGCGGCAGGCGCCGCTTGCCATAACCGTAATTGAGGAGGTGGACCCACGCGCGCCACGCGCGCAGCACTGCGGACCAAAGCGTTTTCATGGTCGCACCGCCACTCCTCGGATCACGCGATCGGCGCGATCGAGCACCCACCAGGGATCGGTTCCGAGCGGCCGCACGGCGAGGATCACAGCGCACGCCTTGCGACGGCGACCGCGAAACGTCCAGGCGCCGCGCATCGCCGCTTCTTCCAAGCTTTCGCCCGCCCGCTTCTTGAGAGCGGTGCACAGGCGGAAGTAGATCGCGTCGTCGGGATTCAGGGGCATGCGGCCACCCGTCCCGTGCAGGTCGATCCCATCCAATCGCAG
>Ga0307478_10002208_pt1 | contig 15652 bp, 12 predicted proteins | sample atmos_gasesECM4C_2_FD_203713 | JGI IMG/M metagenome (GOLD analysis project Ga0307478, IMG submission 203713) | Hardwood forest soil microbial communities from Morgan-Monroe State Forest, Indiana, United States - atmos_gasesECM4C_05 | ecosystem: Environmental > Terrestrial > Soil > Temperate...
TCGTGTTCGTGCTCACGTTTTCCACAGCATCCGCCTCTGCACAAGCCCAGCGCGGCACTCTAGTCAGTGACGAGACGATTCGCGTCGCGCCCAGCGCTGACTCCGCCAAGATTGGCGAAGCTGGACGCGGCTATGAACTCATCATCATCGATTCCAGCCGCGACTGGACGCACGTCGAAGCCATTCTGCGCAACCCCCGGCAAGAAGAAAATGACGACGACGACGAAAACTCAGGCGGGAAGACCATTACAGGATGGGTTCTCGGCAAGGCCCTTGTGAGCATGACAACTCCCAATGGCGACAAGATCGTCTTCGGTGAGGCCGCCGACTCCGAAGACCAGGCCAGCCGCCGCCGCGGCCGCCGCGACGCCGCCCAGGACGCCATGCGCCTCTACTATCGCATCTACGATCTTTTTCCAACTTCGCCGCTCGCTGGAGAAGGTCTTTACCGTGCCGCCGACATCCGCTGGCAGATGGAACGCTCCGACGTGATGACACGGCCGTCGGCGCGCGAGCGGGATCCGTACATGCGCGGGCAGATCGGCGAAGAGTGGATGAAACTGGTCATCAAGAAATTCCCCGGCACAAAATGGGCCGATCTCGCCTCGTTTCACCTGATCGATAACAAACTATGTGGCGATTGGCAGGGCGCTTCGCGCTGTCCGGAAAAGGAAGCCGACATTTACGAAAAATACGTCAGCGAGCACGAACAATCTCCTGCCGCCGCTGAAGCCTTATACGACGCCGCCTGGCGCCGCGCCGCTCTCATCGATATTTACAAGACCGAAGCGAACCAGAAAAAATCCGAAGAAGCCAAAGGCCGTGCCCTCGCGCTAGCCCAAAGAATCGTCACCCAATATCCGCAGAGCGATTGGTCGCTGCGCGCACAAAAACTGATTTTCTATATTCAACAAGGTGTCCCCACTTGGGGAAACACCACCGACTAGATCGATTCATGCCTGTCAACCTGAGCGAAGTGGCTGCATCGCGAAGCGAAGCAGTCACGCAGTCGAAGGATCCCTACCCTGTTCACGGCCTGTAACATTCGTTATGAATGTGAGTTTTCTTCCTGTGCAAGGGGGAACAAGAGTCAAGAGTGTAGAGATCCTTGGCTCCGTTCTCGTCCGCGGAAGAGCGGACCGCAACGCCGCTCAGGATGTCATCGGTCTGAGATACTGTTTGTTATTTCCCGGAGGACAATTGAACGACTACCTGGTCTCCTTGATCCTTGGCATTGTCGAAGGCCTCACCGAATACCTTCCAGTGAGTTCCACAGCCCATCTTCGTCTCTCCGAAGCCCTGCTGCACATCAGCCTCTCGGACGGCTACTGGAAGATGTACTCGATCGTCATCCAACTGGGCGCGATTCTGTGCCTGCCCGTCTACTTCTGGAGCCGCATCCTGAAGTTCCTCTCGACCTTCCCGCGCGGCGAAAGAGGAGATCGCACGGCATTGACTCACCCGCTCGGATTAACCATGGTTGCGTTCGTAGTCACCGCGATCCCATCGTTCCTTCTGACCAAAGTGATCGGCAAGCATCTGGAAAACATCATGATTATCGGATGGTCGCTGCTGATCGGCGGCATTGTCATGTGGATCGTCGACGCGATGCACGCCAAGGCCGAGGCCGCGGGTCCGAACGGCAACAGCCGCATTCGTACCTGGAAGATGGAAGACATGAGCCTCCTCCAAGCCATCTGGATCGGTTTTTGCCAGATCTTCTCTGCAGTTTTCCCCGGAACCTCGCGCTCGATGTCGACCATCGCCGCCGGACAAATCGCCGGAATGTCGCGGGCGGCAGCCCTGGAGTTCTCCTTCTTCGTCTCCATTCCGACGATGGCCGCAGCTACGCTTTACACATTGTATAAATCGCTGCTCGGCAAGGGCGAGAATCCGATTGGCGTCGCGCAGATCGATCCGCACGGATGGATCGTGCTCGCCATCGGCTTCGTCGTCTCATTCATCGTCGCCTATGCTTCAGTTGCCTGGTTCATGGCCTACGTCCGCAAGCGCGGCTTCGCCCCATTCGCGGTGTATCGCATCATCGTGGGCACGCTTGTTTTGGTTTTTGCGGCGAAGCTGTCGTAGAGACGTTGCTTGCAACGTCTCTTGTCGGCACCAGCACACAAACACGTGGAAAGAAAGACGTTGCGAGCAACGTCTCTACAGGAAACCGGATGAGTAAACGTCGTTCCATTTCCTGCATTGTCGGAACTCGGTTCCCTTGTCATAATGTAAGGGCTCTGGCCGATTGCGGCACCGGGAAGTGCTTGGGGCTTGGTGTCTGCGGCCTATGGATTTCTTAACCACTGTTTTCGTCCCGACTGGCAACCGGCGGCTCAACGAGCTGATCGGCTTCCTGCTGTGTGTCTCCGCGCTCCTCCTTTTCCTTGCTCTGGTTTCGTATTCTCCCCTCGATCCTTCGTGGAATAGCGCCTCGGTTCTCACCGGCGCGCACGCGGCCCGTAACTGGATTGGCGTCGTCGGCGCATACACGGCCGACGCGCTGTTGCAGTTTTTTGGCGTCGGCGCCTTCCTGCTGGTGATCTTCCCCGCCCTGCTCGGCGCCCGCTGGTTCCGCTCGATGAAAGTGCAGTCCCCTCTGGCAAAGACCCTCGGCGGAATCTGGCTGACCATGTTCGTCCCTGCGATGCTGGCGCTTCTGCCGGCACATTTTCGCTGGATGAATGTGATTCCCGTTGAAGGCTTGATGGGACGCGTGGTCGGCGACTTCATGATCCATTATCTGAACCTGATTGGCGCCTACATCGTTTGTGGCACCGTTCTGGCCGTCGCCTTGTATCTTTCGACCGCGTTCTCGTTCTCGGCCATCCGGCTGTGGGCTCCGACACGGTTTGCTTTCACTGCGGCTCTGTGGAACCGATACCAGGACTGGCTGGAAGCACGCCGCAAGCGGCGTCAGCAGAAGGAACTCGAGCAGCGCCGCATCTCGAAGCCCGTAGTAAAGACGCAATTGATCCCCTCCCGGCCGGCGCAAACGGCGGGGCCCGAGTCGCGCCGCACCGGTATTGAGCGCATGATCGCCGAGGAAGACGAGGCTCGGAAACCTGCGCCACAGGCCGCATCCGCCACCGGCGGCGTGCTGACGGAATCCTCGGCCCAGTCCGAGCCCGAAGCGGCTGTCGATCCCGAAGTCGCGGCGCGCGCCGATGCGGGTCACAAAGCGAAGACGACGATGCCGCGCATCACCGGCGGATACAAACTGCCCTCCAGCAGCCTGCTGCAGCGTCCCGACGAGCAGCAAGCGGTCGACGCCGACGAACTCAAGCTGCTGGCCCAAGTACTTACGGAAAAGTACGCCGAGTTCGATGTCCACGGGCAAGTCACGCAGATTAATCCCGGACCGGTCGTCACGACTTTCGAGTTCAAGCCGGAAGCCGGAATCAAGTACAGCCGTATTACGAATCTGGTCGACGATCTTTGCCTCGCGCTGAAAGCGGAAAGCATCCTGATCGAGCGCATGCCGGGCAAAAGCACGGTTGGAATTCAGGTGCCGAACCGGCAGCGCGAAATCATATTTCTGCGCGAGAACATTGAATCGCAGGAATTCATGGGCTCGAAGTCGAAGCTCACTATGGCGATGGGCAAAGACATCAACGGCCGCATTGTCACCGCCGACCTGGCGGGAATGCCCCATCTCCTGATTGCGGGATCGACCGGCGCGGGCAAGAGCGTGGCCATCAACGCCATGATCATGTCGATCCTGTACAAGGCGACGCCCGATCAAGTGCGGCTGATTCTGGTAGACCCGAAGCGGCTGGAACTGGGCAACTACGAAGGCGTTCCGCACCTGTACACGCCGATCATCACTGAGCCCAAGCTGGCGGCAAATGCCCTGCGCAACGCGGTCCGCGAGATGGAGCGGCGTCTCAAACTGCTCGCCGCCAAAGGCGTTCGGAACATCGATCAATACAACCGGCTGTTCGATAAGGGAGACACGCCCAGCTTGTTCGATGAGACATCCGACGACAAGCCAATTCCCTACATCGTGATCATCATCGATGAGTTGGCCGACCTGATGATGCTCGATTCCCACAACGTCGAGGAATCCATCACGCGCCTGGCGCAGATGGCGCGTGCCGTCGGCATTCACCTCGTTCTGGCGACGCAACGGCCTTCGGTCGACGTCATCACCGGTTTGATCAAGGCCAACTTCCCTGCCCGTGTATCGTTCCGGGTGGCCACCAAAGTCGACTCGCGCACGATTCTCGATGCCAACGGCGCCGAAGCTCTGCTTGGCAAAGGCGACATGCTGTATCTACCATCAGGTTCCGCGCGGGTGCATCGCCTGCATGCTCCGTTTGTTACCGAGAAAGAAATCGCTGCGGTCGTGGAGTTCTGGAAGGCACAAGCCACGGCCGAATATCAGCAGCATTTCCTTGAAGCTCCTGCCGAAGAGCGCGAGGCTGCTGCGGTCAGCAGCGGAGAAGCCGGTGAAGAAGGTAGCGGCGAAGACGATCCGATGTATACCGACGCGGTCAAGCTGGTGGTCGAGTTCGGGAAGGCATCCACTTCCCTGTTGCAGCGCCGGCTGCGTATTGGCTACGGCCGCGCAGCCCACCTGATCGACCTGATGGAGCAGGACGGGATCGTAGGCGCCGCCGATGGCCCTAAACCACGCGAAGTTCTTAAGCGGCCAGACTGGATCTCGGAAATCGAAGAGTCGATGCGGTAAGAGAACAGTCGTTAATCGATGGTCCTCAGTCATCAGCCAACCACCGACGAGTCGGCCAGCCGCCTGTTCCCACCCAGCCAAAAGTTTACGGGCGAAGACCCATCTACAAAAACAATCAAATTGCGAAAAAAAGAAGGGCGGCCAGAGCCGCCCTGAGTTTTCTTCAGTTTGCAATTAGAACTTGAACACGATGCCGATTGGCATACGGAAGTTCTTGCTGCTGGTGCCGCCACTGCCGTGGAGCATCATCCAGTCGGCTGCTCCGCGGAATGCCATGTAACGGTTGAAGTTGAAATCCACTCCACCGCCAGCCAAAACCGCCAGGCCGCTGCCGGAACCGCTAACGCCGGCGAACGACGCGGAGGCGTGATCTCCACCGAGCAGGACGTGGACAAACGGTGTGTAAGCCTTGTTGGCCCTGAGTGAAAGCGTTGGACCAAAGGTGTAGGTGTAGTTGTTAAAGCTGACGCCGTTCTCGGTTTTGAACGCCGCGCCGATATCGGCGGTGATGCCGAACCATTCGTTGAAGTTTCCGTTCCCCGAGAAATCAAACCCGTTGGCGTTTACACCGCCTTGCAGGCGCGTGTACTGATATCCGCCAAAAAACTCGGCTTTGGGACTGCCGGAACTCTCGGCAGCCATCGCCGATAATGCAAACACAAACAAGCACGCCACAACAATCAATTTACGCACGTTTAGCTCCTTGGATGTAAACGGTATTTTTCTTGCTGTAATGCCGGATTGCGATGATCGCCCCACTCCGGCGCAAGCTCCTGAATCGATCGTGAATGATTCTTGCTTAGTGGAATTCAAAGACTGTTGGCGAGCAAGTAACCGAAGCGATTGGCCTATAAGTGTTCTTTAGTAACTAGAAGAACGAGTCAGCCCTCCGCCTTTATGGGAGCGATCTGCCTTTAGATCAGAGACTTAGCCAGTTCAGGAAGCGATCTTTCATGCGGCGAAGTGACTCGGGCAGCCAACTCTTGTAGCGCAGCAGAACCGTGGCGTCAACACTCTTGCCTTCCTTAGGTGCGAACTTGTTGCTGAATACCAAATAGTAGATCCCGGCACCAGCGGGAAGGTCAGCCTGGAGCGACCCATGAGATACTCTGCCGCTCTCATAGACAGAGCTGGCCACGTAACCGTTCTGCCATACCGTGAACGCCGGCTCGCTTAGCACGTAGACTTCAATGTCGCTCACGGTATCTTCGCTCTTGGTATCGTTCGCATCCTTTCGGCTCTTCTTGTTCCCCTCAGGGGAAACCCCGAATTGGCCAACAATCGCGACGTGCATTGATCCTTCGGGTAACGAAAACTTGTAATAGCGGAAGTTGTGAGCCGAGACGGTGAAGGGCGTCTCCAGAATGGTCTGGTCGTGCGTCCATCCCACCAATTCCTGGATTCCCTGCGCGAATGGGTGGTCGCTGGTTGCAGCCCACATCAGCCCCCCGACGAGAACAGCCAAAAGCGACAACGCAACCATCCGGCCGGTGTTGAACTTGCGCTGAGGAAGTGGCGGAATTGGTTTTGAACTTGCCGCCGGATCTCTAACACCACTTGTTTTGGCAGGAATGCTGACGGGCTTGCCGCACTTCGCGCAGAACTCGGCACCTTCAGGCAAGGTCGCACCGCACTTGCTGCAGGCAAGAACGGCGATCGCAGTGGTTACTGCCGTGCCGTCAGGTACACCTACGGGCTGACCGCATTTGAGGCAGAACTGCGAACCATCGGGAAGATCTGCGGCGCATTTACTGCACATTACGGCTGGCATTTCCGGCTCCAGAAATGACCCAGATATTAGCATAGGATTCCGCTCTTTCACGCGTAACCCAGGTGGTACTTAAGTGGCTTTGTTGGTCAGTTGGCGAAGCGCAAGAGCAGTCAGGGCCAGGACCACCACCAGCATAGCGGCCCATAGGATTGCGGTATGGCGCTCGGACCACGGGCGATCATCAGGACGCCCCGTGTATTGCGCGTTGTGGGCGCCAGGACCGAGTTGGGCTTGCGCGGGCGAAGCTTCCAAATGGAGAAATCGGGCATAATCGTAAACTGGTGCCGTAAGCTTGGCGTCTCCGTAGTAAAGAATGAGCGTGGACTTACCGTGGGGATCAAAGTAAATCCGCCGTTCAATCGAGAGTGGCTCCGCTGAAAGAATCGTCAACGGAGGATTGTCCCCATTGTCGACATTCAGGATTAACCGTCCGGAAGTACTGCCGACGTTGACGGCTAACTGCTCGTCAGTGACGAGGGTGCCTCCACGATTCACCCGCACGCGGCTGAGTTCTCCAGTCGTAAGCTGCGCACCTTTGCCATCGAGGACACTCACGGTGCGGCGGAAGTTCACCTGCGCGGGGGTAATTTGAAGCGATATCCGGTTAACGGGAACTCTTTCTGGCACGTCACAAACGATCCCTGTAATGCGTTGCTTCGTTTCCGGCGCCCCGCATGAACCCGCCTTGGTCCAGGCTGCCTGCTGCTCTTGCAAATTGAAGATGGTGGCTCCTTTGACCTGCTGCGGACGAATACCAGGCGTCAGCCGGAAGTGCAGATATCGAAAGCTGGAAGCGGGAAGCTTCAGCTGCGAGTTCGACCCCAACTGTTCTTTAGTGAAGTCGTACAGGGTGGACGGGGGAAGTTCGACTTGGTCCGCTTTACCGGGAGCGCTGCCGCCGGAAACGGAAGCCGTGGCTACGAAATCGTGGGCATCAAGCCGGAGACGAATGCGATCGTACTCGGCAAGACCTTGCGTATCGAGATCGAATTCCGTGTGGCCCGAAACGCTTCCCAGGTTAAGGATTTTTGCTTCCACTGCCTCAGTTGACACTCCGGCGCGTTGCTCGGAGAGCGCGTATTGGACGGGAGTGCCTTCATCGTACAAGCGCAGATCGCCAAGGTCAGGACGTGAGTGAGTCCACAATTCCTCATCCACAATGACGAAATTTTGACGATCGGCTTGCGCAATACGAACATCTCGCAGATTGCTGAAGTACGGAATGGCAGGTTCCGGAGGACCTGGAACACCAACTGCAACGCTGAATACGAGTAATGCGATGCCGAATTTCACTTGGCTGAGCCCTCATTGGCTTTGGAGGAGAGCTTCAGCCAGTCACGCTGATAGACGAACGAGATCGTGAGCAACAAGACTCCCAGCACAATGAAGCTAACGATGCGGTATTGGCGATCGAGTTCCGAGACGTCGTAGACGAAGACTTTGACAATGGTGGCCGCGATGAGAATGAGCGCCTGCCAGCGCACAAACGCGGAGCGGCGCAGAAATCCAATGACCATCAACATGGCGCCATACGCCATCCACAAGGCAGAGTAGGTAAAGTCACGCTCGATCTCAATGCGGTGCAATTCGGCATAGGCCGCCCGCCATTGATTGCGGAGGGCCGGGCGGAAGTCTGCCATCTGCCGCGAATAGTAATCGCCGACCTCACGGCTGAGCGCGATGAGGGCAAGAACGTTGAGGGCGACCACGGCAACGGCCGCCACGGTGCGGGCCGGCTCGTCCTCGCGTTTAGCTGCATACCAGGCCACCGCTCCCAAAACCGCTACGGCCACGGCGTGTGTCGCCATGCGGGTATTAAAGATCAGCTGCGTGGTCGTGAAATTGTCGATCGCCAATAAACGGACTACACCGAGCACAAGTGCGCCGAGTGCGAAGACGTTTAGAAAATCGGACTTGATGCGATTGGCCACCCAGAGCAGGATCCCGGCTTCAACGAACCACCCGATTGTGATCCAGTGAGCGTCGAGGCGAATAGGAATGGCGATGGTGATGAATCCGAGCGCCACCGCGAGGTGCAGGTAGTACAAGATTTCCGAAGCGCCGGGCGTGAGTTCGCGGGCATGCACCTGCCGGCTGAGATAGATGTAGATGGCAGCGAGGGCCAGCGCGAACCAAGCCATGTACGTCTTATCGACTTCATGGACCATCACGTAAGCCTGCAGAAAATAGACGCCCGCATTGACGAATGCCAGGATCGCGGGAATCGAGGCGAAAATCGCAATCTCCCCTTCCGGCTGAAGCGTGACCAGCGGCGCGATGGCGAAGATGGCAAAGAAGAGTGTCGCGAATCCTATGGTGAGCCCAAGTTGATTACGGCTGTAGAAGCTTGAATACCATCCGAGATAGAGAAGAAGGGTGCCGGCATAGCTCATTACCAGCAGGCGACGCCATGGCTTGAACGTCACTAATATCAGCGTAGCGAGATCCAGGATTGCGACGTAGATGAAGAGCGCCAGTTCGCGGTTTTGACCAGTGGAGAGCAGGACCGGCGTGCTGAATCCGCCAGCGAGCGCAAAGGCGGCGAGAATTTGCGCATCCTCCGCGAGAGCCATGGCGGCGGTGGCAGCGGTCACCGCCAGCATCATGGCAAAAGCAACACCGCTGGGAATCAGATTGTAGACCTGAAAGGCGGCCCACAACGATAGATAGAGGGCGCCGATGCCGACTGCCTTCAGCGAGTATGAGAAAGCTTTATATCCGTGAGCGCGAAACCGTTCGCTCCAGATGACCATGGCGATTCCGGCGAGGATTCCTATCGTCACGCGTCCGGTAGGACCGATCCAGTTGTTGTCGAAGGCAAATTTCAAGAAGTAAGAGATCCCGATTAACAATGCGGCGATGCCGATGCGGTTCAGCCAGTGCGAGCCGATGCGCGACTCAAGGTCGCCGTTGGACTGAACCGGAAGAAGGACTGAGGAAGCGGTCGGCACCTGCGGGGTTGCAGGCATCTTGTCGGTTGACGAGGGCGTCGGTGCCGCGGGGTTGACGGCAGACGGCGGAGGAGGCGGAGCGGCAGCGGGCGGACGATTGACGGCTGGTTGCGCCTCCATTTGGAGACGCTGCTCGATGCGATAGACCCGAGTTGTAAGATCCGCAAGGATCTTACGAATGGCTTCCAGATCGCTCTGCGGTGTGTCCATGGGGGACAGGAGATTATCTGCGAAACCAGTCAGCCTTGCACGCTGTTTTTGTCCGGATCGTTCCCTGGCCGCGCGACCGCGGTGCCATCCAATCCCAGTTCTTTGGCGATCGGTTTCATGGCCTCGATGCAGAAGGCGATGTGCTCATCGAGATCGATGCCGAGATCCGCCGCGCCTTTGATGATGTCGTCGCGATTGACCTTACGGGCAAAGGCTTTGTCTTTCATTCTTTTTCGAACAGACTTGGCGTCGACCTCGGCCAGCGACTTTCCCGGCTTGATGAGTGCGACGGCAGTGATGAATCCAGCTAGTTCGTCGCAGGCGAATAGCGATTTTTCCATCGGCGTATCTCGCGAGACGCCGGAATATTCAGCGTGCGACAGGATGGCACGGCGGATTTCGTCGGAGTATCCGCGCTCTTGCAAGATCTCGTTGCCTTTGTAGGGATGATCTTCAGGGCTGGGCCAACGCTCGTAATCGAAGTCGTGAATCAGTCCGACGATTCCCCAGAGATTTTCCGCATCCGGCGAACCATTGCCCCACTTTCGGGCACAGGCGCGCATGCAAGCCTCGACCGCGAGGGCATGCTTGCGTAAGCTTTCGGACTGGGTGAACTCAGTTAGTAAACACCACGCGGATTCACGATCGATCATGGGTTTGGCCGTCCTCCAGGGTTTTTGCTTTGGATGAGCGTTGCCCTTACGAAGATTGTCGCGCTTATTGTGCATTTTAACCTTGACTTCCACAGGCTGCATGCCGCAGATTGACCCTGCTGCAGGAAACTTTACCCAGAAGATTCCTGCTTGAGCTGTAAGGAGGGCCCGCTCTGGCACTCCCACAACCCGATGGCTACGACTCTTGCCCCGGTGGATTCAAGGGAAGTCGTCCGTTGCGATCACTGCCTGCTGGTTCAATTCCGCACCCTGAATAACAACTGTCGCCGCTGCCACGCTTCGCTGGACGAGGAGCCGGAACCGGAGCCGATTGCAGTCGCGCCCCCGGTGATGATGCCGCTACCCGGCAACGGTCACGGACATCTGAACCTGGCAACGTCGATCCGCTCGCTGCGCTTGCGCAACGGGCTTAGCCAGCGGCAATTGGCTGGACGCATGGCAGTGCCGCGCACCTACGTTTCCAAGATCGAAAACGAGAAAGCCACGCCTACGCTGTCTTCCCTGGAACGGCTGGCGCGCGCACTGGAGGTCACTGTGCCCGAACTGCTCAGCGGCGGAGAACGCAGCCGCCAGGAAGAAATCAGTGAATTGATGAAAGATCAATTCATCGCCGAGCTGTTGCCTTTTGTGTCGCAACTGAACGGGATGCAGATGTCCAGCATCCTGACGCAGGTGCGGGATCTGACGGTGCGGCCGCGAAGAAGCGCGTAGAAAACAAGGTTTCAGAGTTTCAAGGTTTTTGCATTACGGTCGATAAGGTTTACAGGCTTCGGAGACCGACGCCGGCTGGCTTCACTTTGAAACCTTAGCACCTTGAAGCCTCGATTTTATCCGGGCAACCAGCCAACTCACTTGCCGGGACCATCCTCTGGTCCCGGCTTTTTTGTTCATACGAGACCCATCGGGGTTACTTGCGGCGTTAAAGTCTCGCCGTCTTGTACAGACATGGGCAGTCTGAATCCAAGCTAGATCGACTGTCATCTATCCAGCATGAATTTGGAACAACTGACTTTCGGGAATTCCGGCCCCTCGCAGCAAGCCGAGGGATGGCACGACGAAGTGGCCTCGACGGGCGTAAGCCCAAACCGGGCCAGCGAGTCTTCCCTGCTTGACGCCTATTCGACCGCGGTCACAAGCGCGGTCGAGCGCATCAGCCCGTCGGTAGTGAATATCGAGGTCCACCAGAACGCGGGACGGACGCGTTCCGGCCAGCCGCAGGAACGGCAGGGTGGCGGCTCCGGATTTGTGTTCACTCCGGACGGACTGATCCTCACCAATAGTCACGTGGTACACGATGCCGTGCGGATCGCGGTCACTTTGACCGATGGACGGCGGATGTCCGCATCCTTGATTGGCGAGGATCCGGCGAGCGATCTGGCGGTGATCCGGGTGGATGAGCCTCGCTTCGACCAGCAGAGCTTGACCGCGGCGGTGCTGGGCGACTCCCAAAAATTGCGCGTGGGACAGATCGCGATCGCGATTGGCGCTCCCTACGGCTTCCAGTCAACCGTAACTGCCGGCGTTGTGAGCGCGTTGGGGCGGTCGTTGCGCTCGTATTCCGGGCGGCTAATCGATGACGTGATTCAGACGGACGCAGCGCTCAATCCGGGCAATTCAGGAGGGCCGCTGATCGATTCTGCAGGGCGAGTGGTGGGCGTGAATACGGCGACGATTCTGCCCGCGCAGGGAATTTGCTTTGCTATCGGAATCAATACGGCGAAGTTCGTGGCCAGCCGGCTGCTGCGCGATGGTCGAATCCGGCGCAGCTACATTGGTGTCTCGGCGCAGACGACGACGGTGCACCGGAGGCTGGTGCGATTCTACGATCTGCCGAAGGAGACGGGCGTAGTGGTCCTCGGCGTGGAGGAGAACAGTCCGGCGAAGCGGGCGGGGCTCCGTGAAGGCGATGTGATCGTAGCGCTGGAAGGGCAACCCGTGGCCGGCGTGGACGATTTGCATCGAGTATTGACCGATGTGCGCCTCGGAGTGAGTTGCGCCCTTACGGTGCTGCGCTGGACGGAGAAACTGGAGCTTCGAGTTGTGCCGGAAGAGACACGCTAGCGCGGGAAAAACTCTGTCGGGTGCAGCCAAGGCCGCATCGGCACAAAGAGTACCTCTAGCAGATAGCGTAGTCATTGCGCAGTCGTTTGCGCTGTGTTAGCCTCGTATCGAGATGAGCACTTTGCAGGACAAAGTACCCGCGGGGCTCGACCGCAAAGAAAGCGAAGTTTACCGACGGCTGGATCCGGCACGGCTCCCCAAACATATCGCGATCATCATGGACGGCAACGGGCGTTGGGCCAAGCGCCGGCATATGCCGAGAGTAGCTGGGCACCGGGCCGGAGTTGCGGCGGTGCGCTCGACCGTTGAAACGGCAGCACGGATTCACATCCCGGCGCTCACTCTGTACGCTTTCTCGGAAGAAAATTGGAAGAAGCGGCCCACGAGCGAAGTGGACTTCCTGATGAGGCTGCTCAGCCGCTACCTTAAAGCGGAAGTACCCACACTGAACAAGAACAATATCCGACTGGAATATATAGGAAGACAACACGAACTCCCGCGCGACGTGCAGGAGCGCATGTCCTGGGCGCAGCAGGCCACCGCTCAGAACACTGGCATGGTGCTGACGCTGGCGCTCAATTACAGCTCACGCAGCGAACTGGTCGATGCTTTCCGCTCCATGGTGAGTACCGCAGCGCAAAATGGCGGAATCGAGCATTTGAACATTGATGAGGATGTGGTCAGCCGCCATCTGTATACGAGGCACCTGCCGGATCCTGACCTGGTGGTGAGGACTTCAGGCGAGATGCGGCTGAGTAATTTTCTTCTCTGGCAATTGGCTTATGCGGAGATCTATGTGACTTCAACATTGTGGCCAGATTTTCGTGGCGTAGACCTGCTCGAGGGGATTGCGGAATATCAGAAGCGCGAGCGGCGATATGGTGGGCTGAACCATTCCGAGGCAAAGCACGGCCACGCTTGGTTAGAGGTTGCCGCGACCGGCCAAAAGCCCTGACCACAAAGAACGTCACACGGGGGATTTCTCCGGGACACGCTACTGTGGTGAAAATCTGTAATTCGTGCCAAGATCATAGCCGCGCAGAAAAGCCCCAAGCGCACCACTTTCCTTGCTCAAGCGCATTGCGACGGCAGTCGTACTGATTCCGATTGTGCTGGCGCTAATCCTGCGCGCGCCGGTATGGGTTCTGGCGATCGTCGCGGGCATCGTCGCGCTACTGACGATTCACGAATTCCTAAAGCTGACGGAATCCTACGGCGTCGCGCCGATGGGTTGGCCGACTCATCTGTTTGCGGGGGTCTTTTTTCTGATGCTGGCAGTCAGTTCGGGAACTGATACACCGCTCCTTTCAACCGGGAAATTTTTAGTGGTGCTCGGATTCTCAGCCGCGATCGTGCCATTCATCTTTCTGACTCGCGCCATGCGAGGGGAAGACTTGCGAGCCGGTTATCCGGCGGCAGCGGCTTCGGTGTTCGCGTTCACCTATATCGCGCTGCCGATGGGAATGCTGGTGCAGTTGAGGCAACAGTGGGCGGGAGCTTTTTATCTGCTCTATTTGCTGCTCGTGGTTTGGGCCGGAGACATCTTCGCCTACTTCGTCGGCAAGTCAGTGGGACGGCACCTGATGGCGCCGCGCATAAGTCCGAAGAAAACCTGGGAAGGCGCGGCGGCCTCGTTGATCGCGAGCGTTGGCGTGGGCTGGCTACTGTTTCATTACGCGCTTCCGTTAAGCATGGCACTGTTGCGTGCAGGCTTGATCGAGCGTCGAGACGGCATGTTCGGGCTGGAACAGCCAGCCATGGTGCCGGTCATTCTATTGACGATTCTGCTCAATGTGGCTGCCCAGCTGGGTGATCTGGTGGAATCGCTGATCAAACGAGGCGCAGGAGTCAAGGATTCGGGAGCGATCCTGCCGGGCCACGGGGGCATGCTCGACCGCATTGACGCGCTCCTGTTTGCCGCTCCGGTGCTGTGGTACTATGCGGCTTGGCGCGTGATGCAGTAGTTCCCTCCACAACAGCCTGACACACAAAACAGCGTAAAATAAGATCTTTGCCTACATGAGACGGATTGCCATTCTGGGGTCGACCGGATCGATCGGGCGCAGCACATTGAGTGTTGCTGAGTCTTATCCGGAACGCTTTCAGATTGTGGCGCTGGCGGCGGGAAACAACCTGGATGCCGCTTTTGAACAGGCCAAGCGCTGGCGACCGCGAGTTGTTTCCATAGCGAAAGCGGCAGATGCGGATATCCTGCGTTCCCGCCTCAAAAAAGAAGGCCTGACCGAAATTGAAGTTGTGGATGGCGCAGCTGGGACGGTTCGGGTCGCGACCCATCCCGAGGTCGACTTCGTGGTCAGCGCGATCGTTGGTGTGGCCGGACTGGAGGCCACTTATGAAGCAGTCCGGGCAGGCAAGACTTTGGGCCTGGCGAATAAAGAATGTCTCGTCGCCGCGGGCGAATTGATCACCGCCGAGGCCCGCAAACAAGGCAAGCCCCTGCTGCCGATCGACAGCGAGCACAATGCCGTCCATCAGTGCCTGCGCGGGGGGCGCATGGAGGAGGTCGAGCGCATTTGGCTGACCGCCTCGGGGGGCCCGTTTCTCCACACTCCGCAGGCGGAATTTGCCTCAATAACGGTGCAACAGGCGCTCAATCATCCCACCTGGAAAATGGGCCGGCGAATCACGATTGATTCGGCCACACTGATGAACAAGGGATTCGAGGTGATCGAGGCGTGCAGGCTGTTTCACATGCCGCCCGCAAAAGTGGAAGTAATTGTCCATCCACAGTCCACAATTCACTCTATGGTGGAGTTTGTGGATGGCAGCATACTTGCTCAATTCTCTGTGACGGATATGCGGTTGCCGATCCTTTATGCGTTAACATATCCAGAGCGGATTGAGTCGGATATGCGCTTTCCGGTCAGTGACTTGCGTCATCTGGACTTCAGCCCGCCAGACCTGAAAAAATTTCCTTGTTTGCGGCTGGCTTACGAGGCAGTGGAGGCAGGCGGGGCCAAAACGGTAGCGCTAAATTCCGCAGACGAGGTCGCAGTGGCCGCCTTTCTGGAAGGTCAAATCGGATTTGACGATATACCCAGGATCGTCGAGCACGTCCTCCATGCAACGAATACCGGAAAGCTGGGTTCTATCCGAGAAGTTTTGGAAGCCGACACCGAAGCCCGCCTTTTGGCTGGGCAGCGAGTCGGAGAAGTGAAGAAAACTGGGCGCCCGCGAGCGACATCTTTTGCCTAGTTCGGGAATCTAACCAAATGGGGAGTACGTATCTCAATCATGTCTGAATTTTTCACGTCCATCGTCGCGGTAG
>Ga0307478_10002209_pt1 | contig 15652 bp, 15 predicted proteins | sample atmos_gasesECM4C_2_FD_203713 | JGI IMG/M metagenome (GOLD analysis project Ga0307478, IMG submission 203713) | Hardwood forest soil microbial communities from Morgan-Monroe State Forest, Indiana, United States - atmos_gasesECM4C_05 | ecosystem: Environmental > Terrestrial > Soil > Temperate...
CCGCTTTGAGAAAACCAACCTCTTGGCGAGAGTCGTCGAAAAGTGGGATGCCGTGCCGCTGGGACTGCTGCAACACCTCGATTTGCGCTCGTCCATGTACGGCTACATTGGTCTCGAGGATTTTACGCTTTATCCCCTGATTCGCCCGGGGTCGCTGGTTCAGATCGACGGGAGCCAAAGGAAAATCAGTCCTGCGCCATGGAAAACCGAGTTCGAGCGTCCGATTTACTTTACCGAGTTGCGCGACGGGTATGTGTGCAGCTGGTGCGAGATTGACCGGGGACGGCTGGTGGTGATCCCGCACGCGCAGTCCCGCCGTGAAGTGCGGGTCTTTGACTATCCGGACCAGGCGGAAATCGTCGGCAGGGTCACCGGCGTAGCGATGTGCATTGTCGGCGAGAGTTCGCCGGACCGCGGAGGACCATCCCGCGAAAGATGACCTTGGTGCCTGGCTTTTACCGGCCACTGAGTGGACCGGGGAACTTCACTGGTAGTCATCTAGATGCGTCATGAGACAGGCGCTCTCTGCCTGTTAGGATCAACAAAGCGAGGGAGGTGTTATGGCGCCACGAGCGAGACACCAGGTGGAGCTCAGCATCCGGGCCGACCTTTACCGCGTTATGACTCAATCGGCCGAGGACCGAGGCCAGACCGCGACCTATGTTGTTCTGGACCAAGCGGTAGAGCACTACATTCGCTATGTCGTTCCTACACAGGGCACGGTGCGTCCGGAGATTAGGGCTCGGGCCCGGAAGTCGATCGAAAAGAATCGCAAGCTTCTTGAGCTCTTGGCCCAGTAGCTGCCGCCACGCATCCGCGACTGGCTCAGGTCCACCGCGCCAAACCGTTGCAGACCGCGCAGGTCTAGCAGTCGACCCCGACGTGATAATCTATTTAGCTGATTCAAAGAGCCTTACATCAATACATGGGACTTGACTATGTCAGATATATAGTATACTATTTCTGACCAGGGAGGTTCTCATGGCAACATCCACAACGAGCGCCATCTTGAAAAGAATTCGTGCAAAGCACCGAGGGTCGGTCTTTACCCCCAGAGAGTTTGCGCAGCTGGGAACCCGGGCGGCGGTCGATCAGGCTTTGTCTCGACTTCAGCGGAGCGGGCGGATTCGCCGTCTGGCTCAGGGAGTCTATGAGTTCCCCAAAATACATCCCCGGATTGGCATACTTTCGCCTTCGGCCGAAGCCGTCGCCAAGGCTATGGCGCAGAGAACCGGCAGCCGGGTGACAGTCTCTGGAGCAAAGGCTGCGAATCTTCTGGGGCTTTCGATGCAAGTGCCTATGCAGAATGTGTTCTGGACCGAGGGCCCTTCCCGCATCATTCGAATTGGCAACCAATCGGTGGCGCTGAAGCACGTTGCGCCTTCCAAGATGATTGGTGCGGGAACCGAGGCGGGAATCGTAGTGCAGGCGGTTCGTTCGCTTGGGAGAAAGGGAGTTCCCGAAATTCCCGTCCAGGCCCTTGCGAAACGGCTTCCTCGTCCGGTCAAGAGAGCCGTCAAACGCCTGGTGCCGGCGGCACCGGCTTGGTCGCAAGCGGTTCTCAATGAAATCAGCGCCTGACGCAAAACCATGGACAAGTTTGCAAAAGGTGACCCGGCGGAGCGGCAGCCCTATTTCGAGGAAACTGCCGCGCGCCGCAACTCGACGACGACTGCCATCGAAAAGGACTTTTGGATCTGCTGGACGCTGAAACACCTCTTCGCATTAGAAGCAATTCCTGAACTCCGCTTCAAAGGAGGGACTTCGCTTTCCAAGGTGTTCGGCCTGATTGACCGTTTCTCTGAAGACATCGACATCTCCATCAACCGCGCAGCCCTGGGGTTCTCAGGCGAACGCGATCCAGCGAACCCGCGATTGTCGGGCGGCAAGCGCAAAGCGTTGCGTGAACAGTTAGGCGCCGCCATTATTGGGGAAGTGAATGCGAAGATCCTCCCGAAACTGCGTGATCGCTTTAAGGCCGTCCTCGGCAAACAGGGATGGCAGCTGGCACCTTCCAAAGACGAAAACGAAGAAATGACCCTGGTGTTCCACTATCCCCATGCATTTGCATACGAAGAATATCTGCGACCGCAAATTAAAATTGAGTTCGGCCGCGGGGATCAGGAACCCAGCGAGGAGTCTTCGGCGACGCCCTTCGTCGCAGAAGCATTTCCGGATATTTTTCAAGAGAAGTCTGCCGCGGTTGTGGTCCTTGATCGCGAGCGCACGTTTTGGGAGAAAGTCACGTTGTTACATGCCGAGAATCATCGTCCCGACCCGAGCAAATTAAAGGCGCGCATGGCGCGCCACTGGTCCGACGTTGCCGTCATGAGCACCGCCGATCGATTCCAGGACGAGAAGCTTTCGGTTGAACTTCTCGCTGAAGTGATACGCTTCAAGAAAATCTACTTCCCCGCCAACTGGGCACAGTATGATCGCGCCGTGCCGGGAACCCTTCAAATAGTGCCGAACGAATCTCTGCAGACGATCCTGCGTAGAGATTATCAGCAAATGCAGGAAATGTTTCCGAGCAAGCCTTTGCGCTTCGACGAAATCCTTGCCCGGCTCGAACAATTGCAGCAAAGAATAAATGCACCAAAGAAAAATCCGTAAAGCGACGCGTTGGCTAAGAGCAGCTAGGCCGTTCTTTTTACGAATCGGCCACAAGGGTTCGCGGCGGCGATGACCCCCGCCGATGTGCCGCCTATTGATTGAAACGGATAGCGTTCGGCAAGTTTGCAGAGCAAACCCGAGTACACAATTCCCGAGGTGATTCCTCCTTGCATGCCGCATTTTTTTCAAAGCTTCGCCGGGCATATCGTTTCGCAAAGGCGAGCTCGGAACGCGTGAGGAGACCTGTTAAGAAACTTTCTTCGCGAGGGCCGCCACCTCATCCGCAATCTCCTTCACCCAACGCGTACGGCCATCCGACATCTGTATCTCCGTTGCAGCTTGTCCAGCTGAAATCGCGACAATTTGATCGGTGTTCACGAAGAGGACACCGACTGCTTCACCTGCCTCATTGGCTTTCTGAAGTTTGATCAGCGCCATGCGACCCTCGCTTTCGGCGTACCACCTCAGATCACGCCTGCGTTTTCGAGACGATATCCGTACACGTATTCATAGGCTACACTCCAGACGGCTCCGCCCGTTGCCGCGAACAAGAGTTCCTCGATGGGCACGCCATGAACACAGATGCCAAGCAGGTTCGCTAGATTGTAGTAGCGGCGCACGAACTCTGGATAGAACGCCAAGACTACCAAGAAAAGCGCAAAATATAAAACCGTAAAACTCGTGGCGCTCACAAGCATCAGCAGAATCAAGTCACGACGCAGATAGGCCAACACCAAAGCACAGATGGCCAGCGCCGCAATCGTGCTTGTCATGGTTTTCCAATGAAGCCCGAACTCAAGTGCCAGGAATACGGCAATCGCTACGGTAAACGGCGCATAGTGCCGTTTGTGTCTCGACGTCCGTATGGTGCCGAGTTTTTCCTTCAAGGAGATTTCACCGACGATTGCAGCGATCCCACCCACCGCTGCAGCCCAAAGAAAATCCTCAATTCCCACTCTGATCGTCTGGTCTAGGTTGAACAGTGAAGGAGGCGTCCAATACTGCGGAACAAACAAAAGGCTTGTGAGCGCGACAGGTGCCGCGATCAGCGTGCCCCATCGCATCTCGGACCGGTATGCTTTTCCGAGCGCAGCACACACGAGCCACGCCACCCAGAAGATTATGACGCCGACCAGATAGGAGTAATGATAGCTCGGCAGCATCTCCACCTAGAAACGGGAGGCTACACGAAAGGCATCTACTTTGTCCATTTGCAATTGCTTAGACCGTCAATCTTCGGGACCACAGGAGTGTTTTCGACTCGAGACCTCATTCGCTAAACGGCTCCCGTGCATCTAGAACGGCCTTCTTAGACACCAAATCAGTGTGAAGCGCTCGCAGAAAATGAACGGAAAGCTTCGTGCGAGCTGACGCATTCAATCTTCTGAATCATCCCAACTTCACGCCGGGCGGCATCGTTCCGCACTCCCAGGCTACCCGGCGCGGCTCAAACTTTTCGGGCCTCTGCCGAGCTTCCAGGAAAATCTTCTGGCGCTGGACGCGGTGCGCAGGCAGCTCGCCTGTGACGCACTCCCCTCCGGGCCTGCCCACGAACGGCGTTATCCGTTTCTCGATCGCGATCTGCTCGAATTTCTGTTCGCTGTACCGCGAGAACAACTGGTGCGTCCGGGACAACGGCGATCTCTTGTGCGTCGCGCTCTTGCCGAGATCGTCCCCGAGGAAATTCTCGGTCGCAGAAGAAAGGCCTACGTCGCGCGCGCACCGATGACCGCGTTCTCCCTGGAGCGCGAACGCCTCGAGGAACTGGGCCGCGGCATGATCGCGGCATCGCTCGGAATCGTGGATGTTCGATCGTTCTCGGAAACCCTGCAAAAGGCCCGGAGCTACCAAGAAGTTCCGATCATCCCGCTGCTGCGGACGATTGAACTTGAAATCTGGCTGCGAAGCTTGCAGCGATACTCGCAGCCCGAGTCTCCGGCTGCGGAGGCCTCTGCCGAACTCGTGAGCCAAGAGGCGGAGACCAGAGTCTCGCCGCCTTAGGAGACAGCTTCGATTTCTCAGCTGAGATCAATTCGATAGAGAAAGGGGGTGATAACCATGGAATACGAAAAGCCGGAAATGATCCTCATCGGATCGGCCACTGCGAACATTCAGGGCGGCAAGGGCACCAGCAAGTACCCGGACAGTCCGCACGACCAATCCTACACGACCGGCGGCTACCAGGCCGACGAGTAGACACTGCGGGAGAAGTCTCGTTCAAGGGGCTCGGAACGGCATCCAGGAGAGTCTGATTTACGATTTGGTTCTGGCGCCGTCGCTCTAGCTCTTCTTCGTAGACGAGCTCACGCCTAACAGCAACCAACCCAAAAAGAAGGAGGTGAAAAATCATGAGATACGAAAAGCCTGAAGTTGTGCTGGCCGTTTCTGCTTGCGACGCCGTTCAGGGCAACGTCAAGGACCGCAGCAAAGTCTTTGACGCTTTGCTCGAAGAAACGATCGGAGCGTATGAAGCCGACGAGTAGTTCCGTGCCGGAGCGTTTAGAAGTGCTTGGGCGCTCCGGCGCGTCTAATGCGTTTCTTCGATCGGCGAAACAATGCGTGGAATGTGCTCTGGCGCACTGAAATACGGCTGCGAATCGGGTATTCACCAGCGCTGGGGACGGGGATACCCGGAAGGCGATGACCGCAAGCACCACGCACAGTTCGCGGATCCTGATTGTCGAAGACGTGCAGGAAACTCGCGATTCCATCCGAGAATTGTTGACGCGGGACGGCTACCGCGTGGACCCGGCGCGAGACGAAGAGGAAGCCGTAGATCGAGCGCAGCGCAACCACCCCGACGCGATTCTCATTTCCCTCGCGGGAGCGCCTGAGCGCGTGATCGCGGCGGCGCACAGAATCCGCATGAGGGGTGGCCTCGCGTACGAGATACCGATCGTCATTTTCTCCCTGCCCATGGTCCCGGAAGGAGCAGAAGAGGAACTGACCGGAAATATTCACGTGACCGTGCCCGACAATTTCAACCAGCTCCGCGCGCTGCTCAGGCGACTCCTACGCGGGGCTTCACGTACCCATTGATATAGTTCTCGGCGCGGGGCGCGAGCAGCCGATGACACTCGACGGTGACCGCCTTGTAACACTCACACACCATTTCTTCCAGACGTTTGCGGTCCACAATGCGCAGCCGGCCCCGGCTATAGTGAATCAGACCCGCATCCTGCAGGCGACCTGCGGCTACCGTGACCGTCTCGCGGCGTCCGCCCAGCATGTTCGCGATAAACTCCTGCGTCATGATCAACTCATCGGAATCCACTCGGTCGCGAATTAAGAGCAGCCAGCGGCACAGACGCTTCTCCAGTGTGTGCTTGCGATTGCAGGCGGCGGTGAGCGAAATTTGAGTGATCAACGCGCTGGTGTAGCGCAGCAGCACGCGCTGAAAAGCGCCTCCGCGCATGAATTGATCCCTTAGAATCCTGGCTTCCATGCGCAGGGCTTCGCCGGCGATTCCCACCATCGCGCGACTGGTGATTGCGTTTCCGCCCAAGAAAAGTGAAGTGCCCAGCACGCCGTCGTTTCCCGTAAGCCCCACTTCCACGCTGCCGCCGTCTTCCATGTCGCAAATCAGGGACACCACACTGCTGGTAGGAAAATAGGCGAAACCGAAACCGCGCGATTCCTGACCGATTACATCTCCCAAACCAAGCTTCACGCTATGCAAGTGCGGGGCGAGGCGCGAGTACTCCTCGACGGAAAGACTCGATAACAATTGATTCGAGGTTTGTTCCTCGTATGGAAAACTGCGGGACATGAGGCACCGCTTTCACGATTGCTTGTCGCTAGTTTTGTTCTAGTTTTCGCGTTGCGTCTGTGCGCTGGCGCACAGACAGTCACTTAGGGGAGTGGCATCGTGCGTCTGCAGAAGTAGTGCAGCGCCGGGCGATTCCGTTTCACGGGGCCCCGGCAATGATCCGGTCTCGATGAGCCGCCGACGGGATTCGCGGGCGGCCTGAGAATTGGCGCCTGACAAGAGAATGAAAAGGTGACACATGCCGCACACAGTGCAAAACGGATACTCGGAAGAAACAGAAGCATACGGCGAACAGTCCTTCGCGGAAACTCCCTTCGTCGATCCGCGGGCCGGAGAGCAAGAAGAACCCCTGCACGAGTCGACCCTCGGTGAGATGCTGGCCGGAAACTGGGAGTTCACCACACCCTTCCTTCCTGGAGAATCGACCGAGACAGGCGAGTCGGAGGCTGCTGCGCCTGAAGTCGCGGAATTCAGCGAAATCACCGCGGAGCTTAAAGACACTTTGTTTCGTGAAGCTCTCGAACAACTCGCCGATGAAGCTTTGGAAACACACGCCGACCAACTGGCCGGCGAATATGGAGACCGCGAGACTCGCGACTTTACTGCCGAACGTCTGCTCAATGACCATTTCGCACCGCTCGCCGCGCAGGCCGAGGCCATGCTGGACCGCTTTTTCGAGCGCCTGGAAGGATTCGAAGCCGAGTCGCTGACCGACACCGAGATCGAGCGCATTTCGAATGAAGTTCTGCCGACGGGCGTGCCCATGTCGCCCGCTTCGGAGCAATTCCTCGGCGGCTTGCTGCGGAAAGCGGGCAGGCTGGTTTCCGGAGCAGTGAACCTGGCCAAAAAAGGAGTGCAAGGCGCCGTGAGTCTCGCCGGCAAAGGACTGGCCGCCATCGGAAAACTGGCGCTGGGCCCGTTGCTCAAGCCGCTAAAGGCGCTGGGCAAATTCCTGCTTCAGCACGTCGTGCGTTTCGCGCTCGGCCAGCTTCCCCCCGCCTTACGTCCACTCGGACAGAAACTCTCGGAGAAGCTGTTTCGCGCCATCGGCGAGACCCACGAAGGAGAAGGCGAAGCGCAGGAACAGACGGAAGCAGAAGCGCTGCCGGCAGCGGCCGACGCGGCACGCCTGGAAGCTGAGTTTGATGTGCACGCGGCGCAACTCTTGCTGACGAGCGATGAGGCTGAGATTGAACATCTGGTCTCGAGTTACGGAGAAGGCGAAAGCTACTCTTCTCCGCTTCCCGAGCTGGACAATACACGCTCAGCGTTCGCGAAGGAACTCAGCCGGTTGCAACCTGGCGAGAGCGCTCAGCCCGTGATGGAGCAGTTCGTCCCTGCGCTGCTCTGGCCCGCAGCCAAGACAGCCATCACCATCATGGGCCGGCCGAAACTGGTCGGCTTTCTGGGCCGCCTTCTCGGGGGGCTCATCAAACCGCTCATCGGCGCGGACGCTTCGGGCCTGTTGGCGCCCGCGATCGCCGATGCCGGGCTGCGCATCTTCGGCCTGGAAACGAATTTCCCGGAACCGCGCGCACTGGCCGCCGAAGCTCTGGCGGCGACGGTTGAGGAGACCGTGAACGCCGTCGCGGAACTCCCTCCGCACGTGCTCGAAAACGAAACACTGTTGAGTGATGCCGTGCGCGAAGCCTTCGAAAGCGCCGCATCCTCTTATTTTCCAAACTCCATCATCAAGCCAGAGCTCCGAGAAAGTGCCGAGCGTCACGGCATGTGGACGCGCATGCCCGCAAGATCGGAACGCAAGCGCTATGCGAAGTATAGCGATTCGATTCCCGTAGAAATTTCTCCGCGCGTCGCCGACACCGTCGGCACCTTCGGCGGGGCTACGCTGCGCGACCACCTGCGGGATCACTATGGCGTGCAAGACGGGCACCCCTATAAGGCGAATGTTTCGGTGTACCAGGCGCTTCCGGGAACTCGCGGCAGCACCATCGCTCGCGCCGAGGGCTTTCCGGCCTCACAATTGCACCCGCTCACTCCGCACGCCGCGGGCGCGCTGCTCGGTTCGAGCGCCGGTCTTGGCCTGCGTTCTACGCCCGGAGCTTACCTCTCCAGCCCGCAGAAACTTCACGTCGGCCAGCGCCTCTATCGCATCGAGCCGCCCGGTCGCCGTCACCATCATGCGCGTCTGCCCCATTCCGAACTGGTCATCAATCTGTCGCGCGGGGAGATTCGCGTGTGGCTGTATCTGAGCGAGCCGCTCTGCCAGCGGATCGCAGCGGATCTGGCCCGGGGAACTCAGGCGGCTTCCGCGTTCGCCCGCCTGAAACATCCGCTGCTGCGACTGACTGAAGCTCTCAAGATGGCGGTCGTCCACCACCACCTCCCGCACCGCATTCACATCGTCGGCGACAAGCCGAACCTGAGCGGCAACACGCCGCCTTGGTTGCGACATGCCAGTCATCACCTGGCCGCCAAGATTAACGCCTGGGCCCAGGCCGAGCTCGCGCAATACCTGCGAAAGAACGCAGAGGAATTCAAGCGCGCCTGCGCATCGCACCATGACGGCGTCACGTTTCGCATCACCATGACCCGCGTTCCAGGCATGCATATTCTCCGGGCCTTGTCGCAGGGAACGATTCCGAAAGAACTCTCCCAGACGGGTTGGCCCAAGGGATCTCCGGCTTTCCAGGTGGTTCAGCATGCCGGCTACAGAATCCACCGGTTGAGGAATTGAAGCGATGAGCGTACAAGTCACGCCCGCGCCGGATCGGATCAGCGCTGGACTCCGGTCGCAGCTGTTGCGTCAGCTCAACCACTGGGAAGGCGCGGCGGAGCGCCTCGATGACTTCGAGGCCACCGCGTCGCCCGAGGCCTGGGCCAGCCTCGAACGATACGTAGGCGTCACTCTGCGTGGCGGACTTAAACAAGCGCGAGAGCAACTGAAGCGCGAAGCCGTCGCTGTGCGCGCGGCGTTCAACGCCGTTCGCACTCGTGCGGAGCTCGAACAGTTGGCGGATCAGGTCGCTCTGCTGCGGAAACGCTACCTGCAAACCGAGCTGCTGGTGGACTTCTATGTCGCCGCGGTTCGAGCGCGCGCGAATCCCGAGGTCGGCTTGCAACTTCGTGCCTGCGACGTGATGGCCGACCGAACGGTTCGCGGCACGCTCGAGCAACTCGGCCTGAAGACGCCTCCGATCATGACTTATTTCACCACCGGAGTCGGCGCTTCGATCTTGCGTATCGGCACCCGGCTTTGGGACGGCTCGCTCAGCCCGATCGCCGCCATCCGGCTGACTTATCACAATCGCTTCAGGACCACCTCTTTGTTCCATGAGTGCGGCCACCAAGTGGCCGGAATCACCGGCTGGAATGAAGCGTTTGCACAGACGCTGCGCACGCATCTGGCCGGCGCGAGCCCGGAGATCGCCGAGACCGTTGCGAGTTGGGCGAGCGAGATGGCGGCAGACAGTTTCGCCTTCGCGTACAGCGGGTACGCCGCAGTGGTCGCTCTATCCGATGTCGTTGCCGGTCGCGGTGCGGAAGTTTTTCGTTTTCTGCTGGGCGATCCTCATCCGATCAGCTTTTTGCGGGTATTGCTGGGAGTGGAGATGTGCCGCCGCTTTTATGGCATGGGTCCATGGGACGAGCTCGCGGCTTCCTGGCAGCAGCTCTATCCCATCCGCGATGCCCCGCCGTTCTCGGGGACCGTCGTCACCGCGGTTGTCCCGCTTCTGCCACGCATCGTAGAGGCGGCGCTGCTCACCCCCTTGGCGTGCTTTCATGACAAAACTTTGGCCGAACTAGTGGACCCGCAGCGCGCTTCACCAGCGGCCTTGCGCGAGATGCAAAGCAAAGCCGGCGGCTCCGTTTTCACCTCCAGTCATTGGATCTGGACCGAATGCGTCCGACTGACCGCGCTGACCGGACTGCGTTACGCAATCGAACCAGAAAAAGGGCCCGAAATCCTGAAACAGCAGGAAGACTGGATGATCAAGCTGGGTCATTTGACCGCCAAAGCAGCATGACAACGAGCGTATGTCGTGAAGAAGAACAGAACCAAGACGAAGAACAAGGGGATGACGACCATGGCGCAACGCGAACCAAACGAAGTAAATGAAACGAATGAAATCGTCGTCGTTCAGACGCCGGACCCTGCCGAGCAGGCTCTGCAGCAGGAGATCGCCCAATTCGTGGGCTTTCCCGATTCTGACCAGAAGAAAATTCTGGCCAACCTTGCCCAGCTGCACTATAGCCTGCGTGGTCCGGAGTACTTACTGGATAAGGGCAACTATAGCCGCCCCTTTCCCCAGACGGGCAAACCCACCCAAACAACTGGCGCCGCGTCCACCGGTGTCCACAAAAGGTAAGGAGACTGACTATGTTTCGCCAACTTGTAACTCCTGGTCATCCAGGCCCAATTCTTTCTCCGGTCGTGATGAAGAATATAAACAGCCTGTTCATCTACCACCCCTTACAGATATCGGCGCTCATCGAGACAGTCTGGCTGAACCGCAATAACGCCACCGGTTCCCAGACGAGTTATCCGTTTGTTCCCTGGTCGCCGCTGCTCGCCTCGCAGATCCTGAATGCGCCGTTTTTCGCGGGATACGACTGGAGCACCACTCCCCCGAAGGCGCTCTACCCTCCGTCGCCATATACGTCCCCGATCGATCAGCCCGGAATTAAGAACACCTGGAATGGAGTCGGTGTGGGGTCGCCACCACAGCCGCCGGCAGGATCGTTGATACAGCAAACGAATTGGGACCACCTGATCTATGCCTACGTCATCGAGAACACGCGGATTTTTGAAATCTTCAGCAAAGTGCTGGAGACTTACATGTTCAGTGAACAGCTGGAGACGCCGAGCCCCGCGAGCCAGCAGTTCTGGCGCAACGTCGAGTTCCTGATCTTTGGCGACGCCATGCCGTCGATGCTCTGGACGACATCCAGCCGGCTGCGACGCGACGAAGTAGCCGACCGCCTGACGGCTTACTACTGGATGTTTGGCATAGATCTGTCCCATGCCCAAGACATTGCTGGTCAGCATCCCTATCAAAAACCGGCCGCCGCGAATCGCGACTTCGTCCCGACGTTCGAAGCGTTCGCCCGCGAAGTGTGGCGCGGGATTGTGAATGCCAAGAACTTCAGCGGGGCCAACGACACCGACCCAACCGTGATCGCCACCCTGGCGCGCCGCATCTACGACATGATGGCGACACGCCGCATCAATGGAAACCTTTCGCGCGAGGAATTTCGAGCGGTCGCGATCATGTCTTTCATCCATCTTGCCGTCCTGTATGACTCTCCTGCAGTGGTGGATTTGAAGGCGACGGCATCCAGCCCGGAGATGAGGCTGCAAAAAATTGCGGAGCGTGTGGGCATGACGGCACATCCGAAGTCAAAACCGTTTTTCGACCTGGCCGGCCCATTCTCCATCTTGATGCACTCGATCGAGACCGGCACTTTCAATGACACCGTGGGTGCGCAAACGCTGTATTCGCAGATCGCTCCCAATTTCCCGGCCAGAAATGCCGAGACGGTGATTGATCAATACACGCTGGCCACCGGTCGCGATCTGAAGTCGCAGGCCGTTTCCGTGGTGCCGCGTGCGACGACTTCCCGTCTGTCCGCACCGAAACGGCAGGTTCCGCCTCCCCAGCTCGCGGCGACCCATGGGAATGGGCACGCACACACGCCGCTGAAACAATAACCACCGGAGGGAATCTCCGGAATCGCCTCGCGCGCTGAGCTTCCCGAATCAGGAAGGGTACGGCGCCTCGAGACGCTTGGCGTCCCGGCACGCCTGCCAAGGCGGAAACCCGATGCTCGATGAAAGTTTGCAAGAGTGGGAAGAATACGACGCTCGGTTGTTTGAGAACACTCCGTCGGCAAGGCCCGCGCGCGCCGAGTTGCCAGCGCGGCACGAAACCGAACGAACTCTCGTCGAACATCCAGCGCTGCTCGAAGGCCCTTTTCTTTTGAGCCGTGGTGGTGAAGTTGCGGCTGAAATGGAAAGCTCGGCCAAAAATCCTGCTTCGACCAAGCCCGCCCAATTCCCTTCCTCCAAACAAGGGCCAAAGCACCCACCCGCCTCGAGCGGCTGCGGGTGCGCTGGCAGCGGCGGCGTTTCCGGAGAAACAGAAATACAAAGCGAAGCCGAGAACCTTGCAGAAACAGAAATTGCGCGGCGATCGACTGACGCTCTCGAAGAACATTTGCTTGACCAGATTAACGAAAACGAAGAAGTTCAGCGCACCGATTCACTCGAATTCGATCCGTACTCCGCCATCCGGCCCGGCCTTCCGCCAGAGCATGCCGCGCTCGGCGAAGACGAACTTACCGTCATCGTCGGCCGCCAGCCGACGCTGATCGCGCTGCATCAGATGCTGGCCTCTCCGCAGCCGCAGATGGCCGCTCTCGCCGCCCTGCTCGGGAAGGCCGGAACGCGCTCCCTGAAACTTGACGGATCGGACGTTCCGATACCTGCGTATTTACGCCGGCTCTCGCGGATGTGCCGTGAAGCTGCGGAACAAAGCGAGATGGAATTTCCGGGCGGTGCGCACGGTTGGGAAGGCGCTCCACAGCAAGAACAACAGGTGGCCCCAAGCGGTGGAACAAAAACGATCAGTGCTTCGGTAGGCCGTAAAGGCGTGAACCATCCCGATGACGTCAGGCTGGTACAACGTCTGCTCAACTCCAACTTGCCGGTGCCGCCGGCACCCTTGTTAGAGAACGGCATCATCGACGCAGGCACAACGTCCGCCATCGAGACCTATCAGAAACAAGTCCTCGGAAGCAGATCACCGGATGGGCGCGTCGATCCACGAGGACAGACTTTCCTTTCACTCGCAGCGGATAAGCTTTCTTTTCTTCCGCACCGCTGCCAACCCCTGGCGGGCGCATCCGCGAGCGTCGATGCGGCGGCGATGAATCCCGGGTTCCTGACCTCGACGGCCGTCACCCGCGACCCCGGCCTTCAGGCCATCGTCGAGCGGCGGGTTCTGAAGAATCACCCGAACCTCGCGCGGCTGCGTTTTGCCTTGGTGGATTTAACCGGAGCCGCCAAGCTCGCCGGCCCGCAATTCGCAGGGAACCGCGAAACCGAGCAGGGCGGACTCGGCAGCATGGCTAAACTTGCCTGCATGTACGCGGCCTACCAGTTGAAGTTTGATCTCGAGGAGCTCGCGCGGCAGAGGAGCCTGACGGATCTGCAGGTTCTGTTCGACGCCGCGCGCTCTCTCTGGAGCGACAACCAGAAACCGGATCCCAAGCACGTGACTCAATTGTTTCCGGCCGGCCCCAAAATCGAACTGTTCGGCAAGCTTGTTGCCGTTGACGACAAGCCGCTGCCGGGGCCGCGCGGACTTTCCATGCCGAACCTGGAAAGAATCTTTGAAAAAGTTCCTGGAAGCGCGGGAGGTCTCACCATCAGGTTCAAAGGAAGCGACCGTATTCTCGTCGATCCTTCCGCGGCCGGCCCACCGCCTCCCAGTGTGACGCCTGAGGCGCTGGCCTACGCGTTGCACGGCGGCGGAAATCTCCGCGAGGTACGCAACCTTTCCTTCGCCGAGCGGCTGTTTCTGATGATCGACGAGTCGGACAATGCCGCCGCGCACTCCTGCATCGAAGACGTCGGTTTTCTATTTATTACCTCCGCCATCTGGCAAAGCGATTTTTACCGTCCGGAGCGTGGAGGAGGTTTGTGGGAGAGCTCTACCCACGACCAGGGCGGGGTCCGGTGGCTCAAGCCTCCTGTACCCCGAGCCAACCCCAAGACTGACTTCGTCAGCGCCACCGCGGCTTCGATTGCGGCGCTGATGACCTTGCTCGAGCAGAATCGCCTGGTGAACCGCGATGCCTGCGCCGGGATGAAACAGTTGACCAACAAAAATAAGCCTGGCGTTCCCCCCCGTGGATCGCGAACCAGAAGTTACTTTCTGGAGGGACTCAGACCGCACTTGCTGCCAACCCGAATTCATTCGAAGCTCGGTATCGGCGACTTCCTCAACGATTGCGCGATCATCGTCCGCACCGTGCCGGACCCGGCGAATCCTGCTAACAGCAAAGAGATTCGTTATGTGGCCGCCGGCTTCGACGATCCGACTCCGGCGACCTCGGCACCGGCGGTTTTTCTTAACGCGCTGATTGTGGAATTGGACAAATGCATTCGCGAAAATAATGGGCTCCTGGCAGCAGCGGCTCCGTAGAGAGAGGCTCGCATAGCGAATCGCACTCCGCTCGCACCATCCGAGAGCGAATTCGAGGAAGTTCCGGGTGAAAATTCAGCTGCTCCGGAAAGCCCGTTTCTCGTGAGGGGCAGCGGCGAGTGGGCTGCCAAGTCCGAGCGCGCCGAGCTCGAGGAAACCAGCGAAGCCCGAGACGACATGGAAAAGACAATGCAGGAATTCGAGAGCCTTGTGCCGACGGGCGCGCCCGTCGGCCCGGAAAGCCAGGAGAGCGCGGCGGACCAAGCCCCCGGCAAAGCTCGTCCCACAGATTCGTTCGCATTCGATCCTTACGCCGCCATTCGTGCGGCCCTGCCCCGGGAACATGCGAATCTTTCCGCGAGCGAGATCACCGTGGTCTTGGGCGGCATGCCTGCAGCCGTTGCGCTGCAACAGGTTCTCAACTCGCCCGCGATACGGCAGGCCAGTCTGGCAACCCTTCTCGGAAAAGCCGCCAGGCGCTCGGTGCGCGTAAATGGTTCGGACGTTTCCATCCCGGCGTATTTGCGCCTGGTGGCACAGCTTTGCCGTGAAGCTGCCGAACAACACGAGAGCGCAGGCGAGGATGTCAGAATCGTCAGTAGAGCAGATCCTGCGTTCCCAGGAAACGAAACCGAAGTTCCCGATCACTTTGCCGGACCGCTCGAAGAAAGCGAATTTCGCGTTGATCAGCTGCCGCCGCGCGCGCAGGCTCAGTTTTCCAAAACGGACAGCGCCGCGTGGCGCGATGCGCTGGCCGCCGCAATCGCCGCCGGAGTCCGCAGCCCAAAAGACCTGGCCGATCTCATATTTTTCATGCAGCACCGCGAGCGTATCGCTGGCGGGGTCGGAAAACCCATCGAGGCAGGTGAATCCGAGTTCTTCAAACTGCGTGCGGAGTGGGATCTGTATGAGACCATCGCGACCAGGCGCCTCAGTCCCGCTGCCGCTTGCTCAGTGTTCATCGCCGCCAGTCCGAGCAGCGACTACGAACAATATGTCAACCAGCCCACCACCGGCCTGATCACCCTGATGGTGAATGGCAGGTCCTCCGGCAAAGTTCAAATCGAAGCGTTCGAAAGCATGCGACGGACGGTCGAAT